>Ga0160445_100101_pt1 | contig 85437 bp, 82 predicted proteins | sample HID1972M_E1MG_FD_108215 | JGI IMG/M metagenome (GOLD analysis project Ga0160445, IMG submission 108215) | Enriched pill bug-associated microbial communities from UW Madison campus, WI, USA - HID1972M_E1 MG | ecosystem: Host-associated > Arthropoda: Insects > Digestive system > Unclassified ... | reverse complement strand
CTGACCGGCCTGAATGCCGTTCAGGATGTCAAGGGTACGGCAATGCGCTGGACCAATGGCGCCGCTGTTATTCCTGCTGCCCTGATCAACACAACAGGCGCGGCCACACTTGAACTGACCGTACTGCGTACCTATTCTTACTGGGTTGATGCAGAAGTTCAAAAAGCCGTACGCGCTGCCTAAATCGGCGTGAGTTAGTCGTAAGCAATCCCCCTTTGGTCTAAGACCAAAGGGGGATTCTCTATTTAGGTGGAGAGGTTGCTCAGCGCATAACGTTATATTCCATAATGAAATTCAGCGCCAAAGTTGTTTTCTTGGGTGAATCCGGTCTGGCGTATGGTCTGGTTCTGCTAGGCGCTTTCCTCGGCAATCCGGCGCACCACCGTATCGCGGAAACGGATATTGTGCGGTATGGCGCAAATAATCAATATTGCAGTGACGACGCAAGCCAGCGCAATCACGTATAAGCCCATCGACGCGCTGCCCGTCACATCCTTGACCTTGCCGACCATGTAGGGCGCGATAATGCCGCCGATTTGGCCGATTGAATTGATCAGGGCCAGGCTGCCGGCCGCGGCGACACCGCTCAGTATGCGGACGGGAAACACCCAGAATATGCCGAAAGAGGCAATGATGCCCGTCGCGGCAATACTAAGGCCCAGCACCAACATCACGGTGTTGTCCCAATAGATCGCGCACAACACATAGCCGACAGCGCCAGCCAGTGCACAGCCCGCCAGGTGCCAGCGGCGGTCGCCGGTATGGTCGGAACTTTTACCGATCAGGACTGTTCCGATAATTGCGGCGATGTAGGGCAGCGTCGTAATCAGACCGATAATCAACGGGTCCGCCGTGCCTGCCGTCTTGATAAGCTGCGGCATCCAGAAAAGCATGCCGTAGATTCCCATGCAAAGGCCGAGATAAATCAGTGAGAATAGATAAATAACCGGTCGTTTCAATGCCTCGCGAAAAGAGTGCGTGTTGTCGACCTTGGGATCATTGCCAATCGCGCTTGCCAGCATGGCTTTTTCCTTGGGGGACAGCCATTTGGCATCTTCGATGCGATCATTGAAGGCGAACAACACCACGAAGCCCAGAATACAGGAGGGAATTCCTTCGATCAGGAACAGCCATTGCCAGCCGGGCATGCCGTGGGCTCCATCCAGCAGTTTCAGAATACCACCGGAAATCGGACCACCAATGATGCCGCACAATGCAATGGAACCGAAAAACATATTGTTCATGCGCCCACGGTAACTGGCGGGAAACCATTGTGTAAAAAAGTAGAGCACACCTGGAACGAAGCCTGCCTCAAGTGCCCCGAGCAGAAAACGCAGCGCGTAGAACGAGGTCTCGCTCTGAACGAACATCATGGCAGCCGAGGCGAGGCCCCAGGTAATCATGATTCGCGCTATCCATCGGCGCGCGCCTACTCGTTCCAGAATAATATTGCTTGGGACTTCGAAAAGCAGGTAGCCGATGAAAAATATACTGGCACCAAGCCCATAAGCAGCTTCGCTCAGACCCAACTGCGATTGCATTTGCAATTTTGCAAAGCTGATATTGACGCGATCCAGATATGCCATGATAAAACAGGCAATGATCAGAGGTATGATTCGCCACGCAACTTTGCGTAGCAGATCTGCCTTTTCTTGTTCCTGCGGCTCAAGTGATGCATCTGCCGTCGTATTCACCATCTTTGTCTCCTGATTTTAATAATATGTGTCGCCGGCAACGCGTGGCGATTTGTGTGAAATGGGTTTGCTTCTTTGTATTACCCCCGCCCCAAAAATGGCATTTTGGTGGCCATGACCGTCATAAACTGAACATTTGCCTCTAGCGGGAGGCTGGCCATATGGACAATGGCATTGGCCGCGTGAACGACATCCATGGTCGGCTCCGGAATGCGTTCGCCACTTGCCTGCAGCACCCCCGTCTCCATACCGGACACCATTCCGGTCTTCGCATTGCCGAAGTCCACCTGGCATACCGCGATATCGTATTTCCGGCCATCGAGCGCGCAGGCTTTCGTCAAACCGCTAACCGCGTGCTTGCTGGCGGTATAGTCGGCTGAATGCAATCTAGGAACATGGGCCGACAACGAACCGCTATTGATAATGCGGCCGCCTCGCGGCGTTTGTGTACTCATTTGCCGAAATGCTGCCTGCGTGCAGAGAAACGTGCCGGTGACATTTACGTCAAGTATCTGTTTCCAGTGTTCGTATGTCAGTTCTTCGACAGACTTTCCAGCCACACCGAGTCCGGCATTGTTAAATAGCAAATCAAGCCGACCAAAGGCACGCTGCGCGGCAGCGAATAGCTGGTCGACGGAAGTCGGCTGAGTAACGTCCGCCGATATGGCAATAGTCCGGAGGCCGTGATCTGAAAAATAGTTGTCGCAGTCGCGCATTGTCGCCTCGAGTGTTTCCATATGACGCCCGGCGAGGGCTACGCGCCAACCATCCTCCAACAATGCGTGCACCGTTGCCCTGCCTATGCCGCTTCCTGCTCCGGTGACAATGGCGACCCGATTATGGGGAACGTCACTTGAGTCCGGTTTGTCTCTCATGCTTTCAACTCCTTATTTACTTTTTATGGCGCTGCCGCGCGTTGCGTCGATGCATATGTCTGCCTCCTTCTACAGTGACTCATTCAGCATCGCCATGTAATCGTCCACGGATGCTTCCCGCGGGTTCGTTTTGTGGCTATGGTCGGCAAGTGCACCGTCGATAATGCTGGAGAATTGCTCTCGCGTCACCCCAAGTTGCGCCAATGTTGTGGGCAAGCCAAGCCGCCTGGTCAAATTCAGGACCTCGTTCGCTACGGAGCTTGCGTCTGCAAGCCCTAATGCTGCGGCTATTCGATCCAGTTTCCTTTCCTGAACCATTGTTGTCGCGGGTGCATTGAATTTGATGACCGAAGGTAGAAAGATAGCGTTCAATGTCCCGTGGTGCAGTTTCGGGTTAATGCCGCCAAGAGAGTGGCTAAGGCTATGTACACAGCCCAGTCCTTTTTGGAACGCAAGCGCACCTTGCATGCTTGCACTCATCATGTTCAGTCGCGCATCCCGATCTGCAGGATTGCTGGTTGCCTGTTCGATATGGCGCCACGCTCTGTTTAGTCCGTCTAATGCAATACCGTCAGCAGGTGGATTAAATAGCGGAGACATAAACGTCTCAAGGCAGTGCGCGATGGCGTCCATGCCAGTGGCGGCTGTCAATTGTGCTGGCAGCTTCATTGTCAGCTCCGGGTCACAGATTGCCGTTTTTGGAACGATGAAAGGGGAGATGATGCCCACTTTCCTGCCATCGTCAAGAATCAGGATCGCACCTCTGCCCACTTCGCTGCCTGTGCCCGCTGTTGTTGGGACAGCGATCACTGGCGCGGCGGCCGATGTGATTTTGCTGAGCCCGCCTTCAATAACGGCAAAGGTTTTAAGTGCTCCTTCGTGCGTTGCGCATACTGCAACACCCTTGGCCAGGTCGATTGATGATCCACCGCCTATCGCAATGATTCCGTCGCATTCCTTTTCGATAAAAATCGCAGCAGCTTTGCGCACGGCTTTTTCATTTGGATTGGGCGGCGTTTCGTCGAAGACCGGTACGTTGTCTGCATGATTCAGATGGCGTATAGCGGCCTCTAACAGGCCTGCAGACCGGATGCCCTGGTCTGTGACGACCATCGGACGTTTGATCCCGATGCGATCGCATTCCGCTTGTAATAAACGCAAGGCGCCGAAGTCGAATTGGATATGAGTGAGATATTGTATGAGTGCCATCTGAATTAAGAAAAAGTTATAATTGAGATCAATATGGACATATTGCAGTTGCGTAGTTATGTCCCCGTTTATTCGGTGTTTTATGTAGATTTTCCGGTCATTGTATGTGTGTTATTAATATGCGATGTATTGAAAACTACTCATATAGGTATAACCTGTGGTTAATCCATGACGCCCACTTTATCCTCTATTGCGTCCCGGCTGCATGTCAGGCATCTCCGTCTGTTGATCGCCATTTCCGAACATGGCTCCCTTTTGGGGGCGGCAAATGAGGTGGCTATCAGCCAGCCAGGCGCCAGCAAGGCGCTCCAGGAAATTGAAACAACATTTGGGGCTGCGCTTTTCAATAGAACCAACCGTGGCCTGGAGGCCAACGATTTAGGTTTGTGTGTGCTGAAGTACGCAAGGATGATTTATACCGACCTTGGTCATTTGCGCAACGAACTGGATGCGATCCAGAAAGGGGATGGTGGCAGGGTTGCTGTCGGATGCATCATGGGTGCCATACCACTGCTTACCGATGCCGTTGCCGATCTCATGCAGACGCATCCTGGCATGTCAGTGGAAATCGTAGAGGACACCAGCGCCGAACTTCTGAGTTTGATAGATTCCGGCCGACTTGATCTGGCGATATGTCGTACGTCGGTCAGCAAAACACCGGAAATTTATGAGAGCGAGCATCTGCAACAAGAGCAATTGAGCGTCATTGCCAACTGTGATAACCCGTTTGCTTGTCGTGACCGTTTGACGCTTGAAGAACTGGCTCAATGTAAATGGATTGTGTACCGTGCCAATATGCCAATGCGGCTCTTGCTTGAGCGCGAATTTTACAATGCCGGGATCCGTTTCCCTGCGAATTTGCTTGAAACAACCTCTCCGTTCGCAACGCTGGCGTTATTAAACAGAAACCCATCCTTTGTCGCCCTGGCTTCCACGGACGTTGCCTCGTTTTTTGTGCGCAATAATCTGGTCAGGGTCCTGCCGTTTGAATTCACGTTACGCAGCGAGCCTTATGAGCTGGCTTATCGACGAGGTGCGCAGTTGTCTATTGGCGCAAAGTTAATGAAAAATTGTCTGCTGCCTCAATAACTACAAACTTGCATGCTCGTGCTTCAAAAAGCGAGCGACCCTTCACCCGATGAAGTTATTGCCGGCTGGCAAGTCTTTATATGTAAACGCTGAGGGTCTGTTCGTCGGCCGGCCAATTTTTACTATATCAAAAGGCCTGTCTTTACGGTCTTCCCGGCCTCAGCGGATGATGCGAACGCATATCGCGTCAGATCGGTGTATGCGTTTTGCCCGACCGACAAATCTTGATTCTGTGCTATCCCCAGGACCATCAAGCTTGTGATAGAACCTGATTGTCCTGGGTCTTGTGGTTGTGTTTGGAAGCCGGCCCGCATCTTCATTAATTAAAATACTCGCGCCCTGGCGTGCAGTTTCGTATCCGTCAGATTTACTAGCCAACGCTCGCGGGGTCAGGCGCCTGTTCGAAACACTCAATCAGCAATTCGGTCAGGGCTCGTACTTTTCTTTCAGGGTGCCGACCTGGTGGGCGGACGACATAGGCAGCAGCCGGCGGCGTTGGATAGCGGGTCATGATCGGTACAAGCGCGCCAGATGCCACATGTTCATCAGTGACACGGTCGGGGAGCCAGGCAATGCCAAGCCCGGCTAATGCGGCGGCGGCCAAAGCGACGGCGTTATCGGCCTTGAATCGCCCCTGCGGGTTAACGGCCACGAACTTGTCACCATTCATGAATTGCCAGGCTTCGGTGCCTTGCATGAGGGCTTGATGGGTGATGAGTTCGTCCGGCGACTCAGGCGCGCCATGCGCCTGAATATAGTCCGGGCTCGCGACCAGCTTTCCATAAATCGGTCCGATGCGCCTTGCGATCAAATCGGAGTCCTGAAGATAGCCAACTCGAATCGCACAATCGAACCCCTCGGCAACGAGATCGACAAAGCGGTCGCTGTACGAAGCATGAACGTGAAGTTGCGGATGCAGGCGCGCCATCCGCGCGAGCACGGGAGCCAGATGCGTCGTGCCCAATGTAATCGGCACCGCAATTCGCAAGCGGCCGCAAAGCTCACCGGTAGGCAGGATCGTTTCCCTGGCTACGTCGATCTCGGCGCACGCTCTGGCGGCATAGTCCCGGAAGGTGGCGCCAGCTTCTGTGAGCGCCGCGCCGCGGGTGGTTCGTGCAACAAGCAGCACGCCAAGCTCTTGCTCAAGCCTTAAAAGCCGCCGGCTGACGATTGACTTGGACACACCGAGTCGGCGCGCAGCGGGCGACACGCCCCCGGCATCGGCAATTTCAACGAATGTTCGCAGCTCTTCGATGTCCAATTTGGCGTTCCTCTTTTCGCGACACAGTTTAGCATAAGGCAAGACTACCGTATTTGTGACAGGAATGCCAGAATTCACCCAGGTAGCGTCGTAGTCGACGTATGCCTCCTTCTGACACCCATCTCAAACACAAGGATATATTCATGACTTTTCGTAATGGCCTTGCCTCGTTGCTTCGTCCCGAAGACTCGGTACTCGTTCTGATCGACCACCAGCCATACCAACTGGCCAATCTGAATAGCCACGAACCACACATGGTAATCAACAATACGACAGGACTGGCAAAGGCCGCCAAAGCTTTCGGGGTTCCTACCATCCTGACGAGCGTGATCGCTGATCGCGGTGGCCTTCTTTTTCCGCAAATCACAGATGTGTTTCCCGGCCAGGAAGTGATCGATCGCACGTTCGTTAACACATGGGAAGACAAAAAGGTGGTCGATGCCGTCAAGGCAACGGGCCGCAAGCAACTGATCATTGCCGGCTTGTGGACCGAAGTGTGCGTTGCGATGCCGGCCATTCAGGCCGCAGGTGAAGGCTGGGATGTCACGGTGGTTACCGACGCATCTGGTGGCAGCTCTGTCGAAGCGCACCAGGTGGCGATCCAGCGCATGATTGCTGCTGGCGTCAACATGATAACCTGGCTGGCGGTTGCATCTGAGTGGCAACGCGATTGGGCTCGTACCGAGCACGTCGCCGAGTTGAGCGAGTTGTTGATTCAGCATGTCGGCGGTAGCGGCATTGCGTTATTGTGGGAGCAGCAGTTGCTTAATACGCCTGTGCCGAAGAAGGCTGGCTGACTTGGGGTGGCGCTCAGCATGAGCGTTGCGTTATAAAGCATGGCCTTCCGACTAATGAACAAGTCGGAAGGCCATGCCAAAGATGGTTGATATTTATTGGTAAAGTGTCACCGCCCAACGGTTCTTCATAAAGGCAGCAGTGATCGGCGTCATACGTAGATCGGAATTAAATCTTCTCCACTGTATGCAGACATCAGGCGGCGAGCAAGTTACAGCAGTGGCAGTCGCCGGAACACTATGTCGACATATGATCAAAAGATCACCCGCTAGAGATGATCCGGGGTAAAAACCTATGCGGCATGATAAAAAATCTCACCCCTTGGTTTCTATGAAGGCCGCAAGCTGGTCGATCGTGGCGCCCCAGCCCTCTTGAAACCCCATTTCTTCATGCTTGCTGCTGTCAGCTGCATTTTTGTGCAGTACACGCGCCGAATAGCGGGTGCCCTGTCCTTCTGCTTTGAAGGTGATGGTCGCCGTCAGCGCGAGCCAGGGTTCGATGGGTTGCCAGCCTTCAGCCAGGACTGTGGTGAAGACAAGGCGTTTTTCCGGAACGATGTCCAGAAAACAACCCTCGAGATGCGGCTTGAATTCAGTATTACCTTCTCGCATCCATGTTTCAAAGCCGCCACCGGGTCGCAAGTCCAGTTTTATTACTTTGCACTCTGTGGGAGCGGGGATCCACCATTTTTCCAGATTTTCGGTTGTGCTCCATGCTTCCCATACGCGGGAAGGGGGCGCGTTGATAAAGCGGGAGATGGCGAGTTCGGACTTTTCATTTGTCATTTACGTTGCCTCGTGTGGTGTGTATTACGATTGTGGCGCAGCATGGTTTTCGCGAGCACCAAAGTTAAGCTGTTTCTAACAGGTTTTCAGCAGCAACCGGGGTTGGAAACCCCGTTTTGGCGAGTGTAATACGGGTAGCGCTTAAGGTCTGAGGTTTTAAGATATGTTGGTATATCGGCATGCCTTGATTTGGTGCCCACGTCGCCGTCATTTCCAGCCCATATTGCGCTCTTCCAAAACCGGCAAGCCGCTGTCCGATATTCAAGGTGTTCAGACAGCGCCACAGCAACGCCTGATGGCTGGTGATCACAGGCTTTCCCAGGTTCTTGATCTCTTCAAAGACGCCTAATCACGCTGCCATTGGCCTATTGACCGTTCTTGCGGGCGCGATGGGTGGCGGCTTTCATTCTGTTGCCGCAAGAAGCCATGCTGCACCAGCGGCGCCGATGTGACTTGGTCAAATCGTGGAAGAATAATGTGCAGTCATGTGCCTCACATTCTCGTACAAGTTGCAGATCTTCATTCGAGAGTAAGTCTACGAGCGCTTGGGCAACAGGTTCAAGCAGACCGGCCGCGTTCATGTTGTTTCGGTGACAGACGATCTTGAATGTTCTGCTGGCTGCGTCCCACTCGAGTTCTTTCCTGGGGCGGCCCGCTTCCAATACCTGGTTAATGACGGCGGGATCGGCCGAGCTGCCTGTTTTTGCGGCGAGGATCAACGCTTTGGTATGGTCCCTGAGCGCGCGCGCGAGTTCAACCAGGCCTGCTGGCGCACTGTTGCAGTCATCGGGCAGCAATCCGGCGAGCCTGAGCCATTCGATCACACTGTGGTCGTTTTCAAAGTAATCGCAGTGCCGAGGCCCCATTCCATACTCGGTGTTGATAAAGTCGAGCGCAATATTGTTGGCGATAAATAACGGTGTTCCGCTGGTAATAGAAGACATTGTTTGAGTAACCGGTAATTTGTATGTTGACAGGATACTATAATCACTGATAACCTTCAATTTATACTTTTACAGGTTACTAAGGAGCCAGTCATGATATCTACCAATTCGATTGCAGCGTCGGCCGGCGTGGCTGCGGCTTTGCTCACAGGACAAGCACAAGCCGCAGACGCCCCATTTTCTGCAAGCCAGCAGGTTCATTACCGTTACGAGCAGGTTGGCGACGTGAAGGTTTTCTACCGCGAAGCGGGTGATCCGGGTACGCCAGCCATCCTGTTGCTGCATGGTTTTGCTGCGTCATCGTATATGTGGCGCGACCTTATTGCTGCGCTGGCAGACAGGTACCACGTCATCGCGCCTGATTTGCCCGCATTTGGATTCACAGAATCTCCTGAGCGTGGCAAGTATGAATATTCATTTGCCAATATCACGAAAACGATTGACCAGTTCACCACGCAGCTAAAGCTAGACCGCTATGCGCTCGCGGTTCACGACTATGGCGCCCCGATAGGCTGGCGTCTGGCTCTGGCTCATCCTGCCCGTGTGACGGCAATTATTTCGCAAAATGGAAATGCCTATGCAGAAGGTCTTGCCAAGGGCTGGGAACCGATCCGGAAGTATTGGCAAGCGCCTACCCAGGAAAACCGTGAGGCCCTGGCCGATTTTCCGACGCCAGCGTCAATCAAATGGCAATATATGGAAGGGGTGAGCGACGTGAGTGTCGTGGCGCCGGATGGCTATACGCTCGAAGGCGCGCTCATCTCGCGGCCGGGCATGGCAGATATACAATTGGACTTGCTGTTGGACTATGCATCCAACGTAGAAAAATATCCCGAGTTTCAGGCCTATTTTCGCCAATATCAGCCGCCGTTGCTCGCGGTCTGGGGCAAGAACGATCCGTTTTTCCTGCCAGCGGGCGCTCAGGCATGGAAGCGCGACATCCCGGAAGCGGAGGTTCGTTTCTACGATACCGGTCATTTCGCCCTGGAAACCCACGGTGAGCAAATTATCCCGGCCATTCGCGCATTCCTGGACAAAAATGTAAAGTGACCAGATGTGAGGGTAGGCGCATTGGATACCCGGGCAGTATTGGAATGATCCGCAGCGTATGGCGGATCATTCTTTGTCACTACAATTTCACTTCAGAGAAACACTTTCTAGGCTGCCGTCACTTCCAGACCCCGTTGCACTGCCGGTCGAGCAAGGCCACGGTCCAGCCAGGCCTGGACATGAGTGAAACGGTCAAAGCCAACAATCTCGCGCGCCTCGTAAAAGCCGATAAGATTGCGCACCCAGCCAAGTAGCGAAATATCGGCGATGCTGTATTCTGCACCCATCACCCATTCGCGGTCCGAGACCCTTTGCTCCAGCACGCCGAGCAACCGCGCCGATTCGGTTGCATAACGCTCAAGCGGGCGTTTGTCTTCATAGGCTTTGCCGGCGAATTTGTTAAAAAAGCCAAGCTGGCCGAACATCGGCCCGACGCCGCCCATTTGCCACATCAGCCACTGGATCGTTTCGTAACGGGTGCTGGGATCAGCCGAGATAAATTGTCCCGTTTTGTCGGCAAGATAGAGCAGGATCGCACCTGATTCGAAAAGCGCTAGCGGTTTGCCGCCAGGGCCGCTGGGATCGTAGATGGCGGGAATCTTGCCATTGGGGTTAAGCGCGAGAAAGGCCGGATCGTGGCTTTCGTTCGCCGAGATGTCGATCCGGTGTGGCTCGTAGGTCAGGCCCGTTTCTTCAAGCATGATGCCGACCTTCACGCCGTTGGGTGTTGGAGCGGAAAAAAGCTGCAGACGATCGGGATGCTGCGCCGGCCAGCGCGTGAAAATAGGATGAGTGAGTGTCATTTATACTCCAGATTATTGGATGGCTCATGATGAATGCGAAATCGGTACAGCATGCGGCAAAATATGCTCAAGGCCGCGATCAGACTTATGATATTGCAAATGACTATGTTTTGGCGGGTCGCTTAGTACGTGAGGCCAAAGAGGTTTGCTTGCGAGATAGAGGCCTACTTGGGCTTCATTGAATTAGATATCCTATGGTATGCCGCAGACAAGCCTGGTCTATTGCGGCAAATTTCTGATGTTAGTCAGGCTGTTCGTCCGCATCAATCCAAATGCTGTCGTCGGCCAGAATGGCCGTTACAACCGCCAGGGCGCGATCCCGGGTATCGGGGCGCTCAGCCAGGCACATATGTTGTGTCTCTATATGAACCAGGTAATCTACAGTTTGCTGAGGAGCGGCCCCATTCCTGAGTTCATTTGCGGCAAAAACGAGGTAAGCATCATACTCGTCCGCAAAAGGCAGGTTTTTGTCCGAATACCATTGCTGGTCGGTTTGCGCAGGCCCAATTAGATTGATTGGATCCCACAGCGTCCAGCCAATATGGCGCAGCCTGGATAAATCAATATTCTGGTGCGGCGAGTTTGTATTTGACGGATTCATGCTCGTATACAAAGTGTAATGGCAGGTTTTCAGTTTAAGCGCTACTCTCTGGTATGTAAATCGCGTTTACGCTTGCCAGGAGCCAGCTAGTAACGTCAGACACACTATATGTGCTGATGCTTTCTGCGGAAGAGGCCAATGAGGTAGACAGGGGTACCAGCTTGCGTTTACGAAATCTGTCGGCGCTCGATCGACCCAGTTTCGCCATGCTTGTCTCGAACCCCCTTCGGCCTATTGAGTTTCCCGCTAGTGGTCTGGCACACGAACAGCGTGCAGAACGCTTTGCGCAGGCGGTAACGTACTTCCGTCCGCAGCAGCGGCTACAGCCCATTTTCGACCCTCTGCTGCTACAATTGCTCCTTCCTTTCCGCCGTTTCCGCTATCTTGCCATCAGGCGAGCTGTCCGTCCGGCTCATCGCCCCGTCATCCTTGATCAAATCCCGGTCAGTCTCGGCAGGGGTTTTTGTTCCCGAAAATGAAGACCTACCCTCAATGATTATTCTCAAGAACGTGACCTTGCGTCGCGGCAGCAAAGTATTGCTCGACAAAACTTCCGTCACACTCAATCCTGGAGAAAAGGTGGGTCTGGTCGGCCGCAACGGCGCGGGCAAGTCTTCATTATTCGCGGTGCTCAATGGCACGCTTCACGAGGATGGCGGCGAGTTTTCCATTCCATCACAGTGGCGTATGTCGCAAGTGGCGCAGGACATGCCGGAAACCGAGCAGAGCGCAACAGACTTCGTGGTGGAGGGCGACACGATTCTGCTGGCTGCGCAAAACGAAGTTGCGGCATCCGAAGCCAGTGATGATGGCATGCGCATGGCGCACGCCTATATGGCCTTGCACGACGCAGGCGCACACGATGCTGCTGCCCGTGCGCAGGCGCTTATTCTGGGTCTGGGCTTTAGCGTGGCCGAACTTGATCGACCGGTAAACAGTTTTTCGGGTGGCTGGCGCATGCGCCTGCAATTGGCGCGGGCCCTCATGTGTCCGTCGGACCTGCTGTTGCTTGATGAACCTACCAATCACCTGGATCTGGACGCCCTGGTGTGGCTGGAAGCCTGGCTCAAAAACTATGCCGGCACGATGGTGGTGATCAGCCATGATCGTGAGTTCCTGGATGCGATTACCAACGTGACGCTGCATATCGATAACGGCACGCTGGTGCGCTATGGCGGCAATTACAGCAAGTTTGAAGACATGCGTGCCGAACAAATGTTGCTGCAGCAGGCGGCGCACGCCAAGCAACAGGAAAAGGTTGCGCATCTGCAGAAATTCATTGACCGCTTCAAGGCGAAAGCCAGCAAGGCCAAGCAGGCGCAAAGCCGCGTCAAGGCACTGGAGCGCATGGAAAAAATTGCTCCCATGCTGGCCGACGCCGAGTTCCAGTTCGAATTCAAGGAGCCGCTTAGCATGCCCAACCCCATGCTGTCGATGACCGATGCCAGCTTTGGCTATCCGCCGCCCGAAGATGCACCAGCCGATGCCAAGCCGACCGTCATTGTGCAGAATATCAACCGCTCTGTACTGGCGGGGCAGCGCATCGGTATTCTTGGCGCCAATGGACAGGGCAAATCTACATTCGTAAAAACGATTGCCGGCGCATTGACGGCGATCGCAGGCGAAATTATCCCTGGCAAAGGACTGAATATCGGCTACTTTTCGCAGCAGGAACTGGATGTCTTACGCCCTGCCGACACTCCGCTGGAGCACATGATACGACTGGCGCGCGACACGCCAGCCAGCATGCGACCCAGCGCCATGGATTGTCGTGAACAGGGGCTGCGCAATTTCCTGGGCACTTTTAATTTCAGTGGTGATATGGTCAAGCAGTCTGTGGGCAGCATGAGCGGCGGTGAAAAAGCGCGCCTGGTGTTGTGTATGATTGTCTGGCAGCGCCCCAATTTTCTGCTGCTGGATGAACCGACCAACCACCTTGATCTGGCCACCCGTGAGGCCCTGAGCGTCGCACTGAACGAGTTCGAAGGTTCGGCGATGCTGGTCAGCCACGACCGCGCGCTGCTGCGTTCGGTCTGCGACGAATTCTGGCTCGTATCGCGCGGCGGCATGACAGACTTTGACGGCGATCTGGATGATTACCAGGTGTATCTACTGGACGAGGCCAAGCGTCAGCGGGAAGCAGCAAGCTCGCGCAATGCGAGCTGATGTCTATCGGAGTTTGCTCAAAAAACGGGTCAGCCAGCCGCTAATGCAGAAATAATTCCATTTGCTATTGTCGCTATTTCAACTGCTACAGCGTACCGTGTACTGGCTGCACGTCCGGTCGATCTCAATCGACGCGGGCGCCCGAAATTTTCACGGCCTGAGCCCATTGGTCGGCTTCCGACTTCACATAGTTGCCGAATTGCTGCGCGCTTAAGTCCATTATCTGGCCACCCATATCTTCTATGCGCTTCACAAAGGTTGCTTCAGAGGCCACCTTTGCCGACGCGGCGTGCAACTTCTGTTGGATATCGGAGTTGAGGCCTGCTGGGCCGAAGATACCGAACCAGGTCGCGGCATTGAAATCTTTCAACCCGGCTTCGGCCATCGTGGGTACATCCTTGATGGCGTCAATCCGTGTCGGGTTGGCAACGGCAATGGCATGCAGTTTACCGGACTGGATTTGCGGCAGGGCCGCAGACAAGGTGATGAACGCTGATTGCACTTGTCCTGCAAGCATATCGGTAATAAGCGGTGCGTCGCCGCGATAAGGCACGTGTACGAAGTTGGCTCCGCTCTTGTTCTGAAAAATCGCTTGCGCCAGATGTTGCGGCGAGCCATTGCCAGGCGAGCCCACCGTAATTCCGTTCTTGCTGCTTTTGGCGTTGCTGATGTACTCGCTCAGCGACTGTACTTTGTAATTCGGACTCGTTACCAGCACGATAGGAATTCTGGCAATCAAATGGATAGGCGTGAAATCCTTTACCGGGTCATAGCTCAGATTGCTGTATAAGCTTGCGCTAATGGTATGAGCTGCCGTGGTGGTAACAAGGGTGTATCCATCCGCAGCAGCGCGAGCAACACCACTGGCCGCCAGCGTCGTTCCAGCGCCTGGTCGGTTCACTGCAACCACCGGCTGCCCGAGCTCTTCGGGCAATTTACTTATGACCATGCGAGCAATGACATCTGTTGCCCCGCCTGCGGCATAGGGAATGATCATTTCAATTGGCTTATTGGGATAGTCGCTCGCATATGAAGCAGGGGGTACGGCCAAAATCGATAGGCTGGTTGCAATTAGTAAGGCTTTAAAGCTCATTCTGTCTCTCCAATGTTTATGTCAACACAACCCTGGTTGATAAGGGTTGCGCTTGATATGTGCAAATATCACAATGCTAGAATAGAATAGTTGTTCTGTTTTATCATTATGATGAGTAGATAAATTATTTGCAAGTAATGAATAAAAGATGAAGTTGATCGCTGCTCCTTGACAAGTACACATCTCTGATAAGATAATAAAATAGAATGATCGTTCTGTTAAACGGAACGCTCTTAAAACAATGGAGTGAGTTGATGGCACAGCAGACGGATTTAACCCTCAAGGCCTTTCTGATAAATGGTGAATGGGTTTCTCATGAGCAGGATTTTTTTGAATCTATCAATCCTGCTACAGGCCAGGTGAACTACCGGCTGTCAACGGCAAATAAAGCGGATGTCGATCTGGCAGTGCATACTGCAAAGCTTGCCGTGCGGCAGCCTTCCTGGCGCGACATGCTGCCGCACGTAAGAGCCCAAATTCTTAATCGACTGGCTGCGCTGATCTCTGAGCACGCAGAGGACTTTGCGCGCTTGCAGATGCTGGAGAACGGCAAAGTCTGGACCGAATGCAAGAACCAGGCCGCGAGTGCGGCGGCCACGTTCCGTTATTACGCCGGAGTATGCGAAACACTCGGCGCTGAAGTGACCCCGTCGCGTGGCAACTATCTTTCCATGGTTACTTACGAACCCTATGGAGTCGTGGCTGCGATTACGCCCTGGAATTCGCCGCTGACGATGGAGGCGCAAAAAGTGGCGCCTGCTCTGGCAGCAGGTAACGCCGTTATCCTGAAGCCCTCCGAAGTGACGCCTTCGGCCGCTTTGCTGTTGGGTGAGCTGGGGCTGGCCGCGGGGCTGCCACCCGGCATACTGAATGTATTGACCGGGCACGGGGCAATCACGGGCAAGGCGCTGGTGGAACATCCCGGTGTACGTATGGTGTCGTTTACCGGCGGCACCGCCAGCGGGCGCGCGATCGGCATGGTCGCTGCTGATCGGATTATTCCCGTTGCCCTGGAGTTAGGCGGCAAATCGCCGCATATCGTATTTGATGACGCGAATCTGGAGGCTGCAGTCGAGGGTATTGTCGGCGGCATTTTCGAAGGTAGCGGGCAATCGTGCGTGGCAGGCTCGCGCCTGTTCGTCCAGCGTGGCGTATATGACAAGCTGCTGCAAATACTTATTGAGCGGGCTAAGCGCATCAAGGTTGGTTTTCCAGAGGACGAAAGCGTTGAAATGGGTCCACTGGCCACATTTGCTCACCGGGCGCGCATCGAACAAATGGTCAATAGCGCACGCGAAGAACGGGGCAATATCGTTATTGGCGGCAAGCGCCCTGAGCAACTCGAGTTAGAGCAAGGGGCTTTCTATCTGCCTACCATTATTACCGGACTGAACAATCAGAACACATGTGTGCGTGAAGAAATCTTCGGGCCTGTGCTATGTGTACTTCCATTTGAAGATGAAGAAGATCTGATTAAGCAAGCGAATGACAGTATGTATGGCCTGGCATCGGGTATATGGACGTCCAACTATCAGCGTGCCTGGCAGGTAGCCCGTTCCTTGGAAACAGGCTTGGTTTGGATCAATACCTACAAGCAGCTCTCTATCTCAACGCCGTTTGGCGGATTCAAAAACAGCGGCATCGGCCGCGAAAAAGGCATAAACGGCGTGCGCATCTATCAGCAAAGCAAAGGAATCTATTGGAGTATGGATCCACGCAATTTGCCCTGAACAGCATCCAAAAATATTGACAATTGCAATAAAGAAGGAACACCATGTCTACATTCAAAACCATTGGCTTCATTGGAGTTGGAGTAATGGGAGAGCCAATTTGCCGCCATCTGGCGCAAAAATCGGGCCGTCCCGTGCTGGCGAACGATCGTGATGAGGCACCATTGGAGCGACTGGCCCAGTTTGGCGTACGCAAAGCATCAGTTGCAGATATTGCTGCTTCTGCGGATATTATTTTCATGTCATTGCCATCAGGTGAGATCGTGCGCGATGTTGTCGAAGGCCAGGCCGGCAGCGGATTGCTCAGTTTGTGCCATCCTGATCAAGTGATTGTTGACCTGAGTACCTCGCCAGTGCCGCTGACACGTGAACTGGCAGGCAAGTTTGCACAGCACAAGATCCATTTTGCCGATGCGCCTGTGATGCGCACGCGAGCCGCTGCCGAGGCGGGTTCACTCGCTGTGCCAGTCGGCGCCGACAGTGCGCTGTTTGAGCGTATCCGGCCATTGCTCGGCATGTTCGCGACCGATATTACGTATGGCGGGGACGTTGGCGCGGGGCAGGTCATCAAGATCCTGAACAACATGGTTCTGTATGAAACGGTGCAAGCACTTGCCGAAGCCCGGGCTATCGGTGCCCGCGCTGGTGTAGATCCCGAGACGCTATTTAATGCCATGTCTACAGGGTCTGCTGATAGTTTTGCTTTGCGCAACCACGGTATGAAATCTATCGTGCCACAAGTGTTCCCCGAACGCGCCTTCCCCGTGACGTACGCACGCAAGGATCTGCAATATGCGGTTGCCCTGGCAGACTCGGTGAACGTCGACGCAAGCGGCGCCAGGAATGTGATAGCCAGTTTTGATGCTGCAATCGCACAGGGGCATGGCGACAAGTACGCGCCAGCCATCAGTCTTGTGCTGGAAAAAAACTGATTACTTCCAGTGAAACATGACAGATAGCATTGCCACTCGCGGCTTAGTTTCGGGCCATGCGGTTATGGCATAATACTGTACTCACCACTGGGGTATACGGTTAGACAGATTATGGATGCCAATCAATCATCAGAGAACGGAGTTGCTGCCGTCGATCGCGCAATCGCTATCTTGCAGGCGATGTCTACTCAAGCAACGCCTATGGCTCTGGCAGACCTGGCGCGCAGTACCGGTTTATACAAAAGCACGTTACTGCGCCTGATCGCCTCACTTGAAAAGGCCTCGCTCATTGCCAGGCGTACCGATGGCAGTTATGTACTTGGCCCTTATGCTTATCAGCTGGGCCGGGCGTACGAAGCTACTCACCATCTGGTTGAAGTTCTCCGGCCTATTTTGGCCGGACTGGTCGCGCAAGACACAGAGAGCGCGTCGTTCCATGTGTATGACAGCAGCAGTACCCGGCTTTGTCTTTTGCGAATCGACTCTCATCATTCGACGCTCGATAGGATTGATACGGGCGACTTGCTCCCGCTGGATCGTGGCGCCGCCGGCAAGCTTATTACGCGATTTCGCAGTACCAACCTGGCACCAAAGCTGTCCAATGTGACTGCAGTATCTTTGGGCGAGCGCGATTCAAATTGTGCTGCAGTGGCGGTCGCCGTGTTTGGCCCGGGCAATCAGATTGTCGGCGCCATATCACTGTCTGGTCCCAAAGAGCGTTTCACGAGCAAAGCAATCAGCAAAATGACCAAGCAGGCGCTTGTTGCTGCGGCGCAAGCCACGGAACTGCTGGGCGGACATTGGCCGGAGTCCTGAGGACAGTGGATTTTGCCGCTTATGCCAATGCGATCGCTGCAATGTTCCGATGATTCTCAAATGGCAGGCAGCTATCTTTATGAGGCGGGCGGTTCGGTCCATACTCTCGGTGTGCTCACCGACGCAGCAGAAGGTTTCATGGTCGTGTACGGGGCTAACATCAATTGTATATATGGTGATTTCATTGGCATTCGCGATGCCGGGAATGTGCTGAAGTATCTCAGTTGCAGCGATTGGGCGCCAAAGCTGATCATATAATCTCAGAGCATGACGCCAAGCTGCGAGAGCACTTTCCAGCAGAGTGGCAATGCAAGTCAGAATAACAATTGATTTATTGGGAGCCCATAGTATGGCGCGTGTAAAAAAAGAAGTCTCGCAATCGTCTCCTGCGCGGATTACCGTACAAGAGGTGGCAGATCTGGCAGGTGTATCGATTGGGACAGTCTCTCGCGTTATTAACAACGTAGTTGGTGTTAAGCCGGCGGTTGCTCGGAAAGTGCAGGTCGCGATTGATCAATTGGGCTGGAGCCCGAATATTGCAGCGCAGAATATTCGGAATCCTTCGCTACGAATGGTCGGATTCATCTTTTCCGATATTCGGAACTCGCTGTATTCGAGCATGACCAAGGGCGCCGAGGAGATGCTCAGTACGAAAGGGTATCTGCTTGTGACCGCCAGTAGTGACGGTAACCCTGAGCGTGAAGTGACGCTTATGGATTTTTTTAAACGTCGCCGCGCTGACGGCATGATACTGACAGTTCAGGATGAAAATAATCAAGCCGTGCTGGCAGCGATTCGCAATCTGGGTATCCCACACGTGATGATGGAGCGGGAAATCCCCATGGGGTCTATGTCTATTGGCGCAGACCACTTCCGGGGAACGCGCCAGGCGGTGGAGTATTTGTTGGGCCTGGGGCATCGGAGGATTGCATTGATTACGGGGGGCCCAGGTACACGTGTAGCCCGGGATCGGATCCGAGCACTGGAGGAGACACTTAAGTCTGCTGGTATTGCACCTGACCCAAATCTTTTTTGTCTTGATTCTTTTTCCGCTGAGTACGGACTATCTCAGACCCAGCGACTAATGAATATGAAAGAGCCACCCACTGCTTTGTTGTCCATGGGTGTACGCCTGTTGCCAGGCGTCTTGGAAGCTTTGCAACTGCTTGGTAAAAGCATTCCCGACGATCTATCCCTAATTAGCAGCAACGATACTGATATCGCCCGCATTATGACGCCGCAAATTACCGCCGTGCGATATGACGCGCTGGCGCTTGGCAGGATCGCGGCAGAGAACCTGATTGATCAAATAGAAAACCGGACAAATGCGGATCAGCCGGGCAGGATAGAGATTCCAACCGAGCTGGTGCTGAGAGGTTCCTGCCGGGCGATTCCAACATAGCACCAGTATTTACTAAAAAGCTTCGTGAAACAATCTTTGGAAGTCGTGTAAAGACGTGTCTCTGGGATTCCAGCGGTTGTAGTTGGCTGCCACGCAAAGCTCGGCCATTTCGTCCAGCTTGTCTTTCTGTACGCCAGCGTCGCGCAATCTTGACGGAATGTCCAGATCCGCGCATAGTGAGCGGATTGATTCCAGCGCTTTGTGAGCCGCCAGGCGTTCTGGCATGCCCTGTACGTGCTCGCCCATTGCCTGAGCGACCTTGGCGTACTTGGCGGGGTTGGCCGGCAGGTTGAATGCGGCGACATGTGGCAGGCAAAGGGCATTTGACAAGCCGTGAGACAAATGAAAATAGGCGCCGACGAATCGCGCCATGCAATGCACATTCCCCAGGCCGGTTTGCCCGAAGGCCATGCCTGCCAGTGCTGATCCGCACAGCATATCCAGGCTAGCATCCAAATTGTTCCGGTTGGCTGTAAATTGACGAAGGCTACCTGAAATCAATGTGAGTGCATGCAGATTGATCGCGTCTGTGAAAGGATTGGCCTGGCGTGAGATATATGACTCAAAAGCGTGAACGAAAGCATCCAGACCCGAATGCGCGGCGACATGTGTCGGCACGGTGCGTAAGGCAAGGGGATCAAGAATCGCCACATCCGCGGGGTTCATAGAGGCATGGCGTATCGACATTTTCAGATTTCTTTCTGTGTCGGTTATCACGCAGGAGCCCGACACTTCCGACCCCGTGCCGGCAGTCGTTGGAATGGCAATGAGCGGCAAGGGCGGGGTGCTGAATTTTTCGATGCCTTCGTAATCGTGAATTTTCCCACCATTGGTGGCCAGTATGCCGACCGCTTTGGCCACGTCAATTGTGCTGCCGCCGCCGATTGCCAGCAGAACGGTGGCCTTGCTGTCGCGACATACTTGGTAGGCTTTGTCCACAGTATGGGCGCTAGGATCCGGTTCAATATCGGTGTAGATCTCGTAGTGTTCAACTTCTTCTTTCAGCAGGGCGTCGATATCGGCATAGAAACTGCTCTTGAGTAAGGCTGCATCCAGCAACAACATTAGGCGGCTAACCTTCCAGCGGCGCAGGCTATCTGTTAATTTGCGGTAGCTTCCCACACCGATGTGAATCGAGGTCGGGCAGAAAAAATGGCTAAGTTCTGTAGATGACATAGTGGTTTCGGATCAGGGATTGATGACGACGAGGCGTTCTTCTGTCATTTCACGCATGGCGTGCCATGGGCCTTCCTTGCCGAAGCCACTGTCTTTCACGCCTCCGAAGGGCATGATATCGGATCGGGCGCTGGACGTTTCATTGATCTGAATCGTTCCGAAACGGAGTGTGCGGGCGGCTTTCATGCAGCGATCGATATCACGACTGAAAACGCCTGCAGATAGACCATAGGGAGTGGCGTTGGCGCTTTCCAGTGCTTCTTCAAAGGAATCGAAGGAGCGCAGGGAGACAAGTGGCGCGAAGGCTTCCTGGCACCAGGCATTGCTTTCATCCGGTACATTTACAAGGACGGCAGGTTGAATGACCGACCGCTGCCGTTCTCCACCGCACAGTACTTTCGCACCCAATTGGCGTGCCTGCGCTAGCCGGCTCTCTGTGCGGATGGCTGCCTCCTCGGTGATCAAGGGCCCGATCCGTACTGTGGGGTTGCGGGGATCTCCTGCGGGTAGTGTGGCAGCCGCTTTCACTAATCGTTCAGCGACGTCGTCCACAATGCTGCGTTCGACATAAAGGCGTTGTACTGAGGTGCACACTTGACCAGCCTTGCGGAAGGTTGCATTGGCAATTTTTGGAACGGCGCGGTCAAGATCTGCATCGGCGCAAAGCAGGGTGCTTGCAATGCTGCCTAGCTCCATTTGCGTGCGGCGCAGTCCTGCTGCAGCCTGAATGATGCGGCCAACACGCGTGCTGCCGGTGAAAGTATAGAAGGCGATCGCCTCTTCTTTCAGCAGCCATGTGCCGACTGTATCGCCTTCGCCTTGTAGAACAGACAGGAATTCAGGCGGCATGCCGGCTTCCAGCAGAATTTCTGCCAGTAGCGCGGAAGTGAGCGGAGTGTAGGCGGAAGGCTTGAGCACAATGGCGTTGCCGGCACCCCAGGCAGGAGCCACTTTATGCAGCACCGTATTCAGTGGAGAGTTGAACGGTGTGATTGCGCACACTACGCCCACCGGATAACGAACGGTAAAGCCGACGCGGTTGTGCGCGCCTGGGCTAGCAGCAAAGGGCACCATGTCGCCAACCAACCGTGTGGTTTCTTCTGCAGACAGGTTTAGCGTAATAATGGCGCGGTCAATTTCTCCGTGTGCGTCGTTGATGACAAAACCGGCTTCGGCCACCATCACGTTCGCGATACGTTCTCGTTGGGCTTCCAGTCCAAAGGCGGCGCGGCGCAGTACTTGTGCGCGTTCATGCGGAGCGGGCGCGCCTGCTTCAACAGCCTGATGCAAGCTACGCACTGCTGTTGCTACCTGGTCTTGGTCGGCTGCATACACCTGAGCAACGATCGTGCCGCTGAATTTATCGAGCACGGCAATTTGTTTGCTGGATTCTACCCATTCTCCATTTATCAGGCAGCCTTCAGGTACTTTCCATTCGTTTGTGCTTGCTGTATTGGACATTTTTGTTGTTCTCCACATGTTCAAGATTTATTCATAATAACAATTATATATGAAACGTTTCATAAAATTAATTGGATTTTTCTTTTTAAGATAATTGATTTTACGTATATAAAATAAGACAAATAATTGATTGATGAATTGAATTATAACTATTCGAGACTATTTTTATAAAAATTATGATATAAATAATGAAGCGTTTTAATTTTAGTGGGTAAAAATTTCAGAGATATCGAGGCCCACGCCGGCGTCATGTCCGTCACCGGAACGCAATTGCGATGGCTAGTTTGCTATTGAGAGGAACGGGTCCGGACTCGAGCCGGAATGTTCACCGAAGCCATGGTGGGCGGCCACTGAATTTTTCTTCCAGAAACTCAATCCATATTTTCAACCTGGAACTCAGATTATGACGGGATCGATAGAGTAGATAGATAGGCTCTTCGGTTGGATCGGCATAGTCTTCAAGCACCTGGACCAAGCGACCGTCTGCGAGGTGCCCATGTACGTGATAGTGGGCGAGTCGTGTTATTCCCATGCCAGCCAATGCAAGCGAAAGCAGCATCTCTCCCTGGTCAGAGACCATAGAGGGTTTTCTATTCACACTATTTTTGGACGTATTACGAAAATTCCATGTGTTCCACCAAGTATCAAAGGCGAAGCTCAGACATGTGTGTTCATCAAGGTCTTGTGGCACGAGCGGCGTGCCTCGGCTGGCCAGATAGGCCGGCGAAGCGACAAGCATCCAGCGAGTGGTCGTTAACCGACGAGCTACCAGAGACGAGTCAGGTTGATGTCCGCTATATAGCGCGACATCAATTCCTTGCTCAAGGGGATCCGAGGGACGGGCTCCCAGCATGAATTCTATGCGTAATTTCGGGTGGCGGGCGTGGAACTCCGGCATGAGCGGGGCCAGTTGATACGTCGCGAACGACGGTAAAAGGTTAACGCGTAATACGCCTGACTCCAGCCCATTATTTGACACGCTCGCTTCTGCAGCATCGAGCAGTTTCAATGCTTCAACGCAGTGCTGGTAGAAGACGTCTCCCTCGTCGGTCGGGCGGACATTGCGTGAATTTCTATAGAACAACTGGGTTCCCAAACGATTTTCGAGACGCTGGAGAATCCGGCTGACTGCAGAGGGTGCTCGACCGCTAACCACCCCTGCAGCCGATAAGCTCTTGCTGTCATAAATTTGGATGAACACTTCTATTTCTTCTGCTCGACCACTCATCTGGAAATCTCTATCAATGAAAATTCGACAAAGCTACTATGCAATTCTGATCATACACACTTTGATTGCCCCTCTCTATAATTTGTTTTCTTATTTCGATCGGAATAATTCGATCAGACACAAAAGGTGCCATAAGAGCGCCGAAAAATTTGGAGGATACATGTTTAGAACAAAATTAATCGCTTCAGCTGCCTTGTGCTTCGCATTTTCAATGACTGCTTTGGCAAGTGTGGCACACGCCTTTCCTGACAAACCTGTTCGCCTGGTCGTTCCATTCAGTCCTGGTGGTGGTACAGATATTCTTGCGCGTCAGTTGGCTGATGAATTGAATAAAAGTGAGCACTGGAATGTGGTCGTCGAAAATCGTCCAGGAGGAAATGGTGCGATTGCGCTAGGAGCAGTGGCACGGGGCAAGCCGGATGGGCACGAAATTATTCTGGCGTTGCGTGAAAACATTGCCATTATGCCGCTTTTGCAGACCAAAACGAATTTCAATGCTCTGGACGATTTTACTTCTATTGCACACGTGGCCGATTCCCCAATGATTCTGGTGTCCGGTGCCAATTCAAAATATCAGAATATTGGTCAGTTGCTGGATACTGCTAAAAAACAACCGAGTACCGTCACTTTTGGTACGTCGGGAAAGGGCAGTATGTCGCACTTACTGCTTGCAATGCTAAAGAAATCGGCTGGCGCGCAAATGAATCATGTGCCCTATAAAGGGTCGAATCCCGCATTGACCGATCTGGTGGGTGGTCATGTTGACGTGGTCGGAGGATCGATTGGTTCGGCAAAGTCGTTTCTTGACGGCAAACGCGTGATTCCGCTGGCAGTCTCCTCCAGCGAGCGAGTGCACGCCTATCCTGACGTTCCTACAATCGCAGAGCAAGGATATGCGGATTTCAATGTTGTTACCTGGTATGGCATTTTTGGTCCAAAGGGAATGCCACAAGAGGTCGTTGATACGATCAATGCTGCAATCAATAAAGCACTAGAAAATCCAAGCTTCCGGGAAACACTGGAACAGCAGGGAATGATCCCGCAGAAGGGCACGGCAGCTGATTTCGACAAGCTCTTTCGCAATGACTATCAGGCATTGGAGTCGCAACTTAAAGATCTGGATATGCAATGAACATTGCGATGATTTTGAATGTCGGTCGTCATCACTGAGAATGGAATAATGGAAAAGATAATTAGTACAGATCTCGTTACCGGTTTTATAGGTTTGGGTGCAATGGGATCGGCTATAGCACGGCGTCTGGTGGCCAGCGGTATATCGTTGCATGTTTACGATCCCGATTTGGCCAAAGTGGAAACGCTAGTCGCACTGGGCGCGATCGCCCATGATTCACCCCGGTCTGTAGCTGATACGGCGGAAATAGTATACGCGTGCCTCCCTGACGCTGCGATTAGTCGGACGGCTGCGTATGGTCAAGACGGGGTGTGTGGTGGGAGTGCCATCCGTGGCTACGTTGAAATGTCGACGATTGGTCGCTCAGCAGTCATGGATATCGCTCAACGGTTGCGGGAACATGGTGTGACCGTGCTGGATGCGCCAGTGAGCGGTGGTCCTAAAGGCGCCGACGCGGGAACGCTATCAATCATGGTTGCGGGCGATTCGCGTTTTTGCGACAGCATCCAATGTCAATTAGAGGTCCTCGCAGGCAACGTGTTTCGAATCGGTGATGCGCCGGGTTTAGGCCAGATGATGAAATTGGTCAACAACCTGATTTCTGCAGCCAATATGACATCGGCGTACGAGGCATTGGTTTTGGGTGCGAAAGCCGGTCTTGATGGTGAGACGATGGTCAACGTTATCAACGCCAGTACTGGACGTAACAGTGCAACGACCGACAAAATTCCAAAATCCATTCTGCCGCGAACATTTGATTATGGCGCCACTATTCGTACGATTCACAAGGATGTGACTTTGGGGCTGGCTGAAGCCGAACAGCTGGGTGTGCCCATGTGGGTGGGTCGCAATACGCAACAAATGTGGGAATATGCGATCACGCAGGGTGGCGCCGATCTGGATTTTACGGCGCTTATTCTGTATATGGAGCAGTGGGCAAATGTACAGATACGAGGCCGAACTGCTTTGGATGACGAAAAAAAGGAATCGACATGAAAAGGCTTGAAGATAGAGTAGCTGTCATCATCGGTGCTGGCCAAAGTCCGGGAGTTGGATTGGGCAATGGTCGGGCAACAGTGTTTCGATTTGCGCAGGAAGGCGCACGTATTTTGGCCGTGGACCGATCATTGGAAGCAGCCGAGCAAACCTGCAATATTGCACGAGAAAAATATAATGCGCTGGAAATTGAACCCTTTTGCGCTGATGTCCGTAAGGAATCTGATTTGATGGGGGCCATTGCTGCGGCAGAGCGCAAGTGGGGCCGCATTGATATTTTGCACTACAACGTGGGAGTGAGTGTCGCTGGTAAGGATGCCGATGCAACTGAAATTACCGAAGATGCGTTCGACTTTATCACGCAGGTAAATCTGCGCGGATGCGTGATGGCCTGCAAGCATGTGCTACCCGTTATGCGCAAGCAACAAAGTGGCGTAATTTTGACCGTATCTTCTGCTTCCGCTTGGCAGCGATATCCTTGGGTAACCTACAAAGCGACTAAAGCGGCGATGATTGCCTACACCAAGCAGCTGGCTATAGAGAACGCACAATACGGTATCAGAGCCAATACGATATTGCCCGGCTTGATTGATACACCGATGGCCGTGGATACGCGGGCCGTATCGTTTGAAAAATCGCGGGAAGAAGTGGTCAGTGAACGCAATGCAAGAGTTCCACTTCGTTCGCGCATGGGTACGGCGTGGGATGTTGCCAACGCAGCCGTTTTTTTGGCTTCTGATGAGGCCGGATTTATCACTGGGGTGGAGCTGCCGGTCGACGGCGGCGCGTTGGTAAATATCGTTCGTTAATAGCCAGAAATAAGGGCCAATGCCAGCGTGACTCACGAAAGAACCAAGAATCATTTCAAGGTATGTAGAGGGTGAGATACGCTCTCTTGTGCTCAATCGAAAACAGAAAACCTAACTAGAGGAATATTATGTCTGATACAAAAAAATTTACACCAGTGACTAACGATATCGTGGAACTTGGCCATCGTAATCGCCGCCAGACTCTAGGAGACGATTATGTGGACGCAAGCATAAAACGTGCCGCAGAAGATGATTTCATGCAGCCGCTGCAGGATGCAGTAACGGGCCTGGCCTGGGGGGCGGTATGGGGTAGACCCGGTTTAAGTCTAAAACATCGCAGCATGGTGACCATGAGTGTTTTGATCGCTCTGGGGCGCCCCAACGAGCTCGCCTTACATATCAATGGCGCATTGAACAATGGCTGGACTAAAGAAGAGTTGCAGGAAATATTGCTTCAGGCCGCCTGCTACTGCGGAATGCCGGCTGCAGTGGACGGCTTCCGTGTGGCCAAAGAAGTGCTGGATCAGCGAGCCAGAAAAGAAGGCCAATAGCAATACACGCCAGCCGGAAAATGATGCTGCCTGTACGGCATAAGTTGAACAAAAAATTAAGCCTGCAGGCACGGCATTCCATTCAAATAAAGGAGACCAGAATGAATAAAAAATTACTAAAACTTTTGCTGTGTGTGATATCAACAAGTGCGGTATTTATCCCGTTGACCTCGCACGCCGAAGCCTTTCCCTCTCGCCCAATAACAATTATCGTACCGTTTACGGCAGGAGGTGCGACAGATGTTCTTACTCGTACGATTGCAGAAGGTATGACTAAAGAACTCGGCCAGTCGGTCATCGTAACCAATCTGCCTGGTGCCGGCGGTTCAATTGGGCAGGCCAGGGCAGCTCGTTCTTCTGCTGACGGTTATACGATGCTTCTCGGAAATGTGGGCACCCTTGCTGCAAATGCGTCGTTATATACTCAACTTCCGTACGATACACTTAAGGATTTCACACCCGTAGCGTCAGTGGGCGACGCGCCCCAAGTATTGACGGTGCGCGGAGATTTACCCGTCAGTAATTTCGAAGATTTCATAAATTATGCGAAAGAACACGGCAAAGAAATGAATTCGGGCACAGCAGGAGTGGGTTCTGGTTCATTTCTGGGCGATATCGTATTGAAGGCGGAGCTCGGTTTGAAAGTTGAACCAGTACATTATCGTGGAGCATCGCAAGCGATCACAGATGTCATGGGTGGCATTATTGATTACACCATCGAAAGCAGTAGCACTGCAGTTGGTACCGCCTCGTCAGGGAAGGCAAAGCCATTGGTTGTTATGAGTAGCGAACGTGTCGCTGTGCTCCCGGAAGTTCCGTCGGCAGCAGAAGGCAGCCATCCGAATCTCAAATATAGCATCTGGAACATGGTGCTTGTGCCTAAAGGTGTTCCACAACCGGTGCTTGAGAAACTGAACGCGGCAGTTAATCGGGTTCTCCAACGACCAGGAATCAGGAAGAGATATGCTGAAATGGGGCTTTCGGTTCCGAGTGAGCGATTTCGTTCCTTAGGCGGGGCCAGTACGCTCTTGACGTCGGAAGTTGCTAAATGGAACGAATTGCTAAAGAAGGCAGGCGTTCAACCACAAGCCAGTCGCTGAGCCATGGTACAGCATGAATTTATTAGGTCGTCAGGCAAGGAAGATAAGGTGATGATTACAGGTCATACGCAATTGTTCGGCATTATAGCTAACCCGATAGCTCAGGTGAGAACCCCCCAAGTACTCAATACCATATTCGAGCAGCGAGGGATAGATGCGATTTTGGTTCCCATACAAGTCGACACCGAGGCGTTGCCAAAAGCATTTGAAGCATTTCGTGGATTCAACAACATGGGCGGGTTTATTGTGACGGTCCCTCACAAGACTATAGCGTTGCATTTATGCGATGAGGTTAGTGTTGCTGCAAAAAATATTGGCGCCGTCAACACGATTCGGCGAGAAGAGAATGGTCGACTTGTAGGAGATATGTTCGATGGAAGAGGCTTCGTGCGAGGGTTGGTGACCGAAGGCCGGGACCCTGCCGGGCGACACGTCTTGTTGGTGGGCGCTGGTGGCGCAGCTGCAGCCATTGGATATGCTTTGGCAGAAGCAGGCGTTGGGAGTCTGACGATTGCAAACCGGACGAGAGCAAAAGCTGAAGATTTGGCCGCACGGATAGATAAATTTTTTCCGGCCGTCAGGGTTGTTGCGGGAGACGCAAATCCCCAGGGATATGACATGATTATCAATTCAACATCGCTGGGCATGAGCGCAGGCGATGAACTGCCATTCCAGGCCGATTTGCTGGAGTCGGGCCAACTGGTGGCCGAGATCATAATGAAACCGGAAAGAACGCCGATAATGGATATTGCAGGGGCGCGTGGCTGTGTTGTGCATGAAGGTTTTCATATGTTGACAAATCAGGCTGAGCTAATGGTCAACTACATGCTGGGGCAAGAGTACGGCGTTTCGTTATGAAAGAGACACACGAATTCGATTATGTCATTGTCGGAGCAGGCGCGGCTGGTTGCATTCTTGCCAATCGGCTTTCGGCGAACGGCCGTTACAGCGTATTGTTACTGGAGGCGGGGGGCGAGGCGCGTAATTTCTGGATTCCCATCCCTGCCGGATTCTCAAAATTGATGACTAACCGCGCATTCAATTGGGGCTTTCACACAGAGCCTGAAGCCAACACGTTGGATCGTACTATTGCAGTGCCGCGCGGTAAAGGACTCGGCGGGTCGACGTTAATAAATGGGATGATTTATGTACGAGGCACGCGTCAAGATTATGACGGTTGGGTAAATCAAGGTGCAGCTGGTTGGGCGTATGATCAGGTAGTTCCATATTTCGACAAGATCGAGAATTACAACCAGGCGTCCTATGCAAATGAGACCCAGGCAATAAGTCGCCAGATAAAAGAGCGTGAAGGGTCGGCTTTTGAATATGCGGCACGTGGCAATACTGGTCCTATGCACATCAATGAAGTCGGTGAGCGATTTCCTCTTTCCACTGCCTTTCTGCAAGCCGCTCAAGAACATGGACTCCCTCGAAACAGTGATTACAATATCGCGGATCAGGAAGGGGTGGGTTACTATCAAGTCCTGCAGAAAAATGGGCGTCGTTGGAGCGTGGCTGATGGCTATCTTACCCCGGCACGACGTCGTCGAAACTTGCATATTCGTACTCATGCACATGTGTTGCGTGTCAATTTGCAGGGCAAACGTTGCGTTGGTCTAACCTATAGGGATCGAAGTGGAGAAACGCAGGATGTAACTTCCAGAATTGAAACTATTCTCGCAGCAGGTGCAATACAAAGTCCCCATCTGCTTGAACTCTCCGGAATAGGAAGACCGGATTGCCTGGATAAGGTGGGGATTCAGGTCAATCACGCCTTACAGGGAGTGGGGGAAAATTACATCGACCATTTTTGTACGCGGATGAACTGGCGGATCAAAAATACACAGACTCTCAATGAGTTAAGCCGAGGGCCGAATTTGGTTGCTGCGGTTGCTAAATACTTCTTACAGCGGCGCGGAATTCTATCGCTGGGAACCGGTTTGGTTTATGGCTTCATAAAGAGTCGCTTTGATATATCGCTCGCCGATGTTCAACTTTTTTTCGTTCATGCAAGTTACGCTAACGCGGCAGACCGAAAACTGGATCGTGAACCCGGAATGACGATCGGCGTATCTCAGTTGCGCCCAAAATCAAAAGGCACTATCCATGTAAAAAATGCTGATCCCTTATGCCCTCCTGCCATCAAACCGAATTTTTTGGACGAACAGGAAGATAAGGATTGTCTGATTGGAGGAATGCAAGCGGTCAGACGCATCGTGCAGCAGCAGGCATTGCAGAAGTTTATTGACCATGAAATTAATCCTGGCGCTCAGGTGCAAAGATATGATGAGTGGTTGGATTTTGCGCGTCGCAACGGACAAACAATATACCACCCCGTCGGTACTTGCCGGATGGGCCAGGATGAGGCCGCAGTAGTCGACCACAAATTGAGGGTGCGCGGGTTGACTGGCTTACGCATTGTCGATGCGTCGATCATGCCGACGATTGTTTCTGGCAATACACAGGCTGCTGTCATGATGATTGCCGAAAAAGGAGCAGATCTGATCCTTTCAGATGCGCCGAAGTGATCGAGTGACGAGTTATCATGTTTCAAAAATGAAAATAGGTTGATAGTTAACTGGCTCTTTTTAAATTTGCTATCGGGTCAGATCTGATAGGGTGCGTCTTGACGGCTCCACAGTGGGAGCATCGATCATTTTTCGTATAAACCTTCACAAGGTGTCCGTGCCATTAAAATCGGCGATAGACGCAGGCTGCCCCCCGCGCTGTCAGGGTAAATGCGCGGGCAGCAAGAGACGCTTCAAATTCGATAATGCAAAAGATTGCTTGCGCGCCAACACATCGCTTGATTAAAAGTTACACTAATCAGACTTCCCGTCGCACTGCGCCACTCCACGCAATCTTATTCATTGTGAAACTCGACACGTGAACGCCTTTCCTTTCTCAGAAACAGATCCCATTGTCTACGCCGGCCCGCCACCGAAATCGTCCGATGTCGTGATCATCGGCGGCGGCATCATTGGTATTACAACTGCCATTTACCTTGCTCAGCATAATGTGGCGGTGACCGTGCTGGAAAAGGGTCGCGTTGCGGCCGAGCAGTCGTCGCGCAACTGGGGCTGGATTCGAAAGCAGGGCAGGGATGAGGACGAGCTGCCCATCATGATCGAGGCGGCCCGGCTATGGCCACAACTAGTGCAGGAATGTGGAGAGGATATCGGGCTACGGCAAACTGGTGTGACCTACCTGGCAAGCTCTGATAAGGAAATGGCAGAGTTCGACGCGTTTATCGAGATTGCTGCTGCACACGACATGGATACCCGGATGCTCGGCGCAGGCGATATCTCCGGGCTGATCAAAGGTATGTCGGATACATTCAAGGGCGCGATGATCACGCCTTCGGATATGCGGGCTGAACCTTCGCTGGCTGTTCCGGCCCTGGCCAGGCTGGCCCGCCGCCAGGGAGTGACAATTATCGAGAATTGCGCAGCCAGGGCGCTGGAGATGGCTACAGGCAGCATCGCCGGGGTGTGGAGCGAGCAGGGCTATATCGCGACGTCATCCGTCCTTCTGGCTGCGGGCGCATGGTCGTCGCTCTTTTTGAAAAAACACGGTATTACGATTCCTCAACTGTCGGTCAAGGCAACGGTTGCGGCAACACAGCCGATGCCCGAGTTTCATGCCGGCGCTGCAGTGGAAAAACACCTCGCCTTTCGACGCAGACTGGACGGTGGCTATACGCTGGCACCCGCAGGCAGCCATCGGCTCTATGTTGGACCGGATAGTTTGCGGCATGCCGCGAAATATTTACCTGCCTTGAAAGCTGACCCGCTTGGAACCCGTTATGCACTCTGGGCGCCTGCAGGGTATCCAGATGGCTGGACGACTCGCCGCGATTGGACGCCCGACATGCCCAGCCCTTTTGAAAGCGTGCGCGTGCTCAATCCAGCGCCCGATGCGTCGGACCTTCGTGCAATTGAGCGAGGATTCAAGCGGCTTTTCCCTCAAATGGAAAATGTTCGCCTCCAAAAGAGCTGGGCCGGGATGATTGATCTCATGCCCGATACCGTTCCCATTGTTGATTGGGTGCCTACTCATCCCGGACTTGTTGTTGCGACCGGTATGAGTGGCCATGGCTTTGGCATTGGGCCGGGCATGGGCCGCATTATTTCAGATATGATCCAGGGCAACGAGGTCGGGCATAACCTGCATCGTTTCCGGTTTTCTCGTTTTACCGACGGTAGCCCGATTCGACTGGGTACATCACTTTAGTCTCTGCTGGCGAAGTAAATATAAACAATCCATGTAGATGATCAATTTGTCGACCCGGCGTCTGGTTCGTCGGAATCACGACCCAGTTGCGCGTAATTTAAGGGGAGCACTGTCGTAGACTTCATTTTTTCCATCGCAAACGAGGAGGTTACGTCAAAAATTTCGATTGTCCTGGTCAGGCGCTGGTAAACCGCATCGTATGTTGCTATATCAGGAACCACTATTTTTAATAAATAGTCTACGGTGCCATTCATGCGATAAAAGTCTACAATTTCGGGTATAGCCTGTACTACAGCGCTGAATTTTTCATACCATTCTCGATTGTGTTTATTGGTTTTGATGAAAACGAAAACGGTAACGTTCAGATTGAGCAAATTTGGATTTAGCAGTGCCACTTTACCCATAATATGGCCGCTGGCCTCCAGCCTTTGGATTCTTCGCCAGCAAGGAGTTTGTGAAAGATTCACCCGATCCGCGATTTCGTTAATTGATACCGTTGAATCCTTTTGCAGAATGTCTAAAATAAGCAGATCAGTTTTGTCCAAAATTTTTCCTATTTCGTTTGTTATCAGTCACGGCAATTTAATTATTCTAACCGGCTGCGCGCTCATTCTTCGGGTATCAAATAATTGATATGTGTACGGATACGTTCACTATCAACGCCATATATATGCAGCGAGACGGCAACTTGCCCGCTGTTATTGGCTAGCTGGTGAATATCGGCAAGGCCTGCCGGTGCCGATACAACATCTCCTGCATGACGATTGATTTGGCCGCACTTTTTGGCGCGTCGCGTTGCGGCGTTCCATTTATAGTGACGTTCTATCAGTTGACCTTGTAAAACCTTGTAGGTGCACCAAGTTCTATGGCCATGCACCGGGCTTTGCTGTCCGGGGTGCCAAACCAGGAGCATGGCTGAATATCTGCCCAGTTCGTCTGCATAAACCAGATGACGCGAGTATGTGCTGGAAGGCGAGGTCAGTGCATTTGGTGGTAACAAAGGCAAAAGCTGTTCGGCTTCGTCTAATAAGAGGGAAATACCATTTAAAAGCCGTTTCTGATTGACCTGCATTACGCCGTCTATATCGACAGACATTCTGTTCAATACGGTTTGAGCGTGAAGAGCGTTAAGCATTTTTTTCCTACATTTATTTTGCCAATGCTATAAATTATAGGAATATATAACTAGAATTAATTTGCTTATATTTAATGATAATAAGTGATTATTAGAAATATTTTTCTAATAACAGCAGTTCTGGTAACGCGTCTGTCAGGGGCCTTTTCAGGCTGCAGCTGCAGAATAACGGGCCAAAGCGGCCATTCAATAAGGAAAAAAGGCAACTGAAATGGCTACGGAAGCCGATGGATATGTTGCAGAAACACGCGAGCAGGACCTGGCTTGCCGGATGGATGTTATCAAACCCGATTGAGTGGGGACGGGCTGGCCAATCCATCATGGATTCACAGCCGTCTATAGATTCTTAACTTGCCGCTTTGCACCAGCGTTGCCGGCAAGATGTGTGTCCCGGAGCTCGCACTAATGATGTCTCTTGGCGTTCGCGCCCTTTATTCAGATCGTTTGCAATACGACGAAATAATGAGTCTGTTGTTGCCGTTAGCACGATATAGCACAGGCAAGCGCTTCGCATCAGACTATCATTGGCCTGGCAGCAAGCCGTTGGCGCCACTATCGCCAAAATGATTGCCTGTGGCTGCTGGAACACGTATAGAAACCACGTTATATCTGTTTTTCAGTTGCTGTAGTCTGCCGCACCGCGTGCTCCCACTGCTGCATCAACGCCTCGGCCCGCTCGCGGCCCTGGGTGGGATGAAAGCGCCTCTCGGCGCGCCACAGATGGGAAATCTCTTCGGTGTCGGCATAGACGCCGCTGGAAAGCCCGGCGAGGTAGGCTGCGCCCAGTGCGGTGGTTTCGACGCAGGCAGGACGCACCACTGGAATGCCCAGCAGGTCGGCCTGGAACTGCATGAGCAGATCATTGACGCAAGCGCCGCCATCAACCCGCAATTCGCTTACGGGCTGGCCACCGGCATTGGTAGCGTCGCGGCTCATCGCGGTCAGCAGTGCGGCGCTTTGATAGGCGATAGACTCCAGTGCTGCACGGGCAATATGGGCCAGCGTCGTGCCGCGGGTAATGCCGGTGATGGTGCCGCGTGCATCTGGTTGCCAGTAGGGTGCGCCCAGGCCGGTAAAGGCAGGCACCATCATCACGCCTCCGGAGTCGGGTACGCTTTCGGCAAGTTGCTGCACCTGGCCGCTGTGTTCGATGGCACGCAGGCCGTCGCGCAACCATTGCACCACGGCGCCACCGACAAAGACGCTGCCTTCGAGCGCATATTCGGGTGTGGTATGGGATTGGGCTGCGCTGGTGGTCAGCAGGCCGTTGTGGGAGGCCTGGAACGTGTTTCCCGTATGCATTAGCATGAAGCAGCCGGTGCCATAGGTGTTCTTGGCCATGCCCGCAGAAAAGCAGGCCTGCCCAAACAATGCGCTTTGCTGATCGCCTGCCACGCCCCCGATGGCGATGGCGCTGCCGAGCACCTGGGCATCGGTGCGGCCAAAGTCGCTGCTGGACGCCTGCACTTCGGGCAACAGCGAGTGTGGAATGTTCAATAGCGTCAGCAGTTCTTCATCCCACTGGTTGGTGTGCACGTTAAACAGCATAGTGCGGCTCGCATTGCTCACATCAGTAACATGCCGACGGCCAGCGGTCAGTTGCCAGATAAGCCAACTGTCTACGGTCCCAAAGGCCAATTCACCCCGCTCGGCCGCAGCGCGCGCGCCGGGCACATTGTCAAGCAGCCACTGCAGCTTGGTGCCGGAAAAATAAGCGTCCACCAGCAGGCCAGTCTTGGCGTGAATTGTTGCTGCATGACCCTGTTCGCGCAGTTGCGCGCAGGCCGGTTCAGCACGACGGTCCTGCCAGACAATCGCATGATGCACGGGTTCGCCGGTAGCGCGATTCCACAGCACTGTGGTTTCTCGCTGGTTGGTGATGCCTACGGCACGCACATCGGCTGCGGTTACGCCGGCCTTGGCCAGTGTTTCACGTGCGGTAGCCAGTTGGGTGCGCCAGATCTCATGCGGGTCGTGTTCGACCCAGCCGGGACGCGGGTAAATCTGCGACAGTTCCATCTGCGCCTGGGCGATACAGTGGCCTTTGGCGTCAAAGAGAATGCTGCGCGAGCTGGAGGTGCCCTGGTCCAGGGCAAGCAAATAGGTCATGGGTGATCTCTACAAAAAGAAGCTGCTGCGCTTGCCAATGTCCGATCCCGATGTACGGGCGATGCGAATCGTTGAAATAGAGCGCGTGCAGCTTGCCTCATTGGTTCCTGTTTTTTTTGAGGTATGAAGTATGGATTTGGGTTACGGCAACAAGCGTGGTTTTATCAGCGTGAGTGGCAACCTATTCGGCTACGATGCACTGCACGCCGGCCTCTTGCAGTAGCGCAGGAAATGGTTCGGGCGGCGGCATATTGGTAAATAGCCGGTGCACCTGATCCATGCGCGCCAGCTCCACCATGGCTTGACGATGGAATTTGCTGTGGTCGGCAGCAAGCCAGACTTCGCGCGATTGGGCGATAATGGCCTGGGCTACCTTGACTTCGCGTAGATCGAAGTCACGCAATGTGCCATCCTGTTCGATTCCCGAGATACCAATAACGCCGATGTCGACACGGAACTGCCGAATGAAATCCACGGCGGTTTCGCCGACGATACCGTGGTCCAGGGACCGGACTACGCCACCAGAGACAATGACCTCGCAATCGGCGTTGTCGGCCAGAATGGCAGCAACGTTCAGATTGTTGGTGATGACCCGCAAGCCACGATGACGCAACAGTTCCCGTGCGATCGCCTCGGTGGTGGTGCCGATGTTCAGAATAAGCGAACATCCTTCGGGAATGGCTTTTGCCACTTCACGTGCAATGGCGCGCTTGGGCTCATCGTTGAGCATTCGACGCTGCAGATAGGCAATATTCTCGGTGGTCGACTCCGGTATGCGTACCCCGCCGTGATAGCGGGTGAGCACGCCTGTTTCTGCCAACTGTTTGACGTCCCGGCGAACCGTTTGCAGTGTGACACCGAATCGATCGGCCAGCGCTTCGACCGACATAGATCCTTGTCGCCGAACTTCGTCGACCAACTGATCCTGGCGAGGATTTGCACTCATGAATAACGCCTAAAGGAAAATATGTATAGCCTAAAGGAAAAAAAAAGAATAAACCATAGGGATAACCATTATGAAAATTGATATACATCAAGGAAAAAAACGAACATAATAGAAAATAAGAAATCAATTTAGAAAACACATGTGTTCGTTTTAACTATTTGTGCCGTCACTGATGACTTCAACCCCTGAACAACTGATTGAATGCAAACAACGCTTTGACCGTGATGGTTATGTGGTGCTTGAAAATCTGATCGCACCAGCACATGTCCAGCGGCTGAAAGAGGCTTTGTTATCCGTCGAGGCGCGCCACGGTTTTGGATACGCAAAAACCTCGTTTGAAGGGCTCAACACGGTTCGCATCAATAATTTGCTGGCTTATGACGAGGCTTTCTGGGACGTTCCCCTGCAACCGTCGGTGCTGGCGCTTGCCGAGTCACTGCTCGATCGCGAGCTGCTGCTCTCCTCCCTATGCTCGCTGACTATGGGCCCGGGCCAGACCGCGCAACCGCTGCACGAAGACACTCAGCAACTGGCGTTGCCGCGTCCGCGCCCACCGCTTGCTGTCAACGCCATGTGGGCATTGAGTGATTTTACCGAAGCCAATGGTGCAACCCGTATCGTGCCAGGCAGCCACAAGCTGGATCATGCGCCGGCGTACGGGACGCAAGTGCAAACCGTTGCGGCGACCATGCCTGCCGGCAGCGTGATGCTGTTCGATAGCGCTTTGTGGCACCAGGGCGGCGCCAATACGACCGATGAACGTCGTTATGCGCTCTCGTGCTATTACTGTGCGGGCTGGATGCGTCAGCAAGAAAATCTGCAGTTGGGTATCCCTCGCGAAACAGCCGCAAAGTTTCCGCGTCGCCTGCAGGAGCTATGTGGCTACGGGATATACAAGGGCCAGTACGGCCATATCGAAAACAATGATCCGATCGAACTGCTGGGCCAGGAAGGCCGCCCCACAGTGTGGGAAGCGACGGATCGCAAGTTGCAACGACGCCAAGCACAAAGCTGATCATGACTGCGCCAAACGCTCTGCAGGGGATTCCTGCGTCTGTCGTACATCTGCTGCGCGATGCTGCGCAGGATTATCCCCAGCATTGGGCCCTGCGCTTTGAGGGGCAACGCCTTTGCTACGCCGACTATGCCGGTATCGTAGGCGCGCTGGTGCAGGAGCTGCAGCCCATGGTGGCGCCGGGCGAGCGGGTAGGGCTGCTGCTGCAAAACTCACTTGATCTGGCTGTCGCCATTTTTGCCGTCCATGCCCTGAGGGCGCAGGTTGTTGCGCTCAATCCTGGCTACGGTGAACGTGAATTGCAGGCGATGCTGGGCGATGCCGATGTGCGTCTTCTGATCGCCGATGATAGCGTACGTGTGGATTTGCCAACGGTTTGCGCCAGCTTGCCTGCTGAACGCATCTTGCAAACGGGTAGCAGCGGTTGCAGCTTTCTGCGACTGCTCGATTCACAAACGGCATTGCCGCAGGATTTGCCTGGCCACGCCGATCTGGCAACCTTGCAATACACCGGTGGCACTACCGGCCAGCCCAAGGGTGTGGATATTTCGCATGGGCATCTCGCAGCCAACTTGCTGCAGCGCGAGGCCCGCTTGCCAACACGCCCGGGCCAGGAGGTGGTGCTATGCCCCATGCCGCTGTTTCATGTATCGGCTGTCGCGATGTGTCTGCATTTAAGTGCCTTTGCGGCGGCCGAACTGGTGATTCAGCGGCGTTTTGATGCCAGCGCCACCATACATGCGCTGGCGCATGAGGGTGTGACCCTGATGTCGGGGGCGCCGGCCATTTTTCATGATCTGCTGCGCCAGCCCGATATCGAGCAGGTTAAGGCAGGCAAGCTGCGCGCCTGCTATAGCGGAGCGGCCGCATTGCCTGAACGCACGCTGAGGGACTTTGAACGGCTGACCGGATGCCCGATTTATGAGGGCTATGGACAAAGCGAAGCCGGTCCCTGTCTTACATACAATCCGGTGCAGGGCGTACGCAAGCCTGGATCGGTCGGCATGGCAGTGCCTGGTTGCGAGTTACGCATTGTCGACGAACAAGGCAATGATGTTGCCGTGGGTACGGTGGGCGAAATCTGTGTGCGAGGGCCACAGGTGATGGCCGGCTATCGCAATCGACCCGATCTGACACAGCAGGTGCTGCGTGATGGGTGGCTATATACCGGTGATCTGGCAAGCCAGGATGAAGACGGTTATGTGTTCATTCAAGGCCGTTGCCAGGAAACGATCAATGTGGGTGGATTCAAGGTGTACCCGCTGGAAGTTGAGCAGACACTGCGCGAGTGTGCGAGCGTGGGCGATTGCGCAGCGTTTGGCGTGCCTGATGAACGCCTTGGCCAGGTGGTTCACGCCTGGGTTACACCTGCTCCAGGTTGCAGGCCCGATGAACAGGCGCTGCGCACATATTGCGCCTCGCAACTTGCCCATTATAAAACACCCAGACGCATTGCCATTACCGAGGCGCTTCCGCGCACGGCTGTGGGCAAGCTCGCGCGCAAGGAACTTAAACCCGTAGGCGCCGTGATCGCGCCGCGTTCTGTAACATAACAAAGGAAGACAGATGCTGAAGAATATCGATATGGACAAGCTCAAGCACCAGCTCGCCGAAGATGGCTATGCCGTGGTTGAAAACGTGCTTGACCAGGACCAGTTGGAGCGCATTCGCGAAGTTGTCGCCAGGCGCATGGCGCATGAGCTGGCCAACCCGCTGCCACTCGATGAAGAAAAGCATGAAGATGACGAGGACATTCGCACTTACTATAAGAAACACTATACCGTCAGTGACGCCGAAGCCGAGCGCATGGTGGCACGCATTCACCAGTATCGTCGCGACAACGCCGGTGCGCGCTGGCCCATGCCGATCAGCAAGGTTTCCAAAAATTTCCTGCACCTGCCTACGTTGTTCGATAACGACAAATCTCAGCGCGTTTGGAACCTGCTCAATAAAGAACCGGAGCTCATTCCCCTGATCGAGCACCCTGTTGTGTTGCCGATGGTGCAACATATGATGGGCGAAGACTGCAACCTGCACGATTTCCAGTCCACCAGCATCGGCCCGCAAACCGGCGGTGGTGCATGGCATGTGGATGCGCCGCTGGGTCAGATTGCCGAGCCGCTGCCCGAGTTTCCGCTGACGCTGCAAAACGTCTGGATGTTGGATGACTTTACGCCCGATAACGGTGCGACGCGCGTGATGCCTGGCAGTCACAAATTGCGCAAGTCGCCGCCGTGGGGCAGCGATTCGCTGGAAGGCGAAGTGACGCTGACCGCGCCTGCCGGTTCCGTCGCAATCTGGCTATCGAATACCTGGCACCGTTCCGGTTCGAACCATACCGATGCCCAGCGTCGCGCCATTTTGTGCAACTACAACGTGTCCTGGTTGCGCTTTTTCGCCGACTTTACGTCCACGCTGCCGCCAGAAGTGATTCCTACGCTGTCAGAGCGAGCCAAGTACCTGCTGGGTTTTGGCGCCTGCGCCCCGAAAATCCGTTAATTGCTTACTCATGCAGAAACACAACGTCAGTATTGACCTGAAACGTCCCGACCTCGCGGGTGGGCAAATCCAAGGCTATTGCGCGCCGCAATTTGTGCCCGTGCTGGATGCGTTCATCGAAAATTTTGACAGTGACATCGAGCACGGCGCCTCACTTACCGTCGAACAGGACGGAGACACCGTGATCGATGTCTGGGGCGGTTTTGCGGACTTGCCGGCGCAACGTCCATGGCAGCAGGATACGGTTGGCGTTGTGTTTTCAAATACCAAGGCGGCAACGGCCTTGTGTGCGCACATCCTGGCCGATGGCGGTGCGCTGGATATTGACCAGCGCGTTGCCCACTACTGGCCCGAATTTGCCGCGCAAGGCAAGGGTGACATTACGGTGCGCATGTTGCTGGATCATTCGGCAGGCGTGCCTGCGCTTCGGCAGATGCTGCCTGATGGCGCGGTATTTGACTGGACCGAGATGAGCACGCGCCTTGCCAATGAGGCACCGTACTGGAAGCCGGGAACCAGCGTGGGCTACCATGGCCTGACGTTCGGCTGGTTGGTGGGGGAAGTGGTGCGACGCGTTTCCGGACAGTCGCTTGGGCGCTTCTTCCAGGAGCGTGTTGCGACGCCATTGGGTATGGATTTCTGGATCGGCCTGCCCGAAAGTGAAGAGCCAAGGGTAGCCAAAATTATGCCGGCCAGGCCTGCAGAGCAGCCACGCAATGCGTTTGAACACGCCATTGCGACCGCGCCCGAGAGCATCAGTAACTTGTATTTTCGTAATACGGGTGGCTGGCGACCCAGCGGTTTCAATTCGCGCCAGGGCCACGCCGCCGAAATCGGTGCGGCCGGGGGCATCACCAACGCGCGTTCTTTGGCCCGCATGTACAGTGCGCTGTCACTGGGCGGGGAGCGCAACGGCGTGCGCGTGATCGGGTGTGCAACGCTTGAGCGTGCTGCTGAGGTTTCATCGGCGACTAACGAAGATTTGTGTCTGCTGGTGCCGACACGCTTTGCAGCAGGCTTTATGCGTAGCATGGATAACCGCGCCCGCGGCCTGGACAGCGCCAGTTTCGGACGGGATGCTTTCGGCCACGTGGGGGCGGGCGGATCGCTGGGTTTTGCCAGTCCGCAACATCGCATCGGTTTCGGCTACACCATGAATCACATGGGCGCGGGCGTGCTGCTCAACGCGCGCGCCGAACGGTTGACTCAAGCCTTGTATGGCATATTGGCCCGGTCATAAATTTACAGACATTCTTTTTCAAAAATCAGCAGGAGACAAGGTCCATGACCACTCGTAAAAGTTTTATCGTTCGCGCCTGCCTTACGGGCGCGCTTGCAATGCTTGGCGCAAGTGCTGCATATGCGGCAGATCCGGTTAAGATCGGCTATCTGATTCCGCTGTCGGGCAGCGCTGCTGCTTCGATCGGCCGTGATATGTCGCGTGCGACACATCTGGCGGTCAAGCATATCAATGAAAGCGGCGGCATCAAATCGCTGGGCGGCGCCCAGTTACAGCTGCTGGAATCGGACACCAGGGGCGATCCGAAAGTAGCGCTGACTGAAACCGAGAGACTGATCACGCGTGAAAAAGTGCCTGTTTTGCTAGGTGCGTTCCAGAGCGGTACCACTTTTCCGGCCACTGCCGTTGCTGAAAAATATAGTGTGCCCTGGGTCGTAGACCTGGCAGGCAAGGGCGAAATTACCGAGCGCGGCTTCAAGTACGTTTTCCGCGCCACTCAGGTGCCGGCTGCTGCCAACGCAGAGGGCATGGCCGATTTTGTTGCCTACGCCAGCAAGGCGACCGGCAAGCCGGCGAAAACCGTGGCCATGGTCTATGAGAACACCGACTGGGGCCAGGACATGGCCAATACACTGCGCAAGAAGTTCAAGGAACAAGGCGTGGAAATCGTTCTGGATGAAGGCTATCCGCCCAACAGCCCCGACCTGCGTCCGCTGGTCCTGAAAATCAAGGGCCGCAAGCCTGACATTGTTACTGTCACTTCATACGCTGCCGACGCCGTGCAGTTGCACAAGCTATTGGCGCAAATGCGCGTGTCAGCCATGGGATACATCGGCAGTGCAGGCGGCCAGATCGACAGCGGCTTTCTGCCGCAAGTGGGCAAGGGGCCTGCCAAGGGCGTGTTCACGACCAATGGCTGGGCAGGATACGAGTCTGCCGTTACCACACCTTTTGCCAAGAAGTTCTGGGATGAATTTACCGGAACATACAAAGCCGAACCCAACGAATTGTCTGTGAGCGCCTATGGTGCAGTCTGGGTAATCAAGGATGCGTTGGAGCGTGCCGGCAAAGCCGAACCGCAAGCCATTCGTGATGCGCTGGCCACAACCAGCATCAAGGGAACTGATCTGAACAAGCTGCTTGGCTACGACATTGTGATTAATGAGAAGGGTCAGAACCCGCTGAAGAAATTCGTTGTGCAGCAGATCACCCCAGAGGGTGAATACCGCACCATCTGGCCGGAAAATCTGGCGTCCAAGACCTACAAAATGGTCTGGCCTGCCGCCACCTACTGATCAGGGCTCTGGTTATCGCACTGTCGGCTGCCGCCTGATTTGACATCACCGGCAGTTCGCTTTTTTCAAATACGTGAGGATTCGCTTTGAGCATTTATCTTCAAGCATTGCTCGGTGGCATTGCCACCGGAGCAGTATATGGTCTGATCGCGCTGGGGCTGAGCCTGCAGTTTGGCGTGATGAAGATCATCAATTTCGCACACGGCTCGTTCCTGATGGTCGCGATGTACGTGACCTACTACACCTGTACCAATTTCGGGTTGCACCCGCTGGCGGCCGCGCCCATCGCGGCCGTCGTTCTGTTTTTCGTGGGATGGGCGTGCCAGCGCTTTTTCATCGACGGCATCTATCGCAAGGAATCTGCGCGTGAGCCTATCGGCGTGCTGATCTTCACGACCGGTCTGTGGATTTTCCTGGATTATTTCGCGCTTGCACTGCTGGGACCCGACAGCCGGATGATTGATAGTCCCTGGTCCAACGAGGTGGTCATCATGGGTGACCTCATATTCACGTATCCGCAGATCGCCGGTTTTGTGATTGCTGCGCTGGTCACCATCGGGCTGGTTGCCTTCATGCGCTATACGGCGTTGGGTCGCGCCATTCGTGCGACAGGCCAGGACCGTGAGGCAGCCAGTGTGCTGGGCATCGATAGCAAGCGTGTCTACCAATTGTCCTTTGCCATCGGCCTTGGTGTATTGGGCATTGCAGGCGCGCTGCTTTTGCCAATGTATCCGGTCAACCCGTTCGTGGGCGACATCTTTGGCATGCGTGCCTTCGTGATTGTGGTGCTGGGCGGGATCGGCTCGATCGCTGGTGCCTTCTGGGGCGGGATTATCGTGGGTATTCTTGAATCCGTGGGCAGCCAGGTAATTCCGGTTACCTATGCTGAAGCGCTGATTTTCCTATTGTTTCTGGGCGTGATGTATTTCCGTCCGAGCGGACTGTTTGGCGTGGAGAAGGAATAATGACAGCACAAGGTACAAAACATTCATTGTGGGGCGTGCTCATACTCGTGCTGGCCATCGTGCCACTGTTTACTGGCAGTCAGTACGTGCTGTCGATCGCGGTCATGACATTGTTGTATGCCTATCTGGCGCTGTCCTGGAATGTGCTGGGTGGTATCGCCGGACAGCTCTCGCTGGGACACTCCGCGTATTTTGGCATTGGTGCGTATGCCTCTACCTGGTTCTTCGTCCATATGGGTATCAGCCCCTGGATCGGCATGTGGATTGGTGCGGCATTGGCCATTGTTGCGGCGGTGATCGTAGGGTTGTCGAGCTTGCATTTGCGTGGCGCCTATTTTGCGTTGGCTACGATTGCCTCGGCCATGGTGATTAAAACGATGGTGGAAAATGCCGACGATCTGCTCGGCGGCCCGCGCGGAATGGAAGTCACACTGTTACGCGATGCGCCGTGGCAGTTCCAATCCACTGGCAAAGAGTTCTACTATGTGATCGCATTGGTATTCGTGGCGCTGGCCTTGCTGATTAACTGGCGCATCCTGCGCAGCCGCTATGGTTATTACCTGGCTGCCGTGCGCAATGACCAGGACGCGGCACTGGCGCTAGGCGTGCCCACCACCCGGTATAAGCTTTATGCCGCGATGATCAGTGCCGCCATGACCGCGATCGGCGGTACGTTCTACGCCCAATTTGTACTGTTCGTGAGCCCCGACAAGGTGTTTGGCGCGAACCTGGGCGTGGTGATTGCCGTGGTCTGCATCATCGGCGGCCGGGGTACGCTCTGGGGGCCGGTACTGGGTGCACTATTGCTGTTGCCAAGTGAAGAACTGGCCCGCTCGTTCTCCGGCGGGCTGCTCGGCGCGGATATGATGCTTTACGGCTTGCTGTTGATGCTGGTGATCTGGTATGAGCCGCGTGGCCTGGTCGCAATCTTTCAGCGCTGGTTCAAGCGGCCGGTCAAGCAGGGAGTAACGAAATGACAAGCACGACACTGCTGGAGTTTGACGGCGTAGGCAAAAGCTTCGGCGGCCTGCGCGCAATCGATAATGTAAGTTTCACGGTCAATGATGGCGAAATTGTCGGATTGATCGGCCCCAATGGCGCCGGCAAGACCACGCTGTTTTCCATGGCCTCCGGTTTTCTCAAGCCAACCGACGGGCAGATCCGTTTCCAGGGCAAACGCGTGGACGGGTTCGACCCTCCGCATATCTGCCGTGCCGGCCTGGTGCGCACGTTCCAGATCGTCAAACCGTTTGGCGAGATGACAGTGATAGAAAACGCCATGGTTGGCGCATTTTTGCATCATGCCAGGCCACAAGAGGCACGAGAGGTGGCAGCCAGGGTGCTGCAGCAGGTCGGGCTGGGTGCCCGCCAGGAGCAGGTTGCCAAAACGCTGACGCTATCGGGCCGCAAGCGGCTTGAAGTGGCCAAGGCGTTGGCCACGCATCCGAAACTGCTGTTGCTCGACGAGGTGATGGCAGGTCTGACCGGCGTGGAGACTGCTGAAATGCTGGAGTTGATTCAAAGCCTGCGCGCTTCGGGCGTGAGTATTCTGGTCATTGAACACAATATGAAAGCGGTGATGAGCCTGTCGAACAAGATTGTGGTGATTCAGTACGGTAAAAAGATTGCGGAAGGAACACCGGTAGAGGTTGCCAACGATCCGCAAGTGATCTCTGCATACCTGGGAGGCGAGCATGCTGCTTGAAGTGAACGATGTAAGTTCGGGCTATGGCGATGTGCAGGTTCTCAATGGCATCAATATCAATGTCAAAGAGGGTGAGATCGTCAGTATTGTTGGCGCCAATGGTGCAGGCAAGACGACACTGATCCGCGCCATCATGGGAACTTTGCCGGTGACCAAGGGGCAGATTCATTTTGACGGCAAGCGCATTGACGGCCAGGAATCGCACCTGATTGCACGGGCCGGCATTGCCCAGGTGATGGAAGGTCGTCGCCTGTTTGGTCATATGGAAGTGGAAGATAATCTGCTGGTGGGTGGCGACATTCTGAACGACAAGGCGCAGCAGCGCCAGAATCTGGAATGGATCTACAGCATGTTCCCGCGTCTGAAGGAGCGTCGCCGCCAACTGGCGCGCTCGTTCAGCGGTGGGGAGCAGCAGATGCTGGCCATCGGCCGGGCGTTGATGACCTCGCCCAGGTTGTTGCTGCTGGACGAGCCTTCTATCGGTCTGGCTCCCATTATGGTCAAGGACATTTTTGAAAAACTGCCCCTGATCCAGGAGCGAGGTGTCACCATTTTGCTGGTGGAACAGGACGTGCATCGCTCGCTTAGCATGTCGGGCCGCGGGTACGTTATGGAGCATGGCGAAATTGTCCTGGCCGGTACGGGGCAGGAACTGCTCAATAACGAACGCCTGCGGCAGGCCTATATGGGTATCTGACCGTCTACGCGTGTGCATATACAATAAATTTTTTCGCACGTTGCAGCACCGATATGCAGTATCGGTGCTGCAAACCATACCCTGTGTGCGAAACGCAAAACAAGAGAGTGGGCGAGGTGACGAAGGCTGGAAAAACCGGGTGGATTTTTATACGCCGATGCATTAACTTCAGACTGTTTGCAATGATGTGCGCGGCTTGCCATGCACAAGACATAGTTACCTAATAACCTGGCCATTGATGTCGTATGATTGTTGAATCAAATACTTTGCCGTTGAAAACCGGGCGAGCCCAATTGCTGGCCCGCCTGGCCGAATCCAAAACCTATGATCTGGCGGTCATCGGCGGCGGAGCGACCGGCCTGGGCGTGGCGCTGGATGCGGCTGCCCGCGGCTTTTCGGTGGTGTTGCTGGAGTCGCATGACTTTGCCAAGGGCACCTCGTCACGGGCGACCAAGCTCGTGCACGGCGGTGTGCGCTATCTGGCGCAGGGCAATATCGCGCTGGTACGCGAGGCGTTGCACGAGCGTGCCACGCTGCTGCACAATGCGCCGCATATCGCGCAACCTCTGGCTTTCGTAATGCCCTCGTATAAGCTGCTGGATACCCCGTTCTACGGCATCGGCCTTAAGATATACGACGCGCTGGCGGGCAAGGCCGGCCTGGGGAACACTCAGTTTCTGAGCGCTCGTCAGACACGGGCACTGCTGCCTACTGTGCAGTCGCAAGGGCTCAAGGGCGGCGTCAAATATTGGGACGGGCAGTTTGACGATGCCCGGCTGGCGCTGGCGCTGGCCCGCACGGCAGCTCGCCATGGCGCACTGCTATTGAATTATTGCCCGGTCACAAAACTGATTCACGATAAGGGACGCGTGGCAGGTCTCATCTGCGAAGATGGCGATTCGGGTCGCAGCTACCAGGTGCGTGCACGATGCGTGGTTAACGCTACCGGCCCGTGGGTCGATGCATTACGCGAGATGGATGGCGCCGAATCGGGTCGCGCCACTCGACCCATTGTTGCCCCCAGCCAGGGCGTGCATGTGGTGGTGGATCGGGACTTTATGCCTGGCGACCATGCGCTGCTGGTGCCCAAAACGGCAGATGGCCGGGTGCTGTTTGCCGTGCCATGGCTGGGCAAGGTGATTCTTGGCACGACCGACACGCCACGTCACGATCTGGCTCGCGAGCCCGAGCCCTTCCAGGCGGAACTGGACTTTATCCTGAGTGAGGCGGGGCATTATCTGAGCCGACGTCCCACCATGGCCGACGTGCGCAGCATGTGGGTCGGCCTGCGCCCATTGGCCCGGCCCCAGGGCGACGATGGAGAAAATACCAAGGGTATCAGCCGAGAACATACCGTGCTCACCAGCGCCTCTGGCATGGTCACGGTCACGGGTGGCAAATGGACGACTTATCGCGCCATGGCCGAGGATGTCCTGCAGGCCTGCTTTGCGGCAGGTGCATTGTCCCCCCGTGTGGGCGGAGTTACTGTGGATCTGCCGCTGGTGGGCGCGCCGCAGGACGCTGCCACACAACATAATATGCATATGCCGCAGGGCCTGCATTCCTATGGCAGCGAAGCCGCTGTCGTTGACGCGCTGCCAGGCGCCGACCGTTGGCTGACCGACAGCCTGAGCGAGGCTATGGTGCGTTTTGCAGCCGACTACGAATATGCCCGCACCGTGGAGGATGTTCTGGCGCGGCGCTCGCGTTTGTTGTTCCTTGACGCCAGGCAGGCCGCTGCTGTTGCGCCGCAGGTCGCCGCCATTTTGCAGCAAGCGCTGCAGCAGGACGACGTGGGACTGGCGGCATTTCTGGCATTGGCACAACAGTATATGGGTCAGAAGGCGGGTTGACTCCCCCGCGACTACGCCACAGCCCCGTCTTTGTATTGAACCAGGATATGCCATTCGGCATGGACCGATGGTCGCGGTGCATTCTCTGCGTTTACCGTGACTGCCCAGGTACAACGGGCATGCGCGGGTTTTGTTTCGGTAACGTGTGTCAATGCAAAACTGGCTGATACCCTGGATCCGGCCACAACCGGAGCGGTGAAGCGGATCTTGTCGAAACCGTAATTCAATGCCATGACGGCGCCGGGAAAGGAGATGCAGCTTGTTTGCCAGTAGGTCAGCAGAGACAGTACGAGAAAACCATGTGCAATGGTGTGCTGGTATGGTGACTGCATCTTCGCCCGCGCCGGGTCTGTATGAATCCATTGGTGATCATGCGTCACCTGCGCAAATCGATTAATCATCTCCTGATCAATGAGTAGCGGTGCCGATGTGATGGCCGGCTGCCCGACAAATCGGTTAAGCGCGGCAACGCAATCGAATTCCTGTATGGTGTTACGGGAGGCAGTGGTTGTCATGGCAAGAGTAACGGTAAGCAGAGCGCCGTGAGTGTGCTGTGCTGGTTTTGGTGCAGCCGGCAGTCAGGTTCCCTGCTGGCTGGGCGAGTGGCGTGTCTTTTCTTGTATAAGGGCGGAGTCTGACTACAAAGTGCGCGTCGTTGACCCGCGTGTCTGGCGGTATGCCTGCGCCTTGGCGATTTCGTGGCGTAACTGGTCGAATCCGGTGGCAGGCACTATTTCGTTCTGGCGATCGGTAATGTCTTTTAGCCGATCCAGCAACACCTCGGCCGAGCGTTCGCTTTCGTTCAGATATATGCCATGTGTCATAGTGATATTCGCCTGTTCAACGCTGCCAGCGCCTGCCATCAGGATGGTGCGGTTGGGGGCATTCTCTGCGACAAGCGCAACAAGGGCAGGGCTGACCGATGCAGGGGACAGCATGTCCAGGGTTTGCTGCTCCAGCAGCCCCTCTGTCATGGCTGTGGCTGCCGTGGGGGCAAGGCAGTTCACATGCACGCCATTGCGTTCGCCTTCCTGCGCCAGTGTCTGCATCAGGCCGACCAGCGCCATTTTGGCCGCACCGTAGTTGGCCTGTCCGAAATTACCGTAAAGCCCCGAAGACGAGGTCGTCATCACGATACGGCCATAGTTCTGATCGCGCATTCTGTTCCAGACGGCGTGGGTGCAGTGTACCGACCCCATCAGGTGCACGTCCAGCACCAGCCGGAAATCCTCCAGGGTCATTTTGGCAAAGCTTTTGTCACGCAGGATGCCGGCATTGTTCACCAGAATATCGACACGCCCCCACTGTGCAACTGCCTGTTCGACCATCGCGCCAACCTGGGCAGGATCAGTAACGTCCGCAGCATGGGCGATGGCCTCTCCACCGGCCGCTTCAATGGCCTGGACAACGGCCTGCGCATCCGAACCCGGCTGGTCGGCGCCCATATCGTTAACCAGGACCCGGGCGCCGTGGCGGGCAAGTTCAAGCGCGTGCGAGCGGCCAAGACCGCGGCCTGCGCCGGTGACGATGGCTATGCGGTTGTGTAGAAGTGGTGTCATGAAGTCTCCGTGTTATACAAATGTTCAGGGGGTCATGGATGCAGTCATTTCTGCATCGGTCCGGATGACCCCGGCGCGCTCAAGCTGTGTGATGGTCTCCTCGCTCAGGCCCGCTTGCGCCAATATCGAATGGGTATTCTGACCCAGCCCGGGGGCACCGTCAACAGTGGGCTGTCCATCCTGATCGAAAGCGAAGCCTATGCCCCGGGTGCGTACCTGAGTGTTGCCTTGATGGAACCGATGGTCTGGAAGATCGACGCAATCGGTTGTATCGACCTCGTTAAGAAACTCTTCGAGCTTTCTGACTTTGGCTGCGGGGACCCCGGCGTCGCTTAGCTGCACTTCCAGTTGTTTAGCGCTGCGGGTGGAGAAAGCCGCTTGCAGACGTGTCGTCACATAATGAGTGTCATTGGGTACGACAAATCCGCTGGGGGCGTTGAAGGCGGCAAGATCAAGCGCGCGCGCATCTTCACACAAATCCTCAACGCCAATCACAGCAGTCAGTTTGCGAAATTGTGCGGGGGTATTGGCGGCAACGGCCAGCCAGCCGTCCGAGCAGCTATACGTATCGGCTGCAGGGCTGCCGGTATAGCCGCGGTTGCCTACGCGTCGAGTCGGCGTGCCATCGCTCAGGTAGGCGCAGGTGTTGGGGTACATGAGCATCAGAGAGGCCTGGACCATGGATGCATCGATGTACTGACCCAGGCCTTCGCGCGTTCGGCGATGCAGCGACGAGACAATAGACAGGGCAGCCAGTACACCCACGGCCACGTCAATAACGGGAAAGCCCACCTTGATGGGGGGAGCGTCATCTCCTTCGCCGGACATCATCATCATGCCGGTCAGGGCCTGAACGACGTGGTCATAGGCGCCACGCTGCGACCAGGCCCCCTGTTGTCCGAAACCCGAGATGGAGCAGTACACAATGTCCGGCCTTACTTGCCTGATGCTGGCGTAGTCCAGACCATACCGGGCGACAACGCCGGGACGGAAGTTTTCTATGAAGACGTCGGCCGATGCGGCCAGTGTGCGCAGCAGGTCGGCGCCCTGTTGTGTCCGGATGTCCAGCGCCAGGGACTGTTTGCCTGCATTGATGGCGGCAAAACCGGTGGGGGTGTCGGTATCGGTTGCGTCTTTCATCGAGCGCAGCACTTCACCGGCCAGCGGTGGTTCCACCTTGATGACCTCTGCGCCCAGTTGCGCCAGATAGAACGAAGCAAGAGGCCCGGCGATGACATGCGACAGATCCAGTACACGGACGCCTTCTAGCGGTTTGGACATGTATGACTCCGGTCAGCCGACAGTAACGCCGGCAAGTTTGATGATATTGACCCACTTCTGATATTCGCTGCGCACAAACGCGGCATCGGCTTGCGGGCTGGCGCTATGGACCACGTTTATCCCACCGGCTGCAAACTGGCGCTTAACGGACTCATCGGCCAGCGCCTTTGTGGTCGCGCTGTAAAGCGCATCAACCGCTTGCTTTGGGGCGTTTTTGGGCAGCCAGAAATCAAACCAGAATTCCTGCACCGCCAAATCACTATGCAAGATCTCATGCAGCGTGGGAACACCGGGCAATTCGGCCAATGGCTCTCTGCTGGTCACAGCCAGCGCACGCAGCTTGCCGCCCTTGGTCTGCGGAATGGCCGTTCCAGCGATGGTGAAGGCAAATTCCGTATCGCCTCGCAGTAGTGACAGCGGAATTTCCACTGAGCCTTTGAATGGTACATGCGTGGCCTTTGCCTTGAGCAAGGACACGAAGGTCGCGCCGCCAAGATGCGCTGCCGAACCCACGCCGCCGGAGCCGTAATTCATTTTCCCGGGATTGGCCTTCAACGCTGTAATCAGGTCCTGCACGGTACGGTATGGGGAACTGGCTGCCACGACCAGCACGCTGGGGGATGTGCCCATAATGGTGACCGGAATGAAATCATTAACAGGGTCAAAGTTAAGCTTGGGCTGCAATATCTTCTGAATCAGGTGCGAGTTGGAGCCCATCAGCGCGGTGTAACCATCGGCGGGCGCATGGGCAACATACTGGGCGGCCAGGACACCGCCCGCACCCACCTTGTTTTCCACTACGATGGGCTGCCCCAGCGCAGCGGCCAGCGCAGGGCCGAACTGTCGCATCATGATGTCCGGCCCGCCGCCCGCCGGGTAGGGGACAACAACACGTACTGCTCTTGAAGGATAGGTATCCGCGGCCTGCGATGCTGCGGTCTTGACCAACAGGCCTGCGCCCAGGGCGCCAAGGCAAAAGTTCCGGCGTTGCATGATTGTCTCCTTATAATGCACCAAGAGTAGACGATCGCAGTGAATAGAAAAAGTGATATATTTTCATATAGCGATAACTTTAAGTTTGATAACTTTGGATAAAAATATTGATCGAACCTGACTATCTGGTCGCCAAGTTGCGCTTTCGGCACCTGCGTCTGCTTACCGAAGTGCATAACCGAGGCAGTCTGCGGGCTGCAGCGCAGGCGCTCAGTCTGACGCAACCTGCATTGAGCAAGGCATTGACGGAAATCGAAAGCGCCTTTGGCTTTGCCTTGTTCTCACGCACTGCGCGTGGATTAACACCAACAGCACAAGGCGAAGTGGTGCTGCGTGGCGCCACGATGCTTTTGCATGAGCTTTCCCATCTTCGTGCAGAGGCCATCTCGGCCGATCGCTTTGCTACCAAAATCCGTGTTGGTGCACCGCCATTCGTGGCGCAAACCTATCTGCCTGGCGTGATTGCCAAGCTGGTGCAAGGTGACGTACCCGTGCGCGTGCAATTGCTTGAAGAAAGAGTGCCGGCCCTGATCAGTGCGCTCCAGCGAGGAGAACTGGATGCGCTCATCACCACGTTTCCCCAGCAAATGCTGGCCAGCGAGACTGATGCATTTGAATACATCAAGCTGTTCGAGGTGCAGTTTGCCGTGGTGGCATCCGTGGGGCATTCACTGGTCCGTTCGCGACGCGTGGACTGGGCCCGTTTGGCAAAGGAGCGCTGGGTGATGCCTGCCGACGGGTCAATGGGGCGCAAGCTGATCGAAGACTGCTTTACCCACGCCGGCGTGCCTGCCCCTTTGCCGGTGATCGAATCGACCAGTCCGATCACCAGTCTGCAATTTGTCTCGGCAGGCCTGGGCATTGGTATCGTGCCCGATGTCGCGCTGCTGCATCACAGCACATTGCAGACAGGACCCGTCAGGCAGTTGCGCGTGGTGCCAGAGCCCCATTCGAGTGCCGTGGCGCTGATCTGTCGTGCTGGCGCGGTCAACCCCCGGGTGGCTTTGCTTAAAGCAGCGCTGGAACTGTAGGTCATGCGAGAGAGAGCGCACATTTGAGTCGGTTGCACAGGTCGTGCTCTGCTGGTTTACCTTGCCAGGAAAAGTGAATGCTGACCTCCGAACACCGATGTGGCCGACAAACCCGGATTTGTCAGCGAGGAACACGGGCGCAACGACAAAGCCTTCAGCGGGTTTGGCAAGCGGGTAGTGGTGCTTGCCACAGGGTTATTATTTTGCGTTTTTTTCGGTTCGCTGCTGATAAATATAGTTGCCGGCTTCAGTGATATCCATTCTGATACTTTGGGACACGTGCTTTGCGTCGCGCTTTTTCAGAAAATCTACTGCTGCCCGGTGATGGTCCTGCTGCTTCAGATTAGGGACGTAATCGGGCAGCACGGCATTGAGTGCCGGGCCGCAGCGCAACCAAAGTATTTCGGTTATGTCCTGCACGACGTCCATCTTCGCGTGTTCGTAAAGCGAAAAATGAAAACTCCGATGCAATTCAAGGTACTTGCTTTTACTGTCGCTATCAATGCAGTTGCCCATTTGGTTGACGATATCTTCAAGCCTTTCAATATCGCTGTCCTTGATATGGGCAACGGCGGCGTAGGCCAGCTTTGACTCTAGCTCGGCACGCAGGAACATAAGTTGTCTGATCTGATCGCTGTTCAGCCGTGGGACAGAGGCGCCGCCCTTTTGCCCTCCGGGGCCGCGATCCAGGACACGTTCGGCTATCAGGTGGTTCACCGCGTCCCTTACAGGGGTAAGACTGATTCCCAGTTTCCCCGCCACATCCCTCAGAATAAGCCGCTCTCCAGGCTTGAACGCGCCGGAAAGCAATGCATTCTTCATGGCGAGATAAGCAAGATCAGATAAATTATTTTTCTCAAGCGGCAAGAGCGGAGCAAACATAGTGACGGGGAATGATTGGAAAGTTGCTGCAATGTTAACCGATTTGAGGACAAAAATATTTAATTTATTTGTTGTTTGTTATAACAAACTTCGATAGAATTCGGAAATGTGGAAACGACACGACAACAATCCACTCTTTCAGGAGACAACTTATGAAACGAATAAACTTTGCGGCATGGGTGCTGTCGGCGGTCGCCGCGATCTATGTCCCTTCTGTCGCGGCTGAAGGCTTCCCGCAGAAAGATATACAGTTCGTCATTCCGTGGAATGCGGGCGGGTCAAATGATATTGCTGCCAGGCAATTGCAAAAAATCGTTGCCGACCAATCCGGGGTGTCCCTGATTGTGGAAAATGTACCCGGTGCAACGGGATCGATCGGAATGACCAAAGTTGCCAGGGCGGCGCCCGACGGCTATATGGTTGGTATGGGCACAAGCTCGACCCTTGCCCAGATATCGCAAAAACTGACGACGCTGACCAATGATCAGTTCGTTCCCATCGCAAGAGTCTCGGTGGATCCCTTGATGCTTCTGGTACCAGCCAACAGCGGGCCGCAGGATTTGAAGGCCTTTTTGGCACACGTAAAGGACAATCCAGGGAAAGTGTCTATCGGCACACCCGGGTCTCATAATTTGAATCATATATTTGCGCAGATGACAGCGCGGGCAGCCCAGGCGCCGTACATCAATGTGCCTTATACCGGGGGCGCCAAGGTGATCGCAGATCTTGCCGGTAAACAGATCTCGGCAGCAGTGCTTAAACCCTCAGAGAGCAAGCCGCAAATTGACGCCGGCAAAGTCAAGCCGATTGCCCTTTTTGCCAATGAACGGCTGGCTATCATGCCCGACGTGCCTACCTTCAAGGAACTGGGATATGACGTCTTTCCATACGGGCCGCTAGTACAAATGGCATATATCGTTGCCCCGGCCAAAACGCCGGAGCCGGTCCGCACAAAGCTGATTGAATTATTCTCCAAGGCAATAGAAAGTGACCAGTTCAAGTCATTTGCCGATCGCAACGGCGTCATCATCAGTCCGCTCAAGGGCGATGACCTGACCCGGGAAATCAATGCCGTCCAGAAAACGCTCGATAGCGTCAGTGAAAAAGTATTCAACAAAGCGGAAGACAAGAAATGAGTGTAATCAAAAAGGTAACTTGCCATGTTGTCAGCGCGCCGATCGCACGGCCCTTTACGTCGTCGCGCGGCTGGCTGTATAAAACGCGCGGTTCGTGCATCGTCGAAATAGAAACACAGGACGGCACGATCGGCTGGGGTGAATGCTACGGTCCCTCCCAAGTTGCGCGCAGTTTTATCGATACGCAATTTGCGCCACGTATTATCGGTCGCGACGCATTTGACGTAGAAGTGATATGGGAAGACCTTTATAACCGAATCAAGGACTATGGCGCCAAAGGCATGGCAATTGCTGCGATGAGCGGTATCGATATCGCACTTTGGGATATTATCGGTAAAACCTGCGGCAAGCCGGTACATAAGCTGATCGGCGGCGCGTTCCGCGACACGGTGACCGCTTATGCCACCGGACTATATTTTATCGATATGGATCGACTTGTTGAAGAGGCGGTCGAGGAAGCCCTGGAGTATAAGCATGGCGGCTTTTCCGCCATCAAGATGAAAATCGGTCTTGGATCGCCCAAGCTGGATTTGGCCCGGGTTGAAGCGGTGCGTAAGGCGATTGGCGACGATATCCGGTTGATGGTAGATGCCAACCACTGTTTCACGGTACCTGCTGCAATCAGGCTGGGACGGGAACTGGAGAAACTGGATGTGGAATGGTTTGAAGAACCTATTTCCCCGGAGGATCTTGATGGTTACGTTCAGGTGACGCAAGCCCTGGATATGGCCGTGGCCGGTGGGGAAAATGAGTATACGCGGTGGGGATTCCGCGATATTGTCAGTCGCAAGGCAATGGACATTATCCAGCCCGATATATGCGCTGCCGGTGGTTTTAGCGAGTGCAGGAAAATTGCCGCTCTGGCCACCGCCCATGGGGTAGAGTGCGTACCCCATGCATGGGGGTCTGTCATCGGCGTGGCTGCTACGCTGCACTTTATTGCGGCACTGCCGGATCAGCCTCCTAGCTTCAGGCCAATGCCACCGCTTTTCGAATTCGAGCAATGCGAAAATCCGTTCAGGGACCACCTGGCTACGGAGCCCATCGTCTTGCGTAACGGCTCGGTCTCTGTCCCGACCAAACCAGGCCTTGGCATCGATATTAACCGTAGCATCCTTGAAAAATACGCGGTTTGAACAGCATGCGATTTATCACATTTGAGCATGCTGGTCTTGCCCGCGCAGGTGTCATCACAACGCTGGGGCAGGATGAAGACGCAGTTGACTATGTTGTGGATGGGGCGCATCCACTCAGGCCTGCGGTCCTGCAGGACCTGCAGCCGGCCATGCTCGACTGGATCGGCTACGGTTTGCAGGCCCTGGCGCGCCGGCTATCGTCCGAGTTGATCAACGATCAGTGCCTGTTGCCCCTGTCAGCGGTGACGATCCTGGCGCCACTATCTAATCCTGGAAAGATTGTGGGGGCTGCCTTCAACTATCGTGACGGGTTGTTGCAAACCAAACGTGCACCGCCGACTGCGCCGGTCATCTTTATCAAGTCGGCCAGCACCATCATCGGGCCGGAAGATATGATTCGGATCAACCCGGCCAATCACGTTACCTATGAAGCAGAGCTGGCCGTGATTATTGGTAAACAGGCATTGAAAATAGATCGCAGTGAAGTCGCGGAGTATATCTGTGGCTATACCATTTTTAACGATGTCAGCGTGACCAATTATGTGAAGGATGATGGCGGATTCGTACGAGGAAAAAACCAGAAGACATCCGGGCCGATGGGGCCCTGGATACTGCCGGCCGATTCCATTGCCGATCCGCATGAGCTGGCAATCACGCTTGATGCCAATGGCGTGCGACTGCAGGATTCAAGTACTGGCCAGATGCTGTTTCGTATTGAAGAGCTGATTGAGTTTATCTCAGCGCAAATGCCTTTGGAACCCGGCGATATCATCGCTACCGGTACGCCTGCAGGCGTTGCTGCCAATCATGAGCCACCCGCATGGCTGAAGCCGGGTATGTCCTTGTCCATCGGCATAGAAAAGCTGGGCGTGCTGCGTAACAAAGTAGAAAGAGAGCATAACCATGCCTGAAAAAAATAAATACACCGTGTTATTGACAAACGACATTCTGGCAGAGGAAGAAGAGCGGCTGCGGCAGCACGCCAACGTCATTGTTGCCCCACAAACGGATCCGGGCACCTTGCGTCGCCTGGTTGTGGACGCAGACGCACTGATCGTGCGCACCAGGCTTCCCGATGATATTTTTGATCATCAGACCAGGCTTAAAGGGGTTGTCAGGCATGGCGTCGGCCTGGACATGATTCCGATGGAAAACGCGTGTGCCAATAAAATACCCGTGGCCAATATTCCCGGATGCAATACCAGCTCCGTTGTCGAGTATTGCATTGCCGCCATGCTACTTGTCCGGCGGCAGATCGGCATGCAGCGTATCGAGAGCAGCGGCTCAGACTGGCAGTCCAAGCGAGCGCTGGCGGATCACATGGGCGAACTGGGTGGGCTGACGCTGGGAATTGTGGGCGTTGGCGCAATCGGAAGTGCCCTGGCCAAGGTGGCGACAGCGCTGGGGATGAAGGTGATCGGCCTGTCCAGGCGCAGGGAGAGCTTGCCTGACGGGGTTGATTACGCCGACAAGAAGGCGCTATTTTCGCAGGCCGATATTGTCGTTCTATCGTGTCCCCTGAATGCGGACACGATCGGGCTGGCCGATACGGCGCAGTTCAACAGCATGAAAACGTCCGGCATAGTAATCAATGTTTCGCGTGGACCGGTCATCAACACGGCCGCATTAATGGATGCATTACGCGATGGGAAAATCGCCGCTGCCGTGCTGGATGTACACGATGTGCAACCCGTGAAGCCTGGAATGTACCCCGCCGAACAGAAAAATTTGTATCTAACGCCGCATATCGCTGGCATTACAACAGCCAGCATGAAAAGAATGAGCCAGGGGTCGGTTGACGAAGTCCTGCGCTTGTTGCAGGGGCATCGGTTTGCCAATCTGGTTAATCCAGAAATCTACAACTAATTCATTTGCAAAGGTTCGAGATGAAAATTTCCAGTATTCAGGCCCATCCTATTTCCTTTCCTGTTCCTGAAGACAAGTCTGTGCGTCTAGGTATTGGCAGAAGTGTAAAACGCGATGCCGTGCTGCTACGCGTACAAACAGATGAAGGGCTAACAGGATGGGGCGAAGCGCATCATGGCCGTTGTCCCGGCGCCATCGCCCGGCTCATTGACACTACGCTGGCGGAATTGGTGGTGGGTATGGATCCGATGGATGTTTCGGGAGTATGGTCAAAAGTGCATAAAATGCAGATATCCAGTCACGGCATGGGGGCGGCCGCAGCACTGGCGCTCAGCGGTCTTGATCTGGCGCTATGGGATATTCGATGTCAGGTTGCAGGGCTACCCTTGCATACCCTTATCGGCGGTAAACAAAAACCCATCAAGGCGTATGCGGGGGGCATATCCCTGGGCTGGCAGGCTCCCGAGGCGCTTGCCGACGAGGCCGCGGGCTATGTCAGCCAGGGTTACCGGGCATTGAAGCTTCGGGTAGGAGACAATATCGAACGCGATATCGCCCGCGTGACTGCTGTGCGCAAGGGCGTTGGCGACCACATTGATATATTGGTAGACGCCAATACCAATTACACACTGGACGATGTACGTCGCATCATGCCCTTCTATGACGACCTTAAGGTAGGCTGGCTTGAAGAGCCGTTCCCTGCCCACGATCTTGGGTTATACCGCCGTGCGTCGCAACTTGGACGAACTCCGCTGGCCGCAGGTGAAAACCACTACACCCGTTATGAGTTTGAACCGATACTTGAAGCTCAAGTGCTGGGTTTTGTACAACCGGATCTGTCTAAGGCCGGCGGGATTACCGAATCACTAAAAATAGCCGCGATGGCCAGTTGTCACCGTTTAAGCGTGAATCCTCATACCTCTGCCACGGCCATTAACATGGCCACGTCAATCAGCTATATGTGCGCAATCGACAATCCTGGTTATTTTGAGGCTGATCTTACTGCCTATAATCCTTTTCGCGATCAATTAACTGACAATCCACCCTATGCACTGGATGCCGATGGTTGCGTGACTGCTGGCGATGGCGTGGGTATCGGACTGACTATAGACGAAAAATTTGTTGCTGCCCATCCCCTGATAGATGGTCCTTGTTATGTGTAGTTTACGTGGCGGCCAGGGCATACAAAAGGCAAAGGCTCGTTCATGCAAAAAATGCCAGGGTCAGTTCGCTGTCTAGTGCGACGACACAAACTCCGACGCTGGATGCGAAGGCGGTATGGCAAAGCTTTCCCGCATGCGCTTTGCCTCTTCGGACGGAGGCAAGCCGAACAGACGTTTGAATTCGCGATTGAACTGTGATGAGCTTTCGTATCCCACTGAATGACTCGCCGCAGACGCGGTAACGCCTTGTCGAACCATGAGCAATCGGGCCTGGTGCAACCTTATCGATTTAACGTATTGCATGGGGGAAGTGTGAGTAATGGCCTTGAAATGGCTATGAAAGGTCGGGACGCTCATGCCAGCTGCATTTGCCAGTTGTGACAGATTCAGCGGTTGCGCATAGGTGCTATGAATACGGTTTAGGGTTTTGCCAATTTTCCCGAATTGCCCGCGCATTGCCAGCGCCGAACGCAGGACATTGCCCTGAGCGCCCGTAAGTACTCGGTAGTAGAGCTCTCGCATCAGAGTGGGTCCAAGTACTGCGGCCTCCATTGGTGTGCTCATTGCTTCAAGGAAACGCAGTAGTGAAGCGCGCATTGCCGGGTCCATGGGACTGGACATCATGCTCTCGGGGGCGGCTATAGACAATGGTGCCCCATGATTGTCTATCTCTATCGACAGATCGGCAGCAAGCTGAAAATCCAAGTGTATATAGATAGCCAGAAGTGGATGCTCTGGCGACGCATCCGTTTCCATCACAAAGGGAACCGGTACCGAGACGGCAAGGTAATGCTGTTCGTCATACAGATAGGTCTGATTGCCGAAATAGCCTTTTTTGGTACCCTGGCAGACAATGACGATGCCAGGGTCGTAAAGAACCGGCGTGCGTGCAAGTGGGCGATTCGAGCGCAGAAAGCGTACGTCGGGAAGGTTGCTCAGGTTATAGCCTTCCTTTGGCGCCAACGTCAAAAGCAGGCTGGTCAATCGCTCTCGAGTGCAAGGCGGCGAGAGAGAGGCGTTTTTTTGATGGTGCATGGAACAACTAAATCATAGTAATAGGCAATAAAAAGAGAAGAATTGGACTAAAAATCAATGCCATTTGAGAATAGTATGCATGTATGTATTAATAAAAGGGAGTATTTCCATGTCCACATCAAAAATTGTTTTCATCACCGGTGTCAGTAGCGGCTTTGGCCGTGCATTAGCTCGGGAAGCACTCAACAGCGGCCATCGCGTGGTGGGAACGGTGCGCAATGCAGAAGCAAAGGCGTCGTTTGAAGCACACGGCCCTGGCGCTTTCGCACGATTGCTCGACGTGACAGACTTTGCAGCGATAGACGAGGTAATCGCTGAGGTTCAAGCCAATATTGGCCCGATTGACGTACTTGTCAACAATGCGGGTTATGGGCATGAAGGTGTATTGGAAGAATCCACGCTGGACGAAATGAAGCGTCAGTTTGACGTAAACGTCTATGGTGCGGTGGCAATGATAAAGGCCGTACTTCCCGGTATGCGCAAACGTCGTTGCGGACATATTATCAATATTACGTCCATGGGCGGATTCATTACTATGCCGGGTATCGCATACTACTGTGGCAGCAAGTTCGCGCTGGAAGGGATTTCTGAAGTGCTGAGTAAAGAAGTGAGCCATTTTGGTATTGCGGTCACTGCCGTGGCGCCAGGCTCTTTTCGCACTGACTGGGCAGGAAGGTCGATGGTTAGAGCCCCTCGCAGCATTCGGGACTACGACACTCTGTTTGATCCAATACGCAAGGCGCGTCAAGACAAAAGCGGCCAGCAACTAGGAGACCCTATCAAGGCTGCGCGCGCGATACTGGCGATCATGAACACTGAAACACCACCGGCGCATTTGTTACTGGGAAGCGATGCACTTGAATTGGTGCGCAGCAAGCTGAAGACTTATGCAGCGCAAATCGATGCCTGGGAACAACTTACTCGTTCAACTGATGTCAATCAATAACCGCCGGGCTGCCTGCGACCGGTACGGGCTGTGTGTAAGAAAATATTCCTTACTATGGAGTCATGGAAATGCTTGACAAAATGATGGTAGAACATATCAAAATGTTTGGTTTCTCATGCAAGGCAGTAGACCGTAAAACGGGGGCGTTTACGTGAATGTTTATACGGCCTCGGTAACACGGCCGTATAAACTGCAGCTCAGTTGACCGCGTGCCAAGAAAGATTATTCACTGGCTGCGGTCGGCTGTTGCACCGTGTTTCCGGAAACGCATGTGATCGTCCCGGATTGAATCAGTTCGTCTATTTCGGAGGAAGTATAACCAAGGCCCTGCAGAATCTGTACGGTGTCCTCTCCAATGCGCGGGGGCGGGCGATGGTATCTCGGCTGCGTTTTTGAAAACTTGACAGGCATGCCCACTGTGCGGATGGCACCGGCAACGGGATGTTCCTGTTCGACCACCATTCCCATTGCCAGGCTTTGGGGATGCATTAGCGCCTGGCCAATATTATTGACGGGTCCTGCAGGTACGCCAGCATTATCAAACTCTGCCAGCCAATGCACGGCGGGTCTTGTTGCGAGGATTTCCGTCATCATGGTAATAAGCGCCGGCTTGTTGGCCATGCGTGCCGAATTGGTTATGAACCGTTCGTCCTCGGTCCATTCGGCATGGCCAAGGACCTGGGCGATGCGTACCCAGTTTTTCTCATTGGCGCCGCCGATGATGATCCAGTCGCTGCCCGTAGGAAAAGCCTGATACGGTGTGGCCAGGATATGGGATGAACCCGATGGGCCGGGAGATTCGCCTGTAGCGAAGTAAATGGCGGCATGCCAGTAAAGCTGTTGAAGGCTGGCTTCCAGCAAGGAGGTTTCCACGCGCTGGCCTTCACCAGTTTGTTGTTTGTGCTGATACGCGGCCAGGATGCCGAAGGCCGCCAGGATACCGGCGTTTATATCCGCAATCGAATTGCCGGTGCGCAAGGGCGCGCCGTTCGGTTCTCCAGTAATGCTCATGAGTCCGGAAAATCCCTGTGCTATCAGATCAAACCCCCCTTTATCTGCATAGGGTCCGTCGGAACCATAACCAGATATGGAGCAATAAATGAGTCCTGGATTGATTTTTCTCAAGGTGTCATAACCAATCCCCAGTTTTTCCATGGTGCCTTTTCTGAAGTTCTCGGTCAGTACGTCCGCGTCCTTAATGAGTTTGAAGAGAATCTCCTTTCCCTTTTCACTCTTCAGATCGAGTGCGATCGCCTGTTTATTACGGTTAAGCATCAAAAAAGGCGCAGAAATTCCGTTGATCTGTGGATCGCTGTATTGCCTTGAGTCGTCACCGCCATTGATTTTTTCAACTTTAATCACTTCGGCTCCCAGATCGGCCAGCATCATGCCGCAGGTGGGGCCCGCCATGATCTGTGCCAGCTCGATGACCTTCAAGCCAGCAAGGGCGTCTTTCGATGGTTTGCTTATTGTGTTCATGCTTTACTTTCCCGTAAATTCTGGTGGTTTTTTTTCCAGAAACGATCGATAGCCGATCCTGAAATCGTCAGTATCAAAACAATCGAAGGCTTCTTCGAGCGCCGCTTCATCCAGCACAGCCTGGTTCACAATGTTTCTGATGAATTTTTTGTGCCAGCGTGCCACTAATGGGGCGCCCTGCGCGATATTGCGGGCCGTCTCAAGCGCCGTTTTCTCCACTTCATCATCGCTGACCAGTTTATGGATTATTCCCAATTTGACAGCTTGTTTCGCGTCGATGATATTTCCTTCCAGCAACATGGCCGTTGCAACGGAAGGACCAACCAGGCGGATGAGCGGTCGTAATTCCGAATAGGACATGACCAGACCAAGATTTTTTATAGGTATGCCAAACCGTGAACTTTCGCCACACACGCGCACATCGGCCAGACTGGCTATTTCAAGGCCGCCGCCCACGCAAATGCCATGAATTTGCGCGACAACAGGATGTTCGCAGGCTGCAATGCTGTCTATGGTTTCCTTCATGACCCGGCCGTAGGCGATGGCCTGTTCTTTATTGGACCGGGATGTTGCGAACTCGGAAATATCATTGCCTGGTGAAAACGCCTTTTGCCCGGCGCCACGCAACACAATGCAGCGTATTTGCCGATTGGTCGAGAGCTGGCTGAAAGCTTCTCCCAATTGTTTCCATATCTCGATGGTAAAGGCATTCAGCTTATGTTCGCGGCTAATGACTACTGTTGCTATTGTCTGGTCTATTGATGTGATAACACCTTCCTGCATAACGGAACCTTTGTAATAAGTTTGCGAGTTTGTTTATTGGGTATTAAAAGCTTTTTCCATTTCCCCGTAGCTCACCCATTCCTTTGCGATCATTGCTTTGAACGACTCGGGTGAGTCTGGGCCATCACCAATGGTCAGACCTTGAAGGGCGAGTTTTTTCTGCACATTTTCGTTCTCCAGGGATCGGCTAATTGCCGAATCTATTTTCTTTACTATCTCTGCCGGTACATTGGCCGGTGCGAGTACCCCATACCATTGAGCGACATTGATTTTTGGCAGGCCTTGTTCCTCTATGGTCGGTACGTCCGGCAATTGCGCAGAGCGTGATGAGCTCGTTACTGCCAGGGCTCTGAGCTTGCCGGCCCTGACCTGGCTGATGATTCCGGGAAGCGTGTCGAAATTCAGATCGACCAGCCCACCTATCAAATCCGTGACGGCCTGGCCGCTTCCCTTGTACGGTACATGTGTCATCGTCAAATGGTGAGTCTGGGCAAATTGGGCTGCGCTCAAGTGCTGGGGGCCGCCAAGACCCGAGGAGGCATAAGACATTTTTCCCGGGTTCTTGGCGGCAAAATCGATCAGATCCCGGGCATTGTTGAATGGATGTTTTTCAGGGCTGATGACAAGCACATTTGGTACTACGCCAATAAAGGAGATCGGGCTGAATTTGCTCAAGGGCTCGGGAGCGTTCTTCTTGATGAAGTGCGGGGCAGACACGGTGGACTGCATATTGGCAAGCAGCAAGGTATAGCCATCAGGCTTGGAATTGGCAACTTCGTCTGCTGCAATGAGTCCTGAAGCGCCGGGCCTGTTTTCTACCACTACCGTCTGCCCGAGTTCGTTACTCAATTGCTCCGATAGGATACGCGCCGAGGTATCGGTCCCGCCTCCCGGTACGAAGCCTACCAAGAGGCGCACTGGCTTTTCAGGGTATTGAGCATGGGCGAAGATGGAAAAAGCCAATAAAATGCCACTAACAGAGATGATTGCAAGTTTTTTCATGTATTGTCTCCAGAGCGATTTTTAAGATATTTGTATAATGTATACATTATACAAATGGCGAGACCACACACCTATTAATGTTTACCCTAACTATGACCGATTACAAAATTTCGCCATCTACTATGGCTAACCAAGTAGCTAATCAATTAAAAAAAATGATTATTGAAGGGGCATTGGTACCGGAGCAACGACTGAACGAACGGGAGCTTTGCGAACAACTGAATGTCTCGCGTACACCGTTACGAGAGGCCTATCGGATTCTGCAGGCGGATGGTCTGATACAGATCAAGCCTCAAAAAGGGGCTGTCGTTATTAAGAAGACCACTGAAGATATCGAGAATATCTTCGAACTTTTGGCTGTACTGGAGGGACTGGCAATCCGGCAGGCAGTGGCCAACGCTTCGGAAGAAGAAATTGCAGGGATTGTAAAAATGCATCAGGAGGTGGAAGAACGCTTCCGGCAAAATGATGTGCCAGGATACTTTGAGAAAAGCATAGGCTGTCATATTGCAATTAACCGGGCGGCTCACAATCCATTCCTCACCGAAATCTACGACAAGTTGAACTTGCAGGTGCAGGCTATCCGATACAAGACAAATCTGGATAGCAACGAGATTGTTCAAAGCGTGCGCGAGCATGCTTCCTTTATCCAGGCACTGCAGGAACGTGATGCGGAATCGGCCGAGCGCCGGATATGTGAACACATGCGACGTAAGAAAAATACAAACATGCCAGATTAGCCGATGTGACGCCAGGTAGGAGCGACGAATGCGCGGTGTGGGCGGCATTCCGAGCTGTCGCATGGAAGTCCACTAATCAAGCCGGCAATCATAATAAATGCTTTGGCCATTACTACGGCATTTGTCGTGTCTGTACTTGATTAGTGAAGCACTCCAGTAGAGGCGCTTGCGACGGACTAGTTTATTGGAGCTTTATCCCTGCTCGCGCGATGACACCGCCCCATTTCTTGACCTCGGAGCTGATTAATTCCTTGAAGCGCTCAGGTGTACTCCCAACCACTTCTACGCCCTGATTGGCGAATTTTTCTGTCACCGATTTTTCATTTAACATTTTTCGGATGTCGTTGTTGATTTTTGCCACGATAGGTTCAGGTGTTCCCGATGGGGCCTGAATGCCAAACCACACGTTGACTTCATATCCGGGTACTCCGGATTCTTCTACAGTGGGTACATTGGGAGTAAGCGGCGCTCTTGTCTTTCCAGTAGAAGCAAGCGCCCGGAACTTCTCGGCTTTAATATTGGGATAGACATTAGGTACGTTGTCGAACAGAACATCAATGTCGCCAGCAAGCAATGCTGTTACCGCGGCAGCACTGCCTTTATAGGGTACGTGAGTCATGTTCGTCTTGGTCAGTTCCTGAAAGAGCTCCATTGACAAATGGTTGGAAGACCCGGATCCTGTAGAGCCGTAATTGAGTTCGCCAGGATGTGCTCTGGCGTACTCGATCAGTGATTTCACATCTTTGAATTTCGAATCAGCGCGTACAGTCAGGATGTTTTGTGTACTTCCAGCCCATATGACAGGTTCAAAATCCTTGATCGCATCGTACGGAAGTTTTTGTTGGTAAAGGCCTGGTAGCGCAGAGAAAGGCAAGGGTGTAATAAGCAAGGTATAGCCATCCGCTTTTGATTGTGCAACTGAACTATTTCCTATAATTGTGTTTCCACCAGGCTTGTTTTCTACAACGACAGATTGGCCCCACTGCTTGGTTAGATATTCACTGGCCGTGCGAGCCAGGGTGTCATTAAAGCCCCCGGGCGTATACGGAACGACGATGCGAACAGGTGCTTGTGGGTAAGCATCCGTGTCGTCTGCAGCTGTTGCACAATGGGCTGATGCAAATAAACATATGCCTGTTAACAGGCGAGTAAGTATTCTGGTGTTCATTGACTGTCTCCTCTAATTCTATTTAAAGAATTGTTTTTAGAATTTGACTATGTACCCGGGCCCATCAACCACTGGATATTCTTTGAATATTGCCTCATCTACCTCTATGCCGAGTCCGGGTCCTTTGGGTGGCTCTACGCAGCCGTCTTCTCCAATGGAAAAAGTGGCTCCGAACATATCCCGGAATGGATTAAAGTGGGAAACGCAGGCTTCAAAGTATCCCGCGTTTTCAATGGCGGCCAGGTAGTGCAGCGTTGCGGCATGATTCAAGCCAGTAGCAGAGCTATGCGCATGTATCGGTATTCGGAAAGCTGATGCTAAATCTGCAATTCGTATCGCCTCAGTAATTCCGCCTGTTTTGGATAGATCTGGCTGCCAGACTTGTACGGCGCCAGCCTCCAGCATCTGTGCGAACTCAAAGCGCATAAAATGATTTTCCCCTGCTGCGATTGGAACCAGTGGCGTGATTCTGGCGGCCTCCCGGTAAGAGGCGAAATCGTTGCAGGCAAAAGGCTCCTCTAGCCAGCCGGCTTTTATATCCGCGAGCACCGGCAATACTCTGCGTACCTGGGCGATGGAGTAGGCCGTATTCGCATCTGTCAGGATATCAATGTCGTCTCCCAGTACTTTTCTTGTATGCAGGCAACGTGCAATATCGTTTTGGGTGGTATCTCCAATACGTAATTTGACCGCGCGATAACCCTGATCTACGTACGATTGCGCCTCTTCGGCCAATGACTCTTTGGGTTGATAACCCAGGGCGATTCCTCCAGCGTAAGCAGGAATGCGCTTGCACGATCCCCCAAGCAGTTCATAGAGCGGCATGTTGGCTGCTTTGCCACGAATATCCCATAGCGCCATATCGATGCCGGAATAGGCCAGGGCGGCACCCGCGCCCAGTCCATGGCTGGAAAATTGCATCCGGTGAATACGCTGCCATGCACCAATGACGTCGGTCGCCTGCATGCCCAGAATGAGCGGCTTTAAGGTGTTTTCGATCAGACTGACGATCGCGCCGGCACTGCGGCCAGGATGTGATTCTCCATAGCCGACGATCCCATCAGATGTTTCTACTCGTATGATGATTGCATCCCGCTTCAAGGTGCTGCCGACGCCCATCGTGACAGTTTTGCCTTCCGGTAGCCGATAGGAAAGGGGGATGGCAGTAACATTGGAAATTTTCACTCGCTCTTCCTCATAGTTTTAAATTCGGGGTTGACAATATTTACCGGTCGCTCTCCCCGAATGAGCGCCAGTTGCGTTTGCACGGCCAGCATACTCATTGCCCGTTCCGAGTCTTGCGTCATTCCTGCCACGTGAGGGGTGAGAATGACATTAGGATGTGTCAGCAACTTATGGTGCATGGCTAGCGGTTGGTTCTCAAATACATCCAGGACCGCACCCGAAATAATTTTGTTTTCAAGTGCATCCAGCAGATCCGGCTCGTTGATAACGGCGCCTCTGGCCACGTTTATAATCATCAAACCGGGTTTCGCGTGCCGAAGCGTTCGCTCATTGATTAGCCCTCTTGTCTGGTTATTCAGTGGGCAGGCAACGACAACGAAATCACTGTTTTCAAAAAGCGCTTCTATTTTTTGGGCAGGCCATTTCTCCGGAACACGCGAAGCGCTGCGGGTGTGGACCACGATGTTCATTCCGAGCCCACAGGCAGCGATTTCGGCGACTCGCTTTCCGATAGCGCCAAATCCGATAATCCCTAGCGTGCGCCCTTTTAATTCGAATGTCAGAGAAGGCGCCGTCTTGCGAGCTTGCCAATTTCCACTCCTTACCATATGATCAAAATGATTCAGTCGGCGTGAGCTTTCCAGTATGGCTGTAATGGCATATTCGGCGACCGAGTTGGCGTTCACATCTGGTGTGTTAGCAACGGGAATGCCGTGGCGTGTTGCGCTATCGACAGGAATAAAATCGAGGCCCACTCCGTGACGAACGACGCCACGGAGTGCATTGTTCGAGTTGAAAATTCCGTCGGGCAGCTTGCGTCTGACAATTAGTCCTTGTGCGTCGGTAATTAATTGCCGCAGTTTGTGTTCAGCCTGGTCCGCTGGCAGCGCTGGATCAAGCGTGATAACCTCTGTCTCCTGTTCCAGTATCCTATGAGCTTCGGGATGTATGGTGTCGGTCAATATGACCTTTACCGGTACTTTGCTATTGTTCATGCATAAAGCCTGTTGGTTTAATTAGCTATTTCAGGTTGCCGATAATTGAGTCTGTCAGCTCGTCCGTACTGCAATTGCCTCCCAGGTCCGGCGTGACCCGACGATCCGGGGCGCAGAGCGCTTGTTCAATTGCGTGTATTATTGTGGAGGCGGCTTGCTGTTCACCCAAATGCTCCAGCATCATTGCGGCAGACCAGATCTGGCCAATCGGATTTGCAATTGCTTTACCTGCTATATCTGGCGCTGAGCCATGGACGGGTTCAAACATAGAGGGGTGGCGCCGTTCAGGATTGATATTGGCGCTTGGACCAACGGCAATGGTGCCAGTGACCCCGGGGCCCAGATCGGATAAAATATCTCCAAATAAATTAGAGCCGACTACCACGTCAAACCGCTCAGGGGACAATACAAATCTGGCGGACAGAATATCTATATGATATTGGTCCGCAATGATGTCCGGATACCCTTTGGCCATGGCGGAAAATCGTTCATCCCAATACGGCATTGCGTGATAGATACCATTGGATTTTGTCGCTGAAGTGACGCGCAATCGCTTTTGTCGCTTTGCAAATTCGAACGCGAACTTTATTATCCTGTCCGTACCATACCTTGTAAAAACAGACTGCTGAACCACAAATTCACGGTCTGTTCCTTCAAACATCCGTCCGCCCACCTGAGAATACTCTCCCTCGGTATTTTCTCGCACTATCCAGAAATCTATTTTTTTCTTGTCCGCATTTACCAGCGGGCAAGGCACGCCGGCAAGCAGGCGGACAGGGCGAAGGTTGACGTATTGATCAAATTCGCGTCTTATAGGTATAAGAAGATTCCACAGTGAAATATGATCAGGCACGCCAGGAAAGCCAACTGCACCAAGGAAAATGGCGTCGCTGTCGCCAAGTCGCTCAATGCCGTCATCGGGCATCATTTTTCCCGTTGATTTATATAATTCACAACTCCAGTCATAGTTACGATAGTGAAGCCGGAACCCATGTATCGCACTGACCGCGTCAAGGACACGAAGGCTGGCGGGAACCACTTCCTTGCCGATTCCGTCACCGGGTATAACTGATATATGGTATGTGTTCATCGCTCAGTGCTTTCATTAATCAAATTTACTTGAAAAGAAGTCGACAATTTTTGGCAACGGTTCCTGTTCAAGTCCGGCCTGCGCGGCGGCAGAGTACGCTGTTTTTACTGACTGGGCGATGTCGCTCCTTGCATGCTGATCCTCTGCCAGCGCGCAGTAATAACTCATATCTTTCAGCGCGTTGGAGATCGAGAACTGGAAGCCAGACGTATCGCCAGACTCAATAAATGGACGTAGTCGGTTCAGTACGACACCGCCACCGCCTCCATTGGCTAAAATTTCGCAAAAGGCTTTCTTATCTATTCCCGCTGTGTGCGCACATGCCGCTGCTTCAGCCAATAGCACCGAAAAGCCCAGTGATACGTAGTTGTGCAGCAATTTCATCTTGTGCCCGGCGCCTGTTGATCCTGCGTAAGTAATATTCTCCGCGTAGCTCTGCAGGATTGGCAAGCATGCCTCGTATACGTCGGCGTCTCCACCTACAATCAGATTCAACCGTCCTTCGGCCGCTTCTTTTGGAGTCCGTGTCATGGGAGCGTCCAGAAAGTTTCCGCCTTTGTCCTCAATTAATTTTGCAATTTTCAAGGTGGACGAAGGGATGGCTGTAGAGCAGTCAATAATCGTGCATCCCTTTTTCATGCCATGCAAAACGCCATCTTCTCGAAGTAAAACTTGTTCTACCTGTGGCGTGCCTGTTACGCAAAGAATCAATACATCACTGCGCGAGGCCAGATCGGATGCGCTGCGGCATGTTTGGGCTCCGGTCTTGATCAATGTGTCAAGAGGTTGATTCCCCGGGTGCTCAAGAATAGTTAACCGGTGACCCCCTCGCAGCAGACTTGACGCGATGCCTGAACCCATCAGCCCTGCACCAATCAGCCCAATTTCTTGTTGCTTATCAATCATCACTTTTCCCATTAAAAAATTAGACACATGCTTGGTGTCGAAGTTGTATCAAGTGGCGTTTATTCCACCGGCACATATATACTTAATCTCAATATAATCATCTACGCCATATTTCGATCCTTCGCGCCCGACCCCTGATTCTTTAACGCCCCCAAAAGGAGCCAGTTCGGTAGAAATGATTCCTTCGTTCAAACCGATAATGCCGGTTTCCAGCGCCTCTGCGACCCGCCAGGATCTTTGATAGTCAGAGGTATAGAAGTAGGCGGCCAGTCCGAACGGCGTGTCGTTGGCCAGTTCGATGACTTCGTGCTCACTGGAAAATCTGATCAAAGGGGCGACAGGCCCGAACGTCTCCTCATACATCAGAAGCGCATCTCGCGGTACATCGACGAGGATAGAGGGTTCGTAAAACAGTCCACCCAGTTCATGAGTGCGGCCTCCGCACAGCAGACGGGCACCGCCACTAATTGCATTTTCAATATGTTGGTTCACTTTGTTAACGGCTGCCTGGTCAATAAGGGGGCCGATGTCGACGTTGTCGGCCCATCCCTCCCCAACCCGTAAAGCCAGTACGGCCTGTTTGAGCTTCTCCGCAAAAATGTCGTATATTCCGTCTTGCACGAAGATACGATTGGCACATACGCAAGTTTGGCCGGCATTCCTGAACTTGGATGCGATGGCACCAGCGACTGCCTGATCCAGGTTGGCGTCGTCAAATACGATAAACGGTGCGTTACCTCCCAACTCCATCGACACTTTCTTAACAGTACCGGCGCATTGCTCCATTAAGTGTTTGCCCACCTCTGTAGAACCAGTAAAAGAGAGTTTTCGAACGATGGAATTGGTGGTGAGCTCTGTTCCGACCACGGTCGAATTCCCCGTCACGACGTTAAGTACACCCGGGGGGATACCTGCTTGATCTGCCAGTTCCGCCAATGCCAATGCTGAATAAGGGGTACTGGACGCTGGCTTGATGACAATGGTACAACCTGCGGCCAGTGCGGCCCCGGCCTTGCGGGTGATCATTGCGTTAGGAAAGTTCCACGGCGTAATGGCAGCGACTACGCCGACCGGCTGCTTAATGACGAGAATTCGCCGATCGGCCGATGCGGCAGGAATGATATCACCATAGACACGTTTTGCCTCTTCGGCAAACCATTCCAGGAAGGCCGAGCCATAGGTGATTTCACCAAGTGCTTCCTTCAGAGGCTTACCCTGTTCAAAGGTAAGGATGGCAGCCAGTTCATTCTGATTCTCCATGCACAATTCAAACCATCTGCGAATCAGTTGAGAGCGTCGTTTGGCCGGCAATTTGCGCCATTCAGGAAGCGCTTGTTGTGCTGCCTCAATTGCCCGGCGAGTGTCTTCCTGTGTAAGAGCAGGCACAGTTCCCAGCGTGGCGCCATTTGCGGGATTGATGACATCCATGGTCTGCATCGTGGCACTATCGATCCAGTTGCCATTGACGTAGCATTGCTTGCGGAAAAGGGAGGAGTGTGTCAGGTTCATTTATGAAGTGCTCGGTTATTAATTAGTCGAGATGAGATTGTTTGGTTTTTCCCCCTGGAGCAGTTGCTCCAGGCCGTTTACAAGCATCCAGCCCATGGCATCGCGGGTCTCACGCGTTGCGCTACCAATGTGGGGAGTAAGAAATACGTTTTTAAGAGCGAAATAACGCGCATCTACATGCGGCTCGTTGGAAAATACATCCAGGCCCGCGGAAAATAATTTTCCGCTATTCAGTGCATTAATCAATGCGTCGTCATCAACCAAATCTCCACGCGAAATATTGATCAACACAGAGCCGTCCGGCATGCAGGCGATGCTTTCGGCATTGATGATGCCTTTTAAAGCAGGAGAGCCGGGAGCCGCCACTACAACGATATCTGCGTCGCTAAGTGCATCGTACAAATTCTCGCGAAAGAGGGCCCCCATCTCCTGGTCGGGGTCAAGGCGACGACGGTTGTGATAGTGAATTTGCATGCCGAATGCGCGCGCGCGTCTGGCTATTTCGCGGCCAATTCTTCCCATTCCGAAAATGAGCAGGCGTCTCCCGGTAAGCCCCACACCTAATAGTTGCGTAGGACTCCATCCTTTCCACAGACCGCCTCTGACCAATTGGTCTGCCTCATAGCCGCGCCTGCATGCATTCAAGATCAGCATCATTGCAATTTCGGCGCACGCTTCGCTCAGCACATCTGGTGTATGCAGTACCTGGACCCCGAGCCTGTTGGCAGCAGCCATATCAATATGGTCGTAGCCTACTGACAATGTTGCGACAAAACACAAGCATGGCGACAACTGTTCAAGAAGATCCTCAGTGACCGATTCTGTAGCGGTCACAAACAGAATCTGGCTGCCCTTTGCCAAACGAGCTATGTCATTGGGCCCAAGAATGCTGTCGTGTTCATTGATGCGTAAGTTATAGCGCTCCTGCAAAGCCAATTCAACGTCGTGTGTAAGACGGCGGCATAGGTATGCGCTCGGTTTTGAATCGCCCGATGACATATGTGGTTTGTCTCCATGCTGTAATTTAATTTGTATTATGAATTTGTCTGTTTAATTCTATATTTCATCAGACAAATTTGTCAAGCAAATATAAATTTGATACCCTGTTACCTATTGATTTGAGATTTCCTCACTTCAGAAGACGGCAACAACAGGAAGCAAACTGGCATCATGAGTGAGCCCAAATTTACCAACGAAAAAACGCTTTCAGATCGCATCACGGATATATTGGCCAAGCAGATCCGCAACGGTGAGTACCCAATAAATTCCAGGTTACCGACTGAGAAATTTATGACACAAGAGTATGGGGTGAGCCGTTCAGTCGTGCGTGAAGCAATTTCGCGCCTTAAGTCCGAAGGACTTGTAGAAACCAGGCAGGGTAGCGGCACGATAGTGCTGAATCCACAAGCCAACGACGTTTTTCGTTTAGGGCAACTTGATGACAATCCTGCCTTGGGTGTACTGCGGATTATCGAGCTTCGTCGAGGAATAGAAGCAGAGATGGCGGCATTGGCCGCTGAACGTCGCTCAAAATCTCAAATGGCGGAAATCAATAGTGCCTTGATCGATATAGATAAGGCTGTCGATGCCGGAGGAGATGGCGTACGAGAAGATCTGGCATTTCATCTTGCGATTGCCAAAGCGACAGCAAACCCGCTCTACGCTGAATTGCTCGGAATGCTGACGCGTGCTATACAGGATGCAATAAGGGTGACACGCGGGAATGAAGCCCGCCAGAGCAAATTGTCCGAGAGTGTGCGCGCCGAGCACGAGGCCATCCGACAGGCAATTGAGCAGCAGGACGTGGAGGCTGCGCGGGCCACGGCGTTCTGCCACATGCAAAATACTGCGGGGCGTATTGCAAATGTTGACCCCGAATACTGGAAAGGATCAAATAAGGATGCGGCGCGCAGGCTTGCCAGAACAAAGCTGGTCAATACTGTACTGGGTACATAGCATATTGATATGCTCGCCATGAGGCATGGTCGATCCGGCAGCCTGACAACAGGCCTGTGAAGCAGGCGATGGCGTCAGACAGCGCCCCCGCCGCTCGTTCTTCACACGCTCCACGCTACCTTGGTCGCCAGCGCGCATTCATGCATTACGGTCAGTGCGCGCTGCGTTGTGTCAGAACCCATCACGAACGGATTGGGCTCGCCCTTTTTCATCTGCGCCAGTTTGATGTCGGCCAGGTCCATGCCGCTGTGGTTGGACAGGAATACGTCAATGTTCTGCTTGCCTGCCATATCACGCACCCGGGCAGTCGCGTCAATGTACGCCTGCAGGCGTTCCATGCGGTTGGGTTGTTTGCCAAAATTGAAGGAAGTGCCGCCCCACAGGAAGGCGCGGTGGTTTTTGCCGCCGCTTTTTGCGTCAAACGCCACCGAGATGGTGCCCATGGTATGGCCCGGCGTCATCACAATGTCTACGGTGGTATCGCCCAGTGTCAGCTTGGCGCCGTCTTCCACGACTACATCACGCTTGGGTGGGCGGCCCCAACTGGGCACTTCGAACTCCAGCTTGGTTTCCATCATGGTCCAGTCGGCTTCGCTGGCGATGATCTTCGGATGAAAATGCTCCACCAGATAATTGGCACCGCCGTAGTGGTCGCCATGGCCGTGCGTGATGACGACCATCTTGATCTGTTCCGGATCCAGCCCCAGCTTGCGCATGCCGGCGACAATCACGTGTTCGGCATCATCAGCATTGTTCATTGCGTCAATCAGGATGATCCCGTCGGATGTGGTAATGGCCCACGCGCTAACCCATTTGCCACCGACAAAATACAGGTTATCGAAAGCCTGGCCTGGCGGGGGCGCAGGTTGCGCCATGAGTTCTTCGATCGATGGACCTTTTTTGGCACTGGCCGGCAATGCCACGTCACCCAGCTTCAGTAACTGTTTGAGATCGTTGCCGGCAGCGGTACGTGCTGCAGCCAGATGGCGCTGCACCTCCGGCGACTGGGCTGCTGCAGGTGAAATGTTTAACGCGTAGGTTGCGCAGCATGCGCAACCGGCTGCCAGAAAGTATCGTCGGCCAGACGATGCGACCGCATCCTCGCTGGTGTCGTCACTGTTGTTGATCCATGACCTGAAAAGCCGCATTAGTGTCTCCTGTTGTTTTGATTAAGCTAATGTGCTGCACGCCGCAAGCCTGCGGCGCCAGTCAATTATAGTCAGATCGCAGCCTTGCATGAGGTCAAGCTTAAATTTTTGAGCGCCTTACTGAATGACTCGTTGCAGATCATTGGGGGGTTATGACCACAAACGGGTCGTAGAGTCCTGCAGATTAAAATAACGTTAAGGCGATCATTGGCCATGCGGTTGAGTCGGGTTTGCCAGCTATAATTACGCCGAAATTTTCAACCATGTACAGTTCAAGATCTATAGGGATTAATTCGATGAGTAAAGGCGCAATCGTAGCCGGTGTTGTTATTGCTGCCGGCGCAGTCTGGACCGGATCAAGCTGGTATCTGGGTACGCAGATCCAGCAGCGGCTTGATGATTATCTGGTTAAAGCCAACGAGTATCTGAAAAAAGAAGGCGACGGCCGGATCAGTATGGAAGTGGTCAGTTATGACAAGGGCGTTTTTTCGTCTGACGCGGTATATAAAGTCAACATGAACTATCCACAAATGTCGGCCCTGCCCAAGCAAGTTCTGCTCAACAGCCACATCGAACATGGACCGATATCGCTCAGTGCGTTGTCGCGCGGCGAGTTTGTCACCGGATACGCGACCGCATCCACAACGTTGGTCAACGACGAAGAGACCAAGCCGCTGTATGACGCAGCAGGCGGCAAAGAGCCTTACGTGCAACGCGATCGCATTGATTTTTCGGGAAATGTGCATTCCACCGCCAAATTAGCGGCACTGGATGTGAACTCTGGAGAGGGCACCTTCAAGTCTAAGCCGGTAACGGCCACGTCGTTCGTTGACAAGGACTTTTCCAAGCTTGACATGGCGGTCGATCTTCCCGAGGCAAGCCTGATTGGCAACGGTACCAACGCTGATTTTTTCATAAAGAACGTGACGGGACAGACCAGTTCCAGCAAAACTGCTTCAGGCCTGTTCGTGGGCCCGGGAAAAATAAGTATCGGCATGCTTGAGATCAAGCCGAAGAATAATAAGGCTGTATCAATGGCCGATTTCAAGGTCGATGTGAAAACGGAAGAAGTAGACGATTTCCTGAACCTGAACGTTGGCTACGATATTGGCAAGGTGCTGGTTGATAATATCGATTTTGGCGCCATCAAGTTGAACCTCGCCCTTGACCATCTTGACGGTCAGGCGGTGCACAAGTTCAAGCAACAGATCGGCACGCTCAATATTACGCCAGACAATGCTGAGCAGCAGGGTGAGCAGATTGAACAGCTTTACGCAGAACTGCTCACCAACCTGATACGTCAGAAGCTACAGGTGCGTGTGGCTCCGTTCTCATGGAAAACCGCAAGCGGAGAAGGCTCAGTGGAGGCTTCCGCCCATTTTGACGGCGCCGGCCAACCTGAGGGGCAGACGATGCAAGACAACCTGTTCCTGGTCGAGTCGTTGAAAAAAGCGACATTTGGGCTGAAAGCCGATACCAATCTGATCCGTGACGTTGTGTCGGCCGGCGCTCAGGTCGGTGGAGCAAAAGACAAGGACGCGGCCGACAAGGAAGCGGATAGAATTGCCGCCATGGCAGGACTCATGGCGCAGCTGTCGGGCTTTGGCAAAGTCGACGACAAGGTGATCAGCAGCGATATCGCTTACGATTCGGCCTTGAAGCCAGACGAGCAGATCACGCTGAATGGCAAGAAGATGAGTTTGCAGGAACTGGCCTCTAAAGCGGGTTCTGCAGTCTCCGGCTCATCTCGCTAATTGGCTTTGGAGGTGTCCCGGCGCGGCCCGTGGCCGGCTGGGGCCAGCAGTATCTGCTTTTTTTTGTCTCTGGTATAACGACTCGCCAGGCGGTTTGCCGTCTGGCGGGTTATTGATCCGCCTGCTGCGCCAGCTTTGCAATGACCTTGATCTCGAAGTCAAAGCCATAGAGCCAGGTCACGCCAACGGCAGTCAGCGTCGGATAAGGGGCCTGGCCCCAATAGTCGGGTACGACTTCCCAGATGGTTTCGAATGTCGATTGCGGATCGACCATGAAAACCGTCACGTCAATCACGTCTTCAAAACTGCTGCCCGCCGCCTTCAGAATACCGTTCAGGTTATCAAATGTACGGCGCACCTGCGCTTGCAAATCAGGTTCAGGCGAGCCATCTTCCTGGCTGCCGACCTGGCCGGAAACAAACAAAAAACCATTGGCCCTAATCGCTGGTGAATAGTGATTCCTATCATACAGTGCCTGACGCCCAGGCGGAAAAACGACATCGCGTTTTGTCATAGCTTCTCTCCATTAATGAGTCCTGCAGACTCGACAACAACAATGAAGTGATTCTATGTTTTCCGGTTTGACGGATAAACAGGCAACTTTGTCCATCACTGTTTGTAAAATACAAACAATCCTATACCTGGGTACACATATGGACCGATTCGATGCGATGTGGGCATTTGCCCGAGTGGTGGAAACCGGCAGTTTTACCAAGGCGGCAGAGACGCTGCACATGAGCCGAACCAGCGTCACGCAATTGGTGCAGCAGTTGGAGGCGCGCCTGCGTGTCCGTCTGCTTAACCGGACCACGCGCAAGGTCAATGTGACCGCCGATGGCGCTGCCTACTACGAGCGGGTGATCAGGTTGCTGGCCGACATGGACGATGCTGAAACCAGCCTGTCCAGCGCTGCGGCATTACCCCGGGGGCGGCTGCGAGTCGACGTTCCCAGCCCGTTTGCGCGTATGGTGCTGGTGCCGGCATTGCCGGCATTTCATGCCCGGTATCCGGATATACAGCTCGATATGGGCGTGAGTGACCGTGTGGTGGATCTGATTGATAACAATGTCGATTGTGTTGTGCGTGGGGGCGAGCTCACCGATCTGTCCCTGATGGCTCGGCATATAGGCGACTTGCAGCTTGGCATTTACGCCGCGCCGGATTATCTGGCACGGGCCGGCGTACCGCAGCATCCCCAGGAGCTGAATACCCCGGGCCATCACGTCGTGGCGTTCTTGTGGGCACGCACTGGGAAGGCGCTGGCGCCCACTATGCGCTATCGCGATGAACGTGTCACCATAAAGGGTAGATACATCCTTTCCGTTGACGATGGCAATGCCTACCTGGCGGCCGGTCTGGCCGGCCTGGGGGCGCTGTGGCTGCCTGATTATATGTCCCGGGAGCATGTGGCAACGGGCCAGTTGATCCCGTTGTTGCAGGAATGGGAGCTGGATCCGATGCCCATGTATATCGCTTATCCGCCTAATCGGCACGTTAGTGCGAAGCTGCGCGTGTTCATTGACTGGGTGGCACAGCTCATGGCAGCACATGCACCCGTCGCGCAGCGCAAGCGGTAATAAGCTGCGGATCCAGCCCTGGATCTTTCTGCAAAACGTCAAGCCAGCGCCCCTTGCCTTGGCCGGCAAGCAGGAAAAATCGTTTGATTTATTTCCATATTTCCAATATTATCGAAATATGGAAACAAAAAATGCTATCGCTGCCCTTGCGGCACTCGCCCAGGAATCTCGCCTCATGGTGTTTCGGCTGTTGATTCAAGCCGGCCCTGCCGGTATGGCAGCCGGAAAAATCAGTGAAGCGGTGGGCATTGCGCCTTCGTCCTTGTCTTTTCATCTGAAGGAGCTCTCGCACGCGGGCATGATTGCCTCACGGCAGGAGGGCAGGTCTGTCATCTATACGGCAGATTATGCAAGGGCAGCCGGTCTGGTCGCCTTTCTGACAGAGAACTGCTGCAGTGGACAAGAATGCGATTTTTCCTGTGTGCAAACTGAAAAAACGACGGAGACAGAATGAGAACCCGCAGCATTATTGACGCCGATTTCCTGCCGGCGCTGGACCCGTCGTTTGCATTGAACAGATTGGCTTCGGGCCTGGCGCCAGACGCCCCGCCCTTGCGCATCTTGCTGCTGTATGGCTCACTGCGTCCCCGCTCTTTTTCCCGCCTGTGCGTCGAAGAAGCGGCGCGCATACTGCAATTTTTTGGTGCTGAAACCAGAATTTTTGATCCCTCGGACTTACCGTTACCGGACCAGGTGAAAAATGATGATCACCCTGCCGTTAAGGAATTGCGGGAACTCTCAGCGTGGTCAGAAGGCCAGGTCTGGTGCAGCCCGGAAAGACATGGCCAGATCACAGGAATCATGAAGGCACAAATAGACCACTTGCCACTGGAAATGGCCGGCATCAGGCCCACCCAGGGGCGTACATTGGCTGTCATGCAGGTATCGGGCGGCTCACAGAGCTTCAATGCGGTAAATACACTGCGTTTGCTTGGCCGATGGATGCGTATGTTCACCATTCCCAATCAGTCCAGTGTGGCCAAAGCCTATCAGGAATTTGACGAAGCGGGGCGCATGAAACCGTCGCCATATTACGACCGTATTGTTGACGTCATGGAAGAGCTGGTGCGTTTTACCGCGTTGCTGCGCCCGCATCAGGCTGTACTGACCGACCGATACTCCGAACGAAGAGCCAGTGGCCGGATTATCGACCCTGCCAAAGATCTTTCATCCATTGCCATTACTGCTCAAACCCTGATTGAACGAGAAACGCTATAACCGAGAGAGCATATATCAAGCTTTTTCTGTGCCAGGCAACTTTGTCCGGGTAATAGTGGTAAATTTTGCCAATCATCGCATCCGTGATTTTCGGGGCGTTTTTGCTGTTCTTAATCAGATAACCTGACTGGTACCCGCGCGAACGGAAGCAAGGATTCATTCCCATGGCAATCAAACTGGCCCTCCCTGGACAAACAAGGGACTGGGATCGTCATCTGGTGGCGGTTATTGCTTCGCTTGGCGTTACGCAAATCATCGGCTACGGCACCCTGTACTATGCCTTCAGTATTCTTGCATCCGATATGGCTGCAGGCCTGGGCTGGTCGGTTGAGTGGGTTTTCGGCATCCTGTCTGCTGCGTTGCTCGCGGGCGGTTTGATGGCGCCCTGGATAGGCATATGGATCGACCGGTTCGGAGCAGGGCGCGTCATGACGCTGGGCTCGGGATTGGCCGCCGTGGCGCTCATTGTATGCGCAACGGCTACGAATCATATCGTATTTGTGGTTGCGATTATTGCAATTGAAATAACCGCAAATTTGGTGCAGTACGCGGCAGCGTTCGCACTCCTGGTGCAAAAATATCCGCTAACCGCTCAGCGCAGCATAACGTACCTGACGCTGATTGGCGGCTTTGCCTCCACTATTTTCTGGCCCATCACAACGGCGTTGCATGCGCAGCTATCGTGGCAAAACGTTTATTATATTTTTGCGGCCATCAATCTGCTTGTCTGTCTGCCCATCCATGCCTGGCTGGCACGTGGCGCCGGGCAAGGCAAAATCAGAACAGAATCCGAATTAAAAGTGTTGCCCGGCCGGCTGGTGGGTTCGGTCCGGCACGCCGCCTTTATGCTGATGGTGGTTGCATTCTCGCTGCAATCGCTGGTTGCATCAGCCATACTGGTGCACATGGTGCCGCTGCTGTCAGGTCTGGGTCTGGGCGCAACGGCTGCCCTGGTGGGGACGCTCTTTGGACCCGCTCAAGTGCTCAGTCGGCTCACCAATATGGTCTTTGGCGGCAATCTGTCGCCAGTGACGCTTGCCACCGTCGCTTCTGCGCTCATGTGTACCGCCATTGCCGTGCTCAACAGCACCGCACCCAGTGTCGCTGGCGCGATCACTTTTGCAATTTTATTCGGCCTGGGCAACGGTTTGTTCAGCATCGTTGCAGGCACCTTGCCACTGGTTCTTTTTGGCAGCCAGGGCTATGGCAGATTGCAGGGAAAAATCACGTCCGCGCGTTTGACCGTTTCTGCCGTCGCCCCTTTCGCCCTGGCATTCGGAATGATCAATATCGGTATTCAGTGGGCGCTGGTAATCACAATTGTTTTGGGAGCGGGGGCGATTGTTGCGTACGTGCTGATCAGGCGACTGGTGTCCAAAGCGCAATGATACGATGCATTGCACTATGGTTTTACAGAGTGCGTTCGGACAAGCCTTCTGCCTGGGGTAGACGGGACTCGGTGGCCGGTTGTGCGTTCTCCGGCAAGGACGCCGGAGCATGCTTGCAACCAGGCAAGTCCTGGGCCTTCGCACTTCCGGAATGCCTGACTACAGAAGATGTATCCATAAGGGGAATCAGATCTAGATAAGTTTTCATTGTGTTGAACATACTGAAACGGTACTATCCTGCAACAAATGCGTTAAAAATGCGACCTTGCCAACCGGCTTTCTTATGAGGTTGCGTGCTCGCCAACACCGCTCTGACGTGACGGCGATATCAAGCGATACGCTTCGGGTGACGGGCGCCTGGCACCGGCAAAAGCAACCCGGAAGATCGCACCGGGACTGGCTGCATCAACCGATATGGTCCAGCCATGGGCCTGGGCAATCTGCTGGCAAATGGCCAGCCCCAGCCCTGATCGACCCTCACTGTCAGCGCCTCGCCAAAAACGATTAAATACCTTGGGCAAGTCGTTCTGATCAATGCCAGGTCCGTAATCGCGCACGCTAAGCCCGTTCTCATCATGCAGAATCTGCACGGTGGTTCCAGGCGGTGCGTGCTGAATGGCGTTCTCCAGCAGATTGCGTATGAGAATGGCCAGCGCTGCGCCGTCGGCCTTGATCAGAATCGGTTTTGCCAGCGCATTGGTATTGATCGCCACATCACGACTGTCAGCCAGCCGGTCAAGTTTGACGATGGCCTCTGCCACCGCTATTGCCGGGGCCGTTTCGGCCATGATGTAATTATGGGACTCGCTGCATTCGGCCAGTTGCAACAATTGCTGAATCTGGCGCGACATCGCGTCGATGTCGGAAAGCAGCTGTTCCCGGTCGCTTGACTCGCCCAGCTCGACGGTACCACGCATCAGCGCCAGCGGTGTTTTGAGTTCGTGCGCAGTGGTAGCCAGAAATTCCTGCTGGACACGATATCCGTTGGCCAGTCTATCAAGTGCGCCATTAAATGCAGTGATCAGGGGCACCAGCTCGGAAGGCAGACTCTCGGTCGCCAGCCTGGCTTGCAAGTTGCCGGGAGTGATACGCGATGCGGCCAGCGATACCTTTTGTACCGGTTTCATCAGGCGGCAAATGGTACACAGTACGATGGCACTGAAAATCAACAAGGCAACGATGGTCATGACTAGCATGGTGATTCGCACTGTACCGCCATCATTTTGGGTCAGCGCCTGCTGAAAGCGCTCGCTGCGAGCAACCTGCACATAATATTGAGGACCTGGCCTGGTGACTGCAAATGTAGCAACATGGAGTAAATTGTCGTCAGGTGCCAGGTCAAATCTTTTTAGCTGCGGGTTAAAAGCCTGTCCGGCGGGCGCAAACGCTTGTGCGCCTTCGTCCGATGCAAGCAGCACGTTACCTTGCGCATCAACAACGCGATAGACAGCATCATCTTTGAGAACCTCGAAAACGCTGGATAAGCCGGGATTTACGTTGACTGCAACAGGTCTGCCTGCAGAGTCAAAGACCAGGCCATCGGTCAGTTGACGTTCGTTGCCGGCAAAATCAGCTTCCAGCATCACCCGCGGAAAATAGGTAATGACTACATGAGACAGAATTGCGACAAATGCAGTTGTGATAATCAGCGCAATGGTAGTGGTAAAAAGCAGTTTTCCGGTCAGGCTATTGAGTTTCATTATCAGCCTTTTGAAGGGCAAAGCCTTTGCCGCGCAGATTGACAATTTGCGTGAAGGACCCCGCAGCCAGAATTTTGCGGCGCAGACGGTGTACCGCGACATCCAGCGCGTTGGGTGTGACGCCCTCTCCGAGACCCCAGCCGGCCGCCTCAAGACGGCTGCGCTGGACCACCTGGCCTGCTGCCTGAACTAATGCCAGCAGGATCTGTAGTTCCGCCGGAGCCAGAGGCGTAGACACGGTGCCGTAGTTCATGCAGCCGCGCGCCGTGTGCACGGAAATGCCAGCGAAAACCGGCTCAAGGCTGGTCAATATGAGCGGCCGGCGCATCAGCGCGCGCACCCGGGCGACCAGTTCCTCTAACGAAAAGGGTTTGGGAAGATAGTCGTCTGCGCCCGACTCCAGCCCTTCAATGCGATCATGAATGGCATCCCTTGCAGTAACCATCAGGCAGGGCGTTGCATTGCCATCGGCACGCAGGCGCCTGACCAGGCTAAGGCCATCGCCGTCCGGCACACTGCGGTCAATCACGAATACGCCGTATAAGCCGGGTGTCATGGCCGACCAGACGGAGTCCAGACGTTCGAAAACATCTGCCTCAATGCCGGCAGCCGCCAGGGCTTTGCACATGAGCACGGCCATGCGCGGATTATCTTCCAGGATTGCAATACGGTTAGATGACATGTCTTCTTCAGAATCTGTACAGGTAGCCCATTCGTAGCGATGGAGAGGTACTGCGCTGCACCAGCGGACTGTCGGTTACACCGGAACCCCAACGCTGTAACCCAACGTCCAGGAATAGATTCTGATGTCGGGTGAGGGCGTAATCTATTCTGATACCCGCGTTGACACTGGTGGTGGATTTTCCCTCGTAACGAGCGCGCTCGGTATTGACTTCACTGTCTTTGACGCCGAAGTAATAATCCACATCCTTGCTATCGGACCATTGAACACCGGCGTAAGGTGTGATCTGAATCCGATTGCCAGCTTCGAAGGAACGTTCCACCGCCAGTTTAATACGATTACCCTTGCTCTTGCCCAGGGCGCGCATCCATTCGAGTGAAACGTCGGCGACGCCGCTATGCCATGTCGTGGCCAGCCCCAGCCATAACCCCCCTTCGCGCTTGTCCATGCCCGAAAGGTAGGAAGAGTCAGATGACTTATAACCATCGCCCAAAGCGTATCTGGCCCGGATTGAAAAATCGACGGGGCCGGCAGAAGGAAGTTTGGCATCGAAGGTTGTGCCGAAAAGCCGGACGTATCGGTTCTGAAATCCCAGCAAGGGGATCGCGTTGGTTTCATTGCCCACGCCACGATACGGACTACGCTGTATGCCTATTCCGGCACCCAGGCTCCATTGCGATTCGTTTTCCTGCGTATATTCAGGGGTTCGCAGGCCCTGGGCCTGGGCGGTTGCCGGGCCGAGGCAGGCCAGCAAAGCGGCCGTCAGAATTCGTGTGGTGCGAGCGTTTCGCTGTTGCATATCTTTCCCCTGATCAACTTGGAGTGCAGATTGTCTGGCTATTTCTATTACCCAATCCTTACTGCGGTAAGAAAATTTGCAACAGGCAGGCGAGCATCAGGCCCGATTTTGATATTGGGGGCCAACGAAGGCTTGGTTTTCTTTGTGACAGATTCATTAAGAACGTTATGCAAAACGAATTTCGCTCTGTTCTTGACGGTCGAATTAACCCACTCTACGTTCATGAGGAGGTGTGGCGAGTCATGTTATTGATCGTCCCGAATATTTCAGTTACAAGAAAAACGAAATTTCGGATGGACACGGTTGTTACCGAGCAAGAAAGCAGAACAGGGATGCCGCCCCCGTGGCCGAAGACTGAACCGCACCTCGTGTGCATCTTGATACGACGCGAGCTACCGATTATGATGCCTGTTTTGAGTTAACAGGAAGACTTCATGACAAACGGCATTATTCTCGGCGCTCCATCGTCAACACCGGCGGCAGTGGTAGGAGGCGGCACCATGGGGGCAGATGTCGCTGTTGTGTTGCTGCGCGCGCGCTGTCCGGTACATCTTATCGAGACCCGTGGCGAGGCGCATCAGCAAATCAGGGAGCGCATTGCCGCCAATCTGGAGCGTATCAACTGTGCCGACAATGTGCAGTTGCTGACCATGGCGGCGACGCTGGAGGAGCTCGATTGGCAGAACATCCAACTGGTCATCGAGTGCATCCCGGAAAAACTCGATTTCAAACGTGAACTGTTCAAATCTCTGTCGGCCCTGGTACGGCCAGATACGGTGCTGGCCAGCAATAGCTCAAGCTTTCCCATCAGCCAGATCGCTGAAGGCCTGCCACAACGGCAGCGGATGATCGGGTTACATTTTTTCATGCCGGCGCACATCGTGCCGCTGGTGGAGGTCGTACTGGGCCCCGACACGGATCAGCAGGTGGCCGATGGCCTTGCCACGCTTATGCGTCGTTGCGGATCAGTGCCGATCATGGTTCGCAAGGATGTGCCCGGCTTTGTTGCCAACCGTCTTCAGCATGCGTTGGGTCGCGAAGCGTTTTCGATGATACAGGAAGGCATCGTCACGCCACAGGACATCGACAATGCGGTGCGGTTCGGCTTTGGCTTTCGCTATATCGCGGCTGGCCCGATCATGCAAAAAGAGCATGCAGGCCTGGATGTGCACGCTGCTGCTGCCGCTACGATCTATCCGTCACTCTCCAATATAAGCGAACCGCCTTCGGTGCTGGCCGACAAGCCCGGTAAGGGCCAGTTGGGCATGAAGTCTGGCCAGGGGTTTTACGACTGGACGCCAGAGCAGATTGCTGCCGAGCGGGCTCGCTACGATAAGGCCTTGCGCACCGGGTTGAGCATTCTGGCTGCAGACCTGCCCCAGATCGAACCCTGAACGGTTAACGCGTCGCCTGTCCCGGGTGCGACTGTTCATACAAACGTGCCGGTGTGGCGGCGGCGTCGCAGGCGCTGCTGCAATGACAGTCGTGCTTGCGGATCGCCATGCTGGATTTGTACACTCGCAGTCATTGCACTCCTCATTTGTTCTACCCGAACCGAACAGGCAGGCTATTCAGGGCACGGCGCATCAGCGCCGGCGCTTAACGCGGTGTGCCCAGAGTCAGGTTCATATGCCGGTTGACATCTTTATACAGCAGGTAGCGGAACTTGTCGGGCCCGCCTGCGTAGCAGGCCTGTGGGCAGAAGGCGCGCAGCCACATGAAGTCGCCCGCTTCGACCTCGACCCAGTCCTGGTTCAGGCGATAGACGGCCTTGCCCTCGAGCACATACAGGCCGTGTTCCATGACATGCGTCTCGGCAAACGGGATCACGCCGCCGGGCAGGAAGGTCACGATATTGACATGCATGTCATGGCTCATGTCGGAGGGGTCGACGAAGCGCGTGGTGGCCCAGCGTCCTTCGGTGTCCGGCATGGCCACGG
>Ga0160445_100097_pt1 | contig 88551 bp, 68 predicted proteins | sample HID1972M_E1MG_FD_108215 | JGI IMG/M metagenome (GOLD analysis project Ga0160445, IMG submission 108215) | Enriched pill bug-associated microbial communities from UW Madison campus, WI, USA - HID1972M_E1 MG | ecosystem: Host-associated > Arthropoda: Insects > Digestive system > Unclassified ... | reverse complement strand
TACATTACATGTAGATAGCCTTTAATTTTATATAGCGCTGTGATTATAAAGCGAATAAGAACTGTTATAATTCAGTTTGAGTCAACTCACCCCGTAAGCTTATTTCTGCCCAGTGCGCAACTTCTTTTTGACACTTAAAACGTCCTTGCAGATACATTAATTTAGTAACGGCTGCTTCAAATGTCATATCATAGCCGCTTAATACACCCATGTCTTTTAACCACTTGCTTGTTTCATACCTTCCCAATTCAACTGATCCTACACGGCATTGTGAGATATTCAGAATGTTTTTGCCACTCTTTAAGGCAGCCCTAAGCATATCTAAAAACCAAGGGTCTGTGGTTGTATTTCCAGACCCGAAGGTTTCCATTATCACTGAACGCGCATCTGATTCCAATATACTCTGAACTACTTTTTTATTTATGCCGGGGTATAGCTTTAAAACAGAGATTGAATTATCTAATTGCGTATGAAAGATAAACTCTTTGTTACTATTGTCTTGTAAAGCCGATTCATTGTATTTTAAATGGACACCTGCTTCAACTAATACTGGATAATTTGGAGACCGGAAAGCCTCAAATTTAGCTGAATTATATTTAAAAGCACGATTACCTCGATAAAGTTGACTATCAAAGTAAATACCAACCTCATGAACCAGGGAACGGTTTCCCTTTTTCGCAGAAGCAATTTCTAAGGCAGTAATTAAATTTTCCCTAGCATCGGTCCGAATTTCCCCAATAGGCAACTGTGACCCGGAAAAAATTACTGGTTTTTGCAAGCCTTCTAACATAAAGCTTAAAGCTGCTGCAGAAAAGGCCATGGTATCTGACCCATGCAGAATTACAAAACCATCATACTCTTCATAATTCTTCTTAACAATTTCAGCCATTTTGATCCAAATACTTGGCGTCATATTGGATGAATCAATAATTGGATTAAAAGAACAAACCGTTAGCTTATAATTTAAACGGTTTAACTCAGGTACGTTCCTGCTGATCAAATCAAAATCAAATGGAACGAATGAATCTGTCTTATCATCCATTACCATTCCGATTGTACCACCGGTATATATTACGAATATATTATTCATTTGAAAAGCGAATTAGGCAAGTTTCGAAGTTAGTAAAGAAGATCAAACTCCAAAAATATTTACTGAATTTTGTGTAGTAATACGAGCCACTTCTTCAGTGGAAACTTGGTGAAGATCGGCAACCCGCTGGGCAATATACGTTAAATAACTACTTTCGTTTGCTTTTCCACGGAAGGGGGCGGGAGCTAGATATGGGGCATCTGTTTCAAGCACAATATGCTGAAGATCGATTTTTTGAACCACTTTATCCAAGCCCGCATTCTTAAAAGTAACAACACCTCCAATTCCCAAATAAAAGCCATAGTCGATCGCCCGCTTCGCCTGTTCTAAATTGCCAGTAAAACAATGAAATATGCCTCTTAATTTCTCACCCTTTAACTCCTCCAAGATTGAAAATAATTCATCAAAAGCATCTCTACAATGAATAACGATTGGTAAATCAAAGCTTTTAGCCCATTCTATTTGGAGCTTAAAAGCTTCTTGCTGAAGAGGCAATGTACTTTTATCCCAGTACAGATCTAAACCTATCTCACCTATTGCATAAATTTTAGTAATGGCAATTGCTTTCTCAATTTCATTCAATACCGAATGAAAATCTTCCTGTACACTGCAGGGATGAAGCCCAAGCATAGGAAAGCAATAGTTAGGAAAAGCCGAAACAGTTTCCATAATTAAATCAATTGATTTCAGATCAACGTTAGGCAAAAAGAGCCGACTTATATTATTATCTAAACAACGATTGATTTGCGCATCCAATTCGGTAGAATTTGCATGGTAATATATATGCGTATGCGTATCCGTAAGCTTCATGACATTACAAAGATAAAAAAAGCGCCTTTCTTTGAGGAAAGGCGCTTGAAATAATATTTTTATTTCGCTGGTGTTTCTCCTTTTTGAGGGATTACCTTTAGAATATCTATTTCAAATACCAAAGGGGTATATGGTGCGATGGCCCCCATGGCCCCTTGCTCACCATAAGCTAATTTTGAAGGAACTATCAATTTTGCCTTGCTGCCTTCAGGAAGCAATTGCAATCCCTCATCCCATCCTGGAATTACAGAACCTAGTCCAACAGGGATTTTGATAGGTTCGTATGGGCGTTGTGGATTGTATACATTTCCACCTTCTTTTTTCGCTACCTCTTCAATGCTAGTATCAAAAGCTTTTTGCTTGCCGTTTAAGAAACGTCCGGTATAGTTAACCTCTACGGTATCACCTACTTTAGCCACAGCACCCTTTCCTTCTGTTTCAATTACATATTGTAGTCCAGATGCAGTAGTTTTAGTTGCTAGCTTCTCCTCTTTAATATAATTTGCAATCAGTCCAGCTTCTGCATTTTTAACTTTTTCTTGTTCGGCAGCAATATATTTTTCAACTTGAGCATGAAAAACACTATCTGATAATTCCCCTTTAGGGATAACGTGATTTATCTTAAAAGTATATACCAAATTAGAACCTTCAATTCCTTCCGGCTTTGGTATTCCTTTTGCCACCATACTATCGATGTTGAACTTAAAGATTGCACTATCTCCGCTTCCTAATTTTAATAAAGCAGACATAATATCACCTGGATACATTGGCTTTTGCGCAGCCATGAAAGTAGGTTGTCCAGTTTCATAAGTACTCATTAATAAGGAATCGCCTTCTGTTTTAATAATAGCGCCTAGAGAAACGAAATCTCCTTCTTGGATTTTCGCCTGTCCATTGTCCTTTATAATTTTATATTGCATACCGCCTCCACCTTCTTGAAATTTCTGACATGCAGTAAAACTTAGCATAGCTAAGCCTAAAATAACAATTGATTTTTTCATTTTTTTTTGTTTCGAATTATGTAGTTAAAAGATTTTTATATTCAGGTAAGACTGCTTTGAATGTTTGAACCACTTCTGACAATGGCCCCTTAGCATGTCCACCTGATGCGTTTTTATGCCCGCCTCCATCAAAAAAGCGACTGCAGATTTCATTGCAAGGAATATCCCCGATGGAACGTAAAGACAATTTAACTCGTTCTGTTCTATCAATAATTAAAGCCGCCAACCGGATACCACTTACAGACAACGCATAATTAACAAGACCTTCAGTATCGCCAGTAGTCACATGAAATTGTTTCAAGTCAGCAGATGTTATAGCAAAGATTGCTGTATTATATTCAGGAATAACCTCTAAACGATTTAATAGGCAAAAACCTAAAAATTTTAAACGGTTTTCTGTAGAACTATTAAAAATATATTCATGGATTTTCCAATTTTGAGCTCCTAAAGTGATTAAATCAGCAACAATTAAATGAACTTCTGCGGTTGTTGAAGAAAAACGGAACGAACCTGTGTCAGTCATAATCCCTGTATATAAAGAAGTTGCAATCTCCTCTGATATTCCCGCACGGTCATCCATTTGATTGACAATAAAATCGTAAACCAATTGAGCTGTAGCCGCAGCCTTATAATCCCAATGCCTTATGTCATCAAATCCTTCTGGAGAAAGGTGATGATCAATCATGACCTTTAATGCCTTTGATTCGCGGACTACTGCACCCATATCATGAATACGGGATAAGTGATTAAAATCCAGGCAGAATATGATATCTGCTTGCTTTATATATTGATCGGCTATTTCGCGATGAGAAGTATAGATAATCACTTCATTTTGCCCCGGCATCCAAAATAAAAAAGACGGATAGTCTGATGGAACTATGAGTTTAACTTGATGTCCATGTTTTGTTAACCAATGATATAAGGCCAATGAAGATCCCATAGCATCTCCATCTGGTTTATAATGAGTTGTGATTACTATTTTTTGCTTACTAGCTAACTTTTTCTTTAGGTCGTTTAACGATAACATGTACTTAATTAAAGATAGCAAATCTATAAAAATTTATCTATAAACCTATTGTACATTTTTTTAGTCTTAGCCCTAATTTTATAAATCGCTTTAGAATAGCTAATTATCGGCTATAGTGTACGTTAAGCGTTAAATAAAAATTGTATTTTTGCATAAAATTATAAAAATGGCAACAAATAGAACTTTTACAATGATTAAGCCGGATGCTGTAGGCAACGGGCATACGGGAGCAATTTTAAATGACATGATACATGCTGGATTTAAAATTATTGCAATGAAGTACCTCCATCTTTCAAAAGAAAGTGCAGGAGCCTTTTATGCTGTTCATAGCGAAAGACCTTTTTATACAGATTTAGTAAATTTCATGAGTTCAGGCCCTATTGTTGCTGCAATTCTTGAAAAAGACAATGCTGTTGAAGATTTCAGAACACTTATTGGTGCAACAAATCCAGCTGATGCGGCAGAAGGCACGATCCGGAAAAGATATGCAAAGTCAATAGAGGCAAATGCAGTTCATGGATCGGATTCTGATGAGAATGCGGAAATTGAAGGCAACTTTTACTTTTCCCAACTAGAAAGATTTTAAATAAAAAAGAAAAATAATGACTAAGGCCGTCTAGAATAGTCTAGGCGGCCTTAGTCATTACATTCTGGATTGGCTTAAACTTAATCTAATGCTTTTAAATATTGTTTAATGGTTTCTTCTAATCCTAAATAAATAGCATCAGAAATTAAAGCATGCCCAATGCTTACTTCAAGTAAGTTTGGAATATTTTTAGCAAAATAAGAAAGGTTATTTAAATCAAGATCATGTCCGGCGTTGATTCCTAACCCCACTTTTCCAGCCGCTACCGCAGTATCAAAATAAGGCTTCAATGCTTTTTCGGGATCCCTTTTAAATTCGACAGCATAATTTTCTGTATAAAGTTCCACTCGGTCTGTACCTGTTTTGGCCGCCGCCTCAACCATTCTTACATCCGGATCAATAAAGATAGATACACGGATACCTGCTTTTTTAAATACAGAAACCATCTCGGTTAAATAACTTTCATTCTTTATAGTATCCCAACCGTGATTGGAAGTGATTTGTCCTAGTTCATCAGGGACCAAGGTTACTTGAGCTGGTGTATTAGCTAAAACCAAATCGATAAATTTCTGCTCACGACAATTCCCTTCAATATTAAACTCTGTTGTTATAAGCTTTTTAATATCAAATACATCCTGATAACGGATATGCCTTTCATCAGGTCGGGGGTGGACAGTAATTCCTTGAGCACCAAATTTCTCACAAGCTAAGGCAGCTTCCAGGACGCTTGGAGTTTGTCCACCTCTGGAATTTCGTAACGTGGCGATTTTATTGATATTTACAGAAAGCTTTGTCATTTTTAATTAATATCTATAATGATCTGGCTTAAAAGGACCGCTAACAGAAACTCCAATATAATCTGCTTGGTCTTCATCAAGCACATCTAGTTCTACACCAACTTTGGCTAAGTGTAAGCGCGCTACGTGCTCATCAAGATGCTTTGGAAGGGTATAAACTTTATTTTCATAATGGTCTGTATTCGTCCATAACTCAAGCTGAGCTAAAGTTTGATTGGTAAATGAATTACTCATTACAAAAGAAGGATGGCCGGTTGCACAGCCTAAATTAACTAAACGGCCTTCAGCAAGCAAAATAACATCTTTACCCTTAAGGGTATATTTATCAACTTGTGGTTTAATTTCAACTTTAGTATCTCCGTAGTTATCGTTTAACCAAGCAACATCGATTTCATTATCGAAATGACCAATATTACATACTACTGCTTTATCTTTCATACTTAAGAAATGTTCGGGCCGAACAATGTTCTTATTTCCAGTAGCGGTTACAATAATATCAGCCTCTTTTACTGCATTACTGAATTTTTTCACTTCAAAACCTTCCATGGCAGCTTGTAAGGCACATATTGGATCAATTTCAGTAACGATTACCCGTACGCCAGCACTTCTTAAAGATTCAGCAGAGCCTTTACCTACATCTCCAAAACCTGCAACTACTCCAACCTTTCCGGCTAACATTAGATCTGTTGCGCGACGAATAGCATCTACCAAAGATTCGCGACAGCCATATTTATTATCAAATTTAGATTTGGTTACGGAATCGTTTACATTAATGGCAGGCATATGCAATGTGCCATTTTTCATTCGTTCATATAAACGATGAACACCGGTAGTAGTTTCTTCAGAAAGGCCTTTAATTCCTTCAGTTAATTCTGGATATTTATCGAAAACCATGTTAGTTAAGTCTCCTCCATCATCCAAAATCAAATTTAATGGTTCGCGTTCTTCACCAAAGTATAGCGTTTGTTCAATGCACCAATCAAACTCTCCAGCACTCATTCCTTTCCATGCATAAACGGGAATGCCGGCTGCGGCGATTGCTGCCGCCGCATGATCTTGAGTAGAGAAAATATTGCATGATGACCAAGAAACTTTAGCACCAAGAGCTACCAAAGTCTCAATAAGCACTGCAGTTTGAATGGTCATATGCAAACAACCAGCAATGCGAGCGCCACTTAATGGTTTTGATTCACCATACTCTTCGCGGAGCGCCATTAAGCCAGGCATTTCTGCTTCTGCCAATTCAATTTCTTTTCTGCCCCATTGTGCTAAAGAGATATCTTTAACTTTAAAAGGTGTATATTGTGTTTCTACTGACATAGTTTTTTCATTTTAATTATTTACAAAAATACGCTTTTAAGATCGATTTTCAAATTTCAATCTGAGAGCAAATCAATTGCAAGGATTTAAGGATTAACATTATAAGAAAACGCCTCTAATATTACATTCAACTGAAATAAGGGCTTGGGCTATAAAATCACAAGCTGTATATTTGTAAAAAGTTTTATTTAGAAAGGATTAGAAATGTACCCAGATTATTTAGTAGCGCCTATGCGCCAAGAATTAATAGATGCCGGCTTTGATGATTTAACTACCCCAGAAGAAGTTGATACTGCAATTAGTCAAAATGGTTCTGTTTTAGTAGTTGTTAACTCTGTTTGTGGTTGTGCTGCGTCAAACGCACGTCCTGCTGCTAAGACTGCAGTTCAAAATGAAAAGCGTCCTGATAAAATCGTAACTGTTTTTGCTGGAGTTGCTAAAGAAGCGGTTGAAAAAGCTCGTGCCTATATGCAGCCTTATCCACCTTCATCACCGGCAATGGCCCTGTTTAAAGATGGAAAACTCGTACATATGATTGAAAGACATAACATTGAAGGCAAACCGGCTCAAATGATTGCTGACAACTTAGTTGCAGCTTTTGAAGAGTATTGCTAAAAATACCTAAAATCTTGTTAAAGAGTATTTTTGATTAGACTACAGTAAGTCCAACCAAGAATACTCTTTCGTGTTTACTGCTATAAATCCTCATTAAGCAGTCGCTCAAGATCTTCATAACCAATATTCATATTTACATTGCCCTGTTTGGCATACGAGATCTCTCCAGTTTCTTCACTTACAACAACAGCTACGGCATCGCTCATTTCAGTAACACCTATAGCTGCCCGATGTCTAAGCCCAAATTGTAAAGGTAAATCCTCACTATCTGACAAAGGCAAAATACAGCTAGCTGTTTTAATCTTAAAATCAACAATTACGACCGCACCATCATGTAAAGGACTGTGTTTTTGAAAAATACTTTCTAACAAGCGTTTAGAAACCTGAGCATCTATAAATTCACCGCTGTTCTGATAATATTCTTCATCGAAATATTTCGAAAATACCATTAAAGCACCTGTTCTGGATTTTTGCATACTTCTGCAGGCATCTATAATTGGCTTTAAACGAGCTGTGTTATCTTTCTCAACATCTTTTTTATTTAAAAAAAGCGACATAAATAAACGGCTCCGTCTAAGTGAAATATTCTTACCTATATGAAGTAAAAAACGACGGATTTCCTGCTGGAATACTACAATAAGGGCAATAGAACCTACGCTAATGAAGCCACCGAAAATCTCAGTGAGCAAACGCATCTGTGACTGCTTTACTATAATAAAAACTAAATATATTATGATTAAGCCTACAAGAATATTTACTGCTATTGTTCCTCGAATCAAATTATATACATAATAGATTATGATTGCTACAAGCAGTACATCAATGATATCAAGAAAGCGAATATTAAGAAAGCTTAAATCAAAATTATCCATAGTGCAAGTTAAAAAAAAACTTTCCAAAACATTCACTTTATGCTTAGATTTGATTTTTCCCATTAAATGCGCAGAAAGGAATTGAAATTTACATGAAGGGATTAGTGATAAAATCAACAGGTAGCTGGTACCAAGTCTTGGCCTCAAATGGTAATACCTATGATTCAAGGATCCAAGGTAAATTTCGAATAAAAGATATTAAATCTACTAATCCAATTGCCGTAGGAGACGAAGTAGAAATTTTACTTGAACCCGAACAAACTACAGCTGTCATTACCAAACTTTATCCGCGGAAGAACTATATTATCCGTAAATCCATTAACCTCTCAAAATCTGTTCAAATTATTGCCGCTAATTTAGATCAGGCTTTTTTAGTTGTAACCTTGGCTAGCCCTATGACCTCATTGGGTTTTATCGATCGTTTTTTAGTTACGGCTGAAGCTTATGATGTTCCGGCTCGGTTAATATTCAATAAACTTGATTTGTTTAGCGATGAGGGCTTAGATATTTTACAACAATTTGAGTCTATTTATACTAAAATTGGTTATCCTTGCTTCCGCGTTTCTGGTCTTGAAGGAACAAATGTTAACCAGTTAATAACTGAGCTAACTGATAAGAAAACGCTAATAACAGGGCATTCCGGCGTTGGAAAATCAACTTTAATTAATCGTTTAGTTCCTGAAGCAGGATTAAAAACGGGCAAAATCTCTTCTTTTTCGGAAAAGGGTAAACATACTACTACTTTTGCCGAGATGATTACTCTTCCATCAGGTGGTTACATTATTGATACTCCAGGAATTCAGGAATTGGGAATAGTAGATATTGGAAAACATGAACTAGCCCATTTTTTCCCAGAGTTTCGTGATCGGCTAAACCAATGCAGATATAATAATTGTAAACATATTAATGAGCCTGGTTGTGCTATAATGGAAGCCGTTAATAATGAAGAAATTGAATTATCAAGATATCAAAGCTATTTAAGCATATACCATGGCAATGAAACACGAAATTAACTAGGATGCGCGCAGTAATTCAAAGGGTAAGCTACGCAAAATGTGTGGTTGATGAAATAATAACAGGTGAGATCAATAAAGGGCTTTTAATCTTTTTAGGAGTTGAAGAGGAAGATGAGATTGACGACCTTCAGTGGTTGGCAAAAAAGATTGTGAATTTAAGAATATTTGGCGATGAGGAAGATCTAATGAATAAATCCTTATTAAACGTTGAAGGCAGCATTCTCCTTATCTCTCAATTTACGCTTATGGCTGCCACAAAAAAAGGCAATCGGCCTTCATTTATCCGCGCAGCAAAACCAGCAACAGCTATCCTTCTATATGAAAAAATGGTTTTAGAGTTAGAAACTCTTTTAGGAAGCAAAATTGCTACTGGGATTTTTGGAGCAGATATGAAGGTTGAATTATTAAACGACGGGCCTGTTACAATTATTATGAACACTAAGGACAAAGACAATTTTTAAAAATAATTTTAATGACAATACACGAAGCACAAGAAATAGTTGATCAATGGATTAACACAACGGGGGTACGGTATTTCAATGAATTAACCAATACCGCCATATTAATGGAGGAGGTGGGTGAAGTGGCGCGCATTATTGCCAGAAAATATGGTGAGCAATCTTTTAAAGATTCGGACAAGGGTATTGATTTAGGCGATGAGATGGCTGATGTTTTGTTCGTTCTTATTTGCCTGGCAAATCAGACTGGAATTAATTTAACCGAAGCTCTAAATAAAAACCTCGAGAAAAAAACTCTTCGAGATAGCAATCGTCACCATAATAATCCTAAACTTAAATCTTAATCTATTTTTGATTTCACAAGTTCTGAAGGAAAGTCTTCAACTTCCGCAGGTTTAGTATTTGATTGATCCAATTTAATCAGCTTTCCATCTTTCAAAACAGGGATAGTATTCAAGATATCAAATTTCAAGCAAAAAGCGATATCTTTTTCAATATGAAGTTTCTTTAAACGTTCACTATGCGATGATTTCTTCAAATAACGAGGCAAATCCGCCTTGGCATATTGATACAAATCCAAGGAAGCAATAGCACCATCATCATAGATTGAAAAATGGTCTTGAAGTTTTTCAACAACTGCTCCTGCATATAAGGCGTCTTCTAAAGAAAAGTTTTCTTTCCAGCCTGCACATACTAAAACAATGGACTCATTTTGCTCAGTTAACCAGTTGCATATTGCAGACAAATTAAGAAATGATCCGATTATTACTTTTTTAGCGTTCTTTGATAGCTGAATAGAGTGCGTACCATTGGTTGTAGTTAATACAATGGTTTTGCCTTGAACTTTTTCAGCAGTATATGAAAAAGGCGAGTTACCGAAATCAAAACCTTCAACAACAGCACCATTTCTTTCTGCGGCCAATAGATAACCTTTGTCTTTAAAAGATTGACATTCTTCTATCGTAGATACGGGTATAATTGCCGATGCGCCATTATGAATACCATAGCAAATTGAAGAGGATGCTCTAAAAATATCTATTACTACGGCAATACTATCTTCTAAAACATAAAAAGGCAGCATTGCAGGTGATAAGCAAACGCTTATAGTTCGGGTTTTTTGTTTCTTGATCAATCTATTAGCCTATTTGATAAAAGGAGGTTTTACAACGATAGCTTTTAAAGCCTTATTTCTTATAATTACAACTATTTCAGTTCCTTCTTTAGAGAATTCTTTCTTAACGTAGCCTAAACCAATAGATTTTTGGAGACTTGGCGATTGAGTTCCTGATGTAACCTGGCCGATATTTTGTCCAGTTGAATCTTGTAGTTCATAACCATGCCTTGGAATTCCGCGATCAATCATTTCGAAGCCTATTAATTTACTAGGCATTCCTTCTTCCTTTTCTTTTTTTAAATTTTCAGAATTAACAAAATTTTTCGTGAATTTCGTTACCCATCCTAAACCAGCCTCAAAGGGAGAAGTTGAATCATTAATATCGTTGCCGTAAAGGCAGAAACCCATTTCTAAACGGAGGGTATCACGAGCACCTAAACCAATTGGAGCAATATCAAATTCTTTTCCCGCCGCAAAAATAGCATCCCAAATAGTTTTAGCATGCGAATTATCAAAATAAATTTCAAATCCTCCTGCTCCTGTATAGCCCGTTGAAGATATTAATACATTTTTTACACCGGCAAAAATATCCTTTTTAAAAGTATAATAGTCCATAGACGATAGATCTATTTCCGTTAATTTCTGAAGAACCTTAGTGGCATTGGGCCCTTGTACTGCTAATAAAGAGGTTTTATCAGAAATATCAGTCATCTCTACATTAGCCGTATTAAATTTGGAAATCCAGTTCCAGTCCTTTTCAATGTTTGAAGCATTAACTACCAATAAGTAAGTTTTAGGATCAATTCGATAAACCAATAGATCATCTACAATCCCACCCGTTTCATTCGGTAAATAGGTATATTGAATCTTTCCATCAAATAGCTTAGAAGCATCGTTTGCGCTAACTCTTTGAATTAAATCTAAAGCATGTTCACCCTTTAAAATAAATTCACCCATATGACTTACATCAAAAACGCCAACGGCATTGCGGACAGTTTCATGCTCAACATTTATTCCAGCATATTGGACAGGCATATTGAATCCAGCAAAAGGCACCATTTTGGCTCCCAAAGAAATGTGAGCATCGGTTAATGCAGTCTTTTTCATTATTAATAGTTAAATTCTCACAAAATTAAATAAAAACCCGAAATTAACTAAAGATTTCAAGCTGCAGGGCGTTAGTACGAAAAGTTTTACGGTGGTATGGACTTATGCCATATTCCATTACAGCCTGACGGTGTTTCAATGTTGCATATCCCTTATTATTTTTCCAATCATATTGTGGATATTGAATGGCAAGATTGGCCATATAATCATCCCGGTATGTTTTGGCTAAAATTGAAGCTGCAGCTATCGACAAATATTTACCATCTCCCTGAATAATGCATTCATGAGGAACAGATCCGTAAGACTTGAAACGATTCCCATCAATAATCAGAAACTCAGCCGAAACTGATAATAAATCCAGAGCATGGTGCATTGCCAAAAAAGAAGCATTAAGAATGTTTATCCGGTCTATTTCATCAGCATCAACTTGTCCTATAGCATAAGAAATCGCTTCCCTTTGAATAACTTCACGAAGGGCATAACGTTGTGTTTCAGTTAATTTTTTAGAATCATTTATTCCAATAAATTTAAAATCTGGTGGAAAGATTACTGCTGCTGCAAAAACGGGACCAGCCAAACATCCTCTGCCAGCTTCATCGCAACCGGCCTCTATAAATTTATTTTGAAAAGCTGAAAATAACATACATTCTCCTTAATGGGCTTCTAGCCAGTTTTTTCCAATCCCTATCTCTACTACAATAGGTACTTCTGTTTTTATCGCATTTTTCATACGATGTTCAATTAGTTCTTTAAAGATTTCAACCTCTTCTTTGGGAACATCAAAGACAAGCTCATCATGAACCTGCATGGTCATTTTGCCTTTTAATCCACGTTGTTTGATATCGTTATGAATTTGAATCATAGCAATTTTTATCATATCAGCAGCTGATCCCTGAATAGGTGCGTTGATTCCATTTCGTTCGGCAAAGCCACGTACGGTTGCATTTTGAGAATTAATATCTCGTAAATATCTTCTTCGTTTCAATAAAGTTTCCACATATCCATTCTCTTGAGCAAAAGCAATTGTATTATTCATATAATCCTTAATACCTGGATATTGGATAAAATATTGTTCAATAATTGCAGCTGCTTCCCGCCGGGGTATACCTAAATTTTGAGACAATCCAAAAGCAGATTGACCATAAATAATGCCGAAGTTAACGGCTTTGGCATTCCTTCTCATTTCAGAAGTTACTTCATCAAGCTCAATACCATAAACTTTTGCTGCAGTTGCAGTATGTATGTCTAGACCTTGTATAAAAGCTTCACGCATTGCCGGGTCACCACTCATTTCAGCAACTAAACGCAACTCAATTTGCGAATAATCGGCAGCGATAATTACATGATCATCATCCCTGGCTACAAAAGCTTTTCTAACCTCTCTTCCTCTTTCTGTTTTTATAGGAATATTTTGAAGATTGGGATTGGTAGAGCTAAGCCTTCCTGTTGAAGCGACAGCTTGGTTAAAGCATGTATGCAAGCGTTGAGATTTGATATTCAGAAGTTGAGGAAGTGCATCTACATAGGTAGATTTTAATTTTTGCAGCTGCCTGAAATTAAGGATATCTTGCACAATATCACTTTTTGCTGCCAAAGCGAGTAAAATATCTTCACCAGTTTGGTATTGACCGGTTTTTGTTTTTTTAGCCTTCGGATCTAATGCTAATTTATCAAATAATACTTCACCTAATTGCTTAGGAGAGGCAATGTTGAATTTAACACCTGCTTTTTCATGGATTTGCTTTTCATGTTCAGCTATTTCAAGAGTAATTATCTTTGAAATTTCACCCAAAACATTTACATCCAAACATACCCCCTCACGTTCCATAGATGCTAAAACATAGATCAGTGGAAATTCTACTTCCTGTGCTAAAGCAAGAGCTTCGGTTGCTTCAAGCAAGGGCAAAAAAGCTTCCTTTAATTGCAAAGTAATATCTGCATCTTCACAAGCATAAGGGCCTGCTTCTTCAATGGCTACATCGCGCATATTCCCCTGTTTTTTTCCTTTAGGGCCAATGAGTTTACTAATGGGAATTGGTGAATATCCCAAATAGTTTTCAGCCAAAACATCCATACTATGACGGGAGTCTGCATCAAGAAGATAATGAGCTAACATGGTATCAAAAAGAGGCCCCTTAACTTCAATATTATACCAACTTAAAATGAGGATATCATATTTAAGATTTTGACCAATCTTCTCAATAGTTTCATTTTCAAAAAGCGGCTTAAACAGCTTTAACACTTCCAGGCACTTTTCCCGGCTTTCAGATACTGGAACATACCAAGCTTTTCCAACTTCTACTGCAAAAGAAAGACCTACTAAATCACAGCAATTGGCATCAATACCAGTCGTTTCAGTGTCAAAACAAATAGTTTTTTGTTCACTGAGATAACTGACCAATTCTTGAATTTCATCGATCGTACTGGCAATCTTATAATCGTGTTCAGTATTATCTATATTCTTACCAATTTCAAGTGTATTTTCAGTTTCTTGATTTACCCTTCCATGTTGAGGTTGACTAAATAAATCAATTTGTGTGCCTTCTGATAATCTTGAATCATTCACATTAAATTCTTCACCAAAAACCCGTCGGCCCAAAGTTCTAAATTCCAGTTCAGCAAAGAGGGGTTCAAGTAATTCTCTATTGGGAGGCTCTAACCGTAATGATTCTTCATGAAATTCAACCGGAACATCTAACAAAATAGTTGCTAACTTCTTTGAGATTAACCCTTGCTCTGCAAAACTCTCAATATTCTCTCGTTGCTTTCCTTTAAGTTCATGGCTATTCTTAATGATTTCTTCCATGCTACCGTATTGCTGAATAAGCTTTTTAGCGGTTTTTTCTCCAATACCTGGAATACCTGGAATATTATCAACTGCGTCTCCCCATAATCCAAGAATATCTATCACCTGTTCAATACGTTCAACTTCCCATTTTTCTAAAATTTCTTTTACACCATGAACTTCAGCGCCACTTCCCATTCTAGCTGGTCTATAAAGCAAAATCTTGTCAGAGACTAATTGTGCGAAATCCTTATCCGGAGTCATGCAATAAACGGTAAAATCTTCCGCTTCTGCCTTTTTAGCTAAGGTCCCTATAATATCGTCCGCTTCAAAACCATCGTAAGTAATAACGGGAATATTGAACCCTTCTATTAATCGGTATATATAGGGAATCGCTGCAGAAAGATCTTCTGGCATTACTTCCCGATGTGCTTTATATGCTTCAAAATCAAGATGTCGGATTGTTGGAACTGCCGTATCAAAAACCACCGCTATATGTGAAGGTGTTTCTTTTTTTAATATTTCTAAAAGTGTATTTGTAAAACCCATAACCGCCGAAGTATTAATACCAGCCGCTGTAAATCGTGGATTTTTACCTAATGCAAAATGAGCGCGATAAATTAACGCCATTCCGTCTAATAAAAAAAGTTTCTTCACTGTATTTATATTTTTGAAGTTCTATTTACATACCATCAAACTAGTTATTTGAAGCAAGGCTGCCTTTCGCAGGCACGTAAATAACCACTATCGTTTAATTCCATTACTGATAAATGCAAAGATATTAATATATAATTTGATGTAAAGGCATTCATAGTTAATTGTTTATGTATTTCATTAAATCAAAACCTATGTCAGTTCTAAAATAGCGCCCATTATAAAATATTCTTCCCGAATCAGCCGTCGCCTGTTGTAAAGCTTCAAAAAGAGTATCTTTCAATGCAGTAACAGCAAGAACCCGTCCCCCATTTGTGATAACTTCGTTATTTTCTGAACTTGTACCTGCATGAAAAAGTATCGATTCCTTAACATTTTCTAAACCGGTGATAACCTTGCCTTTTTCATACTTTTCTGGATATCCACCAGCAACCAGTACTACGGTAGCAGCCGTTTTTGAAGACAGGATTAATTTCTTTTCGTTTAAATTCTTATTAGCGACCCCTAAAAGTAAATCCACGATATCACTTTCAATTCTTGGCAAAACACTTTCAGTTTCAGGATCGCCCATTCTAACATTATATTCAATTAAATATGGATTCCCATTAACTTTCATCAGTCCCAGAAAAATAAATCCTTGATAAGGTATTTGTTCACTTTTCAACCCTTCTATTGTAGGAATTATAATTTGATCTTCAACTTTTTTAAGAAATTCCTCACTTGCAAAGGGAACAGGAGAAACTGAACCCATTCCACCTGTATTCAAGCCTTGATCAGCTTCACCGATACGTTTATAATCCTTTGCCGATGGTAATATTTTATAAGAAATTCCATCTGTTAATACAAAAACTGAAAGCTCAATTCCATCAAGAAACTCCTCTATAACTACAACATCACCAGCGCCACCAAATTTAGCATCTACTAACATAGCCCTTAATTCAGTTTTTGCTTCTTCCCTGCTTTGACAAATCAATACTCCTTTCCCAGCTGCCAAACCATCAGCTTTTAACACAATAGGTAAGTTATGGGTATCCAAATATTTTAATCCCTCTTCTAAAGTATCCTTGGTAAATGTCATTGAAGAAGCAGTTGGTATGCCGTGCTTATTCATAAATTTTTTGGAGAAATCTTTACTCCCTTCCAATTGCGCCCCAGCCTTTTGTGGGCCAATAATTGATATTTTATTTAAATCTGGACGATTAAGAAAATAATCATGAATACCATTTACCAATGGCTCTTCTGGCCCAACTACAATTATATCAATATAATTTTCTAAAGCGAAAGACGCAATCTGCTCAAAATCATTCACTTGAATTGGAATATTCTTTCCATAAGCAACTGTACCGGCATTTCCCGGAGCAATATAAAGTTGGTTTAATTGTTTACTTTGTGAAATTTTCCACGCAAAAGCACATTCTCTTCCCCCCGAACCTAATATTAAAATATTCATGTTTATCTACTCTTAAAGATTTGGCTTAAATTTTCAAATATTTACAAAGATATTTTTTTTAAAGAACTAACTGACGATAAAGGTTAATTTCTTAAATTTCATCATTTAATTGATAAAGCAATAAAGTGTATCTTTACGTATAGCTTTAACAAAGTATTAAATGAAAAACCTTTGCCTTACCTTTATTCTTTTATTATTTGTAACTGATTTTGTAAGTGCACAAAATAATTCTCTATTAACAAAATCGATTCAGAAATTAGCTGATTACCATAATAATTTTCCTAAAGAACAGGTCTATCTCCATACAGACAAACCTTATTATAGTATTGGCGATGAAATATGGTTTAAGGCCTATTTAACCATTGGCAATTATAACAGCTTATCTTCTTTAAGTAAGATACTCTATGTCGAATTAATAAACCCTAATAATGAAGTAGCCATATCAGTTCGATTACCTATAGTGAGCGGTATAACCTATGGTAATATTTTTCTTAGTGATTCATTAAGCGAAGGAAATTATCGTATCCGTGCTTATAGCAATTGGATGCGAAACTTTGATGAAGGATATTTTTTCGACAAAACCATTCCAATTGGGAACGCGTTAAATGATAACGTTCTTGCAAAAAGTACTTTTTCCGTTTTAGACAATGGAAGTCAAAAGACACTCCAGTCAAATATAACTTTTACGGATTGGCATGAAAAGCCATTAAACAATACAAAAGTTGATTATGCAGTTTTATCGGACAAAAAGAATATACATCAAGGTAAAGAGACAACGGATGCAAATGGTAGCATTTCTGTAAATTTCAAGGAACCTAAAGGGGGATTTTCTAATTCGTTATTTATTACAACTGAAATCAATACGGATAACCGGAAAAGCATTAAACAAATTCCCATTAGAAATACAAGCGAGTCTTACTCAGCGCAGTTCTATCCTGAAAATGGAAAAAATTTAATCGCAGGAATTATAAATAAGATCGTGTTTAAAGTAACACAAAATAGTGGGGAGGGTATAGGCGTGGAAGGTATTATCGAGGATAATGAAGGAAAAAAAATTACAGATTTTGAACCGAACTTTGCAGGAATTGGTAGCTTTTCATTCTATCCAATTAATGGCCAATCTTATAAAGCGGTTATCACTCTTCCAAACGGGACAACTCAGGAATTTAATCTTCCAGAAACTGTTCCGCAAGGTTACTCAATAAATGCGAATACATGGTCGTCTGATCAAATATACATACAAGTTGTTGCTAGCCCTGGCCTTGTTAAAAATCAAACCATAAACTTAATTCTACAGAAGAAAGGAGAGGTTTTTTACGCTGCAAAAATTAAAATTAAAGATGAGCAAATAACCATAAGAGTTCCAAAGAAAAATCTTCCTCCAGGCTTAATCGAATTAAACTTGCTTACTGATGAAATGCAAAGCTTAGCTAATAAATACATATATGTTTCTAATGAATTATACGAACTTCCTCTAGAAGTAACAACGGATAAAGAACAGTATAGTACAAGGAGCCACGTAAGCGTTAAGCTGAAAACAGGAATTGAAGAAGATTCTTTACGTGTGGCGACACTTTCAGTATCAGTTACTGATCTTAATAAAATTCCGGTAGATACCCTGATAGGAAATACGATAACTTCCTATCTGAATTTAACCGCTGAAACTCCAGATTATGTACAATCGCCAAAACATTACTTTAAATCTTCTGATTTAAGTACAAAATCTCAACTTGATAATTTGGTATTGACATTCGGCAAAGACAGCGTATGGCAAGAAATTAAAAAACCAGAACCTAAAAAACCTAAATTTCAACCGGAACAGGATTTACGGATTTCCGGCACAATTACCCGTCCCAATGGAAAACCTGTGCCTTTTGCCCATGTTTTGGTTTTAGTCAGTGATAAAGGAAGTATTCTTGACACAGTAGCAGATGAATATGGCCGGTTTAATTTTGACCGACTTCTTTTTTATGAAAATACAAAATTTGTTGTTCAAGCTCGTGATGAAAAGGGGAAAAAGAATGTTGAAATAGTGCTTGATGAGGTACCACGCCAACAAGTATCAAAAAATAAAAATGCACCTGATATCTCTTTAGATACCAATCAATCAATGGATGTTTATCTTAAAAACACCCAAAAGAGATTTGAAGAACTTATCAAAGCAGGAAAAATGGATAATAGCATTCTACTTGATAATGTCAATATAACGGTAGAAAAAAAGAACCCTGCAGAACATTCAAGTAATTTAAATGGCCCTGGTAATGCAGATCAAGTTTTAAGTGCTGAAGATTTAAACACCTGTTCTAATTTAAGGATATGTCTGCAGGGTCGTTTAATGGGTGTAATATTTAAGAATGGAATACCCTATTCAACGCGTTCACAAAATATACCAATGCAAATTATTGTTGATGGGATGTACTTATCTGAAGATGCACTTTCTTCTATTTCACCTATGGATGTTGGTTCAATAGAGGTATTACGCCGCCCTGGTTCACTAGGAATATATGGGTCTTTAGGTGCAGGTGGAGTTATTATAATAACTACAAAACAAGGTGACGGGAGCTACAGCAATTTACACACACCAGGAATCGTGACATACAGCCCGCAAGGAATTTATGAAGTGAAGACATTCGAATCCCCAGATTACTCAAACCCTGAAGTTAATAAAAATGAACAAGATTTGCGCTCAACCATCTATTGGAATCCCAATATCGTAACTGACGAGAAAGGAGAAGTTAAATTCGAATTCTATTCTGCCGATCGAACTGGCCATTATCGGATTGTCATTGAAGGAATTGATTTAAACGGAAGAATTGGAAGGTCCGAAACTTATATAGATATCGTTCAATAATATTATAAAAATGAAAAATCTGAAAGTAACTGTAAATGAACGCATGGCTTTAATAGGTCTTTATCGTGGAAAATCAAATGCACTCAATACAGAAATGCTCAATGAATTGAATACTCTTTTAAAGAATATAGAAAATGACAACTCCATTTCAGGAATAATTTTACACGGCAAAGAAAGGTTTTTCAGTTCAGGGCTCGATCTGATTGAGCTGTACGATTATAATGAAGTTCAAATACGCGATTTTTGGATACTTTTTCTGGAGTTTGTAAATACCTTTGTTAGCTTCAAGAAACCTAGCGTTGCAGCCATTAACGGCCATAGTCCGGCAGGTGGATGTGTATTAGCATTATGTTGTGACTATCGGATTATGAATGAGGGCGATTTTATTATAGGATTAAACGAAGTTCCTGTTGGAATCATTGTACCAGAAAGTATTTTTCACTTATATAGCTTCTGGATAGGCCAGGCGAAAGCCTATCGCTTTCTTTTAGAAGGCAAACTTTTAAATCCACAACAAGCCTTAGATGTAGGGTTGATTGATGAATTAGTAAGTCCCGAAAAACTTAGAAGCCGAGCCGAAAAACAATTATTATCCTATTTCCAGTATGATGCAAATACTTGGCAACAAAGTAAAATTAGTATGCGCAAAAGTCTAATCAGTCAAATGAGCCACGTTTCTGACGATACTTTATCTGCCATATTAAAACAATGGTGGGCACCTTCTACGCGCTCAATCTTAAAGACGATCATCTTTAATCTGACTAGTAAAAAATAAAAATGGACAATAAGGATTTAACGTCAGGAGCATTAAAAGATAATGCCCTGAAAGGAAAAACAATTGTAATAACCGGAGGTGGTACAGGTTTAGGTAGAGCAATGGGAACCTATTTTTTAAAATTAGGTGCAAATTTGGTGATTACAAGCCGCAAACTTGACGTCTTAAAAAATTCAGCAAAAGAAATGGAACAGGAAACAGGAGGTGTTGTATTACCAATAGTTTGTGATGTTCGTAATTATGAAGAAGTAGAAAATCTCTTACAAGGAAGTATAGACCGTTTTGGAAGAGTTGATGGATTGGTTAACAACGCTGCTGGAAATTTTATTTCTCCAACTGAACGCCTTTCAGCAAACGCCTTTTCATCCATAATCGATATTGTTTTAAAAGGAACAGTTAATTGCACTTTAGCCTTTGGCAAACAATGGATTGAACAAAAGCAAGCGGCTAGTATCTTAAATATTGTAACAACTTATGCTTTTACAGGTTCTGGTTATGTTGTTCCTTCAGCAGCAGCAAAGGGAGGAGTAATCTCTTTAACAAAGTCTCTGGCTGTTGAATGGGGAAAGTATGGAATAAGAAATAATGCAATTGCACCAGGACCATTTCCTACAAAAGGTGCATGGGAACGGTTATTGCCCGGCGATTTAGCAGATAAATTTGATTTCAAAAAGCGTGTTCCTTTAAATAGAGTAGGAGAACATCAAGAGTTAGCAAATTTAGCGGCATTCTTAATTTCTGATTTTGCAGGATACATCAATGGAGAGATCATAACGATAGATGGCGGCGAATGGTTGCAAGGAGCTGGACAGTTTAATGACCTAAAAAACATTCGTGACGAAATGTGGGATTTACTGGAAGATCAAATCAGAAAAACCAAGAAAGATTAAAGATTCTGCTTTTAAAATCCTTAATTTTGTAATTGATAACCTTTAAACAATGGCAGAAACGCAGGTTCAGGAAGAAACCTTTACCTTAGACGATTTATTATCAATAGTGAAAAAAAATCATCGTCTGATTTTATGGAACGATGAAATCAATACTTTTGATCATGTAATTTATTGCCTAATGAAATACCTGGACTATTCTGAAAGTCAAGCGGAAAAAATTGCCTGGGTTGTTCATACCAAAGGCAAATGTGCAGTACTAGAAGGGTCTTGGACTGAAATAGAGATCTATAGAAAGATATTAAAACAAGAAGGTCTTTCCGTTAGCATAGAATAATATATTGAAGTTTGACAACTAAAGAATCAAACTCTTTTGGTGGATGAATGCGTAATAATGCAGTTACTCCCTCTATTCATCCCCTAATTTTATAGTATCTTTACTAAACTATAACTTAAATAATTATTTTTTTCACGTTTACCAATTTGTTAATGAACCAACCTTTGTTTTCCGCATCCCTCTTTTTCTCAATTCTAATTACTACTTTCTCATTTCAGCCGCTTTATTCTCAGAATACATCTTCCATAAATGGAACGCTTATCGATGAATCAACACAATCAAACGTAGACTTTGCCAGTGTTGCATTATTTAATGGTAGCAATACTCAAGTGGGAGGAATGCTATCTAATGAAAAAGGACAATTTCACTTTCAAAATCTTTTAAATGGAAATTATACTTTACGCATAAGTTTTGTAGGTTATGATACTTATGAAAGTGAAGTTCAACTTTCGCCAGGGCAAAAGCTGGATCTCGGTTCGATAAAATTAAAACCCTCTACATCAAAAGTACTGGAAGAAGTAGTGATTGAAGCAGAAGTACCCTCTATGCAATTAGGCATAGATCGAAAAGTTTTTAATGTGGCTCAAAGTTTAGTTAGTGAAGGAGGTTCGGCAACTGATTTACTGGCCAACGTTCCTTCTCTATCGGTTGATATGGATGGAGCAGTAAGCTTAAGAGGGTCAAATAGCGTACGTATTCTAATTGACGGGAAACCTTCCGCAATGGCAGGGAGCGATATCACACAAACACTGCAAGCATTACCAGCAAATTCTATTCAAAGCATAGAAGTCATTACCAACCCCTCTTCAAAATATGACGCTGAAGGTCAATCCGGAATCATCAATATTATTTTAAAGAAAAATATCCGTAGGGGCTTTAATGGAATGGTTACTACTTCAGCAGGTTCTTATAATAACTATAATGGTGGTTTAAGCTTAAACTACCGCGATGAGCATTTCAATTACTATGGAAATTATAACTATCGAAAATCAAACCGGCTTGGAGATGGATTTAACAGAAATCAGAATCTCTTAAATAATGGGATCACCGAAAACAATAATGAAAGTTCAAGAAAAGGGAATAGCCATTCTGGAAAACTTGGAGTTGATTATAATATAAATGAGAGAACCACCCTTGGTGTTTCAGGAAATTTCAGTTTTCGCGATAACAATCGAACTCAGAACTTATTTTACCAATATTTTAATCAACCAGACTTAACTGGAACAAGTGATCGTACCACCGAACAGAATGAAGATGATACAGGTTATGATTTAAATCTTGATTTCAAGCGTAATTTCAGCCGCCCTGGAGAAAATTTGATGGCAAACTTTTCGTATGGAAAAAGCACAGAAGATGGAATTCATACTTTTAACCAAACATTCTCAGATCCTAACCAGTTAAGCGACCAACGAATAACAGATGGCTATGAAGAGGGAAAAAATACAAACATCCAAATTGATTATACGCTCCCATTTAGTGAATCTAAACGATTAGAAGCAGGTTATAGGACTTCCATAAGAAAAGATAATGAAAAGCAGATTTCTGATAGTTTTAATCCACAAACCAATAGCTTTGAAAGAGATTATGATTTAACAAATGGCTTTGATTTGGAAGATATTGTTCATTCCATTTATGCAAATTATCAAAGTAAAATAACGGATAAATTAGGATTTCAAGTAGGGGTCCGTGCTGAACAAGCCTATCTAAACACGCTGTATAATTCCTTTGATCCGGAAATTCCGATATCAGAACGGGGCACAGAAGGAAAATTAGATTATCTCCGCGTTTACCCGAGTGTCTTTTTAACTCAACAACTAAAAGGAGAACAGCAATTGCAGGCAAGTTATACTCGCCGTGTTCGTCGCCCAAGAGGTTGGCAGGTTAATCCCTTTGTAAATGTATCTGATCCAATGAATATCCGAATAGGAAACCCGAATCTTTTACCAGAAGATATTCATTCGGTTGAATTGAGCTATGCAAAATTTTGGCCGAGTGTTACACTTACTTCCTCCGTATATCATCGTCGTGTGAATGACGGCGTAGAGAGCGTCAGGACGAGCGTAAATGAAGAAACATCTGCAACCATTTCTCAATGGTATAATATTAGTAGAAACGAAGCAACTGGATTTGAATTAATTTCCAAAATTACTGTTAATCCAGCTATTAATGCTACAGCCAATCTTAATGCTTTTTACAATAAATATTATGGAAGTGAAGAGCATAATCTTGAACCCACAGATGGTTATAACTGGGATGCAAATATCAGTACAGAAATAAAATTGGCTAAAGCTATAACAAGTCAAGTACGCGCCCAATACAACGCACCCAGAACAATGGCACAAGGCACAACTATTGCCAATTTTGTAATGGATGCTGGCATAAAAATGGATGTAATGGATAAGAGAGGTAGTATCATGTTGAATGTCAACGATCTTTTTAATCAACGTAAATGGGGAGGAACAACTACCACTCCGCAGTTTACTCAAGATTTTGAACACCGTTGGATGAAAAGATCTTTCACTCTTTCATTAAGTTATAATTTTGGACAAAGGGATTTTTCCACAAAAAATGAAAAAAAGGGTGACCAAAACGATGACTCTAGAGGAGGAGAAGAGGGAGCACAGTTCTAATAGTTGAATTTTTTTAATTTTCGTTACGGCTTGTGAAAAAAAGATGTAGCTTTGGTAATAAAAGAAAAACATTATGAATTTACATTTAGCATTAAAGTATTTGCACTCAGGGTGTCGTTATGTAGTTCTGGTACTGATTATTCTTGCTATAATTGGTGCATTCTCAGGCTGGTTAGGTAAAAACAATTATACTCCAGCCAATCGAAAACTCAATTTATTCACTTTAATTGCCTTTCATATACAAATCTTAATAGGTTTGGCGCTTTACTTTGTTAGTCCGAAAGTACGTTTAGACGATATGTCAATGGCTATGAAAGATAGCATTAGTCGTTACTGGACTGTTGAGCATATTGTCATGATGATTATTGCTGCTGTATTGGTTACCATAGGTCATTCAAAATCAAAGAAGATTTCCGAATCCTATCAAAAACATAAAACCATTGCTATTTTTTATAGCCTAGCTGTGATTATCGTTATTATTGCTATACAAATGAGTGGAATACCCGTTTGGGCGATGTCTTAAAAATAAAATTGATTTTAACTGTGATTTGTAAGAAATCTTTTTAAATTTGCTTTATGACAAATATGAATTATACAAATAATTGGTGGTGGTGCAACAGTTGTTACGCCGGGAAATTTGTATAATAAACAGAAAGATATTTAATTTATATAAAACCCGACGTATATAAACAGTCGGGTTTTTTTTATGCACTAAATTTTGTTAAATGAACCACATTCAAATAAAAACATCCTATAAAAAAATGTTGGCAGATACTACAACGCCGGTTAGCATCTACCTTCGATTACGTGATATCTTTCCTAATTCTTTATTATTAGAAAGTTCGGATTATCATAGCCGGGAAAACAATATGAGCTATGTTTGCTGTTCTCCTATTGCAGGGATTAAGCTAAATAAAGACGAATTAGAAATCAGTTATCCTGATGGACAAGTTATTAACAAGCCAGCTGAATCAATTAATCTCAGACAAGAGGTTTCTGATTTTTGTTCTCTCTTTAAAAGTGATGAAGATCTCAATTTTAAATTTATTTCGAATGGGCTTTTTGGTTATTTCACCTTCGATACGATTCGCCACTTTGAAGATATCAATTTAACAACAGAAATTGATCCATCACGGAATATCCCTTTTATGCAATATAATATTTACCAATATGTCATTGCAATCGATCATTTTAAAAATGAACTTTACCTCTTTGAGCATAGGGCAACGCAAGAGAAACCTTACGGCCTGGAACGTATTGAATATCTGATACAAAATAAGGACTTTCCTGATTATCATTTTTCTTTAAATGGAGAAGAAAGCTCAAATTTAAGTAATGATGAATTTAAGGATACGGTGGAAACCATGAGAAAACATATTTTTCGTGGCGACGTTTTTCAAATTGTACCATCAAGGGCATTCTCTCGTCCGTTTTTAGGAGATGAGTTTAATGTTTACAGAGCATTACGTTCGATAAATCCTTCTCCATATCTTTTTTATTTTGATTATGGCGATTTTAAATTGTTTGGCTCTTCACCCGAGTCACAGCTTACAATAAAAGATAATGAAGTAGCAATTTATCCTATTGCCGGAACTTTTAAACGGAGTGGAAATGACCAAGAGGACCAACAAATTGCAGAATCCTTAAAAAACGATCCAAAAGAAAGTGCAGAGCATGTTATGTTAGTTGATTTAGCCAGAAATGACTTAAGTAAACATTGTGAACAGGTAAAAGTAATTTCTTTTAAAGAATCTCAAAATTACTCGCATGTTATTCATCTTGTGTCAAAAGTAACCGGACAGGTACGTTCTGGAGTTAACCCATTTGATATTGTTGGAGACACCTTTCCTGCCGGAACATTGAGTGGTTCGCCAAAGCATAAAGCACTAACGCTGATAGATAAGTACGAAACAATACAACGAAGCTTTTATAGCGGAGCGATCGGTTATATGGGCTTTAATGGTGATTTCAACCATGCGATTATGATACGATCCTTCTTAAGCAAACAGAATACACTCCATTACCAAGCAGGCGCTGGAATTGTGGCAGATTCAAATGCAGAAAGTGAACTTAAGGAGGTCAACAATAAAATTGAAGCGTTAAGAAAAGCCGTTGAATTCGCTGAGACTATCAATAAAAGATCTAATAATTAGTATGAATACTTCAACAAAAAAAAGAATTATAGTAATAGATAATTACGATTCTTTCACATATAATTTAGTTCACTTATTAAACGAATGCGACTATGACGCAATAGTTTGGAGAAATGACAAATTTGAACTGAAAGAATTGAAAGAGTTTGATAAGATCCTCTTATCACCAGGACCTGGAATTCCCTCAGAATCTGGACTTTTACTAGATGTTATCAAAGAATATGGCAATACCAAAAGTATATTGGGCATTTGCTTAGGATTACAGGCAATTACAGAAGTTTACGGCGGGAAATTGTATAATTTAAAAAAACCGGTCCATGGAACCGCAACACCCATACAGATAGTAAGTGAAGATATTCTTTTCACTGGTTTACCTAATGAATTTTCGGTAGGCAGGTATCATTCTTGGGCAGCGAAAAAAGAGGACTTCCCAAAAGAATTGGAAATTACAGCAGTTGATAGTGAAGGTGTAATTATGGCGTTAGCCCATAAAACACTTGATGTGCGTGGAGTACAGTTTCATCCAGAATCTATACTAAGTGAGTATGGAAAGGAAATCATCAATAATTGGTTAAAAAATTAGAAAATGAACATTTTAGAAAGGATAATTCAACAAAAATTAATTGAGGTAGCGCTAGCAAAAACTAAAATTACAATAGAGCAGCTTAAAGAACTACCACTTTTTAACCGAACATGTTTAAATCTTAAAGAATCTGTATTAGACCCTAATAAAAATGGCATAATTTCGGAATATAAACGTGCTTCACCTTCAAAGGGTATAATCAATAATCACTCTCAAGTAAGTGAAGTTGCCAAAGCCTATGAGGAAAATAATGTATCAGCAATTTCAGTACTAACCGATCACGCATTTTTTAAGGGTAGTTTAGACGATTTAAGCATTGCTCGTAAAACAGTGAACATACCCATTTTAAGAAAAGAATTTATTATTGACCCTTTTCAAATCACAGAAGCAAAGGCTTACGGCGCCGATATCATTCTGTTAATTGCTGCCTGCTTATCTTCAGAGGAAATCAAAACATTTTCAACTTATGCAAAAGAAATCGGCTTAAATGTTTTACTGGAAGTTCATAATGAAGATGAATTGAAAAACAATAAATTCGACACTATTGATGCCATTGGAGTTAATAATAGGAATTTGACAGATTTCTCCGTATCTATACAGCACTCCCTTGATTTAGTAAATAAAATTCCAGATCAATTTATCAAAGTCTCAGAAAGTGGAATTAGCGATCCTGATACAATTCGTTTATTAAAAAATGTAGGATTCCAAGCATTCCTAATCGGCGAAAATTTTATGAAAACTAAAAATCCAGCTGAATCAATTCATGAATTTGTACAGCACATCTAAACAGGAAAGCTTATTTTTCCGAAACAGACTGCAGGGGCACCCGCCATTGCTGGAAAGGTAATGGCCTTGCCAGCAATGGCTTCATTTGCTAATAATGAAAACAGAACAGCTTCTTTAGCATCTGGATCCGTCCCTAAAATTGAGGTGCTTTCAATTGGAATACCTGATAAATTATCTGCAAGCATTTTCATAAGAACAGGATTGTTATACCCTCCACCACTCACATAAATATGTAAATCTGAATATTCCTTTTTAATGGATAGAATTGCGTTTGAAATACATTGCGCGGTAAATGAACACAATGTAGCCATTACATCAGTTTGGTCGATTCGTTCGGTATCACTTTTTATTTGTGCCCGCAATAAAAAAGATAAATTAAACAGTTCCGCACCTGTTGTTTTAGGAAACTCTCTAGAAAAGAATAGATGGCTCATTAAACTCCTTAATAATCGCTTATTTACCTTTCCAGATGTAGCAATATCCCCATTTTCATCATAAGCCTTTGAAAAATATTGCTGTGCATATAAATTCATAAGTGTATTACCAGGACCTACATCGGTTGCAAAAAGTCCTTGATTTTTGCGTCCAGCAGGCAAAAAAGTAAAATTCGAAATCCCTCCAATATTAAGCATGATTCTGTTTTCCTTTGGGTGACTAAACAATAAATAATCACCATAAATTACTAATGGAGCTCCTTCACCACCAGCAGCTATATGTTTCTGTCTAAAATCTGAAACAGTAATAATTCCTGTATTTACAGCAATATGGTCTCCATCTCCAATTTGCAACGTGCTATTTGGAAATCCAGCATTTTGTATTGAAAATTTTGGAGCATGAAACACAGTTTGACCATGGCTTGCAATCAAATCAACTTGTTCGGCATCTATATTCCATTTTTTTAATGCATTATTCACTAAATGAGCATGTGTAATCCCAATTTTTGCATTCATAGCGCATAATGTCTCCATATTTACGTCAACTTTAGAAAAAACCGATTTTATCTCATTTCTAAAAGAATGCGAATATTCCATAGTTTCAAAGGCAATAACCTGTAATTGCGTTTCAACACCATTACCCTTTATCATACATAAAACAATATCAAGACCGTCTAGAGAAGTACCAGACATTAGTCCCACTATTAATCGTGAATCTTTTTGGGCTATAGTATAAAGTTTATAAATATTACTGTTCATGTATTTAAATCTTATTACGCAGACGATTGCTTAGCAATATTTAAATCAAAATAGCACATTTTAACGAGAAACAAGCGAATTCTATTCTTAATTAAGTAAATTTGCTTCTCACCTTTAACGTATTTTACCACAATGGCAAGATTAAATCTACTGGAAGAAACACGTTTCGAAAAACTTCCTGTTACTGTTTATCCCAATCCTGAAAAAGCTTCTGTTGCAGTTGCTCACCGAATAGCTACCTTAATTAAAAACAAACAATCTAAAGGCGAGCATGCCGTTTTAGGGCTCGCTACAGGAGCTTCGCCTATAAGAGTGTACGCGGAACTCATTCGTCTCCATAAAGAAGAAGGATTAAGTTTCAAAAATGTGATTACATTTAACCTGGATGAATATTACCCAATGCAACCTGATACAGAACAAAGTTATGTATCCTTTATGAATCGTACCTTATTCCAGCATATAGATATTGAAAAGAAGAATATCCATATTCCAGATGGTACCATTCCACAAAATGAAATACATAGCTATTGTTTAGAATACGAGAAGAAAATTTCCGACTTGGGAGGTCTTGATTTTCAACTATTAGGTATTGGCCGTACAGGCCATATCGGGTTTAACGAACCTGGTTCTGCACCTAACTCAGGAACCCGATTGGTTACTTTGGATGATCTAACCCGCAGAGACGCTTCAAGAAGTTTTGGTGGAAAAGAGAATGTTCCTACAAAAGCCATTACAATGGGAGTAGGTACCATTTTTAAGGCACGAGAAATAATCTTAATGGCTTGGAATGTAACGAAAGCGGAAATCGTTAAAAAAGCTGTCGAAGGACCAATATCCGCTGAAGTTCCAGCTACCTATCTACAACTTTCAGATAATGTAGAATTTATTCTTGATGTAGAAGCAGCTTCAAATTTAACTCGTTTTGATACTCCGTGGCTTGCAAAAGATTGCATCTGGGATGAAAAAACTATCAAAAAAGCTGTTATATGGTTAGCAAAAATTCTTAAAAAACCAATTCTTAAGCTTACTGAAGAAGATTATAATAATAACGGCATGGCTCAGTTAGCGACTGAAAAAGGCCCGGTTTATAATATAAATATTCAAATTTTCAACCTTATTCAACATACGATTACCGGTTGGCCAGGTGGAAAGCCAAACGCAGACGATAGTCAGCGTCCGGAACGTGCGGCACCTGCGAAAAAAAGAAGCATTATCTTTTCTCCGCACCCAGATGATGATGTTATTTCTATGGGAGGAACCTTTATTCGTTTGGCAGACCAAGGACATGAAGTTCATGTTGCTTATCAAACGTCTGGAAATACCGCAGTTTGGAGTGATGATACTTTACGTTTTATTGAATTTGCAAGAGATTTCTCAAAGTCAATGAACCTGGATACTGAAGTATTAGAGAAAGTGTATGCAGATACACGAACATTTTTAGATAGCAAAAGACCCAACCAAGCGGATATCAATGAAATTTTGATTGTCAACGGGTTGATACGAAAAGGTGAGGCAATTGCAGGTGCACGTTTCGCAGGGTTACCTGATGAGAACATTCATTTCCAAAACCTTCCATTTTATGATAGAGCAAAATATGCTAAAAATATTTCTACAGAAGATGACATCGTTCAAACCATGGAATTACTGCAGCGCATAAAGCCTCATCAAATCTTTGCTGCAGGTGATTTCGCAGATCCTCATGGAACTCATAAAGTATGTTTTGATATTCTAAAAGCGGCCTTCAATCGTCTTCGAAAAACTGAAAGCTGGACAAAAGACTGTTGGGTGTGGTTATATAGAGGCGCATGGCATGAATTTGAGATTCATGAAATTGAAATGGCTGTACCTCTTTCTCCCGCTGAGGCTATTCGAAAACGGAATGCAATCTTTAAACATCAATCTCAAAAAGACACACCAGTATTCCCAGGAGATGACTCCAGAGAGTTTTGGGTACGCGCTGAACATCGGACAACTGAAACAGCACAGCTTTATGATGATTTAGGATTAGCAGAGTACGAAGCTATCGAAGCTTTTGTACGCTGGAAATTTGAAGAAGAAAACTAATCAATAACACTTAATCAAAGGGCCGCGTAATTTTTTATTAACGGCCCTTTAATTTTATCTGCTTTTAACGGTACTTATTGAAATTCAATATTTAAAATTACCTTTTTCATCAACTTTTACGCTAAAAGGTTGTAAGTAGGTGTCTATCAGAACTGCTATTTGCCTGCGTGTTAAAAAACATTCAGGATCATAATTACCAGAGAAACTGAATTTTTTTGTCCATCCTTTTTCAATGGTAGCATCCAGCTCATTTCCTTTTAATGCAATAAATTTTATCAAACTTAATAAGTCTTTTAATTTTAATTCCTCTATTGACTTATCGGCAAACCAAATCTGGCTCCTCGTATAAAGACTACGCATAGTAGGTTCCAGTTCCATGGAAGATACATGATTATCTACATCAAATACTAACTTGCTATCATTTTTATCCTCATCTGTAATTCTTCCTTTAAGAATACCGGTCAAACCAATTCGTTGTATACTCCCGTTATGAACGTCTTCAAAAGAAACATCATGGAAAGACAAAAGCTGCCCTTTAAACGCTAACAACTCCCCTTGCAAGGTTCTAATATTTATTTTATCAACCTTGATTTCAAAAAAGGCGCAGTAAGATGCAACAGCTCCTAATGTTTGACCATACAGCATTTTGGTTGGAACATCTTCTTCCGTTCCTTTCAAACCTTTAAGTACACCTTCTGATCCATAAAGGACAAAGAAATTATCCGCATAAGGTTGTATCAAAGAAACAGCAAGAACAACTGTTTGTACCTGGTTATCACTAACTAATAAACTTGTTTTATAACTATTTGTTGCATAAAGTTGATTTATTGGAATCAATGTGGTAGAATCCTTCTTTGAATTAGGTAATTTATCTGCTGTATCAATAAAAGGAATTAACTGAGATTGTATACTCGCATCCAGCAACGCATAAACTTTATGGCTTTCTCCATTAGATAATTCTACTTTCCACTTTTTACCCGATTTTTTTATCTTTTTAATTTCTACTTTATAAATGACAGTAAGATTCTTGGAAGAATCAATCATTTTTTCAAACGTATTTATTGAAATGCGTGGATTAAGATGAACCTTTGCACGATTAAAGACTGAATCCGAATAATCCTTTGCGTTGAGAGATAGCTTTAAAAACTCAGCCCATAAACCTGCATCGATGTTTTGGTAAGAATTCACCTTTTTAATTTCTGACCCTTCAGTAAGTATGCTTTTAAAAGATTCTTCCGGGTTAATCCAAAGAGTTGTTACTCCTGACTTTGACGCTTGAACTGCACTTGCTAAAGCACCTTCACCTTGGCCATATATAATAAGCTTCGGCTTTCCCTTTTTTTGAGCAAAAGAAGTAAAACTAAAAAAAAACAAAAAAAACAAAAGAAAGAATCTAGACATTACAGACGATTTATTTTATAAAAATAACAAAAAACTGCGATGGATACCACCGCAGCTATAATGTATAGTTTTTATTTAAAATTATTGACTGGCTTCAGCTTTCGCTTCGGCTTTCATTTTATCATTTGCAACGATAACAATTTCGACCCTTCTATTATCGGCTCTTCCCGCATCAGTTTCATTACTTGCTATAGGTTCATCTGCGCCCATTCCCTTAATTTGTATACGACTCGCATTTAAACCTTGGGCGGTAGCATAGCTTTTAACTGAAGCAGCGCGGCGTTCCGATAACCCTTGATTATATGATGCTTTTCCAACATTATCTGTATGACCAACAACTAAGATATCCGTTTCAGCATTTTCATTCATTGATTTTACTAACTGACGAATATTTTCCTTTGCATTTGGTTTTAAATCCGCTTTATCAAAATCAAATAAAATACCAGAATCAAATTTTACAATTATTCCTTCACCTGCCTTAATTACTTCAGCACCTGGAACTGTATTTTCAATTTCGGCAGCTTGCCTATCCATCTTTTTACCAATCAAACCACCAGCCACACCACCTAAGGCACCGCCAACAACAGCACCTATTGCAGTATTACCTGCTTTATTGCCAATTAAAGCGCCTATACCTGCACCAGCTCCAACTCCAATACCTGCACCTTTTTGAGTGTTTGATAAATTTGATAAAGAACTACAGCTTGTCGTAAATAGCATAGCAACAGTAGCAAAGGCAACACCAAATACAGCTACTTTTTTTTGAATATTCATATGACTCTCTTTTTTTAATTTGTTTTGGCCAATATTGCAAACACAATGCCAAAAAACGTAAATTCGCAAGTACTAAACATCAAATCATGCTAGCAAAAGTTATTTTTAATGAAACGAATGCATATAAATACCTTAGTAACCACTATATTGACATTGAACCAAAACATTTACGTGATCTCTTCCAATCTGATCCTAAAAGATTTGAAAAATTTTCAATAGAAAACGGTGATATTTTATTCGACTATTCTAAAAACAGAATCGATGAAAAAACATTGGCACTGCTTACACAATTAGCACATGAATGCAAATTAAAAGAAGCAATCCGTTCCATGTTTTCAGGAGAACTCATTAATGAAACAGAAAATCGTGCGGTTCTACATACAGCTCTTCGAAGCCAAAATGAAGACCCAATTGCTGTTAATGGGAAAAACATTAAACCAGAAATTAAAAAGGTATTCATGCAGATGAAATCATTCTGCAATACCATTTTATCAGGTGATTGGAAAGGGTATACCGGTAAAAAAATAACAGATGTAGTAAATATTGGAATTGGAGGGTCTGACCTAGGGCCTGTAATGGTTACTGAAGCTTTAAAAGCTTATAAAACTCATCTTAATATACATTTTGTTTCTAACGTTGATGGAACTCAAATCGTTGAAACCTTAAAAGAATTGAATTTCGAAACTACTTTATTTTTAGTAGCATCAAAAACATTCACTACACAAGAAACCATGGCGAATGCCTTTTCCGCTAAAGATTGGTTTCTTAAAAATGGGGGAAAAGAAGAAGATGTAAGCAAACATTTTGCAGCAATATCTACCAATACCGATGCTGTTCAAGCATTCGGTATTAACCAAAAGAATATGTTTATCTTCTGGGATTGGGTAGGTGGCCGCTACTCTTTATGGAGCGCAATAGGCCTATCCATAGCTTTAGGTATTGGTTTCGAGAATTTTGAGGAACTTTTAAAAGGTGCAGAAGCTGCCGATATCCATTTTCAAGAAACGGAATTTGAAGAAAATATTCCAGTAATAATGGCCTTACTCGGAATTTGGTATAATAACTTTTTTGACGCTGAGAGTCATGCTATTTTACCATATGATCAATATATGCATCGTTTTCCTGCCTATTTTCAACAAGGCGACATGGAAAGCAATGGAAAAAACATTAATCGGAATGGCAATATTGTCGATTATCAAACGGGTCCGATAATCTGGGGAGAACCTGGCACAAATGGGCAACATGCCTTTTATCAACTTATCCATCAAGGAACAAAATTAATACCCTGCGATTTTATTGCACCCTCTCAAAGTCATAATCCGCTTGGCAACCATCATAATTTATTATTATCTAATTTCTTTGCCCAAACAGAGGCCTTAATGAACGGCAAAACTGAAGATGAAGTGATCAAAGAGCTTCAGGAAAGTGGCAAAACTGAAGATGAGATTAAAGACTTAGCTCCTTATAAAGTATTTGATGGTAATAGGCCAACAAATTCTTTCCTAATAAAGGAAATAAGTCCTTATACCCTAGGTTCTCTCATTGCGTATTATGAGCATAAAATTTTTGTTCAGGGTGTAATTTGGAATATTTTCAGTTTCGATCAATGGGGAGTTGAGCTCGGAAAGCAATTAGCAAGTAAGATTTTACCTGAACTGGAAAATGAAGAACTTGTTAACACACATGATACATCTACAAATGGCTTAATTAACCAGTTTAAAAAATGGCGATAAGTATTATTTAATATCTAATTATTAACTTTGCAAATCTTATCTGTCAATTTGTCGGATACAGACCTTTGGATTATTTATTGACAAAACAAAAAGATCAATTAAAAAAATATAAATGTTAGGATTTTTAAGTAAAGTTTTCGGAAGCAAATCAGCACGAGACATTAAACACATTCAACCCTTAGTTGAAAAAATTAAGGTTGAATACGCAAAGCTAAGTTCAATAACCAATGATGAACTGCGCCAAAAAACCATCTCTTTTAAAGAAAGAATTGCAGAGCATTTAAAAGATACAGATTCAAAAATAAGCGAGCTCAAAACTGAAGCGGAGCAACCTGAATTAGAAATGTCTATCAAAACGTCGTTATATGACCAAGTTGATAAACTTCAGAAAAATAGAGATAAAGAGCTGGAAGAAGTATTAATGGAAATACTTCCAGAAGCCTTTGCTGTTATAAAGGAAACTGCCAGTAGGTTTAAAGACAACACTACACTTGAAGTTAGCGCTCAACAATTTGATAAAGATTTAGCTGCTATCCATCCCCATATTGAAATAAAGGGTGATAAAGCTGTTTGGCATAACACATGGACCGCAGCAGGGACTCCAGTTACCTGGAATATGGTTCATTACGATGTTCAATTAATCGGTGGTATCGTTTTACATGAAGGAAAAATTGCTGAAATGGCAACAGGTGAAGGTAAAACTTTGGTGGGAACCTTACCTGCCTATCTCAATGCTTTATCTGGTCAAGGTGTTCATATCGTTACAGTAAACGATTATTTAGCTCGCCGTGACTCAGAGTGGAACGGACCTATCTTTGAATTCCACGGTTTAAAGGTGGATTGCATTGATAAACATCAGCCCAACTCCGAAGCCCGTAGAAAAGCATACGCCGCAGATATCGTATTTGGAACGAACAATGAGTTCGGATTCGATTACCTACGCGATAATATGACTCAAACTCCTGAGAGTCTCGTTCAAAGAAAATTGCACTTTGCAATGGTTGATGAAGTAGATTCAGTACTGATTGATGATGCCCGTACACCTTTAATTATTTCTGGTCCGGTGCCACGCGGAGATGAGCATGAATTCTATGAATTAAAACCAAGGATAGAACGATTGGTAAATGCGCAAAAAGCCTTTATCAATACCGTTTTAAATGAAGCAAAAAAAGCGATCAAAGCTGGTGATACAGATGTAGAAGGTGGAGGATTAGCGTTATTACGTGCTTATAGAGGGTTACCGAAAAACAAGGCATTAATTAAATTCTTGAGCGAGGGAAGTAATAAACAAGTGCTTACAAAGGCAGAAAACTTTTATATGCAAGAGCAAAATAAGCATATGCCTAAGGTGGACGCAGAGCTCTTTTTTATAATCAATGAAAAACACAACCAAGTAGAACTTACTGAAAAAGGAATTGAACTCATAACCACTTCTGGTGAAGATGCAAACTTTTTCATTATGCCGGATGTAGGTTCAGAAATTGCAGAACTAGAAAAATCAGACTTAGGGATTGATGAAAAAGCTGCAAAAAAGGATGAAATCATGCGTGATTTTTCTATAAAATCAGAACGCATTCACTCAGTAAATCAATTATTAAAGGCCTATACTTTATTTGAAAATGATGTTGAATACATCCTTGATTCAGGTAAAGTTAAAATTGTAGATGAGCAAACAGGCCGTATCATGGAAGGCCGCCGGTATTCAGATGGACTACACCAGGCCATTGAAGCCAAGGAGAATGTAAAGGTTGAAGATGCTACTCAAACCTATGCTACCGTTACCTTACAGAATTATTTCCGTATGTATCATAAACTGGCTGGGATGACGGGTACTGCAACAACGGAAGCTGGAGAACTATGGCAAATTTACAAATTGGACGTTGTTGAGATTCCTACGAATGTTCCTATTCAACGAAATGATTTACAGGATGCCGTTTATCGTACTGCCCGTGAAAAATATAATGCTGTCGCAGAAGAAATTCAACGTTTGACTGAAGCGAAAAGACCCGTTTTAGTAGGTACAACTTCGGTTGAGATATCGGAGTTACTTAGCCGTATGTTGAAACTTCGTGGAATTAAGCACAATGTGTTAAATGCAAAGCTACATCAACGTGAGGCTGATATTGTCGCTGAGGCAGGTCAGGCCGGAACAGTTACAATAGCGACAAACATGGCTGGCCGTGGTACGGATATTAAATTAGGCGAAGGTGTAAAAGCTGCTGGTGGATTAGCTATTATTGGAACTGAACGCCATGAATCCAGACGAGTTGACCGTCAATTAAGAGGTCGTGCTGGACGGCAAGGAGATCCAGGATCATCTCAGTTTTTCGTTTCTCTTGAAGATAACCTAATGCGTTTATTTGGATCTGAAAGGATCTCTAATATTATGTTGCGCATGGGTATTGAGGAAGGAGAGGTGATTCAACATTCAATGATTACCAAATCCATTGAACGCGCGCAAAAGAAAGTTGAAGAAAATAACTTTGGAATAAGAAAGCGTTTACTGGAATATGATGATGTAATGAATTCCCAACGTAGCGTAATTTATTCAAAAAGAAAAAATGCCCTTTTTGGTGAACGTTTAGATGTTGATTTAAACAATACCGTTTTCGATACGGTTGAAGAAATTGTAAGTGAATGTAAGGAAGGAGGAAGTTATGAAGATCTTCAGCTTGAATTTATTCGCACTTTCTCTGTAGATCCTGAGTTAGATGAGAACACATTCAATAATGAAGGAATTGCTTCCTTAACCGACAAACTATTTACAAAAGTAAACGAATATTACCATCGTAAATCTGAACAGATTGCCAAACAAACGCTTCCGGTTTTAAAAGATGTGTATGAAACCAGAGGTGATCAAATTGAAAATATTGTTGTTCCGTTTACAGATGGGACCAGAGGAATTCAAGTAACCACAAATCTTAAAAAGGCGGTTGAATCTAACGGATTAGAAGTTTCCAAATCTTTTGAAAAAGGAGTTGTACTTGCTTTAATTGATGAGGCATGGAAAGAACATCTTCGTGAAATGGATGACTTAAAACAATCGGTACAAAATGCTGTATATGAGCAAAAAGATCCGATTATCATTTACAAGATGGAAGCCTTCAACTTATTTAAACAAATGTTGGTTACCATGAATAAGGAGGTTGTTGGCTTTTTATATAAGGGTGGAATCCCAACGCAAAGTCCTCAAGAGGTACGTGAAGCTAGACCTGCACCAGTACAAAATAAGCAAATTAAAGTTTCAAAACCTGAATTGGCTACTGCTGGAGCAGGTGTTGGAAATCTTGGAGAAGATACACGAGAAATACAAAAGACTCAACCCATACGCAACGAGAACAAGATAGGCAGAAATGACCCGTGCCCGTGTGGGAGTGGCAAAAAATACAAAAACTGTCATGGAATTGGACAAGCTTAATTAGAGATGCATTAACATGAATTACAAAACGGTTATTCTTGGACTTAGTTTTCTATTATTCTTTTCTTATGCCATGGCACAAAAAAAGGAAGGGAATTTAGAAATTGTAAAAGATCCAATGATTGATCTTTTACAACAAAGTCGGATTCTTTTTAATAATTCACCTGATGATAGTGCTTCTGACGTTAAAAAAGAAGGCACAAGAGGAACTGCATTGGGCTTCCGCATCCAAATTTATTCTGGCAACAGCCGCAATGATGCTTATGCGGCTCAGGCACGTTTTCAACAGCAATTTTCAGATATCAGCACCTATGTAAGCTATACACAACCCAATTACCGGGTAAAAGTAGGCGATTTCCGTAGCCGAAGCGAAGCTCAAGCATTTATGAGAGAGGCAAGAAAGAGTTTTCCAACTGTATTTTTATTTACAGAACAGATTAACGTATACTATTAAATCCGCAAGCATGCTTAAAGAAAAAATAAAGGAGTTATCAAAAAAAATATTTTTAGAAGTTATCAAAAATCGTAGGTATTTACATGCCAACCCCGAATTATCTTTTGAAGAATATAATACATCTGCCTTTATTAAAAGCAAGCTCGATGAAATTGGCGTTAGCTATCAAAGCATGGCAAATACAGGAATTGTCGCCTTAATTAAAGGAAGCAAATCCTCCTCAAGTATAATTGCCTTAAGAGCGGATATGGATGCTCTTCCAATTACCGAAGTAAGCGGACGCGAATACGGATCGCAGAATCAAGGAATTATGCATGCTTGCGGACACGACGTTCATGCTTCATCCCTTTTAGGTACTGCGAAAATATTAAATACATTAAAAGATAAGTTTGGCGGAACGGTCAAACTTATCTTTCAACCTGGAGAGGAAAAGCTTCCAGGGGGGGCAAGTATTATGATAAAGGAGGGTGTTCTGGAAAACCCCGCTCCTCAAGCTATATTGGGGCAGCACGTAATGCCTCTAATAGAAACAGGAAAAGTGGGCTTTCGTTCTGGAAAATATATGGCTTCTTCTGATGAAATCTATGTTCGTGTAATTGGTAAAGGAGGCCACGGTGCTCAGCCACAGCAAAATATTGATCCAATCGTAATTACGGCTCATATTATCACCGCTCTTCAGCAAATTGTAAGCCGTATAGCAGATCCTAAAATACCTTCAGTTCTTTCATTCGGCAAAATTAAAGCCGATGGAGCTACAAATGTTATTCCGAACGAAGTTTACTTAGAAGGCACCTTCCGTACATTTAATGAAGAATGGCGAAAACAGGCCCATCAAAAGATGAAAAAGATGGCTGAAGGTATGGCTGAAAGTATGGGCGCAAAATGCGAATTCGAAATAAGAAACGGTTATCCATTTCTTATTAATGAAGAGAAACTAACAGAGTCCGTTCGTTCCTACGCAGAAGATTACCTTGGAAAGGAAAATGTGGAGGATCTCGATTTATGGCTTGCAGCCGAAGATTTCGCCTATTATTCTCAAAATGCAGACGCTTGTTTTTATCGTTTAGGAACAGCTAACACTTCCAAAGGCATTACATCTCCTGTACACACCCCTACCTTTGATATTGATGAGAACGCTCTTCAATTAAGCACAGGCTTAATGGCCTACCTAACAATAAAACAATTAGGTAATTAACCTAATTAATAAAAGTAATCCCTTATTTTTTTTATCATGAACCAGCTAGAAACCAACTTGGAAACTAATTTGGAAAAATCGTCTAATTTTATCAGCCAATATTCATACGATATGCTTTTAAAATGGGGCGTATCCAAAGATTGGGCAGCATTAACCAACAGCTTAGTACTCCTTTCTATATTAATAGTATTAATCTTTGTTGTTCACAACATTGCAAGAGAAATATTAAGGATCATTTTAAAACGTTTTGAAAAAAGCAAAAAACTTACATTCTTTAGCTATCTAAAACTTCATCGTTTTCCTCATTATTTAGCCTTGATTGCCCCTGTTAGTTTGGTTCGTGCAGGTGTACCTATCGTGTTTGAGAGTTTTCCAGCCTGGATCAGACCTTTATCACTTTTAACAGACCTTTATTCTGTTTTTATGGTAGTGTCCATTATTACTTCATTTACAAGATCGGTTATTGATTCGTTCAAAGAAAAGAATGAAGTCTTTCGTTATCGTCCAATGGAAAGCTATATTCAGATATTAACTTTCATACTATTCTTCTTTGGGGCAATTTTCATGTATGTAAGGGTAACAGAAAATTCCCCTTTTGCCTTCTTTGGAATATTAGGAGCTGCCTCGGCGGTCTTATTATTGATATTCCAAGATACAATTAAGGGATTTGCAGCAAGTATCCAGGTAACTACCAATGATATGGTCCGTATTGGCGATTGGATAGCCATGCCCAAATACGGTACAGATGGTGATGTATTAGAAATTAATTTAACTACTGTAAAAATACAAAATTGGGATAAAACCATTACTACCGTTCCTACTTATGCGCTCATTTCTGATGCTTTCCACAACTATCGGGGAATGCAGATGACGGGAGGCAGAAGAATCAAGAGAGCGATTACAGTTAAGCAAACATCCATTCGTTTTCTTGAAGAAAATGAATTGGATGCTTTTAAAAAGATTCAAGGCATTTCAGATTATATAGATAAAAGACAAAAAGAAATTACTGAACATAACACACGACTAGGATTTGATAGAAGCCTTCGTGTAAATGGAAGAAACCTAACCAACGCTGGTTTGTTTCGTAAATATATTGAATGGTATCTTAACACGCATCCCGGCGTCAATAAAAATATGACAATAATGGTCAGACAGCTAGCTCCCGATAATAAGGGCTTGCCATTTGAGGTATATACATTTACGGATACTGTTAAGTGGGCTGAATATGAGCCTATATTGTCTGATATTTTTGATCATCTAATCGCATCTGTTAAATATTTTGATTTACAAATTTTCGAAGATGTAGTTGGAAGTGATGTAGGTGCACTAAAACTTGAGAACCCAATTTGGAAAGATATCATCGCGAGTAAAGAAAAATGAACTAACTTTACTTAGGAGGAAATAAGGTGATTAAGCAAGAAACCATTACTAAAGTTTTTGATACCATTCAAATTGAAGAGGTAGTAGGAGACTTTGTTGATTTGAAAAAACGTGGAACCAGCCTAATTGGTCTTTGTCCCTTCCACAATGAAAAATCACCCTCTTTTAATGTTTCGGTAAGCAAAGGAATCTATAAATGTTTCGGTTGCGGAGAAGGCGGTCATGCAGTTGATTTCGTAATGAAACATGAGAAGTACTCTTACCCTGAAGCTATTCGTTATTTGGCTAAAAAGTATAATATAGAAGTTGAAGAAGACGAACAAAGTGAAGAACAGCAACAAGTAAATAATCAGCGTGAAAGTCTTTTAATCGTAACCAGTTGGGCTACCAAATTATTTCAAGATAACTTATGGAATAGCAATGAAGGAAAATCTATTGGATTAAGCTATTTTAAAGAACGGGGATATCGTGAGGATATCATTAAAAAATTTGAATTAGGATATTCTCCAGAAAACTGGGATTATTTATATAACCATGCCATTAAAGCGGGTCACCAAGAAGATTACTTAGAAAAAACCGGATTAATCATAAAAAAAGCGGGTGGCAAAGTTTATGACCGGTTTAGGAATCGTGTTATGTTTCCCATCCATAACCTTACTGGAAGAGCTTTGGGTTTTGGAGGTCGCACACTTAAGACCGATAAAAAGATTCCTAAATATGTCAACTCTCCCGAAAGTGACATTTACCATAAGTCAGCTGTTCTATACGGATTGTTTTTTGCTAAGAAATCAATAGTTGCTGCAGATAATTGTTATCTGGTTGAGGGTTATGCAGATGTTCTTTCTGTTCATCAGGCGGGAGTTGAAAATGTGGTTTCATCCTCAGGTACTTCATTGACTGGGGAACAAATTAAATTAATTGCCCGCTTTACAAAAAATGTTACCATGCTATACGATGGTGACGCTGCTGGAATTAAAGCCTCCCTCCGTGGAACAGACATGCTCTTAAAAGAAGGTCTAAATGTAAAAGTCCTGCTTTTTACTGATGGGCATGATCCTGATTCCTATATTCAAAAGTTTGGTCCTAATTCTTTTGAGGAGTATATCAAAAAGAATCAGCAAGATTTTATTTCCTTTAAAACACATATCCTCTTGCAAGACGCAGGCAAGGATCCTGTAAAAAGGGCAGGCGTTATTCGTGAAATTGTTGAAAGCATCGCCTTAATTCCCGATCAAATTAAGGCATCGGTATTTATACGAGACTGCAGTGTAAAACTGGATATTGAGGAAAGAATTCTTATATCAGAGCTAAATAAAATTCGGCTTCAGCAATCACGCAAGTCTTTTGTTGAACACAATAATTCTCCAGACCTGCCACCGGATGATCTATTTACTGATGAACCAATTCAACAGCAAGAGACTAAACTTAGTGCCAATGATTTACAGGAAGAAGAAATCATCCGTTTATTACTACATTACGGTGAAATGCCAGCAACCTGGTTAGAAGAAAAAGACTATCCAATTGCCATACTCATTCTATCCTCTCTGCAAGATGTAGAATTCAGCAACCCTGTTACAAAAAAAATAGCAGCTATCTATGTTGAGTATTTAAACCGCCAGGAGCTACCAGAACACCGTATTTTTATAACCCATTCTGATAAGGAAATATCAAATTTAACGATATCCCTACTTTCATCGCGCTATAATCTAAGTCCGAACTGGAATGATGATAAGCGACAAATTTATGTCAAATCTGAAACTGATAACTTAAAAGACACAATTTTAAAGGCTATTTTCAGAATGAAAAAGCGGAAAATAGACGAACGGATTCAACAAATAAGGGAAGAAATGAAAGAAGAAACCAACCTTGAAAACATTCCGATCCTACTACATAAGTATCAGAAATTAAAGGAAGTTGAAAAAGAAACTTTATCGTTCTTAGGAACCGTTATAACAAAATAAAATGGCAAAACATTTAGAAACCGGACAATCCGGCGAATTTGCTGCGCTTCGTTATATTGAAAGCTTAGGCTATAGAATTCTTGCAAAAAACTGGCGTTATAAGCATCTGGAAGTTGATATCATTGCCATGGATGGTCCGATACTTCTCTTTATAGAAGTGAAAACCCGTCGCGGTTCTCTTTATGGGTCGCCATCTGAAGCAGTAAGTTATCAAAAACAGCAGAAGCTAGACCGTGCTGCCAACCTTTATATATCCTATATCAAACATCAGGGAGAAATCCGTTTTGATATTATTTCCATATTAATGGATGGCTCAAGCGATTTTCAAATAGAACATATTAAAGATGCATTTTGGCCAGAGTAAGTGAATTTAATCAGAAATAGTTAATTTAGCTTTAATTAATAATGACCCAATGAAAATGAAAAACACGATCTTTCTTTCTTTACTCCTTCTTTTTTCCATTATTGCTTGCACCAGTAAAAAGAAAGCAACTACCATTTCATTCTTAAGTCCGGAATCTGGAAGCATAAGCGCAGGCGATACCATTATTCTGCAGTTAAATGTGCCTAAAGATAAAACAACCGACTCTGTGGTGTATTACGTTAATGATAAATTAATCAATAAAAGCATTGGCAATGAGCCTGTATATTTTGACAGCAGCACATTGAGCTTCGGCAATCAACTATTAAGTGCCAAACATTATGAAAAGGGAGAAGTACTTGAAAGCAATATGCTAGTCATAATTGTCCCAAACCAAGCACCTGAACAGTTCAGCTTCTCCGTTGTAAACAGCTTTCCTCATGATGAAAAAGCATATACACAGGGTCTTGAGTACCATGATGGTATTTTATATGAAAGTACTGGAGAGTATGGCCATTCCAGTTTACGCAAAGTAACTTTAGAAAGTGGGAAAGTGATTCAATCAATCAGTTTACCAAAAAGCCAATTTGGGGAAGGTTTAGCAATAGTTGACGATCGAATCGTTCAACTTACCTGGCAAGAAGGTATCGGATTGGTTTATAACAAAGATAGCTTTGAGAAAATCAAAGAGTTTAGTTACCAGGCAAGTAAAGAAGGCTGGGGACTTTGCTATGATGGAGAGAAATTAATTAAATCAGACGGGACAAACCGGTTATACTTCCTTGATAAAAACACGTACGCTGAAACCGGAAATTCTATCGATGTTTATGATAATAAAGGACCGGTAGACCAACTCAATGAACTGGAGTACATTGACGGAAAAATTTTTGCCAATGTTTATTTAACAGATAAAATTGTGATCATTGACCCTATAAGCGGCCAGGTAGAGGGGGAATTAAACATGATTGGGTTATTGCCCCAAAAGGATCATAAACCCGATACAGATGTCCTAAATGGAATTGCATACGATAAACAAAACAAGCGTATTTTCGTTACCGGGAAAAAATGGGATACGCTATTTGAAATAAAAATGCTAGAACGTTAATAGCCAGAGTAAGCAATACTCCAAAAAACTTTATTTTAGCGCTCTTTACTTAATTCGGGAATATTTAATTTAGGTAAAGAAGAAGCCTTCGGCCGCCCATTTTCTTCAAACTGGAGAAAAGCCTTTTTAATATAGGCGGTAGCATCATATTCATTCCAATTCTTAGCTAATTCGTAAGAAGGCCGGTAAATTAGTACAAAATTAGTTAAGTCTTCATCTTTCAGTCCGGTTAAAGACGCAACAAGCGTTTTACTAAATTTCCGGTCTACAAGCAACTCATCCTTTTCATAGTTAGCAAATTCCCGAAAGCGCCTAACACGCTTTCCTGTTTTGCCAAAAGCCTCATGAAGTGCAGAGATAGGATTAAAGACATAGGCTAAAACAGGAGGTTTACCATTGTAGTAATTTCCTTGCTTTCGGTAATCTTTCATAATATCCTGCATCTCTTGCTCCTTAGTAACTCCATACACATTAACTGCACGAAGTTCCGTAATTGATTTTAGGCGAATAACAATATCATCGGTAGAAGGAATAACAAAATTTTGTTCGTTGAAACCTGTTTTCACAATTCTTAACGTGTCACCAACCAAACCTATCACATTAAAAAGACCCAGCCCGTTACTTAGAAAGAGTTGTTTTGTACGTAAATTCGTTATCTCAACTCCATCAATTCTTACTTCTGTTCCATAATTTAATACTACCCCACGTATCGTTTCTTGCCCAAACGAATTGAAAGGTAATATAAAAAGCACTACTACTAAATATTTAAACAAACGGCTCATTCTTCCTAATAATCGAGTAAACTTAAGTAAACCCCTGCAAAGAATATGCTAAAAAATGTTAAACAATATAAATTAATTTATCTTTGCGAATGATTAAATCAATGACCGGATATGGTTTTGCAAATTTCGACAATGAACGCGGACACTACGCTGTTGAAATAAAATCGCTAAACTCAAAATTTTTAGAACTAAGCCTAAAAATCCCAAAAGCATTTTCTGATAAAGAATTATTTCTAAGAAACGAATGTACACGCTTATTAGAGCGCGGTAAAGTCACAATCAATATCAGTGCTGAGCAAGATGACCCTACTGCGAAAGCAGCCACGATTAATAGAACCCTTTTAGAGCATTACTTTATTGAATTAAAAGACATCGCCAATAAACTAGGAACATCTCATGAAAACCTATTAGAAACGGTTTTGACTCTTCCTGAAGTAATTACCTATAAAGAAGAAAAAGCCGATGACAAAGAATGGGAAAAAGTATATGAAGTGTTTCTTAACGCAATTACGGAATTTGAACAATTCAGAATAGATGAAGGATCAGTGTTAAAAATTGATTTGGCAATGCGTTCCAATAAATTAATGGAATTACTTTCTGAAGTTGAAGCAAAAGAAACGAGCCGCATACCTTTAATCCGAGAAAAACTCAGCTATTATTTAGAAGAAACCGTTGGCAAGGAAAATGTAGATAAGAATCGCTTTGAGCAAGAGTTAATTTACTATATCGATAAATTAGATATTACAGAAGAAAAGGTTCGTTTACGCAGCCATTGCAATTATTTCATCAAAGCTTTGGAAAGTGAGGATGCAAATGGTAAAAAACTTGGATTCATTTCGCAGGAAATGGGCCGTGAAATCAATACCATAGGCTCCAAAGCCAATAATGCCGAAATACAACAAACGGTTGTACAAATGAAAGAAGAACTGGAGAAAATCAAAGAACAACTATTGAACGTTTTATAAGTATGGAAGGTAAACTGATCATATTTTCAGCACCTTCTGGAGCTGGAAAGACCACGATTGTTAAACATTTACTCAGTAAGTATCCAGATAAACTGTCTTTTTCTATTTCTGCCAGTACACGTCGGCCCCGCATAAACGAAGTAAACGGGAAAGATTATTATTTTATTTCAAAAGAAAGCTTCCTTCATAAAGTGGCACAAAAAGAATTTGTAGAATTTGAAGAAGTTTATTCCGGAACCTATTACGGCACCCTGCGTTCTGAAATTGAACGTATTTGGGCAGAGGGAAAGATCGTGATATTTGACATTGACGTTATTGGCGGCTTACATTTAAAAAGAAAATTCGGAAAGCAAGCGCTGGCTATTTTTGTTCAGCCGCCATCATTAGATGTACTAATTAATCGGTTACGCAGTCGCGGAACCGACAGTGAAGAAAAATTGCATGAGCGGATTGAAAAAGCAGATAAAGAATTACAATTTAATAAGGAATTTGATATCATTCTAGAGAACGATCATTTAGCTGATGCTTGTGCTCAAGCGGAAAAATTAGTGGAAAGCTTCGCAACAAACAATTTAATAGTTAATGAATAAAATTGGATTATTTTTTGGATCTTTTAATCCCATTCATACGGGTCATTTAATCATTGCCAATTATATGGCAAATTATACTGACCTATCAGAAGTTTGGCTAATGGTTTCACCACATAATCCATTAAAGAAAAAAAATAGTCTGGCCAATATGTATGACCGCTTAGAAATGGTCAACCTAGCGCTAGAAGATGTAGAAAATATAAAAAGCAGCGATTTTGAGTTTAAGCTTCAGCAACCATCTTATACCATTGATACCTTAATTCACTTACAAGAACGGTACCCAACCAAAGAATTTGTTTTAATTATGGGTTCTGATAATTTAGCTAGCTTAAAAAAGTGGAAAAACTATGAAATTATCTTACGTGACTATAAAATTCATGTTTATCCTCGTCCGGATTACATCGATAAAGAAATGGCAACTCATCCTGCTATTACCTTAACCGAAACACCACAGATGGCAATTTCATCAACTTTTATTAGAAAAGCTATCGCCGCTAAAAAAAATATTAAATATTTTCTGCCCGATGCAGTTATAGATTTTATTGATAAAAAAGGCTTGTATCTTTAAAAGCGCCATTTCATAACCTCTGTCATATAAGTATCAATTAAATTCGCGCTGATTACATCATGTATATAAGCAATATGCATATCGGGCCTAATCAAAACCATCTTATTCCGTTCTGATTGCACCTCAAAGGCCTCAAAAACCTGTTGGTTCTTTTTAGAATATGGCAAATAGAACAGGTGCATATGTTGAGTATATTTTTGTTTCATCCATTGTGCCATAATAAACAAAGAATTACTGCTTAAATTACCTAGCAACAAAAGTATAAACCCTGGTTTCTTACACCACTGGTGTAAATCAGTTTCCTTCTGTTTCTTTTCATCATATACGGTTAAAAAAGGTAATCGATCTCCAGCTCTTATTTTTTTACCTAAAGAATGATGTAAAGATAATTCGCTTCTTCGATAATCTGAAAAAGATCTAAACCAAGTATTTCGTTCTACTAATGTTTTAATAAAATACTTCCGTGCTCTTAATGGCAAAACTGAATAAACCAGCAGCAATTTTGAAAACCAATAAGTTCTCTTGAAATTACGCATAGCAATAGCTTTCCGTTCTTCTTCATAGGTATTTAAAATAGAAGCATCCTGCTTTCCATTAAAAACATTGGCAAGCTTCCATGCCAGGTTATGAGCATCTTGAATACTACCATTAATCTCACTTGCCTGCAAGACCGGCTGCCGAAAAGCTGTATTGCCTATTAAAAGGCTTTGCTGTTTGATATATTGGGATGCCAGCTCTGATTTTAAAGTCATGAATTTAACTAATTCAAACGATTCTACCGGAAGTGGAAAGCCTAAAGATTCATCCAATATTTGTTTAATATCATCAAATGCAAGACTTGGTTTATTCTTAATTGGAAATGAACCGATAAAGTCATAAGTTCCAAGATTATTAATCGGTGAAGAAAATAAAATGTCCTTCTTAGTTAAGAATAAATGTTGATTACGATTTTCTGATTGTACAGTCTGTAATACAAGATGAAAGAAATAACGATTGGTGTTCCAAGAGTTATAACTAATAGAAAGATACTTCTTGACATTAAACTGTGCTTCCTCTGCGATAACTAACCATTTAAAAGACTGATTGAATACCTCACCATCCCTTTGTATTTTAAGGTCAATTTGTTTTGAATTTTGTTGAAAGTCTAGCACTTCAGAATTCCAACAAATTGGACATGCCTTTACAGCGATGTAATTAATTAAAATCTCTTCAATTTTCTTTTGAGATATATTAAGATGAAAGGGAAATTCTGTAGTCACTTCTAATTCCCCATAATCCATGGAACTAATTAATTCTTTCCCTTTTTGTATAGTAAGTCCATCACATTCTAACCCACCAGCTAAAACTTCCTTAATCAGTCCTAATTGACTAAAGATCTCCATTGTTCTTGGTTGAAGAGAAAGACTAGGGGATATCTTCGCGGGTGAAGATTTACGATCAAGAATGATTGGGTACAATCCAAACTTCAGCAATTGAGCTGCTAATAATAAACCGGAGGGGTTGGCTCCAACTATAACAGGCCCTTCTTGCTGATTGTTAAACTTCATCTAAAACATTAAAAAGATTGCAGGAATTTTATGGAAATCAAACTTTCTTTTCTTCCAATCTTTTATAGATTCACTAATAATCATTTCATCTTGCCCTGTTAAATTACAAGCCACGCATAACATCCTCTGTTCACTGCAAGTATTTAAAATGGTTTCCATCATTCTATTATTTCTGAAAGGCGTTTCGATAAAAATCTGAGTCTGTTGCTTTCTCACAGCATCCTGCTCCAACTGTTGCAGTCGCTTAGCACGAGGTTCTTTATCAATCGGAAGGTAACCATGGAATGCAAAACTTTGCCCGTTAAAGCCCGATGCCATTAATCCCAAAATAATAGAATTTGGTCCTACTAAAGGCGATACCTTTATTCCCAATTTATGTGCATGCGCAATAATCTCTGATCCGGGATCTGCTACGCCCGGACAACCTGCCTCACTCATTAAACCAACATCTTTTCCAGCCAATAGGCCTTTAAAAAAAATAGCTATTGATGACCTATCGCGTTTATGTTTACTATAGTCATGTATGAGAAGATCACTTTGCGGAGTTTTTAAACCAGCTTCCTTTAAAAACCTTCTTGCAGTTTTCTCATTTTCTACAATGTACTCGTTGATATGATTAATAGTTTCACTTAAAAAAGGAGTAAAAGATGCAGCGCCAGCTAGAGGAGCCAAAGGTACGGGGATTAAAAATAGACAACCAGTTTTCATATTACAAATATGATGTTTATCAAATCATTTTTTTGATATATTTTAAATAATTGAAAATCAGAATTTCCAAAAGATATAGAATAGAAAAAGGGAGACCGCTATAATCTCCCTTTTCTAAAAAAAATCAACAATTAAAAATTTTTTGGTTTCTTAAAGCTTTAACTTAATATACCTAATGATATTTTCAGAGAATAGATTAGCTTTAAGTGTTTACCTTTAACACTGATAAATTTAACGAAAATTTAAACCTGATTTAAATTAAGTTTTCAACAAAACCGCGGTTGTTAACAATATTATGTTAACAACCGCGATGCGAATAAATTTGTAATTAAACTTTACTTATCGATTGAACCTAAGACACGCTGCATAAAACTTTTCAGTGCTTCTTTTTTATCCATTCCTTGGTTTTTAATCAGTTTATCAACTTCTAAAGCGCCATACATATTAGAAAGGAGCTCTCCGATGACGTCAATTTCTTCATCTTTTAAGCCTGGCGATTCGGTTAATGATTCTAACGTTTCAATAGTCTCAATTACAAAATCTTCATCGTTCTCCTCAATAAACTGAGTTAAGTGCTTAATTACTGGTAACTTCATTTAATAATTGTGCTAAAGGCTCTAATTTATTTGTTTGTATTTGGTTTACCAATTTGCCACCCTTAAAAGCTGCAAAAGTTGGTAAGTTATTTACATTCGCCAATTTTCTAGATTCCGGAAAATTCTCGGCATCAGCTATAACGAATCTAATGTTTTCATTTTCAGTAGCCAATTTTTTAAATTTTGGCTTCATAATTTTGCAGTTACCGCACCATGACGCTGCATACTGTACCATTACAATATCATTGTCATTTACGATTTCTCCTAAATTATCTTTATCTAATTCTACTATCATATCTTTTATTTTTAGTGAGCGGCTAAGTAACTAGCAACGCCATCACGGTTAGCATTCATCGCATCTTTTCCCTCTTCCCAGTTCGCCGGACAAACTTCTCCAAAATTCTGAACGTGAGCATACGCATCAATTAAACGGATATATTCTTTTACATTTCTACCCAATGGCATGTCATTTACACTTTCATGGAATACTTTACCATCCTCATCGATCAAATAAGTAGCTCTAAAAGAAACGTTAGAACCTTCCATAATCAACGTATCTAATTCTTCATCATATTCGGTTTTTTGTACATCCAGAATACCTAAAACATTGGATAAATTTCGTGTAGTATCCGATAAGATTGGATATGTAACCCCTTCAATACCGCCATTATCTTTTGCTGTACTTAACCATGCAAAATGAACTTCATTGGTATCGCAAGATGCGCCAACTACAATTGTATTTCGTTTTTCAAATTCAGGAAGAGCTTCTTGGAAAGCATGTAATTCCGTAGGACAAACAAAAGTAAAATCTTTTGGATACCAGAATAATAATACTTTTTTACCTTTAGATGTAGCTTCTTGAAAAATATTGATTTTTAAATCATCACCCATGTAATCCATGGCATCAACTGTAATGTTCGGGAATTTTTTACCTACTAAACTCATAATTAATTTTTCTTTTTTTGTTGCTGCAAATATAAGTATAATAAGCGCTGTAAGATATCTTTTATATCGATATGGTATAATCAGAATCTATAATGACACAACCAATATATTGACAAATTATATAATCACAAAATTTTAATAGCCCAAATACTTTATTTAGAAAATAACATGAATAATGTTGCTTGAAATTGTATTTTTGTCAATTATAATGGCCTCGTAGTTCAACGGATAGAATAGAAGTTTCCTAAACTTTAGATATGAGTTCGATTCTCGTCGAGGCCTCAAGCCGGAGCTGTTACTTAAGACTGTCTCCGGTTTCTTATTCCTATTTATTCCTAGCAACTTAATAGATTCCAATATTGGATCAGGACTAAATGTTATGAAGTAAGAAAATGTTAAGCAAATCTTCGTTACTTATAAAGAAAAACTTCACAAGTCTTAGCATATTTCGTTTCAATTCATAACATTCTTCTACTTAAACGGTCAATGCGAAATAAAATACCTTCGATAAGGTAACCATTGTATGTTTTAAGTTTATTAATTAACAACTCTTTTCTTTTCTGTATATGGCAAATCCAAATTTTCTTCTAACAATTCTGTGGCAGATATCCTTTTAAGCGCAATCGGTTTGTATCCTCCTTTAAAGAACTTAAAATAAAGAATGAAAGCAACATAGAAAATCAACAAAAATCCAGACAAATAAGATACAGTTCGCAACGCATCTTTTTTGGCCTCGTTCTGAACAGCTGATATTGTCTCAAGCGTCTCTGTAGAAGCACTATTTAGCTTATCATTATCTAATGATTCATACTCGCCAAATATACTTTTCTTATGTTCTGTGATATAAGTATCATGGTATTCTGTTTGGTTTTGTTGATCATACTGCGCTAAGTTCTGATCCAACTGCTTATCTTGGATCGTTCCCAAGAATACCGCTCCGATAACACCAACACCCACTTGTCCGACCGCTCCGGTAAAATTCAAGGCCAATGCTCCTCCTTTCGGAAACTGTTCAGAGACAACACCCAGCATGGTCCCCCAGAAAAAAGTTTTACCCATAGCATAGATTGTTGCGGCAATAATGATGATAAAACCCACCGAGTAAGAAAGAAACTGCAAACCCATAGCTGCAACGAAGGCACTAAGAGCCAGGAGTCCCAAAGGCGAAAATCTTTTAACAATCGGGCCTGCATAGAACCGAAGGACAGCCATGATAACCGATGTATAGACCAAAACCCACCCACCTTGTAAACCAATTTTTTTCATTTCAGGAGTCATCAGATCTGATATCCAGCTGTCGGTTCCCAATTCAGTTGTTGCCAAAGGAATCATAAGCAATAAAAGTATTATAAAGAGTGGTCTGCCAAGTGATCTTACAAAATACCCGAAAAAAGCAACAATCACCAAGGTTATGATACTGCTTGCCCAATAGGGCCATCCAAATAATGCTCCTAATTGAAAGGTACATAGGGCAACGATGATCAGAATCCCCAATATTCCCACTTCCCCTAGCATTTCAAGATAGCTTACACCAGCTTTCACGCGTTCATTGACAGGAAAGTGTCGTTTTGCAATTAAGAAACCATAAACCAGGATGGGAAGCATAATAACAGCAATTATCACCTGCCAATTGAATCCAAAATGGATCATCCCGATTCCCATCACACCGGCTATTGCGATTCCCACAGGCCAACCAGCATGCAGAATGTTTAGCCATTTGGTTTTCTCCTTTGGAAACATAGTTGCAACGACAGGATTGACAACTGCCTCAGCAGCCCCATTACCCAAAGCAAAAAGAAACGTTCCGATATAAAGCATCCAATAACCATCTGCCATAATCGTAAGAAAAACAGAAAGTGAATGACAAATAAATGCGAAAATCATAGACTTCTTGTATCCTATTTTATCAATGATCAAACTAAAAAACACAATACTGATTCCAAATGGCCAAAAACTAACACCAAAAATCTCCCCTTGTTGAGTTTTGCTAAGATCAAATTGTGCGCCCCAGTATGGCATTAAAAAAGAACGGAATACAAAACCAAAGGCTGATGCAACCAAAACAATAAAACAGCCCCAAAAAAGAATTTTACGTGAGCGTTCATCTACCCCAATTACATCAATTGGTTTATTAATCTTTGTCATAAGGATCTAGGTTTAAAAAATGGTATGTTTAAAATTCGTTTACTTAATTGAGTTAAGAAGAAAATAATTTTTTATAAAAAGCGAGCCCTTCACTAGCCAATTCATCAGCGCTATTGGCAAGCGGCCTCCAAATACTGGCGGCTCTAGCTAGTTCTTTAGATGGAGCTCCGAAAGTTTCAATAACGATTGATCCTGAATATTCAATCTCCTGCAAGGCTTCTTTTATACCAAGCCAGTCTAAATTACCAGTTCCCGGAGTTCCCCTATCCGATTCATTCGCTTGAACATGACAAAGATCTTTACCTACTTTACGAATGGTCTTTGGAATACTTTTTTCTTCAATATTACAATGAAAGGTATCCAATAGGATTTTGACATAAGAACTGTCTACCTCTCTTGTTAAAGATAGAGCTTGATCGGCAGTATTTACCATATCCGATTCAAAGCGATTTAAAGGTTCCACTCCTACAACAACTCCATATTCCTCAGCAATCTTAGCGGCTTTAAATAGGTTTTCAATACACCAATTTCTTTCTTTCTTTTTTTCTTCCTCAGAAACTAATCTGGTTTTTCCAACTGCCGAATATACCGGTCCTCCAAAAATGGAGCTTTCCATTTCGCTTGCAATCCTAATACAGTCAGTAATATAATTAAGACCTTCTGTTCTAAAGTCCGGATTATCACTAGAAATATCCCTCTCAGTACCGAACGCACCACTTATGGAAATACTTAGTCCAACTTCCTTTGCAATACGTTTTAATTTAGCCCAGTCAATAATATCTTTATCCTCAACGGCGACTTCGATACTGTCATAGCCCATATCTTTGATCTTATAAATAAGATCAAAAGAACCTGTATTAAAAGGTGAAACCCAAACGAAGGTACTTACCCCAAATTTCATATTAAATAAATTAAAAGTTCAAAAATAACGTTTACCTATTTCTACAATTCAAAGTCGGGTATACTAACTCTTTTACCTCCGTTCATAGCTGATTCATGTGCACAAATTCCGGCACAGGTATAATTTGCAGCTACATCCGCATCAACTGCTGAGCTTCTACCTTCAACAATGGCCGCTACAAATTCCTGAACTAAATGAGGGTGTGAACCCCCGTGTCCAGCACCTTGTAAAAAGGAAACATGGTTTGGATCATCGATCTTTTCTCTTTTGGTAAAGTTTTTAATTTCGTCGATAAGAAGCTCGTCCGTATCAGGTACATCTATTCGGTGCGCATTCTCCCCACCATCAAAAATCACATGGCTTTCATCCTGTAATTGCTCCCATTCAAAGGACATTTTATCCCCATAAACATCATAGCTTTCTCTGTATTGGCGTACAACATCAAACAAAGAACGAGTAGCTTCAGCCACAACATCGGAATTCTTTAATTTGAAGGTTGCGGTTTCAACAGCAAAAGGAGAATTATATCGGCTGGCCAAGTCGTCACTTAATTTACCGGATCCATGGCATACTACAGATTCTGCTTTTGTATTGTTGATGCGCAATAATGGTGAAATTGCATGTGTACCATTTAACATTGGAGGAAAACCCTTCCAATACTCACCCCATCCTTCCATACTCATATCCTGAATATGAGATCCTCTTACAAATTGAATACGGCCTAACTTTCCTGTTTCCGCAAGTTTAAGACCATAAAGAAATTCCCGGGTATAAAGCGCAGTTTCCATCATCATATAAACTTTATTGGCCTTTCTTTTGGCCTCAACGATCGCTGTACAATCTTCAACCGTCATAGCCATTGGTATTGTACAGGCAGTATGCTTATTGGCGTTTAAAGATGCAATCGTCATACGAGCATGTTCAGGAACAGGAGTAACAATATGGATGGCATCAACATCATCTCTTTTAGTTACATCATCAAAATTAGTAAAACATAAATCTTCATCCAGATTGAATTTATTTTTCAATTCAGATAAAGTATTTTCATTACGTGTACAAATTCCCACTGCTTTAATATTCGGATGAACTTGATAAATAGGAATAAATTCCTTTCCAAAACCCATTCCTACAATTACAACTGTGATTTTTTTCTGATCCATAGCCTTTTTGTTTTTTTATATATTTAATAAATTGAATAAATATTATTTACGAGCTACCCATTTTACAGCGTTTTTTAAAATCGTTTGGTAATTCGCAATATCGTGCGACTCTGCATCGTGGCCAAGGGCTATTCCTACGATTCTTGCTTTCGGGTTCTTTACAACGAATATAGAGGGATATGAAATATCAGATCCTGCTTTATTTGCCATTGCAAGCACTTCAATTCGTGGCCCAGTTAAATCTACTTTATAGTAATACAGTTCGTCTTTCAGCTCAAAGCTCTGATCTACACCTTTCGTAACCGGGTGCTTAACGTTGGAAAGAGTAACTTCAAAACTTCCATAACTATCATGACCATTAGACCCTCCACTTACCAATTTTTGATTGTAAGCCGGCCAGTCTGCCCAGTTATACCATAAAGCCGCATGCGCTAATATGAGGCCCTTTCCTGCTTTGACAAAATCAAAAATAGCTGTACGTGTGTCAGCGTCTTCTATAGGCTGGTTATTACTTAAAAAAAGCACATCAGCAGTTTGTAAATAGTTGAGAATCTCAGTTACATCGTCAATATAGGTAACTTTTGCAAAACCATTTTTTTCAAGTGTTTTTACATCAGCTTCTTTATACCAGCGATCGAAATCATGGGAAGAGCCTCCGCCTACCATAAGAACATTGATGGTTTTGCTCATATTAGCGTTAGCTACCCCAAAGGATAGCAAAACGACTAAGAGCATTACAATACTTGAATAAGTACGAACAGTACGAAATGAATTGGCTTTCATAATTAATAATCTATTTAGTTACACGAATAATACCATTCATACCCCGCCAGTGTCCCGGGAAAGTACAAACAAATGGATAGTCTCCAGGCGTTTCAGGCACTGTAAAATCCAATACATATGATTGACCTGAACTCAAAAGCTTAGTAGAAAACAGAACTTCCGGAATGTTGGGAACATACTGCATATCAGCCGCTTTTGGATTACGCAATAAAGCATCAGCTGCAGCTCCCACCTTTTCTAGGGTACCCGGTTTAATAATTAATAAATTATGCAGCATGCCATCGGGATTCTCAAAACGAAGCGATACCTTATCGCCTGCTTTTAAGTTGATGAGCTTTTTATCAAATTGCATAATATCTTTAACTACTTTCAGCACAATTTTAGTAGTAGGTTTTTGAGATTTTTCCTGAGGTGTTACTTTCTTTGCAGGGATTTCTTTCACAGGCACTTTAACTTCTTCTTTTACTTTCTCGGCAGGAAATTCCTTCTCTAAAGCATTGATAATCCTCTCAGTAAATGAACCCTTAGGTGAATGGGCTTGATTTCCAAAAGCTTTCATAAATCCTTCACGATGATTAATCACAGCAGAATAAAGCGCCTGAGACAACCATTTGTCTTGTTCATTTTCTTTGTTCAAGCTGGCATTGTAAAGCATTTCGCCTATTTGATCAGAACCAGGAACCAATGCTAAGCTAACAAATGTCGCCAAACGGGTATTCAAATTAGGATCCTTCAGTAAACCATGGTTCTGAATTGCAAGAATTCCATGATGATTTTTCGGCATTATTTGTACTGCGGCCCTTCTTACACCCGCTGCAGGATGATCCAATGCATTTTCAACAACTTGCAGGGCCTCATTATTAGAGCCATCCAAAGCACCAAGTCCATCAAGCGTCCATAAAGCATGAACAGCCGGGCTATTTAATACTATTTCATCCACCTCTTGGTTTTTGATAATATCATAAAGCCCTGGAATTGCTTCCTTGTTTTGTGATTCTACCAATAATCGCTGAGCTGTAGTCCGCCAAAATTTATTGTCGTTTTTTAATGCGTCCAGCAAACCTGGCAAATCATCCTTAGATAATTTTAATGGAGCAGTTGTTTTGGCATTTTTATATACAACTCTGTAAATTCTTCCATGATTAATATCACGCAATGGACTTGAAAAGGCATTTCCCTGACCATGTGGCTGATCTTTAAAGGGCAGTACAAATTCCACAGGAGCTTGTGTAGGTACAAAGACGTTATGCTGGATAATAAAATTATACCAATCCGCAATCCATACAGCACCATCGGGCCCTACTTCTGCTTGTACCGGGCCAAACCATTCATCTGAACTGGCCAATAAATTCCAACCATCTTTTTCAACAAAACCTGCACCATCTGGTTCTAAGATTGCATTATGAACCAATCGAACAGTAGGTTCCGTTACAAAAGCTATTCGGTTCCAATATTCTTTTGGAAAGTTCCTAGCTGTATAAAAATGATGACCAGCAGCTGCAGTAAAACCGCCCACTACGTCAACCTGTCTCAAATTCGGAGTCATAGTATGAACGTCATAATGACCATCCAATTTCTGTACCGCTGAAATAAACGGAAAATCACGGTTTTCAGGCAACTTCCGTTTTAGTAACTTTTCAGGCATTGAATAAAATGCACTGTGTGTATTATTGGCTGTGGAAATAAAAACATTATTATCTTCGGTTATACCCAATCCCCAGGTATTATTACTTGTAGTAGCTAAAAATTCGAATTCTTTTCCATTGGGTTTAAAACTGTATATACCTTGCGGAAACTTCATATTTTCACCATTAATCTCACCGTCAAATCCAGAAAAGCCCAATATCCCCCATATCTTGTTATCAAAACCATATTGAAGATTGGATGGACCAGAGTGTGTATCGTTTTTACCCCATCCAGTCATTAATACTTCCCTTACATCAGCTATATCATCACCATCCGTATCTTTTAGGAATACAAAATTTGGAGCCTCAGAAACAATCACACCCCCGTTGGCAAAAACAATACTTGTTGGAATGTTTAAATTGTCTGCAAATACAGTAAACTTATCTGCTACCCCATCTCCATCAGTATCTTCACAAATCTTGATCCTATCATTTGCCAAACCATCCGTTTCAACAAACGTATTCGGGTAATCGACTGATTCTACGATCCATAATCTTCCCCTTTCATCCCAGGCCATCGCAATAGGGTTAACAATATCAGGTTCAGAAGCAAATAACTTAATATCGAAATCAGTCAAAACTTGTGTAAGCTTATTTGACTCAGCTGGCTCAAGAGCTTCCTGTATTTTGGGCACAACGTGGCGAGCAGTATAATCTGATATGGTATCTGCATAAATATCGACATTGGGGATATTTAAAGCCTTTACACCCTCAACTGCATTCTCGCCCACAGCCCAGAGAACCCCATTTATGACCAAATCTAAAAATCCTTTATTAGTCCATGTTCTATCATCATGGCCGTAAGCAGTATAGAAAACACGGCCTTTGCCTTGGTTGCGTACCCAAGTGTACGGTTCATGCTTTTCTCCTTCCACACGCTCCATCAAAATGGCCATATCGGGATTTAAATTTTTATGCACATAGGTTTCGTCCCATGTTTCAAATTCTGTTATTCCCTTCATAACCGGATGATCCGAATTAACAACGCTGGCAGTAAAAGTGCCTTCACCGTGGGATGCAAATTCGCCACCAATGGTTTGTATATACCATTCAGAATTCTTAAAACACCCTGCTGCAGAATGCAATGGGATTAGCCCCTTTCCTCCTTCAACAAATTCCTTTATCGCAGCTTCCTGGGAAGGTGCTATGGAATCATGGTTTGCATAAATGATCAAACCATCATATTTACTCAAGTTCTCCTTGTTTAAATCTTGGAGTTCATCTGTATAAGTAAGATTTATCCCACTTTTAAATAGCTTGATCGCTAACCAGGGAGCGTATTTATACGAATCGTGATGTGTACTTTTATTACCCAGAAAAAGAACCTCAATTCTTTTTGGGGTCACATCAGTCTCTTTAGCAGTTGTAGCTTTCTGGTTAGCTACAATTTTTGAAGCACAACTACCGATTATAAGCAAAATAACACTTAACAGAAATAAAGTTAGAGCTGTTCGCCCTTGCTTTATTTCTGTTCTAATTCTGGTTGACCAATGCTTTTTATTAATTTTTGATGCAGGCATTTGTTATCGTATTTGTGGATTAATTCGAGCTGTATAGATTAAAGGACTATCTTTTCCGCTAGAGACAAAATTATTTGCTAATACCGTTATCTTACTCCAATACGCTCAATAATATCCCCAGACTTCTTTTATTCTCAACAAGAATGTTAATAATATCCTTCGTTTTGTTCTTCTTCAATAGAACCTTTAGGGTTTAATCTGTCAATATGATTTTGAGGAATAGGTCTTAATTTATGAAAGGGTTTAACATTAACTGCTTCTGGGTTATATTTCTTTACCCGTTCATACAATTTTTCTGCCCGAACCAAATCCCACCAACGAATACATTCTCCATGTAATTCCCTTGCCCTCTCGTCGAGCATAAAATCCACAAATGATTCCTGCAGGTTAATACCAATGTCGTCAACTGTCAAATGCAATAAAGATTCGGTACTTTTTGCATGATCGGCATAACTGCCTCCTTCGACTTTCCAATATTCAGTAGGTTTATCTTCTCCATCTTTATAAGCAGCCCTTTTTCGGATCTCGTTTAACCTTTCTACTGCCTTTACATAGTCGCCTTTGCGTCCATATGCTTCTGCAGCAATTAGGTATGTCTCTCCTAACCGGAATATGATCCAGTCTCGGCTACCATTCTCATCATTTGCACCTGGACGTTTATTATCATAGAATTTAAAATTTTGTGGAAACTCTGCATTTGTCTGCCTGTCTCTAGGTATATAATAATAAGACCTTGAGGCATACACAGAATCTTTATTACTTGATGGGGGAAGTTTTTCCATCGTTACCCAGATAGCGGTATCACCCAAAACAAATTTCGGTTTTCCAAGTAACTCTGGATCAGGAACAAAGCCGCTTTTGGATTCCCATTTAGGAATATTGGTTGCGTTGTTCCCGTACCAAACTGTTTTAAAGGTTTTATAAAAACGCGCATCGTTTTTTCGATCGTATAATTCATACAACGTAAAATCTGTAGGGCGGACTCTTCTCCAAGGTCGACCATTTTCCACATCGCGTAGCATTCCTGGCTTATTATCATATACCATAGTATAATAAAGGTGAATTTTATATCCAGCATTATTATTATAAAGTTGAGATTCTGAGAATTGTGCAGAGAAAATTACTTCTTCATTTTTCTGGTTATTGATATCCCACAGTTTCTTGAAATCTGGGACGAGCTGATAATCGCCATCAAAAATTACTTTGTCTGCATAATAAGCTGCACTATCCAAATCAGTAGTTTTTTGTCCGCGCTGTTCTTCAATAGCACTTCCTCTTGTTAAATAAACCAATGCCAACGCATGTTGTGCAGCCCCTTTTGTAGCCCTTCCATAGTCTTTTTGAGCATCTGGCAATTTCTCTATTGCGGACCGTAAATCGGCAATGATGAAATTATAAACATCTGCAACAAGCGCTCGTTTGTAGTCTGTTTTGACTGTGAAATCTAGAGTAGTAACCAACGGAATATTTCCAAAGGTTTGTACAAGATAAAAATAATAAAGCCCCCGCAAAAATTGTGCTTCAGCCGTTCTCGTGTTTTTTAATTCATCAGTCATGCCACTTTTCAGGTCTGCTATGGAGCTAATGACAACATTAGCTCTGGAGATTCCGATATAATAATTTGTCCAGAAGTCATATAGCGGACCGAACGAAGCGTTTAAGCTTGATTCGTATCTATTTAATTGGGGTTTATATCCGCCATCTTGCCCTTCCTGATAGGTATCAGTACCTAACTGTTGCATCGCATGAAAAGCTTCGCCTGAATACGCCCATCTTAAGGAATTATAAGATGATGCTAATCCACCTTCAATACCCTCAGCCGTTTCATAATAATTATAGGACACTCCGGAAACTAGTTTCTCATCTAATGTCTTTTTACATGAAAAACTTAAAAAAATCGATACTAATAGTAGTAATATTTTCGTTCTCATTTCAATTAAGTTAAGTTTAGAAATTATTTTATGGAATTATGAATGGTCATTATAACCCTACATTAATTCCAAGCATAAATGTTTTAGGACTTGGCGTGGTGTAGCCCACTCCTCCTTCTGGATCCAGTCCATCAAATTTGGTATACAGATATGGATTCTGTGCAGAGATATAGATTCGCAGATTATCTATCTTCGCCTTATTTATGAATGATTTTGGCAATGAATAACCGATTGTAACATATTTTAAGCGTATGAAGGAAGCATCCTGGTAATAGATAGTATTGATATCAGGTGGTGTTTCCCAGTTTGCACTTGGTTTTGGGTATGAATTGCTGCCATTCTGAGGTGTCCAGTAGTTTACATTTACAACATTCCAACGGCCTTCTAATCGTAATGCCTTGTCGAAATAAACAGTCTGTCCCCAGTTAGAGTAAAGTTGAAAAGAAAAATCAACGCTCTTAAATGAAAATTCATTTATTAAACTTCCTGTCCAAGTAGGGCGCGGGGTACCTAAAATAACACGGTCTTCGGCATTCAGTTTGTAATCACCATTTTGATCAGTCAACTTTATTAAACCGGGCTGATAGTTATGACCCTGTGCATTAAATTTTGACATTTCTGCTAAATCTTCAGGTGTATCTTGCCATATACCAGCAAATTTGTAATCATAATGAATGTTTATGGGTTGTCCTACAAACCATTTATTTCCTACATCACTTGTTTGTCCGTTATACAATTCGGATATTTTTTCTTTATTTGCTGAAAAATTAATGCTTGAATTCCATTTAAATACTTTTTCGTGATTGATATTAACAGTCGACAGAGTAACTTCTATACCAGAGTTCTGTGTAGAGCCTATATTCTGTAATATGGAACTAAAACCTGACACTACCGGAAGTTGCCTGTTCATCAACAAATCATGTGTATTCTGATGATAATAATCTAGACTTCCTGAAATCCGGCTAGTTAACAAAGTGAAATCTACGCCTAAATTTACTTGCCCGGTAGTTTCCCAAGACAAATAAGCATTAGGAATAGTATTGGGAGCAAAACCTAACACTACATTTTCATCCCATACATAACGCAGTATATTTAATGAGCCCAATGTTTGATATGGATTGATGGATGAGTTGCCTGTTCTTCCATACCCAACACGAAGTTTTAAATCATTTATTAAAGATAAACTTTTCATAAAATCTTCGTCGGAAATTCTCCAAGCTAGTGCAGCAGAAGGGAATAAAGCATATTTACGTCCAGACGCTAACACAGAAGAGCCATCGCTTCTTAAAGAGCCTGTTAATAGGTATTTTCCTTTATAACTATAATTAATACGCGCCATGTAGGATAACATATTCCATTTACTTAAATTACTATTTACTCCTAAGTTAGTGGATGCAGAACCTATATTGTAAAACAGTTGCTCGTTATAAGGTATATTTTCTACACTAGACTTATTTTCTTCAAATCTGTCTGTCTGCAAACTTTGAAGTAAAGTTACCCCAAGCGTATGCGTATCATTAAATGTTTTATCGTAATATAATAAATTCTCCAGCGTAAATCCAGTAGCCATATTCCCACCGTATTGGGCAGCTGTTGATGTGCCGTTTCTTGGAGTTGATAATTTATTTTGAAAGCCGCCGTCTCGCGCCGCTCTATAGTCATAACCAAAATTAGCTCTATATCTTAAGCCCTCTATCAACTCTGCTTCAACATACAAGCTGGAAATCACCCTGTTTCGACGATGTTCATCTATAACGCCGTTAATATCAAGAAGAGGGTTTACGGCAAGCGCGTCATTACCTGGGTTTAGCAACAGTTGCCCTTCAGAATTGTAAGGAGTTGCCAACGGATTTTGATTTCGGGCTCTATCATATAATGCACCGCCACTTCCCGTATTTTCAAGTATAGAAGATACGACAGAAGATCCGCCTATTTTAACATGTTCGCCAATATTGTGATCGATGTTAAAGCGTATGCTATACCTGGAATAATCTGCTCCCTTTAAAATACCGGTGTTTGTATAATAAGATCCGGAAGTTAATATCTTCGTTTTCTCCGAACCTCCTGTAACAGACAGTTGGTGATTTTGAATAAACCCTTCTCTTGTTACAGCATCCATCCAATTGTACGATCTGACGTTAGCTGGATTGTAAATCCCACCTTGATCATATCCCATTAACACTGATTCGATAATGTATGGATCTTGTGTAAATACCGGAACCTTCTTGTCCTCTTCCATATTAGGAGTCGCAGAATTATATGGGTTTGTTGACCTGTTTCGATAAGCTTCTCTCACGAAATCAGCATATTGAGCCCCGTCCATAATATCCAATGTGCGCAAGGGCTGTTGTATTCCAGCATAGGCACTATAGTTGACGGACGTTTTACCTGCTTTACCTCTTTTTGTGGTAATTAGGATAACACCATTAGCGCCTCTTGATCCATATATAGCCGTGGCAGATGCGTCTTTCAATATTTCCATAGACTCAATATCGGAAGGATTAATTTCGTTTAGCCCTCTCACAATTGGTATCCCATCTATTACATATAATGGATCATTAGAAGCATTAAAAGAACGAGTCCCCCGAACGCGAACGGTTGCTTCCGCTCCGGGACTCCAATTGTTTTGAGAAACCGTTACACCAGACACTTTGCCTTGGATAGCCTGCATAGCATTAGTTGCTACAGTTGTGCTGATATCTTTTGCACTAACAGATGCAATGGAACCGGTTATATCTCTCTTCTTCTGCGTTCCATATCCTACGACTACTATTTCGTTTAACGTCTGTGATTCTTCAATTAAGGTTACGTTAAGGACACTGACACTTGCTGGTTGTTCTTGTTTTAGAAAACCGATATAAGTAAATATGATCGTTGCATTTTTAGAAGGAACGTACAATGAATAATTGCCTAGTTCATTTGTAACAGTTGACGCTTGTGTCTCTTTTACTTTAATACTTACTCCTTGCAAAGCTCCTCCTTTTGAGTCACTCACTTTACCACTCACTTCCATTTGTGCATATACTTCGTTTCCTAGTAGTGGGAAAATAAGTAAGAAAAGGACTGTTCGCAAGACCGTAGAATATAGATTACCTGTACTGAAAGATGAGTGCTTAACAGTTAGCTTTACATGACGAATATTAAATGGGAAACACTCTCGTTGATATGTAAATTGATGCTGATCTCGAGTTACCATAATAATAATAATAAATTAGGCTTGGTTAATAATATTTTAAGAAATAACATGTTCTTCCCCAACAATAAATCGCTGATAATCAGTTACCAGCTCAATGCCCCATCCTGGTTTATCGGGGATAAACCATTGTCCTTCATTAAATGCATAAGCGGTAGTAGATAATGCATGTTCAAAAAACCTTGAATCTTCAACGAATGGAATATTCTTTCGAATCTTAGAGGCATGCATACTGATGACTAATCCAAGTTGATTCTGCCATACATGGGGAATGAGTTTTACATGCGGGAAATTTTCAGCTTTTTCAGCTGTATACAAAATATTACTCATACCACAGGTTGCCATGTCAGGTTGGATATAGTTGTATACACCATCTTTGCAATATTGATCAAATACGGTTAGATCGCGTTTATCTTCTCCCTCAGCAATCGGCATAAAGATATTTTCTTCTAGCAGTATTTGTCGCATTTTCCGGTATTGGCTAGTGTCATCAGGAAAGATTTCTTCCATGAAATAAATGTTTTGCTTAGCGCTTTCTTTCATCAATTTCACTGCCCAATCAAAATGATCTTTATAACCATTATTCGCATCTGCCATAATGATAAAATTATTGCCGACGGCTTCTCTCAATGTAATTATTGCTTCGATGTCTCTATTTAAACCTGCTTCGCCGGGTAACCATTTGAAGGGTCTGCCAAGTTTCATTTTAATAGCTCTATATCCCTCGTTTTTAATTCGTTTTCCTATTTCAGCGATGATATTAATATCGGTCTTATTGGCTATTTCTTCAAAATAAAGGGCTCCATCATACGGATCAATTCCTTCACGGACGCTCTCACCAAATAACTTCCATACGGGTACTTCTCTTATTTTACCGATACTATCTATAATCGGAGCTTCTATCCAGGCATAATTCGCATCAAAAAACATATCATGAAAGGGAGTAACCGCTACGCCTGTAATTTTGTCGTTGTTCCATTTGTAAAGTGAAACCGGGTCTTTCCCTATCAACGATTTAACTTTTGTTATAATTTGTTCATTAAGTTGGGTATAACCACTTGGACCAATTCCAGTGGTACCATCAGATAGGATGATCTTAACCAGTGTATTGGTATTATTGATTCCTTTAGGAGCAGTATCATATGAGTTCATGCCTACAAAACGCATAAAATTTCCAGTTGATTTGAAAAACGTAATACTTTTTATCACTGGATTTTTATCTGAAAAAAAAATTCTTTTTTCAGATCTTTCTTCGGCTAAAACATCGGTAACAGATAACAATGGAACGGCACCGGCAATCTTTACAAAGTTTCTTCTTGATAACATAATTGAAAGGTTAAATGATTATAAAGTTCATTAGAAATGAAAAACATAGCATTAAAGGCTAACACTACTCGAGCCATACTGATTGAGTGTATGCCCCATTTGATGCTTCGTCCCATACTTCTACTCTTATCCAGGTTCTTCCTTTTAAGTTTAAAGTAAATTCAAATTCCTTATCGCCGAAAGCTTTTGTATTACTTAGATCAATTCGATCATGATAAACATTTTTACCATCACCTGAAATAATTAACGCAAAATTTAAAGGAAAAGTCCAATTGGTATGCAAAGCTATGCTCACATCTCCACTAGCATTCAGTTTTACTGTTTCCCCTGCGCCCTTTCCGTTCACGTTAAAGAAAGGGAACAATATTTCACCTGTAGTAGTGAAAAATTTACCCTCCTTCATGGTATTTAATACAGGTTGCCAGCCTTTTTTGAATTCAGGCAATTTATCCATTTGCAAATAATTCACATTTAGGTGAGCATACATTTCATTCTCAGGCTCTATTGTAAATAAATCAGCTTCTCCGATCATATGTTTTTTAAGGCCCCAGTTATTCATATCATCTAATAAATCCAAAGCACGTTTTCCTAATCGAGGCTCAGATAAATCTCCAGGAATAGGTTTCCAAGCAGCGCCAAAAAACTGATTAGATAAAAAGAAAGGTTCGTTTTTATAAGCATCTGGAAAACCTGTAGAACCTTTGGTGCGAGCATGTGCCGTCCAAGCTAAACCATTTTCTAATTCTAGAAGCTTTAACATTTCATCTTGGTTATTAATACGATAAATTTTGCCATATTTGGGATCATTGGTTAAAAATGGTTTATCCTTTTCTCTAGACATGATCCAATAAACAGGCTTGGGAAATAATTGTAACCAGTGACCACCAAAAAATTCATTAGGTTCTTCTCCTGGAAGAAGAAGAAAATCTTTATCTGATAATCGTTCACATTGCTCAAATAAGGCATTTAATTCTTTCAGTCTTTGTCCATCAGGTCCCTTTGGATGAGCGGTATAATGAAACTCTGCTAAATGGACAATATCTATTCCTGTATTTTTAAAAACATCTACAAAACTAGGCTTTTCAGGAATAGGCTTACCAGCCAATACAACCTTCATAATAAACTCATTATGGAAATGGCTTGCCATAGTCTTATAACCACTCAAAGATTTATACGTATCGTTGTGTGTGTATTTTTTTACATCGGTTAGAATATTTTGTGCTTTACCCTTATCTAACAAACAATAAAAATTTAGCCTTTGTAAAGTTTTGGGTGGTGAATTGAACCATGGAACATATCTTTTATCCCCTTCTAACTCCTGGCGTATACCCATTCCATATCCAGAAAGTAAGTCTCTGTAATTGTTGCCGTGCCATACGAATTTAAGATTGAATGCTTCATCCAATGGATAAAAATATTGATGAGGAGCTGGAAAAATAGCTAAGCTACCCTTAGAGCTTTCGCCAATAATTGTCCGATATTTAACAGCTAAGTTCTTAGCTGAATCTAATGAATTAACATGAATAGTTTGCAGTTTATCTTGTGTATCAGACCAGCTCAGTTGCTCCCAAGCAGGCACTTTACTGATCAAGCCTGCGTCATAAACAATAGCGGTTGAATCTACATCGGTCGTCATGACAGCGGCAACATTAAACAATGGTGACCCATGATATAAAGTAACTTCTAGAAAACCCTTAAAAGTTGAAGCAGATAATCCTGGTATTTTAATTATGGTACGTGAGCCTTTGCTGATAATACTGGCATTTTCTTTTATATGGTTAATACGATAAGATTGATATGCCTTTAATGGTACCTTATCAAAAAAAATATCCCATCCACTTTTTTTGGTGAGGTCTCTTTTACCTACGGTAAGTATGAATCCAGGGTCAAGGTTAGTTGTAATTTCTTGATACTCCGTAAGAGTATTAATTCCTATACTCTTGAATAAAGGTTTACCCTTTTCTAAATTAAAAATCAGTTGGCCCGATTCACCTTCTTTTACTGGCCAAGTAACTTGGATTAATTGGCCAGTAAGATTTATTTTCGCTTCGCCTTCTTGATTAAAGCCAGTGGTATCCGTTTTATTCTGTGCATTTCCACTTAAAAATGCACAGGTTAATAATAGAGCCAACGAAAGGAATTTTAATATCGATGTATTAATAATAATTGTAGTTTTAATCATAATAATTAGGGATAAGTTAAGTAACAAATTCGTTTTTTATATTGCTATGTATAACACTTTAAGGCTTAGCACACGTTACAAATTGAATTATTTGTCTAGTAACTTGAACTAAGACTAATATCATATATACTATAACTGTCGATTACTTTTAATTAAGATCTAGTTTTTTTAAAGGTGAATAAATTAGATCTTCTACACCTTGGATTTTAATGCCAATTCTGGCGAATATATAATTCTGTTTTGGAATCATCGTTGGAATATCCACACTTAATTGTATGTTCGATAAGTCAGCAATATCATTTCCATTAAGTGTCCCTTTACCAACGTTTGAATTGGAATTTCCACTTACGAATTGCGTCTTATTGATGTAAAGAGAAACATGCTCAATATCTTTGGATTCTGCACCACTAATAATTTTCTCTATTTGGAAATTTGCTAAAATTGCTGAGTTATTAGAAGACAATTCAGCATTTTTTATTAGATAATAAGGTATAACTTCTATATCTATGGTTTGGTTTCCTTTCAGATTGATCTCTAGAGAATCTGCCTTTCCATTTATATCCGTTTTCCATTTAAAAGGACCTTGTCCAGTTGGAATAACAAATTTATAGGTGCCATCAAATAATGTGGTACTGTAAATTCCTTCTTGACTGAAAGAACTCTTTATTGGAGCATTTTTACCAAATCCAGATTGCCATAATTCAAAGGTGACTTGGTCGTGCTCTATATGTATCTCTTGACCTTCATATATAAGACGACCGCTAAGCGTTGAGTTCGGAGCATCAAAGTTATCCTTTTTGCAAGAAACAACGTTTACGAGTATTAAGGCGCCTATTAGCATGTAATTAAATTTCGTTTTCATATTCTATCAGTTCTTATTGATTAGGATTTCTAACTATTTTAGGGTTATTTGTTAAAATAGTATTGCTTATTTCAGAATAATAATTTCCCATCAGGAAACGATCTGCACCGGTAACTCGACTTGAAAGTACAACTTTGTAAATCCACTTCCCGTTATTAGAAGATCCTGGAGCATAAATCTTATATGGCCATAATCCGTAAGGTTGAGTGCTAGGTTTTATTGCACTTCCAATGTTGCTCAAAAGTTGCGATTTGTTGATTTCTGTCCCATTAAATACCTGATGAGCAATTCTCCATCGTTTTAGATCAAAATAATAATGACCTTCAAAAGCCAATTCTACTCTACGTTCATGTGCTATTCTATCAAAAGTTATTTGTGCCGCAGTTAAAGGTATAATTAAACCGGCTCTAGCACGCACTTCATTCATATAAGTAGCGGCTAAAGTTGGATCCTTTAGTTCAAAAGCAGCTTCAGCTGCATTAAGCAATACTTCTGCATAACGGTAACGTAAAAATGGTACTTCGCTTTGCACACCTCGTTGTCCTGAACCAGTTCCTGGATCTAAGTATTTACGAATATAGAATCCCGTTTGAGCAGTAAACTCTTCACCATCCACTGGACCATCAAATCCTACAACTTGTTCCGTTACATTTTTGCCCGGCAAGGTACTCATATCGCCCCGTTTATTTCCGGTTACAATACTACCATTGGCTAATTGATAACCGGCCCAAATATCTACAGGACGCCCTTTGAAAGAAGAGCCAGGGATAATAACTGTTCCAGCTAATCTTGCGTCTCTATCCGCAAAAATATCAAGTTGACTATCATAATAATAATAGTCACCTGATGGCATATTAGTAGGTAAAGGCGCAAAAGTATTGTCTAACTTTTCAAAATTTTGAACAAAATTTAATGAAGGGTTAATTCTTCCACCTTCTTCCTCCTCAGCTCCAAAACGAGGTTGGTTAGAAATTGTAAAGCCATGGACTTTTCCACTTTGCAATTTATAATCTTCAATAAAAATGGATTCGGGATTACTGCTCTTGTCATAGAAAATACTAGCGAAATTTTCAGATAGGTCAGGTTTCTTTATATAAAGAGAATAGCTTCCAACAGATCCGTTAATGATTTCTTGTGCTGCTTTTAAAGCAGTTGTATAATAGCCATTTGCTAAGGTTGAATTTATTCCAACTTCTCCCCCACTTAACGATACTTGCGTTGTGTTCACTCCGTATTTAGCAATAGAACCAGCGTATAAAGCAGCTCTTGATTGCATCGCCAATGCAGCTGCGGCGCTAGCTCTTGATTTGGTATTAATATCCTTTGGAAGTACGGTTTTTATTTCTTCTGTCTCACTAATGATAAAATCATAAATCACACTTTCTTTCTCGCGGGGATATTGTAAATAAGTAGCATCTCCACTATAATCATAGGTTAATGATTCTAAAATTAAAGGAACTCCGCCCATACGTTTTACCAGTTCAAAATAATAAGATGCTCTTAAAAATCGAGCTTCGGCTTGCATTCTGTTCATTAGTTCTGCATTTAAGTGATCATTAGCAGAAACCTTTTCAATAAACAAATTTAATTCACGGATATATTCATAATCCCAAATTGCCCAAGCATCATACTTCCAACCACTATTCTGAAACTCGTCATAACGCCCAGCTTCTGACCAAAAAGCTTCATTAAAATTACTCATGGTTGACCAGTCTTCAGGTGTAGCAAAATCAACATACCGACCATATAAGTCAGATAACAAAGACAATACTTGTTTTTCATCACTGAATACTTGATCCTCTGTTAATATTTGGGTTGGGTCCCGATCTAAAAAATCTGCATCTTTCTTACATGCCCAGCTAAAACTGAGAACCAACAGTATACATATATATTTCATTTTCATTTTCTTAGTTTTTTAGTTACAAAGTAAGGTTAATGCCCGCATTGAAAAATTTATTTTGTGGATATTGCAATCCATTAGCCTCATTAACTTCTGGATCAACACCGAATTTTTTGAGATTGTCAAACGAGAATAAATTATAACCATTAATGTAAACTCTCGCTTTTTTTATGTTCACCCTTTTTATTAGGCTTTGAGGTAATGAATAACCCAATTCAATTGTACGTGCACGTAAATAGCTTACATTATGTAGCCAATAATTTGACTCCTTATTATAATTACTATGTCCTCCGTTATTAAATCTAAAAGCAGGATATTCTCCTGAGATCCATTGACTATTTAAATCAAATACATCTGCACGGTGCCATCTATCTGTTAATAGTTCATTCAAGGCACCCTCATTTTGATATGGCCATCTCTGTTCTGAACTTTGATTCCAGGAATACATTGAACCTCCTGAGAAATCTGCATTAAAATCAAATGCTTTATAAGAAAGATAGATATTGAAGCCATAGTTTACGGAAGGTTGAGCACCTGCTCCATAGCCTATTGGTCTTTCATCGTAACTGTCTATTTTTCCGTCACCATTTGTATCTTTATAAATCAAATCACCAGGAAGTATTGTGCGGTTTCCTTGTCCATCAATATTAACCGAATAATTATTTATTTCCTCCTGCGATTGAAACTGGCCAATAACTTGTTGTCCCCAAAAAATATCGGTATATCTTCCTTCACTGGAATTTCTGTACTGGTCCCAGGAGTTTTCAAAAATCGGTTTATATGATGAGATAAATTTACCTCTTGCATAAGAAACATTTCCACCGACGCTGAAATTCACATCCCCAATATTTCCGTTATAAGCTAAAGCTCCCTCGCCACCGAAATGAGCATCACTGTTTACATTTTCATCTGGTAATGAATATCCAATTTCACTAGGTACTACGATGTCATATTTAATACCTCGTAAACCAGTACGCAGTCTGTAAAAGTAATCTAAACTACCAGTAAGCTTATTGTCTAATAAAGTAAAATCAATACCTATGTCAGTAATTTTACTTTTAAACCAAGAAATATTTGTAATCGGATTACCCTTATCTCTTGTTCCTACAATTGGAGCACCATCAATAATGGTAATTCCTGTATTATAATTATAGCCAGCTAAATAATCGTAGGGACCAATATCGATATTGTCATCTCCCAAAATACCATAGGAAGCTCTGAATTTAATATCATTCACGAATGAGTTTTCACCCAAAAATGACTTCATAAAAGGCTCTTCCGTAATTCTCCAACCTATGGAAGCGGAAGGAAAATAACCGACACGTTTATCGGGTGCAAATTTCCAAGAAGCATCTCTTCTAGCAGATATCTCAATATAATATTTTCTTGCATAGTTATAATTTAATCTGCCTATATACCCAATACGTGCTTCCTCATCGTCGCTATCATCATATTGATCCATATTACTAAAATAAACAAGAGGAAGTAAATCCGATTTTGGAACTGCATGTATATATTGTCTTGTATGTCTGCTCTCTTGCCGATCAAGAGCTAACACTCCACCAAAAGTATGATTACCAAAAGTATTATCATAGTTCATTCTTGCTTGATAATTATTACTGATAATCTTTTCTGTTACTCGCCTTCTAAATGGATTAATGCTTCCTCCGGTAACTGCATAAGTATCCTCTTGTGGATCATAAGTATAAGCTCCATAGACGTACTCCTTACCATTCAAAACATTGTCGGCAATATAATATGAGTACATTCCATTTAATGAAAGACCTTCAATGCCAGGGATTTTATAATCCAGCGTAAAATTGCTTTGTAGTCTTCTCCATTTATCATTTTGATAACCGCTTATTTCTTTATTAATGAATGCCCAATTGGTTTCATTATGTCCAATATCATTTAAATAATTCGGATTGTCATTTGCATACGGTCGTTCCATAGGACGATTACGCATAATAGCAAAACGGGGAAGCCAGTAATCATCAGCCCCAGGAACACCAGGGTTATCTCTGGTTTCGATTCTTCCATTAATTTGGACGCCTACTTTTAAAGCATCAGATATTTGAACGTCAACATTACTTTGTATGTTTTGGCGCTCAAACGTGAATTCACGGCCTAACACAGAGTTCTGATGTAAATTAGTAGCAGATAAATAGTAATTGATCTTATCAGAGCCTCCTGTTGCATTTACATTTATACTGCTTAAAGGAGAGTTGTTTTGTATAATAAAATCTTTCCAGTTAAATGACTGGTAACCCCTTTCTGTACCTGCACGATATCTCTCTAGTTCATCTGATGTAATATTAGTAGAGCCAAACTGGTTCATTTCTCCATCGGCCTTTCCTAACATCCATTGATACGAGTCATTGACAACATCGGGGAACCGAGACCAATTTTGCCAACCAACATAAGAATCAACACTTATTTTACTATCAGTATTTCTTTTCCCACGTTTTGTAGTCACTACAACAACTCCATTGGCAGCCCGTACACCATAGATAGCAGCAGAAGCATCCTTTAAAATAGTAATACTTTCTATATCATTTGGAGCAATATTATTAAATTGGCTAGCATCTTGCTGTATTCCATCTATGACGTACAATGGATTTCCCATATTTCTTATTTGAATATTTGCCCCAGCACCGGGGCGTCCATCTGGCATTTTAAATGACACTCCTGGTAACTTCCCGGCCAAGCCAGAGCTTACTGTGGAACCACCATGAACCCGTTCAAGGTCTTTACTCGTTATGGTGGCCACAGCTCCTGTTAAAGATTCACGTTTTTGAACTCCGAATCCCGTTACAATAACTTCACTTAATTGTTGATCGTCTTTTTCAAGAACAACATTTATTTGAGAACGGCCAGCTATAGCCTCTTCCTTTTTGAGAAAGCCGAGGTAGGTAAACACCAACGTCGCTTCAATACTTGGCGCCGTTAATGAAAAGCTACCGTTCTGATCTGTCTGCGCGCCGTATGAACTGTTCTTAAGTGTAACAGTAACACCTATAAGAGATTCTCCGTTCGAAGAAGTCACCTTTCCCGTAATTGGAATTTGTTGTGCATTTACGACTTTCATACTGAATAATATGAGTACAAAAATCCTCAACACACATGTCATCCTTCTTTTGTAAAGAGAATGAATCATCATGCGTTTTTCTGCTTTTTTTTGATATAAATTTATCATATTTAAGGGTTTAGGGTAAATGGTTTTTAAATCTTAGGTTTATCCTAATACAAAAGAGACTTTTATTATTGGACTATTTTGGTCAATATCTATTCAATATGTCTCATGTTTTTATAATCAATCCCGTAAAATTGATCATCAGCCACTTTATAAATGAGAAAAAGGGTTTTTTATGTTATTTTTTTTTAAATTCGAATTGCATAAGTGAAAGGGAACCTATATGATTAAACCAATTACCCTATTTATTTTTTTTATTTTTAGTATAAACTTTTCTTATAGTCAGTCTTATTACTTCAAACATTATCAGGTTGAGGACGGGCTTTCATATAATTCAGTTATCTGCACAATGCAGGATAGTCGTGGATTTTTATGGTTTGGAACAAAAGATGGCCTAAATAGATTTGATGGATATTCATTTAAGATCTTCCGTAATAATCCAAATAATTCTAGCAGCATTGGAAGCAATTATATTCAAAGCCTTATTGAAGATAAAAACAAAAATATTTGGGTTGGGACTAGAAATGGTCTTTATAAATTTAATCCAATAGATGAGACATTTACTTTCCTTAAAGGCACAGAAAAAAATAACATAACTGACATAGCTATTGACCAAAAAGGAAATATGTGGTTTATTTCAGATTTGCGTCTTTGTAAATACAATAAAAAGTTAGACTCCTATCGTTCTTATAGCAATGATTTGCCTGCAATGGTTACTTCAATTTGTATCACTGATGATCAATCCTTATGGGTATCAACGGATACAGGAAATTTAGAGCATTATAATTATGTCAATGACACATTTGAGAGTTATGATGTTTTTGGTCACTCAGCACCTACAGTGTCAAATTGGATACAAAAAATTGAATCTGCTGGAAAAAATATAATACTGATTGGAACAAAAAGTCAAGGAGTAAAAAAATTTAATTATAAGACAGCAACTTATGAAGACGTCCTTATCTTAAACCCAGATAATACTCCTATATATGTTAGGGATATCATGCATTATAAAGATGAAGAATACTGGATTGCCACTGAGTCAGGAATATTTATTTACAATTTAAATAAAGGCTTAAAACGCCATCTAACAAAAGATGTCAACGATCCTTTCTCGTTATCGGATAATGCAGTTTATACATTAAGTAAGGATAAAGAGGGGGCAGTATGGATAGGGACCTACTTTGGGGGAATAAATTATTACATAGAACAAAACGTTCTCTTTGAAAAGATCTTTTCAAGATCTGCTGGTAACATTTTGAAAAATAATGCTATTCGTGAATTATGCAGAGATCAATATGGAGCTTTATGGATTGGTACAGAAGATGCGGGATTAGTCAAATTTGAAGATAAAGAACAGAAATTCACAGCTTTTAATTCAGATGGCAAAAAGGGAAGTATTTCTAATAACAATCTTCATGGCTTATTAGCAATAGGAGATGAGTTGTGGATAGGCACTTTTGAGCAAGGGCTTGATGTAATGGATATAAAAACAGGTAAAGTAATTCGTAATTACAAAGCTGGGAATGGCAAACATCAGCTGAAAAGTAATTTTATCGAAACATTTTTCCTTACCAGTGATGATCAATTTCTTGTAGGTACTTCTTCTGGTTTATATCGATATGATAAAACTAATGATAATTTCTACCGCATTCATGCTGTTCCAAAGCACCATATAAATACAATTATAGAAGATGAACAAGGAACTATATGGCTGGGAACACCCCATAGTGGATTATATTTTTATAATCCTGCTAATAATACTTCAGGTAGTTTTAAATTTGAAAAATCCAATCCAAATAGTCTAATCTACGATTCGGTCAATGATCTTTTTATCGACAGCAAAAATAACCTGTGGGTGGCTACTGAAAACGGTTTATGTGTGTACAATTTTAAGCAAAGGAATTTCATTCATATTTCCAATTATAATAATTTTCCAAGTAATGTTTTTTATAAAGTACTGGAAGATGAACATCAAAATATATGGATAAGCACTTCAAGAGGATTAGTGCGGTTTGAGCCTACACTCAAAAAACTGGAGCTTTTCACTAAAAACAATGGATTATTGAATGATCAATTTAATTATAAATCGGGATATAAGGCTTCCGATGGAAGTCTTTATTTTGGAAGTATAAAAGGCCTTATTAAGTTCCATCCGAAAAAAATTGTTTCAAATGACTATGTTCCATCTATTTATTTTACAGGCTTTCAGGTATTCAATAAAGAGCTTGAAATTAAGCCTTCTGGATCACCGTTGACTAATTCAATGATATCAACAAATAAAATAACTTTAAAACCAAACCAATCTACTTTTAGTATTGATTTTGCAGCACTAAGTTACAGTGCCCCACAAATGACCAAATATTCTTATCGCATGAGTGGAATAGAAGACGACTGGGTTCATTTAGAAACAAACCGAAAGGTTTATTTTACTAATTTATCTCCTGGAGACTATATATTTGAAGTAAGGGCGACGATTAATTCAATATGGAATCAAGAGTCTGCTACACTTAAAATAGTGATACTACCCCCATTTTGGGCCAGTAACTTTGCCTATTTTATTTATTTCATAATTTTCAGTATAGCAATTTATTTCTTTCACACCTTTAACTTGAAGCGCCTAGATGAAAAGAATAAAAGCAGGTTTAATCTTTTAGAAAATGAGAAAGAACGTGAAATATACCGCGCCAAATTGCAATTTTTTACTAATATAACTCATGAAATAAGAACACCTCTTACCTTAATTAAGGGGCCATTAGAAACGGCGATGAAAGATGTTGAACCAGGTACTGAACTTAATGCCAGTTTAGAAACCATGAAGAAGAATACAGATCGACTAATTCATCTAACAAATCAATTACTTAATTTCCGCAAAATGGAAGCCGATGATTTCAGCTTAAGTTTTGTTAAAACTGATATATGTTCTTTATTAAATGAAAGTTATAACCGTTTTATTCCTTTGGCTAAAGAACATAAACGTTCATTTGAAATGAAAATTCCGTGCATGGTTTTATTTGTATCTATTGATGAAGAAGCGGTTAAAAAAATAGTAAGTAACTTGTTTGGTAATGCAATTAAATATTCAATTAGCAAAATTCTAATTACTCTGGAACTTCATGAGGAAGAAAACAATTTTAAAATAATTGTAAAGACAGACGGGAAACTGATTCCATTGGAAATGGCCAATAAAATTTTTGAACCTTTTTTCAGGCTTAAAGAATCACATAATCAGCCTGGTACAGGAATAGGACTGGCCTTAGCACGTTCTTTGGCTAACCTTCATCAAGGCAAGTTGCAACTTGCAAAAGCTGAAAATAATATGAATACTTTTGTACTGCAATTACCCATTCATCAAAATAAATCATTTAAATTGTTTAAAGAACCTACAACAGAAAAAACGAACGGATTAATAAATGAGACTAATGTAAATAATAATTATAATCAGGAGACAATTTTATTGGTTGAAGATAATATAGAACTTATAGAATTTATTTCAAGTGTATTGGTAAAAAATTATAAAATAATTAAGGCCGCGAATGGGAAAGAAGTTTTCGATATACTCAAAACTCAATCAATCAACTTAATTATTAGTGATATCATGATGCCAATTATGGACGGTTACGAATTATGCCAATTACTGAAACAAGATCTTGAATTCAGTCATATTCCAATTATACTATTATCGGCAAAAGACTCCCTCCAGTCTAAAATAGAAGGACTTGAGATTGGAGCAGATTCATATATTGAGAAACCTTTTTCCCCTCAATATTTATTGGCTCAAGCTGAGAGTCTACTTGCTAATCGGGGAAAGATACGAACTTACTTTGCTAACTCTCCCTTAGTTCATATTAAAACAATGGCTTATTCAACGGCCGATGCTAAATTCTTAGAAAAAATAAATGATATCATCAATGAAAATATTAATGACATAAACCTTGATGTTGAACAATTAGCTTGGTTGATGAATATGAGTCGCCCTACTTTATACAGAAAAATTAAAGCGGTATGCAATTTATCTCCTCTTGAACTTATTATCATTACTCGATTAAAGAAGGCAGCAGAACTTTTAGTAGAGACTGATTATAAAGTTTACGAAATAGCTAGTAAACTAGGATTTAGTTCACAAACACAGTTTACGCGCAATTTTGTTAAGCAATTCAGTATTAGCCCCTTAAAATACCGTGAAAGTAAACTTAAACCCAAAAAAGAAATTAAAGAACTATTATAGGTGTAGCTTCTGTAATCCAGATTTATATCTCCTCTCTCTTAAAAAAGATGCTAGCCTCCTTTTTAAAACGTTTTATAGGATAATAAGAAAAATCACTCAGTATCCTGGTATCTTGCTATCTTCAAAGCGAATCGTTCCATGCTTTTCCAACGTTCTAACACTGTTCGATATTGAGTAAAGTGGAAAATTAGTAGTTTATTAATACCATCAAAGTAATCAATGTTATTACAGATTTTTCCTCTTTTCCAATACATCTCCAGTTTTTCACCTCGTTAGGCTAACAGTTCTCCAATACTCTAAATTCATTTCAGTAGAAAACGACGCGCACCTAAAAAGGTTAACTATAATTCTTCCAAATAATCAATTAAAATATTTGTTGAAATATTTATTTCAAGAATATTGCCATCTTGATCTATCAGCACATTGGAAGGCAAAGCGGTTATAAAAAAGCTAGCTATGTTTTTCGACTCTTTCTGGGGTTTATTTTCATTGATGTTGGTCCAGGGAGTTGGACTTCTCTCATAAGCTTCAATCCAAGTTTTATAATCATCAACCGATATACTAATTATATCAAACCCTTTTTTATGGTATTTTTTGAAAAAACCTCTATACTTAACTCGTAATTTACTACTTTCATAGCTGCTTGATTCCCAAAAATCGAGTAGCACCAATTTCTTTGTCGAAAAATCATAATTAAATTCATTCCCTTCTATTGTGCGACCGAAAAGTTTAGGAACGTTTTTGCCAGGTCCTAATACTTTGAATTTATCAATACTCCTAAGAACATCTTTTCCAAGTGCGCTATTTTTAATTAACGGATTTAGAGAATCCATAATCTGGTCATATTTATCAACCGAATCAGCCAAATCATTTACTCTGCTAATTAAAGCAGGTACTATAAGGTTATCAGGGTTCTTCAGCATAAAACTTTTTTTATAGGCGGCAAGATCCATCCTATTTGTATCATCGATTAACGAATATTGATGATAGTAGCTATTAAAAAGGTCCTTATTATTTGTGGTATCAAGAGCTTGTTGGTAAAAAGCTCGTTTTTGTGCAAGCTTATCCTGAATTTTCTGAATTCCGGCATTATATTCTTGAAGTTTATTTTCATTATCAGAGGTACTTTTTATTTCAAAAGTATGCCTTCCAGTTTGTATATCCTTTTTATCTTTTACCTTATAACTCTCTTCCGGTTCAATAAAAAGTTCAAAGGATTGAAAAGGAGCTTTGACAGTTTTTACTTTAATGCTGTATATGTCAGGTCTAGGAACAGTTCCTTTCAATACATACCTTCCTGCAGTTGTCATGGTTTGCTGTAACACTTCGCCATTATCATTTATAAGCTCAAAAACCGTACTATCTGGAAATTGAGTTTCACCCATTAATACAAATTTAAACTGGGAGTTTGCAACTTCAGCAGAATCCTGTTTCATAGAATTATTGGAGCAACTTACTAAAGAAAAGATATAGAGTAAAGAAATTGAATAAGAAATTATGTTTAATTGATTATTCATTAAATATAGGTTTGACAAACGGAAGTTAAGAAATTTTATTAATTATTCATACTGCCTTATTCTAAAACAGCATGTTACGTTTAACTAACAATCTCATAGCATACTATAACGAATAGACGTTTAAAGTAATTATTTCAAACTTTAAACGCGACATTAGCACCTTTTAGGGAATAGAGGCAAGATTAATACTTTCAGCATAATTATAGAATATAATCCCTAAATTTAATTTAAGCTTGATTAAATCTCTCTGTTATTAACATAAACACGCTTATTTATGAGTTCACGTCGTCATTTTTTAAAAAAAATTTCTGTTTCTGCCCTTGCTTTGCCATTAGTATCTAAGTATGGTTCGATAAACATTGAAGATTTTTATAATTATTCTAATCAAGGTCCTATCCTTCGAGTAGCGATCATGGGGTTAGGCAGCTACGGAACCCGGGTAGCTGAAGCGATACAACTTTGTAAGAGGGTCAAACTTGTAGGTGTTATCAGCGGTACACCTTCTAAGATCAAAAATTGGCAGAGTAAATATAACATCCTGGAAAAGAATTGCTATAACTATGATAACTTTGACCGCATTAAAGACAATCCTGATATAGATGCCGTTTATGTTATCACGCCAAATGGCTTACATCATGATCAAGTAATAAGGGTTGCCAAAGCCGGAAAACATGTCATTTGCGAAAAGCCAATGGCCATCAATGCCAAAGAAGGACAGGAAATGGTTGATGCATGTAAGAATGCGAATGTTAAATTATTAGTTGGTTATAGAATGCATTTTGAACCGAATACATTAGAAGTTATTCGTATGAGAAAAGCAGGGGATTTTGGAAAAATTATGTTTTTTCAAGGCTTATGTGGATTTAAAATAGGTGATCCTACGCAATGGCGGTTAAATAAGCGACTAGCTGGTGGCGGTTCTTTAATGGATATAGGTATTTATGCCATTAACGGTTCACGATACATGGTAGGAGAAGAACCAATTTGGGTAACTGCACAGGAAACAAAAACCGACCATAAGATCTTTAAAGAGGGTGTTGATGAAACTATTCAATTTCAATTCAGCTTTCCAAACGGAGCAGTAGCCTCTTGTTTGTCAACTTATAATATGAATAATTTGGATAGATTTTTCTTAAATGGGCAAAACGGATTTGCTGAATTACAACCATCTACTGGGTATGGGCCTATCAAAGGACATACAAATAAAGGAGAATTAACCAAGCCACATTTGAATCATCAAACGGTACAAATGGATGAAATGGCGGGTATAGTTTTTGAAGGTAAAACACCTGTTGTGCCTGTTAATGGTGAAGAGGCGGTGAAAGATTTAAAAATTATCGATGCTATTTATTTGGCGGTTAAAACAGGTCAAAAAATTGATTTAAAACTGTGAATTAATTCCCCAAAAAACCAAACTTAAGTATAACAAATTACATGCATTGCTAGCGTTAATTAAACGCTACCATAGACTTATCTTGGTCTAATTTCAACCTGAATTCTTCATGAATTTGCATGGCCTTCTCCCAGATTGTCTTGGGTCTTTTGGGCCATTATACCCATAACAGTCCGAGACGAGTCCCTAGGAACTCCGAAAGAATTTAAAATGAGATACGACTGAGTATAGGTTCAGGAGAACCCGAATTAGCTTAGATTAATTACTTGTTAACTTTAAAACGATAGTATGTATCTGATTTAAATTCTTCTCCGGCAATAAGTAAACAGGAAGGAAAATCAGGATGATTCGGTGCATCTGGGAAGCCTTGGGTTTCTAAGCAAAATGCAGAATGCTTGCCATATAATTCTCCACTTTTTCCGGTGTCATTGCCTTGGAGAGCATTACCCGTGTAAAATTGAATCCCTGGCTGATCAGTATAGACCTCCAATGCTATTCCTGTTAAAGGAGACACAGCGATAGCAACAGGCTTTTTTAATTGATATTCTTTATTATTAAGTATAAAATTATGGTCATAGCCACCGGCGTCTTTTGTTTGATCATCAGGAATAGCTAATTGATCAATTAAGCGCTTTGGAGTTGTAAAATCAAATGCACCTCCCTTACATTCCTTTTTTTCTCCCGTGGGAATTTGAGTTGAATCTACGGGTAAGTAATGATCTGCATCTATACATATTTGATGATTATAAACAGGTCCATTCCCTTCACCGTTCAAATTGAAATATGCATGGTTAGTTAAATTGATTATAGTGCTTTTATCTGAATGAGCACGATAACAGATCGCCAATTCATTTTCTTCTGTTAAAATATATTGAACGGAAACGGTTAAGTTTCCAGGAAAACCACTTTCTCCATCGGGAGAAACTAAATAAAATTCCGCCTGGCTCATATCATTTACACGGCGGGACCAAATGCGGTTGTGAAAGCCTAATTTACCACCATGTAAGGCATTTGGCCCATTATTAGGCGCTATTTGGTAACTTTTATCGTCAATTTTAAATTTACCACCAGCTATTCGATTAGCAAAACGACCAACCGTTACACCATGATAAATCTCATTCGCATTCAAATACTTTTCGATAGTATTAAAACCTAAAACAACATCCACTTTTTTGCCATTTTTATCTGGAACGATTATGCTCACAATACGAGCCCCATAATCACTCAAGGCAACTTCCATCCCTCGGTTATTTTTCAAAACAATGAGATGCGATTTTAAATTGTCAAAAACTTTTTCAAAATCTTTCTTTAAAGGGAGGCTATAGCTTTTCATTGAATTGGTTCACATTAAGTTAGTTCAAAATAAATACGAATACCGTATGAGTTTTACGCATGCCAGTAAAGTTATCAAAAAAGCTTGATCTTAAGAAAAGTCACCTAAAATAGCCCCGCAAATTGATATCAACAAATTAATTGAAAAATATTTTGTTGATTAACAATAACTTATAAAATATTAACTCATAACCCACAACTAGGTATTGCATACTACCGTCTTAAACCCATATCTTTGTTATATGATTGCTGAAAATACACAAACCCAAATGAGGAAGGGAATACTTGATTACTGTATCCTTTCAATAATTTCGCAGGGCGAAATTTATGCCTCAGATATTTTAAACGAGCTAAAGAAAGCACGTTTACTGGTAGTAGAGGGCACCTTATATCCCTTGCTAACACGCTTAAAAAACAACGGCCTGCTTAGCTATAACTGGAGGGAGTCTACCTCTGGCCCGCCAAGAAAATACTATGAAATTACACCAACAGGGCTTGATGTACTGAACAAACTAGATAAGACCTGGACCGAACTAGCATTTGCGGTAGATACTGCAATGGAACACCGTAAAAACAAATCACAATCAGAAAATCCTATAACAGATCAATAGTTAGAAATCATGAATAAGACGATTATTATAAACATCAATGGTATCATTTTCCATATTGAGGAAGATGCATATGAGGTGCTGCAGAACTATATGACAGCGGTAAAAAGACATTTTGGCTATTCAACAGATAGTAATGAAATAGTAAGTGATATTGAAAACCGTATCGCAGAAATGTTTAGTGAACGTATCAATCAGCAAAAAGCTGTTATTACCATGCAGGATGTAAATGAGATAACTGCACAAATGGGACATATTAGTGATTTCGAAGATTTTGAGGAAACTGGAGAAGGGGAAACGATTGGAAATCCGAGCGCTGCATACCAAGAACAAAACTATTCAGATAGTCGTGGATTATTCCGTGATCCAGATGATAAATTGATTGGCGGGGTATGTTCGGGTCTGGGTCACTATTTCGATATTGAAGCGAAATGGGTAAGGTTAGCACTCATCCTTTTATTCTTATTCGCCGGAACGGGTTTGTTACTCTATATTATTTTATGGATTTTGATGCCGCTAGCACGCACACGTGCAGATAAAATGTCGATGCGTGGAGAAGCAGCCAATCTTCATAACTTTAAAAGAAACTTTGATGAGGAAATGGAGGACCTTAGAAAAAATTTTACGGTGGCCGGTCAAAAAATAAGCCCCGGCCTAAAAAACACCGCTAGAAAAGCTGGCAATGCAGTAGATAAGATAATCCGTATTATTGTAAAAATCGTAGGTATCTTCGTTATTATATCTGCTATAATAGGCTTAATAAGCACGGTTGTTGTTTTATTAATGGCTCTTGGTAAATCTGACAGCGGCTTTCTTGCAGATAATTTCCTGCCAACTAATTTTATAGATCCTGCTTATTTTACTCCGTTTATCTGGGTTTGTTGTTTAACAATAGCGATTCCATTAATTGCTTTAATACTGCTATCTATTAAAATGATTTCTGGCCTCAGGGTGAGTAAATATTTAGGCTATTCCTTATTGATTATTTGGATTACTTCAATTGGCTTTTTAGTTTACTATGGTTCAATCATTTCTATGGATCATGCTATTGAAAGCTCGGTAATAGAAACTAGTTCTTTAATACCGGCAACTGTATACCACCTTTCTTCTAACGATATACGGGCAACCTCTAGAAATACAGATTCGGTTTATTCAAATGGCACAAAGTATTCCAATAAAGTTACTATAAAAAGAGGCAGTTCATTTTTAGAAATCCGTCCAAAAATTTATATCAATAAACTAATTGAAGAAGATATTCCTACAATTTCAAAAGAATTTAGCGCAGAAGGCAGAAATTTCGGTATTGCTACGGAAAGGGCTCAGCATGTAAATTATAAAATTGTTCAAAATAATGAGGTATTACTTTTTGATAGCCATGCTACAATTGGCAAAAATGATTTATATAGAGACCAAGATGTTCGTGTAGAATTAAATATTCCGATGGGAACGCGATTAATAATTGACAATGAAATCCGCCACCGCATTTATAATGTATCATTTGATGCGTTTGAAGATGACTATGATGATCAACCTCTGCCTCAACAGAGTGAATGGATTATGACTGCTAACGGACTAGAATACCAACGAAACCCCCAAGGAATGATTAGTCCAACCACCATTGATTCTACTCATATTCAAAGCGATTCAATAAGCACTAAAATTGATACGGTTTTCAAAAATAAGTAATACTTTTACTCGTGTAAATAATCCTTTTTGAATTACCTATGCATCTACATAATATTTATCAAGTTTATTTAACCTATCCTGACATATCAACAGATACAAGGAAGATTGAGCCCTTCTCAATCTTCCTTGCATTAAAGGGAGATAATTTTAATGGCAATACGTTTGCTGACCAAGCACTTGAAGCAGGTGCTGCTTATGCCATTATTGATGAGCCTGCTTATAAGAGAGACGAACGCTATATCCTGGTGGATGATGTGCTTCTTACTTTACAGGACTTAGCAAAGCACCACCGCGAGCAATTAAAAATACCTATTATAGGAATCACCGGTACAAATGGAAAAACAACCACTAAAGAATTGATCCTTTCCGTTTTAGAACAAAAATTCAAGGCTTTTGCAACCTTAGGAAACTTAAATAATCATATCGGCGTGCCCTTATCAATTTTATCGATTCGTCCGCAAACTGAAATTGCAGTAATTGAAATGGGCGCAAACCACCTACAGGAAATTTCGTTTTTATGTGACATTGCAAGGCCAGATTACGGCCTGATAACCAATGTAGGAAAAGCCCATTTGGAAGGTTTTGGTGATTTTGAGGGAGTAAAAAAGGCAAAGGCAGAGCTATATCATTGGTTAGCGAATCATATGGGTACCTTATTCTTACAAAACGACAACCAAGACTTAGTACAAATGGCGAGTGCTTTTAAGTTTAAAGAAATTGTTAGCTATGGTTACAGCTCTACAAATAAGGTTTATGGTAAATTAATTGCAAACAACCCATTTCTTAGTTTAGAGTGGAATTTTAAAGAATGGAACAAAACCGTTAAAACACAATTAACGGGTGCATATAATTTCGAAAATATTCTGGCAGCTATTACTATTGGATGCTATTTTGGTTTAACAGAAAAGGAGATCAATCAAGGGATCTCTAATTATCAACCTAAAAACAATCGTTCACAAGTTTTAAAAACCGCAAACAATACGGTTATTTGCGATTATTATAATGCAAATGCCAGTAGTATGAAGGCAGCTTTAGAAAATATAGAATCTATTAAAACGGATTTGAAAAAAGTTGTAATTCTTGGGGATATGTTCGAGCTGGGAACAGAATCAAGTAAAGAACATAAAAAACTGATTGAAAAAGCTTTATTATTAAGTGATACCGAATGCATTTTTATTGGCGAAGAATTTTTTAAGCATCAAACTAATAAAGCTATTTTTTATAAAACGACTGAAGAAGCAGTGAAATCCTTGACTGAAAAGCCGATTCAAGACCGGCTTATTTTGCTCAAGGGATCTCGTGGTATGGCCTTTGAAAAAGTTTTAACTGCCTTATAATTGCAACTCATGTTGTAAATAAATAATTCATAAAAAAACCTGCTAAGAATTTAATCACAGCAGGTTTTTTTATGAATATGCTTTGATTTAGATCACAGCAACCTTAATCATATTAGTTTTTCCCTTGCTTTCAATTGGAATAGAAGCCGTATTAACAACTAGTTCTCCGGTTTTTATAAGTCCTTTTTCCTTTAGAATATTATTGACATCTTGAATACTATTATCAGTACTATCATAACCATCATAATAGAATCCGCTAACACCCCAAACCACACTTAACGTATTTAAGAGCGATGAATTTCCAGTAAAAATGAAAATATCAGCATTTGGACGATGACTTGAAATTTCAAAAGCGGTATATCCGGAAGAAGTCATAGCAGCAATAGCTTTGGCACCTGTCTTCTCTGCCAAAAACACTGAAGAAGCACAGATATGATCAGAAATAAGGGTTCCAGAATCATAGTCGCTAACCTTGTCTGCAAAATATGGATAAGAAGTTTTCTCAACATGCGTAATTACTTTGGACATGGTTTCGATTACGATCTCAGGAAATTCACCTACCGAAGTTTCGCCACTTAACATTACAGCATCAGCCCCATCAAGTACAGAATTAGCCACATCATTAACCTCTGCACGAGTCGGACGAGGAGTGGTAATCATACTTTCGAGCATTTGAGTTGCTATAATTACTGGTTTAGAAGCGTCGCGACATTTCTTAACAATCATTTTTTGCAAAACGGGAACTTCCTCCATTGGCATTTCCACTCCTAAATCACCCCTTGCCACCATGATACCATCAGAAACAGCAATAATTTCATCAATATTAGCAATTGCTTCAGGTTTTTCAATCTTAGCAATTATACGGGCAGTTTTGTTTTGAGCCGTAATATGTTCTTTAAGCTTTATAATATCAGCGGCGGTTCTTACAAAAGACATGGCAACCCACTCCACATCAAAAGAAAGTGCAAAGTTTAAATTGTCAATATCTTCTTCTGTTAAACTTGGGATAGAAATCTTGGTATTGGGCAAGTTCACTCCCTTTCTTGAAGTAAGAACCCCACCATGAACGATCTCGCATTCAACTGTATCCAGATTATTGGAAGAAATAACTCTCAATTGAATCTTCCCATCATCTAAAAGAATGATTTCATTTTCAGCTACATCATTTGGAAAATTTTCATAGGTAATATAGATGTAGTTTTCATCACCTATTAATTCTTTTGTTGTAATAGTTACCGTTTTGCCATTCAATAGTAAGGCACCCCCCTCTTTCATTTTTCCAATTCGGATTTTAGGGCCTTGTAAATCGGCCAGAATGCCAATTGGTATTTGGTTTTCGTCACTGATCGCACGAATTGTTTCAATAGCAATTTGATGATCTTCCTGGCTACCATGTGAAAAATTAAGACGACAAAGATCTACACCCAGAGCAATCATATTGGTTAATGTTTCCTTGTTTGTTGAAGCTGGTCCTAAAGTGGCAACTATTTTAGTTCTTTTTTGAACTTTGTTCATATATTTAATTCTACGTGTTAATACACAATTTTTAATATTTCTTATATAGTGTTAAAAGTACACTTGGAAATAAAACGCTAAAATACGAGATTTTCTTTGGATTTCAATTTTCGGGGATCAATTTCTGTTGCTACAACAATATCTGGTATATTGTTTAATGCTTTATACAAAGCTTTTAGATCCACCTCATCGATAAACTCCTTTATAATTAAAAAATAATCAGACCCACGCAATTCAGGCAATAAATATCCTGCATCCAGCCCCTTATTTCCTATTAAATAAAATTCTGTTTCTTCGGTCGTATTTATATAACTATATTTGGTGAAATATAATGAAGTATTATCCGCAATCCAGGTTTCATGATCTTCTGTTTTACGTAAATCAAGCGAGGTAAGCTTGTTTATATAATAACAAAGACGATAATCTTTTAATGGGCACGTGATCGCAATCAATAAAAAATTGAGATCAATTTCATATTTTAAAGTAATTTTATTCAACTATCTTTGCATTTTATTACGAAGATAGTAAAACAAAATCCATTATTAATTGATTAATAGATTATATTTCATATCAATATTAGCCTTAAAACTTAAAAAGGTTTGATATGTGATTTAATTTATTTTTCTTTGCATTTGATTTATTAAACATTAAACCATAAAAATCATGTCTGATATCGCTTCAAGAGTAAAAGCAATTATCGTTGAAAAATTAGG
>Ga0160445_100096_pt1 | contig 89455 bp, 81 predicted proteins | sample HID1972M_E1MG_FD_108215 | JGI IMG/M metagenome (GOLD analysis project Ga0160445, IMG submission 108215) | Enriched pill bug-associated microbial communities from UW Madison campus, WI, USA - HID1972M_E1 MG | ecosystem: Host-associated > Arthropoda: Insects > Digestive system > Unclassified ... | reverse complement strand
TTCACGGCTGGTAAGGCTGTGATGACCTTGGTGCCCGGGAGAGGACTCGAACCTCCACGGAGTTGCCCCCGCTAGCACCTGAAGCTAGTGCGTCTACCAATTCCGCCACCCGGGCAGGTCAGGGCGCGTATGTTGTCGATGCCCCCGGCGCTTGTCAACGGGATTTTCGCGCGGCGGCTGCCGCGCGTCGACGCCGGCCTCGCGGGCAAGCCTGTACCATCGCCGCAATGGCTAAACCTCCCAGCAAGCGCGGCAGCAGCCGCGGTACGCCCGGGCCCGCGTCACAGGGGGCCGGCAAGCGCGGCACCTCCGGTCCGGCCCGCCCCAAATCCCCCAGCGACCGCAAGGACGCACTGCCGCCGTGGATGCCCGATCCGGGCCTGCAGCGCGCGCTGCGGACCGGCGGAGCGACGAAACCGGCGTCGCAGAGCCGTCCGCCTGCAGCGCGCGGTGGTCGTTTCGAGGACCCCTACGCCAACCGCGAGGCGGCGCGTTACGCGAATCCGATCGCGAGTCGCGAGGCGATCCTGCAGACGATCGCCGATGCCGACGGCCCGATGATCTTCGACGAGCTCGCCGACAAGCTCGGCCTGACCGAACCCGATCGAGCCGATGCACTGGGCAAGCGCGTCGCGGCGATGCTGCGCGAGGGTCAGCTGCTGCAGAACCGTCGCGGCGGTCTGGTGCCGGCCAAGCGCAACGACCTGATTCCCGGCACGGTGATCGCCAATCCGGAAGGCTTCGGCTTCCTGCGACCGGATTCGGGCGCGGGTGAAGACCTGTTCCTGCCGCCGACCGAGATGCGCAAGGTCATGCACGGCGATCGCGTGCTGGCCAGCCTGACCAATGTCGATGCACGCGGCCGCCGGGCCGGTGTCGTCGTCGAGGTGCTCGAACGCCGCACGACCCGGTTGATGGGCCGCTTCTCGGTCGAGCACGGCATCAGCTATGTCGTGCCGGACGATCGCCGCATCCAGCGCAACATCCAGATTCCGGTGGACGCCCGCCAGGATGCGCAGCACGGACAGCTGGTCGTCTGCGAGATCACCGCGCCGGGCGATTCGCATCGTCCGCCGATCGGCCGCGTGCTGACCGTGCTGGGCGATGTGCTCAAGCCGTCGCTGGTGGTCGAGGCCGCGATCCACGGCCACAACCTGCCGCACGCGTTCTCCCAGGAAGTGCTCGATGAAGCCGCCGCGGTACCGGTGGACGTGGAAGAACGCATGATCGGCGGCCGCGTCGACCTGCGCGCGCTGCCGCTGGTGACGATCGACGGCGAGGATGCCAAGGATTTCGACGACGCCGTGTACTGCGAACCCAACCGCGATGGCTTCCGCCTCGTGGTCGCGATCGCCGACGTGTCGAACTACGTGCGGCCGGGCACGCCGCTCGACGACGAAGCCCAGCTGCGCGCGACCAGCGTGTATTTCCCCGGTTTCGTCGTGCCGATGCTGCCCGAGACGCTGTCCAACGGCATCTGCTCGCTGAAGCCGAAGGTCGACCGCATGTGCTTCGTCTGCGACATGCAGGTGCTGCGCGACGGCACGGTGTCGGAATCGAAGTTCTACGAAGCGGTGATGCATTCGCACGCGCGCCTGACCTACACCCAGGTGTGGAAGGCGGTCGGCGAACTCGATGAGGACACGCGTGCGGCGATCAAGCCGGTCCTGCCGCAGGTCGAGCGTCTGCACCAGCTCTACGCGGTGCTGGCCAAGGCGCGCGCCAAGCGTGGCGCGATCGAGTTCGAATCCTCGGAAGTGCGCTTCGTCCTCGACAACACCGGCGAAGTCACCCAGGCCGGCATGCTCCAGCGCAACGATGCGCACAAGCTGATCGAGGAATGCATGATCGCGGCGAACGTGGAAGCCGCGCGCTTCCTGCTCGAGGCCGGCATTTCCGCGCCGTACCGCGTGCACGACAAGCCGCCGGAAGCGAAGTACGCCGACCTGCTGGAATTCCTCAAGGAGTTCTCGCTGCGCCTGCCGCCGTGGTCGAAAGTGCAGCCCAAGGATTTCACCCTCCTGCTGAAGAAGATCCGCGAGCGCCCCGACGCGACCCTGCTCGAATCGGTGCTGCTGCGCAGCCAGAGCCAGGCGGTCTACACGCCCGAGAACATCGGCCACTTCGGTCTGGCGCTGGCGTCGTATGCGCACTTCACCTCGCCGATCCGCCGCTATCCCGACCTGCTGGTGCATCGCGCGATCAAGCACGTGCTGTCGGGTCAGCCGCTGGCGAAGTTCATGTACACGCCGCGCCTGATGGAAAGTCTGTCGCTGCAGTGCTCGGAACGTTCGCGACGCGCCGACGAGGCCGAGCGCGAAGTCGACGAGCGCTACCGCGCGGCGTGGATGGAGCAGCATGTCGGTGGCCAGTTCGACGGTGTCATCAGCGGCGTGACCAGCTTCGGACTGTTCGTCGAACTGGACCAGTCGAAGGTCAACGGCCTGGTCCACGTGACCCAGCTGCCGAACGACTTCTACAGCTTCGATCCGATCCGCCGGATGCTGAGCGGCCAGCGCGCCGGCCGCGAGTACCGGCTTGGCGATCGGGTGCGGATCATCGTGCTCAAGGCCAGCCTGGAAGACCGGAAGATCGATTTCCGCCTCGTCGATGCCGATGCGGCCGTACAGGGCGGGGTCAAGCCGCTGCCGCCGCGCGGCAAGCCGGCCAAGCGCGAGAAGAAGCCGTACTGACCAGGCCATTTCGCTAGAATGGCCGTCGTTCGCGGGGCCGGCGCGCAGGTGCCGGCCCCGTTGATGTTTCCAGACGCCCGCATTCCCTTTTTCGAATTCCCAGCACCATGACCAGCAAGCAGAACCAGTGGATCGTCGGCATCAATGCCGTGGCCGCGGCCGTCGAACACGACGCCGACAATGTGCGCGAGGTGCTGCTGGAAGCGGGCGCGAAGAATCCGCGCATCGTCGAGATCGAGTCGGCCGCGCGTCGCCGCGACATCGACGTGCGCCGGGTCAACCAGCAGGCGCTCGACGGCGTCGCCGGTGGCCTGCGGCATCAGGGCGCGGTGGCGCGTTACGCCGCGGCGAAGACCTGGGACGAGAATGAACTCGAAGGCCTGGTCGAAGCCGCAGAAGGCCGTGCGCTGCTGCTGGTGCTCGACGGCGTGCAGGATCCGCACAACCTCGGCGCCTGCCTGCGTAGCGCCGCAGCCGCTGGCGCGACCGCGGTGGTGATTCCCAAGGACAAGGCGGTGCAGGTCAACGCGACCGTGCGCAAGACCTCGGCCGGCGCCGCGGACAGCATTCCGGTGGTGCGCGTGACCAATCTGTCGCGCACCTTGCGCGATCTGCAGAAGCTGGGCGTGTGGATCTACGGCCTGGCCGGTGAGGCCACCGCGACGCTGTATGCGACCGACCTGCGCGGCAACGTCGCGCTGGTGCTGGGCGGCGAGGCCGACGGCCTGCGTCGCCTGACCCGCGAGCACTGCGACGGCCTGGTGACGATTCCGATGCCGGGTGGCGACGCACTGGGCGGCGTCGAGAGCCTCAATGTTTCGGTCGCCGCCGGCGTGACCCTGTTCGAGGCCGTACGCCAGCGGCTGGGCTGAACCCGCGGCTTGCCGCGACCGGGGCATCGGCGGAAGATGCGCCGAACCTCGTCCCGTGGAGTATGCGATGGATCTGCAATGGCACCAGTGGTGCGGCATCGTCGGTGCGTTTCTCGTCGTGCTCGCGTATTTCCTGCTGCAGGTCACCCGGTTCTCGGGCGCGGGCCTGCCGTACCTGCTGCTGAACCTGCTCGGTGCAATCGGTATGGCGGTGTCGTTGTATGGCGCCTTCAGCATGCCGGTGTTGATCATGCAGTTGGCGTGGATCGCGATCAGCTTGTTCGGGATTGTCAGGACGTTGGGCGCGCGGGGGCGGATGCGCTCCGACACGCTCAGGTAGCGTATCCGTTGCTGGCTTGCCCGGAGCTCTGCTGGCAGTCGTCGGTGGTTGCTAGAAACAGCGCGGAAGCTCAGCACTTGCTTTCGCAGGGATCAAAGAGTTCGAAGAACCCGACCGCTGCGAAAGGCGAAGTCCATCGCGAGACTCTCGCTGCACACCGCGGGTTACACCCCGGTAATCCGGACCCCTCAGCGACCGACGATAATCCCCCCACACCAGGAAGCGGGGACGACCCCGCCACTCCATTCCACATCCGGGGACGGCCCCATCGCAAAGATGGAGCGTTCCCATGTCCTGGATCATTCTCGTGCTCGCCGGCCTGTTCGAAATCGGCTGGGCGATCGGACTGAAATACACCGAAGGCTTCACGAAGCTCTGGCCCACGGTCGGCACCGTCACCGCGATGGTGATCAGTGTCGGTCTGCTGGGCATCGCGATGCGCGATCTGCCGGTCGGGACGGCTTATGCAATCTGGGTCGGGATCGGTGCGGTCGGCACGGTCATTCTCGGCATGGTGCTGATGGGCGATGCGGCGAGTCCGGGGCGGCTGATCAGTCTCGGCTTGATCATCGCCGGCATCATCGGACTGAAGCTCGCGAGCTGATGCTGCGAAGCGCGCGCTGCGACAGCGGCGCGCCTCATGTATGACGGGGAGGGTGCCTGTGCGCCCTCGCTGTCCACATCCGCACTCACCATTCCACGACGAATCCGGACCCCGGTTCAGGAGAGCGCTGGCGCGCTTCATCGGCATCGCCGACCATGGCCGCCCCCACGTCGGTCCGTCGCGCACGGACTGCTTCTCACTGTCCCGGGAAAGCCTGTGCTGAGTGTCGTTGCGATCGTGCTTGCGTCCTATCTGGTCCTGCGTGTGGTGTTTCCGCTGCGTTTGCCCTGGCCGGTGCGCGCGGGGCTGGTAGTGCTGGTCTACGGCTTGGCGCTTCACCACCGCATCGTCGCGCGCTTCGCCGGCAGCATGGCCTCGCCGGAGCTGCCGAAGCTGGTCATCGCCGCGCTCGGCACGGGCTTCATCGCGCTGCTGTTGACCGCGCTGTTCGTGCTGCTGCTCGATGTGTTGACGCTGCTGGTCTGGGCGCTGCGTCGCCGCGGTGCGCTCGCGACCCTGCGCGGCCCGTGGCTGCGGCCCGGTGCGGCGGTGCTCGCATTGCTGCTGTCGGCCTACGGCACGTGGCAGGCGATGGTGGTGCCGCAGGTGCGGCAGCTCGAGGTGCCGATCGCGGGCCTGCCGCAGGCCTTCGACGGCTATCGCGTGCTGCAGCTGACCGACATCCATGCCAGCCGTCTGCTGACCGGCGACTGGGTCGCCGGCGTGGTCGCCGCATCGAACGCGCAGCAGGCGGACCTGATCGTCATCACCGGCGATCTCGTCGACGGCAGCGTGACCGCGCGTGCGAACGACGTGCGCCCGCTCGCGGTTCTGCGTGCGCCCGATGGCGTCATCGCGATCACCGGCAACCACGAATACTACGGCGAGTACCGCGGCTGGATGGATGCGTTCCGCGCGATGGGCATGGAGGTGCTGGAGAACGCGCACGTCCGTGTCGAACGCGACGGCGCGGCGCTGACGATCGCCGGCGTCACCGATCCGGTGGCCGGGCGCTACGGGCAGGCACTGCCGGACATCGATGCCGCGATTGCGGGTGCCGATCCGCAGGCGCCGATCATCCTGCTCGACCATCGCCCGGTCGAGGCGCGGGAGAACGCGAAGCGTGGCGTCGTGTTGCAGCTGTCGGGTCACACGCACGGCGGCCACATCGTCGGCATGGACCGGCTGGTGGCGCGCGCGAACGGCGGCTTCGTGTCCGGGCTGTATCCGGTCGACGGCATGCAGCTCTATGTCAGCAACGGCGCCGGTCTGTGGCCGGGCTTCGCGACCCGGATCGGCGTGCCGTCCGAGATCGCCGTGATCACGCTGCGCCGCGCGGAAGGTTGAGCGCGATTCAGTCGGCGGTGGCTGCCGGTGCCGCCATCGTCGGCCAGGCGTTGGCAATGCGGCAGAACAGCTGCGCGGTCAGGGTGGTGTCGTAGAGCGCGGAATGCGCCTGCGCCTGGTCCCACTGCAGACCCGCGGCCTGCACGGCCCGCGCGAGTACCGTCTGCCCGTAGGCGACGCCGGCCAGCGTGACGGTGTCGAAGACGCTGAAGGGATGGAACGGATTGCGCTTGTGCTGGGTGCGCGCGACTGCGGCGTTGACGAAGCCCAGATCGAAATGCGCGTTGTGCCCGACCAGGATCGCGCGCTGGCATTCGTGATAGCGCACCGCGTTGCGCACGTGGGCAAAGATGTGGTCCAGCGCATCGCGTTCGGGCTTGGCGAAGCGGAATGGATGATGGATGTCGATGCCGGTCACTTCGAGCGATTGCGGATCGATGTGCGTGCCGTCCGCGGGTTCGACATGCGCGTGCACCGGTGCGCCGGGCACGAGATTGCCGTTGTCGTCGAGATCGAGCGGGATCGCCGCGATTTCCAGCAATGCATGCCGACGCGACTCGAAACCCCCGGTTTCGACATCGACGACCACCGGCAGGAAGCCGCGGAACCGGCGTGACATGGGGGTGTGCGGGGGCGCGGCGGCATCGATCGATGCGGGGGCGGGTACTGCGGCTTCACTCATGCGTGCAAGCCTAGCAGAGCCGGGGGATCGGGCTGATTTCCAGAACCACCGGGATCGTGCGGAATGCGCCTGTTTCCCGATGGAAACTCGAAAGAATCCGATCCTGGCCCGGGGCGCAACATGCGTTGGGTGGAAGGCAACTACGCCTCACGCCAAGCGCTCAACGCACGAGCGACACGCGCGCTTGTGGAATCAGCCCGCCAGACCGGCGCAAGCCATCCATCCGCCTGCGTGGCAGGCGAGACGGATCAATGCATCCGGATCAGGTCGCCGTGTTGGTGAAATCCCGCTTGTCGCGCGGCGGCAGCGGTTCGTCGCCCTTGACCATGAACCAGATGTTCTCGGCGATGTTGGTCGCGTGGTCGCCGATGCGTTCGATGTTCTTGGCCATGAACAGCAGATGCGTGCAGGGCGTGATCGCGCGCGGATCTTCCATCATGTAGGTCAGCAGTTCGCGGAACAGGCTGGTGTAGACCGTGTCGATCTCCGCGTCCTGTGCGCGCACGCGCTGGGCGGCGACCGGATCGTTGTCGCGGAAGGCGATCAGCACTTCACGCATCTGCCGCACCGCGAGTTTGCCGAGCACCGTCAGGCCGCGGGTGTAGGGCAGGGGCGGTGCCATGTTCAGGGCGGTCGAGCGCTTGGCCACGTTCGCGGCGTAGTCGCCGACGCGTTCGATGTCGGCGGCGATGCGCAGGGCGGAGAGGATCTCGCGCAGGTCGCGCGCCATCGGGCCGCGCAGGGCCAGCTTCATGACGTCCTGGCTGACCTCGTGCTCGAGCGTGTCGATCGCTTCGTCGTTGGCGATGATGCGTTCGGCGGCCTTGTCGTCGCGGCGCTCCACGACATCCAGTGCCGATTCCAGCTGCGCGGTGGCCATCTCGCCCATGCGCAGGATCTCGTTGGTCAGACGGCTGCGCTCTTCGTCGTAGCTCTTGACGATGTGGTCGTTCAGTTGGTTGGGCATGGTTGAAAGGCCGTGATTGGTGATTCGTGATCTGTGATTGGGAAAAGCGATGGGCGATCCGGTGGTGGTGACTGCTCGGTCGAATCACCAATCACGAATTCACCAATCACGCTGATTCGGCATCAGCCGAATCTGCCGGTGATGTAATCCTCGGTCTGCTGCTTCGAGGGATTGGAGAAGATCGTCTCGGTGGTGTCGTGTTCGATCAGATCGCCCAGGTACATGAAGGCGGTGAAGTCCGAGACGCGCGCGGCCTGCTGCATGTTGTGGGTCACGATGACGATCGTGTAGTCGACCTTGAGTTCTTCGACCAGCTGCTCGATGCGGCTGGTGGAGATCGGGTCGAGCGCCGAGGTCGGCTCGTCGAGCAGCAGCACGTCCGGGCGCAGGGCGACGGCGCGTGCGATGCACAGGCGCTGCTGCTGGCCGCCGGACAGGCCCAGCGCGTTCTGGTTGAGCTTGTCCTTGACCTCGGTCCACAGCGCGGCCTGGGTCAGTGCCTGCTCGACGCGCACGTTGAGCTCGGCCTTCGACAGCTTCTCGTGGTGGCGGATCGCGTAGGCGACGTTCTCGAAGATCGTCATCGGGAACGGTACCGGCTTCTGGAACACCATGCCGACCTTCGAACGCAGACGGTTCATCGGGTACTTCGGCGCGAGGATGTTCTCCCCGTCGAGCAGCAGTTCGCCGCTGGCGGTCATCTTCGGATACAGCGCGTAGATGCGGTTGAAGATGCGCAGCAGCGTCGACTTGCCGCAACCCGAAGGGCCGATCAGCGCAGTCACGCGCTTTTCGGGAATCTCCAGATCGATGCTCTTGAGCGCGTGGAAATCGCCGTAGTGGAAGTCCAGCCCGCGTGCGGCGATCTTGACCGGGGTCGGCGCCAGTTGCGTACGCGCCTGCGTCGCCAGCTGGATGCGTTGCGACGGCGCGGTGTGGAGGTCGTTCATGGACGGGTCCAGGCTGAGGTTAGTCATGGGAGATCTTGTTGCGCAGCAGGATGGCGCGGGCGCCCAGGCTGACCAGCAACACGAAACAGGTGAGCACCAGCGCGCCGGCCCAGGCCAGCTGCTGCCAGGATTCGTACGGGCTGCCGGCGTACTGGTACATCACCACCGGCACGCTCGCCATCGGCTGCATGATGTTGCTGTTCCAGTACTGGTTGCCGAACGCGGTGAACAGCAGCGGCGCGGTTTCGCCGGAGATGCGTGCCAGCGCGAGCAGCACGCCGGTGACGATGCCGGCCGAGGCGCTGCGGTAGAGCACCTGCACGATGACCTTCCACTGCGGTACGCCGAGCGACAGCGCGGCCTCGCGCATCTGCGTGGGCACCAGCTGCAGCATTTCGTCGGTGGTGCGCACCACGACCGGCAGCACGATGAAGGCCAGTGCGATCGAGCCTGCCAGCGCCGAGAAGCGGCCGCCGGTGGTCATCACGAACGCGGTGTAGACGAACAGGCCGAGCACGATCGAGGGTGCCGACAGCAGGATGTCGTTGATGAAGCGCACGACCACGCCGGCCTTGCGCGCGCGGCCGTACTCCGACAGCCAGGTGCCGGCGGCGACGCCGAGCGGCGTGCCGATCGCGATTGCAAGGCCGCACATCACCGCGCTGCCGAAGAAGGCGTTGAGCAGGCCGCCCTCGACCATCGGCGGCGGTGTCATCTGGGTGAACAGCGCCGGGTTGATACCGCCGGCGGCCTTGGACACCAGCGTCCACAGGATCCAGCCGAGGAAGAACAGACCGAATGCCGCGGTGAGGCAGCCCATGAAGACCGCGATGCCGTTCTGCACGCGACGACGCGCGTACAGACGGTCGGCGACCTGGCGCTCGCGTTCGGTAACGGTGGCAACGCTCATCACTTGCCCTCCTTGCGGGCCAGCTGCATCAGCATCAGGCGGGCGATCGCCAGCACGACGAAGGTCACGATGAACAGCACGAAGCCGAGCAGCAGCAGCGCCGAGCGGTAGGTCTCGGTGGCTTCACCGAAGTCGTTGGCGATCAGCGCGGCGATCGTGGTGCCGGGCTCGAGCAGCGACGGCGTCAGGCGCACCGAATTGCCGATCACGAAGGCGACCGCCATCGTCTCGCCGAGCGCACGGCCGAGGCCGAGGAACACGCCGCCGATCACCGCAGAGCGCGTGTAGGGCAGCACGATGTCCCAGCTGACTTCCCACTTGGTCGCACCGAGCGCATAGGCCGATTCCTTCAGGCGCGTGGGCACGGTCAGGAACACTTCGCGCATCACCGCGGAGATGAAGGGGATGACCATGATCGCGAGCACGAAGCCGGCGGTCAGCGTGCCGATGCCCAGCGGCGGTCCGCGGAACAGCACGCCCAGGCCCGGAATTTCGCCGAGCGTGTCGTTGAGCCAGGGGGTGACCCAGGTCGTCATCACCGGCACCAGCACGAACAGGCCCCACATGCCGTAGATGATCGAGGGGATACCCGCGAGCAGTTCGATCGCGGTGCCGACCGGTCCGCGCAGCCAGCGCGGCGCGACCTCGGTGAGGAAGAAGGCGATGCCGAAGCTGACCGGCACCGCGATGATCATCGCGATCACCGCGGTGACGATGGTGCCCACGATCGGTGCGAGTGCGCCGTAGCGGTTCTCGACCGGATTCCAGTCGGCGGTGGTGAAGAACGACAGGCCCTGCGACGACAGGGCATCGCGGCCACCCCAGAGCATCGACAACGCAGCGCCGGCGAGCGCCAGCATCACGAAGACGACGGTGGCGGTCAGGACGATCTTGAACAGGCGGTCGGCGCGTGCATCGCGGAGATCGCGTTTGCTCGGAGCCGGTGGCGCAGCGTGGAGGGTGGCGGCGTTCATTGGGGGTCCGGAAGGAGGGTGGGCCGCATGAGCCTGGAACCGTCATTCCGGCGAGATAACAGACGCATGTCTGGTCAAGCCGGAATCGTTTTTCAACAGCCGAACGGCTGGTCATCCTGTGACTTGACGTTGGAGATGCCGATCAGGGCCACTGGATCCCGGCCTGCGCCGGGATGGCGATCCGTGGCCGCGCCCGCTTGCGCGGGCGCGGACGGGGCGTCACTTGAACTCGGCGGCCCAGTAGGCCTCGATCTGCTGCACCAGGTCGGCGGGCAGCGGCACGTAATGCAGTTCGCTGGCCTGCGCCTGGCCCGACTCGAACGCCCACTTGAAGAAGTCACGGGCGGCCTGGCTGCGTGCGGCGTCCTTCGACTGCTTGTGCATCAGCATGAAGTTGGTCGCGGTGATCGGCCACGCGTCCGGACCGGGGGCGTTGGTGATGACCAGGTTGAAGTCCTGCGCGCTCGCCCAGTCGGCGGTCGCGGCGGCGGCGGCGAAGCTTTCCTCGCTCGGCTGCACCCAGTTGCCGGCCGCGTTCTGCAGCGAGGCGTAGGGCATGTTGTTCTGCAGCGCATAGGCCAGTTCGACGTAACCGATCGAGCCCTTGATCTGCTGCACGTACGAGGCGACGCCTTCGTTGCCCTTGCCACCCACGCCCGACGGCCACTGCACCGAGGTGCCTTCGCCGACGGTCGACTTCCACGACTCGCTGACCTTCGACAGGTAGTTCGAGAAGTTGAACGTGGTGCCCGAACCGTCGGAGCGGTGGACGATGCTGATCTTGCCGGCCGGCAGGGTCACGCCCGGGTTGAGCGCGGCGATCGCCGGGTCGTTCCAGGTGGCGACCTTGCCCAGGAAGATGTCGGCCAGCAGCGAGCCGGTCAGCTTCAGCTGGCCCGGCTGCAGGCCGTCGACGTTGAGCACCGGCACCACGCCGCCGATCGCCGACGGGAACTGGCCCAGGCCGGCCTCTTGCAGTTCGGCGCTGTCGAGCGGCTTGTCGGACGAACCGAAGTCCACCGTGCCCGCCTTGATCTGGGCGATGCCGCCGCCCGAACCGATCGACTGGTAATTGACCTTGTTGCCGGTGGCGGCGTTGTAGTCGGCCGACCACTTCGACACCAGCGGGAAGATGAAGGATGCACCGGCGCCCGAGATTTCGGCAGCGACGCGGTCGCCGGCCGGCTGCGCGGCGCCCGGAGCGCCTTCGGCGGCCTGACCGGCCGGCGCGTCCGCGCTGTTGCCGCCACAGGCGGCGAGGAAGATGAGCGAGGACAGCGCGAGGGCACCGATCCGGATCGTCTGACGGGACATGCGTGGCTCCAATTGAGTGCGGCAACGCATGGCGTCGCCTCGGTCCGCACATGAAATGATGTTTTTGTTACAACCGTATGACGCGCGCCATCTCGATGAATGACAGCTGCACCGGGGCCCCGGAATGCGACCGGTGGCCCGCATGACGGGCAATCGACACCGGCGCCTCACTGCCTGTTGACTCACGCGCATCGGACGTGTGCGGTGGCCCAAAAAAAAAACGGGCCCGAAGGCCCGCGGAGGAAAACCGGGAGAGAGATCTGTTCTGGAATCACGTCCGACCGGCGCGTGGCTCGACGCGCCGGTCGGCCTGGATCAGTAGCGGGCGTTTTCGGCCCAGTAGCGCTCGATCTGCTGCACCAGTGGGGCGGGCAGCGGGACGTAGCCCAACGCACGCGCCTGCTCGCCGCCATTGGCGTAGACCCAGCGGAAGAATGCCTGCGCGTTCTGGGCGCTGGCGCGGTTGCGCGGCTGGCGGTGCATGAGGATGAAGTTGGTCGCAGTGATCGGCCAGGAGTTCTCACCGGGCGCGTTGGTCATGACCAGATGGAAGTCGCGCGTGGCCGCCCAGTTGGCGCTGGCGGCGGCGGCCGAGAAGGTCTCATCGCTCGGGTTGACGAAGTTGCCCGCGGCGTTCTGCAGGCGCGAGTAGGCAAGGCGGTTCTGCAGCGCGTACGACAGTTCGACGTAGCCGATGCCACCGCGGATCTGGCGGACGTAGGCGGCGACGCCTTCGTTGCCCTTGCCGCCGATGCCCACCGGCCACTTGAGCGAGGTGCCTTCACCGACACCGTTCTTCCAGTCCGGGCTGACCTTGGACAGGTAGTTGGCGAAGTTGAAGGTGGTGCCCGAGCCGTCCGAACGATGCACGACGGTGATGCGGGCGTCGGGCAGATTGATGCCGCCGTTGAGGGCGACGATGGCCGGGTCGTTCCAGCGGGTGATGTTGCCGAGGAAGATGTTCGCCAGCGTCGCGCCATCGAGCTTCATCGCGCCGGCGGCCACGCCGTCGACGTTGACGATCGGCACCACACCGCCGATGACTGACGGGAACTGCACCAGTCCCGACTTGGCCAGGTCTTCCGGTGTCAGCGGTGCATCGGACGAACCGAAGTCCACCGTGCCGGCCTTGATCTGGGCGATACCGCCGCCCGAGCCGATCGACTGGTAGTTGATCTGCTTGTTGGTGGCGGTGCGGTAATCGGCCGACCAGCGGGTCATGGCCGGATAGACGAACGATGCGCCTGCGCCGGTCACGTCGTTGGCCATGGCGGGAGTGGCGAACGTGGTCGCCAGCAGCGTGGTCGACAGCGCGACAGCCGCGACACGGTTCTTGAACAGTGCGTACATGGGGTTCCCTGGAGTGTTGGACGGCCTGTGTCGCCGCGAGGCGTATTCAACGCAGCGCGCATGACATTTCCGCGACAGGTCGGTGACCGCGTGATGACGCAGGCCGCGACGGCTTCGGGCCGGACTGTCACCGGACTGTCATGCAGATGCCATCGCAGTGTCAGCAAACCTGCGCAGTCTGCGCACCGTCGCTAACGGGCGCTTAACGCCACGACGGTCGGAAGCCGCGTGGCCTGCGTGCGGCGGGCGATCCACCTCACTCTCCACGGGAATCCACCATGCGTCATTCCATCCTGGCCGCGTCCGTCGCACTCGCCGTCGCGTCCGTTTCCTTCGAAGCCGCCGCCCAGAGTCAGAACCGGGATTCCGAAGTCGCCGCACTGCGCGCGCAGCTCGCCGAAATGCAGGCCAAGATCGAAGCGCTCGAAGTCCGCACCGACGCGCAGTCCGACATCAACATCGGTACCCAGGAGAGCCTGGACAAGATGGCGACCACGATGCCGGTCGTCGACACCAAGGGTGGTCTGAAGGTCACCTCGGCCGACAAGCAGTTCGAGTTCTCGGCCGGCGGCCGTATCCACTTCGATGCCTACGCCTTCGACCGCGACGAGGAGGCCACCACCGGCACCAGCGAATTCCGTCGTGCGCGCATCACCCTGCAGGGCAAGGCCTACGGCTGGGATTACAAGTTCGAGCAGGACTTCGCGGCTGGCAGCGGTCTCGACGGCTTCCGTGACGTCTACATCGCCAGGTCGGCGCTGGGCGGCAAGTTCACCATCGGTCACTTCAAGCCCTACCGCTCGATGGAAGAGCTGACCAGCTCCAACGAGATCCTGATGATGGAGCGTCCGTTCGCCTCGGCGACCGGCCTGTTCAACGGTCGCCAGTTCCAGCAGGGCGTCGGCTACATGCGCGCCGATGGCAATTACACCGCCGGCGTCTCGGTGTTCAACCTGCGCAGCGCGTCGGGCAGCCGCAACGAGGGCGTCGGCGCCGCCGGCCGCTTCACGTTCGCGCCGATCAACACCGAGGACAGCACGCTGCACTTCGGCGGCTGGGCCAGCCAGGAGAACGCGAACCGGGGTTCTGCCGACCTGTCGTTCGCCGCCAACTACGCGGGCCGTCGCGGCCCGTCGCAGACCATCGCCACGACCACCGGTGCCAGTGCCAACCAGGTGACTGCGGTGGGCGTGGAAGCGGCCGGCTCGTTCGGCCCGTTGTTCTTCCAGGCCGAGTACGCGAACGCCACGTTCAATCAGCCGCTCGGTGCGGACCAGGACGTCGCCACGTGGTACGTGCAGGGCAGCTGGCTGCTCAACGGCGGCCACAAGGCCTACAAGCCGGGCAATGGCATCTTCGCCTCTCCGAAGGTCGCCGACCGTGGCCTGTGGGAACTGACCGCGCGCTACGACACGGTCGAGAACAAGGACATCACCGACATGGATGTCAGCAGCTGGATCGTCGGCATGAACTACTACGTCAATCCGAACCTGCGCTTCATGTTCAACTACACGAAGGGCGACAACACCTTCACCGGCGACGAGACCGGCCAGTACGCGCTGCGTACGCAGTTCTCGTTCTGATCGAAGCGACACGTTCCACCGGAGAAGGCCCGCGGCGCAAGCTGCGGGCCTTTTCGTTGCTGGGGGTGGTTGTCGCGACTTGCGGTATCGGACTCGCGCAAGGCCGCGAACGTGCAAAGCCCTCCCCCGCAAGGCGGGGGAGGGCGCGGATCAGCGCGCTTCCTCCGCGTCCTTCTCCGCCACCGCCTGCGCCTGCCGGATGACGCGCAGCAGATTGCCACTCCACATCGCCTCGATCTGCGCTTCGGTGTAGCCGGCCTCGAGCAGCCGCGCGGTGATCTTCGGCAGATCCGAGACGTCTTCCAGCCCGAGCACACCCCCACCGCCGTCCCAGTCCGCACCGAAGCCGACATGCTCGGGACCGGCGACTTCGATGATGTGCAGGATGTGGGTGAAGTAGTCCTCGATCGTCGCCTTTTTCAGACCGTGCTTGATGTCGAGTTCCTCGCGCACACGGTCGAACTCCGGCCAGTCCTCGTCGCGCATGTTGGCGCGGCCGCCGAAGCGCGCGTAGAGCGCGGCGATCTCTTCGCGATACGCCGGCGTCGCGCCGGTGTCGATCAGATAGCTGCCCAGCGAATTCACCAGAATCACGCCGCCGTGTTCGGCCAGTGTGCGGATGCGCGCGTCGTCGATGTTGCGCGGATGCTCGAAGACCGCATCGGCGCCGGTGTGGCTGAGGATGATCGGCGCTTTCGACAGCTCGATGAGCTGGTCGAACACCGCATCCGACGCATGCGAATGGTCGAGCACGATGCCCAGCCGGTTGGCCTCGGCGACGAGGGCGCGGCCCTTGTCGCTGAGCCCGTTCCATTCCGGCGGCGTGCTGGCCGAATCGGCGAAATCGTTGTTGGACGTGTGCACCAGACCGAGCACGCGCACGCCGAGGCGGTGATACAGCGCCAGCAGTGACGGATCGGCGCTCAGCGGCGAGGCATTCTCGATGCTGATGTAGACCACGCGCTTGCCGGCATCGCGGATGCGCGTGGCGTCGTCGGCGGTGAGCGCGAGCTCGAAGGTGTCGGGATGTGCGGCCAGCAGTTCGCGGATCTCGACCAGCCGTACGAGGCCCGCGTCACGCGCCGCGCGATCGTCTTCGGGGGTTCGCCCGCGCTGGCCGGTGTAGATCACCCACACGCCGCCATCGAGACCGCCCTCGACCATTTTCGGCAGATCGACCTGGCTGGCCAGCGGCGCGGTGTCGTTGCGCTGCAGGATGTCCCAGCCATCGCGGCCGAAGAACATCGGCGTATCGAGATGGCTGTCGAGGGTAAGGATGCGTTCGTGCAGTGCACGCGCTTCGGCGGAGACGTCGTCGTCGGCCAGCGCGGGTGCGCAGGCGAGCGACAGGGCGAGGGCGAGGGCGAGACCGGACAGCAGTGGTTTCATGCAGGCGCGTCGGTGATGGATTCGCCCCGATGGTCGCATCCCGCGCCCTCGCGATGCATGCGGCGCCGGACTGGCGACATGCCAGGGCCGCACGGTCAAGTGCCGTCGTGCACCGCGCCCGCGGCGCGGGCAGCGCGTAGCATGGGTGGCCGCGCCGCGGGAGACGGCGCGGACATCGGCCCGCCATGCATCGCGGGCCATCGTTCCGATTTTTCCGGGGAGTTCCGTGAGCAAGCCGCAGTCCAACCGTATCCGCCTGTTGCAGGCGGCAATGGCCACCGTCGCCCTCGTGCCGTGCCTGGCCTTGGCGCAGACGGTCGAGCCGGTCGATCTCGATGTCGTCGCGCAGATCCGCCACGAAGCCTTCAACCGCTCGCAGGTCGCGGCCAACCTCAAGGAACTGACCGAGACCATCGGTCCGCGCCTGACCAATTCGCCGGCCTACGTGCGGTCCAGCGAATGGGCGCGCGGCAAGCTCAGCGGTTACGGCCTGACCAATGTGCGCGACGAGGTCTACGACGAAGCCTTCGGCCGCGGCTGGGAATTCCGCGCGTCGCGCGTCGAGCTGCTGAGCCCGCGCGAACTGCCGATCCATGCGCTGCCCAAGGCGTGGACGCCCGGTACCGATGGCCCGGTCGAAGGCGAACTGGTGCGTGCCTCGTTCAAGACAATCGAGGACATCGAGAAGCAGCGCGGCAAGCTGGCCGGCAAGATCGTGCTGCTCGACGAAGCACGCGCCTACAAGCCGGCCGACAAGCCCGACTTCCGTCGCCATACCGAGGAAGACCTCGGCGAACTGCAGACCTTCCCGGTGCCGCAGGACCGCGATCCCGAAGCGCAGAACAAGCGCCTCGACGAGTACCGCAAGCGCCAGGAACTGGTGCGCGCGCTCAACACCTTCTTCGCCGAGGAAGGCGTGCTGGCGACGCTGTCGATCAGCTCCTGGGACAACGGCATCGTCCGCGTGATGGGTGGCGGTGGCCGCAAGGCCGGCGATCCCGAAGGCGTGCCGGACCTCGTCGTCGCGGCCGAGCACTACAACCAGCTGGTGCGCTCGGTCGAGCGCAACGAATCTCCGCGCCTGCGCCTTGACGTGCAGGCCCGTTTCACCAGCGATACCGATCTGCCGGCCACCAACACCTTCGCCGAACTGCGCGGCGGCTCGAAGGCCAACGAGACGGTGATCATCGGCGCGCATCTCGATTCCTGGCACACCGGCACCGGCGCGGCCGACAACGGCGCGGGCGTGGTCGTGATGATGGAGGCCATGCGCATCCTGAAAGCCATCGACGCGCGTCCGAAGCGCACGATCCGCATCGCGCTGTGGGGCGGTGAAGAGCAGGGCCTGCACGGTTCTGCCGGCTACGTCGCCACGCATCTGGCCGACTGGCCGGCGCCGACCGATCCCGAGCAGATCGCATTGCCGCGTGCGTTCCAGCGCGGCACCGGCCCGCTGCAGCGCCGCGCCGGTTACGACCGCTTCTCGACCTACTTCAACTTCGACAACGGCACCGGCCGCATCCGCGGCATCTACGCACAGGAGAACCATGCGGCGGTGCCGGTGTTTCGCGCGTGGCTGGCGCCGTTCGCCGATCTCGGCGCGACGGTCGTGACCACCCGCAACACCGGCAGCACCGACCACATCTCCTTCGACCGCGTCGGCCTGCCGGGCTTCCAGTTCGTGCAGGACCCGGCCGACTACTTCAGCCACGTCCACCACACGCATCTCGACACCTATGACCATGTGGTGCCGGACGACCTGAAGCAGGCCGCGGCGATCATCGCCTCGTTCGCGTATCACGCGGCGATGCGCGAGGAGCGGTTGCCGCGCAAGCCGTTCACCGAACGGGACGAGTGATGCCGGCAGGGCGACGGCGTACCTGCCGCTGTCGCTTGACTTGAGAAGAACTCAGCCGTCGCCCCAGCGAACGCTGGGGCCCATTTTGATCTGGTACTTGGCCGCAAGAATGGGTCCCAGCTTTCGCTGGGACGACGAGATGAGAAGGGCGCGAAATCAGCCCGCCACGCCCGGCGTCTTGTCCTTGAACCGGCACAGATCCCGCACCACGCACGCCGGGCATTCCGGCTTGCGCGCCTTGCAGGTGTAGCGCCCGTGCAGGATCAGCCAGTGATGCGCGCCGAGCAGGAACTCCTCCGGCACCACACGCATCAGCCGATCCTCGACGCTGCGTACGTCCTTGCCCGGCGCAAGACCTGTGCGGTTGGACACGCGGAAGATGTGCGTGTCGACCGCGATCGCCGGTTCGCCGAACACGGTATTGAGCACGACGTTCGCGGTCTTGCGGCCGACGCCCGGCAGCGCTTCGAGCGCGGCGCGGTCGTTCGGCACTTCGCCGCCGTGCTGTTCGACGAGGAGGCGACACGCGGCGATGACGTTCTTCGCCTTCGCGTTGAACAGGCCGATCGTGGAGATGTGGCGCTTGAGGGCGTCCTCGCCGAGATCGAGGATCGCCTGCGGCGTATTCGCGACCGGATACAGCCGGCGCGTGGCCTTGTTGACGCCTACATCGGTGGCCTGCGCCGACAGGATCACCGCGATCAGCAGTTCGAACGGCGAGGTGTACTCGAGTTCGGTCGTCGGCTCGGGATCGATCTCGCGCAGACGGGCGAGGAATTCGTGGATCTCCGCGCGCGTCATCGTCGGGCCGCGCCGTTTCGGCGCAGCGGTGTTCGCCGCTGCGCTCACGAGCTACCGCCCGCCGCGCGTGCCTTGGCGCGGGCGAGGATCGCCGCTGCGCTCGACGGCAGCGCAGGGCGCGCCGGCGCGGCGTCGGTGACGGCGGGTGCGGGGCCGCGACGTGCGGCATCCCGTTCCTCAGCGCGACGCGCGAGCCGTGCATTGCGCGCTTGGAAGCGCGCGCGTGCATCCCATGCAGTGCGCAGGCGTGACCGCGTCGCGAGCAGCAAGGCACGCGCGTCGGCATCGAGCACGTCGGCGCAGCTGTCCGGCCAGTCGTGCATCAGGCCGATGTCGATCGCGGTATCGATGTCGTCATCGCGCAGCAGCGCGACGAGACGTTCGAGTGTGTCGGGGAGCGGAGCGCTGGCGTCGGGCTGGCGGTGCGGCATGGCGTGCGTGCGACTCAGCGGTTCTTGAACCCGGGCTTGCGGCGCTCGAGGAACGCGCGCGTGCCTTCGCGCATGTCCTCGGTGGCGAACATCAGGCCGAACTGCGCGGCCTCATATGCGAGGCCTTCGCCGATCGCGCTCTCGCCACCGGTATTGATGCAGTCGAGCACGCCGCGCAATGCGAGCGGGGCGGCGTTCGCCAGCTGTTCGGCCAGCGCCATCGTCTGCGCCTGCAGTTCGGCGGCCGGTGCGACGCGGTTGACGATGCCGAGCACGAGTGCACGTTCGGCGTTGATCGGCGCGCCGGTCAGGCACAGCTCCAGCGTCGCCGCGCGGCCCGCCAGACGCAGCAGGCGCTGGGTGCCGCCGAAGCCGGGAATCAGACCGAGATTCACTTCCGGCTGTCCGACCTTCGCGGTGTCGGCGGCGATCCGCAGATGGCAGCACATCGCCAGTTCCAGCCCGCCGCCAAGCGCGAAGCCGTTGACCATCGCGATCACCGGCTTGGGCAGGGTTTCGACCCGACGCATCATCGCCTGGCCGCGCAAGGCGAAATCGCGGCCTTCCACAGGGCGAAGATCCGCCATTTCACTGATGTCGGCGCCTGCCACGAACGCCTTGGGGCCGGCGCCGGTCAACACCACGACGCGTACCGCCCCGGCGGACGCGGCGTCGTCGAACGCGCGGTGCAGCGCATCCAGCGTCGCCGAGTTCAACGCGTTCAGTTTGTCGGGCCGGTTGACGGTGATGACGCGTACGGCGCCCTGGTCTTCGATCAACAGCGGGGATTCGGACATGGAGACTCCAGGCGCAAAAGCGCCGCCCGTGGAACTTGTGGGGGCGGCCGCGGTCTAGTTGGGGGTCGTCAGTGGCGGTTAAGCCCTTTGACCGTTATCCTAGCGCGTCCATAGGGGGCGGTTCGACCGCCCCTTCGCGCGACAGGCGATATTGAAATCTGACCTAGCGGAGATCCACGGAATGAAGTTGCGTTTTATTGCGGCCGCCGTCGCGGCCATCACGTTCAGCGGCGCGGCGTTCGCGCAGCAGGCGGCAGCCCCCGCGGCTCCCGCGGCCAACGCGAACGATCGCACCACGCTCAGCTATGCGTTGGGTTTCGACCTTGGCAACCGTCTGGCGGAAACCGGTGAGTCGGTCGACGTCAACACGATCATCAAGGGGCTGCAGGACGGTCACGGTCGCAAGGACCCGACCTACACCCCCGAGCAGATGGGCACGGCCTACAACGGCTTCCAGCAGCGCATGCAGGAGCGCATCGTCGCCGAGCGTCGCACCGCACTGACCGCGAACGAAGGCCAGGCCACCACGTTCATCAACGAATACAAGGCACGCGAAGGCGTGATCTCGCTGCCGAGCGGCGTGATGTACCGCGTCGTCGAAGCCGGCGAGGGCGCCAAGCCGACCGCTGCCAGCACCGTCGAAATCGCCTATCAGGCCCTGATCGTGCCGGCCGGCATCGGTCTGAGCCAGGAAGACCGGACGCCCGCGTTCCGCGTGTCGGAGGCTCCGATCGCCGGCCTGCGCGAAGTGCTGCCGCTGATGCCGCTCAACGCGGTGTACGAGGTGGTGTTTCCGCCGGGCAAGTTCGTCACCGGTGAAGGCACCCAGGAAATCGCCCGCCAGCCTGTCGGCGTGATGGTGAAGCTGCTCAGCACCCGCTGATCCGCGCCGCGACATGCGAGTCCCGACGCCGACGTGCATTGCACGTCGGCGTCATCGTTTGCGGGATCGGCGCGCACACGGGTGCGCGCCATTAGAATCGACGCAATGAACGTGACTCCGCCCCGCGCCGTGCTGACGCCCTGCACCGGCGTGTGCACCCTCGACGAACACGGCAACTGCCACGGCTGCCTGCGCAGCCTGGCGGAGATCGGCGGCTGGTTGCAGATGAGCGATGCCGAACGCCAGCGGATGATGGATGTCGTGCTGCCGGCCCGCGAGGCGGCCCGCGGATGAGCTTCGACCTCGATCCCGACACCGATGATCTCGCACGCATCCTGCATCCGCTCGATGCGCCGCCGGCCGCGCGCGGCTGGAACTTCGACGAACTCGACGGGCTGCTCGATGCCGCCGCGCCCTTGCGCGAGGCAGCGGTGCTGGTCGGTCTGGTGCGACGCGACGACGGGCTGCACGCGATGCTGACCCGACGTACCGACACGCTGCGCCACCACGCTGGGCAGGTCAGTTTCCCCGGCGGCCGCCAGGAGCCCGACGATGGCGGTCCCCTGCAGGCCGCACTGCGCGAGGCCTGCGAGGAGATCGGACTGCCGGCATCGCAGGTCCGGCCGCTCGGCTATCTCGATCCGTTGACGACGATCACCGGTTACCGGGTCACGCCGGTCGTGGCTCTGCTCGATCCGGGCTTCGAACCGGTGCCCGAGCCGGGCGAAGTGGCCGAGGTGTTCGAGGCGCCGCTGGACTTCCTGATGGCCCCGGCCAGCCTGCGTCATGTGGACATCGAGTTCCGCGGCCGCATGCGCCACGTGCTCGAATACGAAACCCTGGCCGCCGCGCCGACCCATCGCATCTGGGGCGCAACGGCGTCGATCCTGTTGAATCTGCGGCATCGTCTGGAGCGCCGATGAGCGCGCGCTGGACCACGCTGGTCGACGCGGCGACGCTGGCGGCGTCACTGGATGATCCCGGACTGCGCATCGTCGATTGCCGTTTCACATTGGCAGTGGCTGGCGCGGCGGATGGCGCCGGCGAATCGGCGTGGCGCGCGCGCCACATCCCGGGCGCGGCCTACGCGCATCTCGAACGCGATCTGTCGGGGCCGAAAGGACCGGGACTCGGTCGGCATCCATGGCCATCGGCCGACGCGTTCGCCGCGACACTGTCGCGCCTCGGCATCGCACCCGGCATGCAGGTCGTCGCCTGCGACGACAGCGACGGTGCCTTCGCTGCGCGTCTGTGGTGGTTGCTGCGCAGCGTCGGACACGAAGCCGTCGCGGTGCTCGACGGTGGCTGGGCGGCGTGGGCCGCATCGGGCCTCCCGGTCGAAACGACAGCGCCGCGAATCACACCCGCACCGCCGGTCGCCCTGCGGTTCGACGAGACGCGGTTGCTGCGGGACGCGGACGCATTACGGCAGCATCTCGATGCCGGCGGTCTGCTGCTCGACGCCCGCGCGGACGCGCGCTTCCGCGGCGAAGTCGAACCGCTGGATCCACGCGCCGGTCATGTGCCGGGCGCGCGCAACCGGGCGTATGCCGACAATCTCGATGCGGGCCAGTTCAAGCCTGCCGGTGTGCTCGCGTCGGAATTCGATGCAGTTCTCGGCGGGCATGCACCAACCGATGTGGCGGTGATGTGCGGCTCTGGCGTCACCGCGTGCCATCACCTGCTGGCGATGGCGCATGCCCGGCGCGATGGCGCGAAACTGTATGCGCCGTCGTGGAGCGGGTGGGTGGACGACCCGGCGCACCCGGTCGCGATCGGCGCGGATTGAGCGCTCTTGTGCAGGAGCGGCCCATGGCCGCGATGTGGCTTTAACGGTAGCGCCACATCGCGGCCATGGGCTGCCCCTGCAAATGAAACGCCTCAGCGCCCCAGCCGCGCCACCAGCGCCCGCAAGCCCGCCTGCGTATCCGGCGCATTCCACGCATCGACGAAGCGGCCGAGATCGATGTTGTCCGCATGCAGGGCCTCCACCAGATCCGCACGCGCGATCGCGCGGGTTTCCAGCATCGGTGCGCGTGGCAGCGCCAGCAGCGATTCCATCCAGATGCGTGCGCGCACCGACACCTCGTCGATGCCGGCCAGCTCATCCACCAGTCCGAGCCGCAGTGCTTCGTCCGCGTCGACCAGCAGGCCGCCGACCAGCAGGCGCTCGGCCTGGCGTGCGCCGATCGTGCGGCGCATCAGCCGCTGGATGCCTTCCGGCGCGACCAGTCCGACCTGCGTCTCGTTGAGGCCGATGCGATACGCGCCCGACGCCATCACCCTGTAATCGCAGCACAGCGCCAGCACGCAGCCGCCTGCGGGCGCGTGGCCGGCGAGGGCAGCCGCGACCGGCATCGGCGCACCCGCGAGCGCGCGCGCGGCGGCGAAGAATGCATCCCAGGCATCACGCAGTGCGATGGCATCGGGCAGCGACAGCAGATGCGGCACGTCGAGTCCGCCCGAGAACACCTTGGGGCCACCGGCGAGCACGACCCCGCCAACACCATCGGCCGCCGCCACGTCGATGGCATCGCGCAGCGCGAGGCACAGCGCTGGATCGAGCGCGTTCGCCGGCGGGCGCGCGAGTTTCAGTTCGCGGATCGGGCCGTGGTCCTGGACTTCGATCAGTGCGGTCATGGCGCGGCTCCGGGGAATCAGGACCCCATCGTAGCTTGCGGCGGGCGGATGCCCTGGCGTGGGAGCAACCAAGGTCACTCCCACAGAGTTCACGCAGCCGCCTGCGCCTTCGCCCGCACCGATTCCGGCAGCGCAGTCGGGCGCCCGCTGCGACGGTCGATCCACACCATCACCACGTGACCGTCGGCATACAGCGTCGCGCCGTCATCGGACACGATGCGATGGCCGATCGTCACGCTCGAATTGCCGAGACGATCGACCAGCAGTTCGACGACGATCTTCGACGGATACGGAATCGGCACCTTGTAGTTCATCTGCACCGCGGCGAGCAGCGGCGCGGTCTCGTCGGTCACCCAGGCTTCGCCGACCGTGTCGAACCAGCGGATGCGCGCTTCTTCCAGATACGTCATGAAGTTGGAATTGTTGACGTGGTTGAACGCATCGAGATCGCGCCAGCGCAGCTCGATCGGCATCCGGATCAACACCTTCGATTCGCTCATGCCTTGGCTCCCTTCTTCTTCGGTGATTGCTTCGACGCGGTTTTCTTCGTGCCCGACTTCGTCGCTTCGACCGCTTCAGGATCCGCCTGCTTCGAGCCCGCCTGCATCAGTTCGGCGCGCACCTTCGCTTCCGCTTCGGCGGCCTTGGTCGATGCGCCCTTGCGCGGCAACGGCTTGGGCAGGTGCGCGGTCGACTTGCGGGCCAGCTTGCGTTCCGGCTTCGGCGCTGCCGGTTCCGGCAGCTTGGCGTCGAGCAGGCGCGCAAGGAACTGGCCGGTATGCGATTGCGGCATCGCCGCGACCTGCTCGGGCGTGCCCTCGGCGATGATCTGCCCACCGCGGTGGCCGCCCTCGGGTCCGAGATCGATGACCCAGTCCGCGGTCTTGATCACGTCGAGGTTGTGCTCGATCACGACCACCGTATTGCCGTCGTCACGCAGCTTGTGCAGCACGGCGAGCAGGTGTTCGATGTCATGGAAGTGCAGGCCGGTCGTGGGTTCGTCGAGGATGTAGAGCGTGCGCCCGGTGTCGCGACGCGAGAGTTCCTTCGACAGCTTGACGCGCTGCGCTTCGCCACCCGACAGCGTCGTCGCGCTCTGGCCCAGCTTGACGTAGGTCAGGCCCACGTCGACCAGCGTTTCGAGCTTGCGCGCGATCGGCGGCAGATTCTCGAACAGGCCCAGCGCGTCCTCGACCGTCATCTCCAGCACGTCGTGGATGCTGTGGCCCCGGTAGAGGATCTCCAGCGTTTCGCGGTTGTAGCGCTTGCCGTGGCAGACATCGCAGGGCACATAGACGTCGGGCAGGAAGTGCATTTCCACCTTCAGCAGGCCGTCGCCCTGACAGGCCTCGCAGCGGCCGCCGCGGACGTTGAAGCTGAAACGCCCGGCCGCGTAACCGCGGGCACGCGCTTCGGGCACCTGCGCGAACAGCTCGCGCAGCGGCGTGAACAGACCGGTGTAGGTGGCCGGGTTCGAACGCGGCGTACGGCCGATCGGCGACTGGTCGATGTCGACGACCTTGTCGAACAGGTCCAGCCCTTCGATCTCGCGATAGGGCGCCGCTTTGTGCGAGGCGCCGTTGATCTCGTTCGCCGCCAGCGAATGCAGCGTGTCGTTGATCAGCGTCGACTTGCCCGAGCCGGACACGCCGGTGATCGCGGTGAACAGGCCCGAATGGATCGTCAGGTCGACGTTCTTGAGGTTGTGGCCGGACGCGCCGAGCAGCCTGAGCTGCATCTTCGGATTCGGCTTGTGGCGCCTGTTCGGAATTTCGATGCGCTTGCGGCCGCTGAGGTACTGGCCGGTCAGCGAACGCGGCGCCTTGAGCACGTCTTCGTACGACCCCTGCGCGACGACTTCGCCGCCGTGCACGCCCGCACCGGGGCCGATGTCGACGATGTGGTCGGCGAGACGGATCGCATCCTCGTCGTGCTCGACGACGATGACCGTATTGCCCAGATCGCGCAGCCGCGTCAGCGTGCCGAGCAGGCGCTCATTGTCGCGCTGGTGCAGGCCGATCGACGGCTCGTCGAGCACGTACATCACCCCGACCAGGCCGGCGCCGATCTGTGACGCCAGACGGATGCGCTGCGCTTCACCGCCCGACAGCGTGTCGGCCTTGCGCTCCAGGGTGAGGTAGTCGAGACCCACGTCGACGAGGAAGCTCAGCCGCTCGCCGATTTCCTTGACGATCTTGGCGGCGATCTCGCCGCGCCAGCCCGGCAGTTCCATCGTGCTGAAGAACGTCAGCGCCTCATCGATCGGCAGCACGACCAGCGACTGCATCGGCCGGTCGGCGACGAAGACATTGCGCGCCGAACGGTTGAGGCGTGCGCCGCCGCAATCGGGGCACGGCCGCTCGCTGATGTACTTGCCCAGTTCCTCGCGCACCGCCGACGATTCGGTCTCGCGGTAGCGGCGCTCGAGGTTCGGCACGATGCCTTCGAAGCGATGCTTGCGCTGGGTGCGTGCGCCCGAATCGGTGATGTAGGTGAAGTTGATCGTCTCCGTGCCGCTGCCGGACAGCACCGCATCGCGCGAGGCTTGCGGCAGTTCCTGCCACGGCGTATCGACGTCGAAACCGTAGTGCCTGGCCAGCGACTGCAGCAGCTGGAAGTAATACGCGTTGCGGCGATCCCAGCCGCGCACGGCGCCCGCGGCCAGCGACAGTTCCGGATGCACGACCACGCGCTCGGGATCGAAGAATTCGCTCAACCCCAGACCGTCGCAGGTCTGGCAGGCGCCGATCGGCGAGTTGAACGAGAACAGGCGCGGCTCGAGCTCCGGCAGTGCGTAATCGCAGACCGGGCAGCTGTACTTGGACGAGAACAGATGCGGCGCGATCGACGCATCGTCGATCGCCTGCACCGACACCATGCCTTCGCCGAGCTTGAGCGCGGTTTCGAAGGATTCGGCCAGGCGCTGCTTCATGTCGTCGCGGACCTTGAAGCGGTCGATCACGGCCTCGATCGTGTGCTTCTGGCGCAGGGCGAGCGTGGGCAGCCCGTCGATCTCGTAGAGCACGCCATCGACGCGCACGCGCACATAGCCCTGCGCACGCAGTTGCTCGAACACCTGCGCGTGTTCGCCCTTGCGTTCGCGCACCACCGGCGCCAGCAGCATCCAGCGCTGCTCGGGATCGAGGGTCAGCACGTGGTCGACCATCTGGCTGACCGTCTGTGCTTCCAGCGGATAGCCGTGGTCGGGGCAGCGCGGACTGCCGACGCGTGCGTAAAGCAGGCGCAGGTAGTCGTAGATCTCGGTGATCGTGCCGACCGTCGAACGCGGATTGTGCGAGGTCGATTTCTGCTCGATCGAGATCGCCGGCGACAGACCTTCGATGTGGTCGATGTCGGGCTTTTCCATCACGCTGAGGAACTGGCGTGCATACGACGACAGCGACTCGACGTAGCGGCGCTGGCCTTCGGCATAGATCGTGTCGAACGCCAGCGACGATTTGCCCGAGCCCGACAGGCCGGTGATGACGATCAGCTGGTCGCGCGGCAGGTCGAGATCGATGTTCTTGAGATTGTGGGTACGGGCACCGCGAATGCGGATGGTATCCATCGCCATCGGCTTGGAATCCGGTTGTGGGAGCGGGGAGGGGCGGTCCGGCCCGTGCCGAGGCGCCTGGGCGCATGCGGAACGGGCAATCGGTCAGACTACCGAGCCCGACAGATGGGGGCAAACCGCCCACACGCCAGCCTGCCGGTGAGGCGTCGCAGGATCTGCGAATGGCCGGCATTCAGTCGTCGAATGCCTCTTCGGGTGCGGGCGTGCCCGCGATTCCGCGAGGGCGCCTGGCCGCAGGCCGGCGCGGAATCGGCAGCAAGCCCGCGCCCACCTGGATCTGCTGTGGCAATCCTCAGGCAACTTGACCGCAAGTCACTGATCCCATTAAAATCCCGCTCCTGTCCGCCCTCGATGGCGGCAGGTGAGACCACAATAACTACAGAGGAAGTCTGGTCATGAGTTATGCAGTCCTCGTCACGGGCGGTAAGCAGTACCGCGTGATGGCAGGTGAAACCCTCCGCGTCGAGAAGCTCGAAGGCGACGTGGGGAGCGAGATCAAGTTCGACAACATCCTGCTGCTGGGCGACGGTGATGGCGTGAAGCTGGGCGACGCGCTGAAGGGCGCGACGGTTGCCGCGACGATCAAGTCGCACGGCCGCGCCGACAAGATCCGCATCATCAAGTTCCGCCGCCGCAAGCACCACATGAAGCAGCAGGGGCACCGTCAGTACTACACCGAAATCGAGATCACCGGCATTGCCGGTGGCAGCAAGTAAGGAGCAGCAGGCATGGCACACAAAAAGGGCGTAGGTTCTTCGCGCAACGGCCGCGACTCCAACCCGAAGTACCTCGGCGTCAAGATCTACGGTGGTCAGGCCATCGAAGCCGGCAACATCATCGTGCGTCAGCGCGGCACCCAGTTCCATCCGGGCGCCGGCGTCGGCCTGGGTCGTGACCACACCCTGTTCGCGCTGGTTGACGGCAAGGTCGATTTTTCGACCAAGGGTCCGAAGAACCGCCGCACCGTCAGCGTGCTCGCCGAGGCCTGAGCCTCCCGCGACGCGTGACACCGGAAAGCCCCGCTTCGGCGGGGTTTTTCGTTGATGGCCGCCACGCGGTGGCCATCTGTTTCCCGCCCGGGTGCCCGTGATGCGACGCATCGCGATCCGGCGCCTCGGGTAAGCTGGCCGGCGATGTGCGTGGTATCTGCCGCGCGTCCCGAGCCCCGTATTCCTTTTCCGTTCCGCTTTTCCGGTTGCCTGTCATGAAGCTCGTCGACGAAGTCGAAATCACTGTCACCGCCGGCAATGGCGGCAATGGCTGCGTCGGATTCCGGCGCGAGAAGTTCATTCCGCTCGGTGGCCCGGACGGCGGCGACGGCGGCAATGGCGGCAGTGTGCTGATCGTCGCCGACGAGAACCTCAACACGCTGGTCGACTTCCGTCATCAGACGATGTTCCGCGCCGGTCGTGGCGAGAACGGCATGGGCCGGCAGATGTACGGCAAGGGCGGCGACGACAAGGTCATCGTCGTGCCGGTGGGCACGGTGGTGCACAACGTCATGACCGACGAGGTGATCGGTGATCTGACCGAACACGGTCAGAGTCTGCTGGTCGCGCGCGGAGGCCAGGGCGGCCTCGGCAACATGCATTTCAAGAGTTCGACCAACCGCTCGCCGCGGCAGTCGACGCCGGGCGAACCGGGCGAAGAGCGCACGCTGCGCCTGGAACTCAAGCTGCTGGCCGACATCGGCCTGCTGGGCTTTCCGAACGCCGGCAAGAGCACGCTGATCCGCGCGGTGTCGGCGGCGACGCCGAAGGTCGCGGACTATCCGTTCACCACGCTGTATCCGAATCTCGGCGTGGTCAGCGTGGAGCCGGCGCGCAGTTTCGTCATCGCCGACATTCCGGGCCTGATCGAAGGCGCGGCCGACGGTGCCGGCCTGGGTGCGCTGTTCCTGCGCCATATCCAGCGCACGCGCGTGTTGCTGCATCTGGTGGAGATCGCGCCGCTCGACGGCAGCGATGCCGTGGACCAGGTGCGTGCGATCGAGCGCGAGCTCGAGAAATTCGACGCCGCGCTGCTCGACAAGCCGCGCTGGTTGCTGATCAACAAGGCCGACACGCTGCTGCCGGAAGAGGCCGAGGCCGAAGCCGCGCGCATCATCGATGCCCTCGGCTGGACCGCGCCGTGGTTCCTGATCTCGGGTCTCGCCCACGACGGCACCCGCGAAGTCATGCTCAAGGTGCAGGCCACGCTCGACGACATGGACCGCGAAGCACGCGAGGCGGCGGACGCAGTCTGATCCGCGCGCCCTCGTGACCGATGGGTGTCGTGTCTGGGCTGGATGGAAGTGAGCACCTCTCCCTCCGGGAGAGGTCGACGCGCGAAGCGCGTCGGGCGAGGGTGGGGCTCTACATGCAAGCGTCCCAAGCGCCCTCGTCAGCGCCAACAAAAAACCCGGCCGAGGCCGGGTTTTTGCGCATCGGCCGCCGAAGCGGCCGGGCAGGGATCAGGCCGCGGCCTTGATCGCCTTGATGCGTGCGGTCAGGCGGCTCTTGTGACGGGCTGCCTTGTTCTTGTGGATCAGGCCGCGCGAGCTGAAACGGTCGAGGATCGGCTGGGCGACATTGAATGCCTCCTGCGCGCCGGTGGCGTCGTTGGCGTCGAGCGCCTTGAGCACCTTCTTGACGGCGGTACGGAGCTGCGAGCGCTGGGCGGAGTTGCGCGCGTTGCGCACAACGGTCTGCTTGGCGCGCTTCTTGGCGGACTTGATGTTTGCCACGATGGATTCCTGGAAGCTGGACGTGTGAAAATCCGGCGTCGCCGGACCAATGGAAATTTGAGCAGGAAATTATGGGTGTTTCAGATACTTGCGTCAACCAGCCCGGCCTGAACGGCCTCCGCCTGTGACGGCTCCCGATCCGGCGGCGGCCAGCCCGGCCCCTGCACAGCGCGGCGGATTGCTGCGTTCGAGCGCGGTGTTCAGCGCGATGACCCTGATCTCGCGGATTGCGGGCTTCGCCCGCGACATGCTGCAGGCCACGCTGTTCGGTACCGGCGGGGCGATGAGTGCGTTCATTGTCGCCTATCGCATCCCCAATTTTCTACGCCGGGTGTTCGCCGAAGGCTCGATGGCGATGGCCTTCGTGCCGGTGCTCAACGAGATCAAGGAGCGCGGGGATCGCGCGGCGCTGAAATCCTTCATTGACGCGATGGCCGGTGCACTGTGCGCGGTGGTGCTGGTGGTCTGCGCGCTGGGCATGCTGCTGGCGCCGCTGGTCGCGCGGCTGTTTGCGCCGGGCTGGGTCGATCAGCCTGAACTGCTTGCGCAGACCGCACAGATGCTGCGGATCACGTTCCCGTATCTGCTCTTCATCTCGTTGATGTCGCTGTCGGCGTCGATCCTCAACAGCCACGGCAAGTTCGCGCTGCCGGCGTTCACCCCGGTGCTGCACAACCTGACGATGATCGCCGCGATGCTGTGGCTGGCGCCGCGCTTCGCGTTGCCGCCGCAGGGTTTGGCGTGGGGCGTGCTGATCGCCGGATTCCTGCAGCTGGCGCTGCTCTGGCCGGCACTCGGTCGATTGGGCCTGCGACCGAGGTTGCGTCCGGGGTTTGGCCACGGCGAGGTGCGCAAGGTCGGCCGACTGATGTTGCCGACCCTGTTTTCCTCGTCGGTCGCCCAGGTGAACCTGATCGTCGGTACCGCCTTCGCTTCGCTGCTGGCGGCCGGCAGCGTCGACTGGCTGTACTACTCCGATCGCCTGATCGAGTTCCCGCTGGGCCTGTTCGGTGTGGCGCTGGGCACGGTGATCCTGCCGCACCTCTCGCGCCGGCACGCTGCCGAGGACGCGACCGGCTACAACCAGTCGCTCGACTGGGGCCTGCGCATGGCACTGCTGGCCGGCGTGCCGGCGGGCCTGGGCCTGCTGCTGCTGGCCGAGCCGATCACCGCGACGGTCTTCAACTACGGCGAGTTCAGCGCGCGCGACACCCGCATGGCGGCGATCAGCCTGACCGCCATGAGTCTCGGCGTGCCGGCTTTCATGCTCAGCAAGGTGCTGGCGCCGGCGTTCTATGCGCGTCAGGACACGAAGACGCCGATGCGCGCGGCGATCTGGACGGTGGCAGCGAACGTGGTGCTGACGATCGTGCTCACAACGCCGTTGTGGCTGTACGACGTGCCAGGTGCGCATGGCGGCATCGCCCTAGCCACGGCGCTGGCCGGCGTGGTCAATGCGGCGCTGTTGTGGCGGTACCTGCGCCAGCGCGGGATCTTCGCGCCCGAGCCGGGGTGGGGGGGCTATGCGCTGCGGCTCGCCGGCGCCTGCCTGGCGATGGCGGTCGTGGTGCTGGGGCTGCGTTTCTGGATCGGTGAATGGACGGCCATCCATGGCGCTATGCACCGCATCGGCTGGCTGGTGCTGGTGATCGGCGCGGGCGGGGCAACCTATGTCGCCGCGATGGTCGCGCTGGGCCTGCGGCCGCGTCATCTACGGCACTGACCGTCCGGCATCCGGGCGACGGCTATACTTGCCGGTCATTCTTTCGACGCGGGCGCCGACCGGTGCGCCCGCCGCAACGGACCCACATGAGCAGGCTGTTCCGCGACATCGCCGGCGGGCCCCTCTGTGCCGACGGCAGCGTGGTCTGCATCGGCGCGTTCGACGGGCTGCATCTGGGGCACCAGGCGCTGGTGCGGCACGCGGTCGCGCGTGCGCAGGTGCTGGGCGTCGACGCCGCCGCGCTGAGTTTCGAGCCGCTGCCCCGCGAGTTCTTCGCCGCCGCATCGCCGCCGCCGCGGCTGGGGCCGGTGCGGGCGAAGTTCGAAGGTCTGCGCGGTCTCGGCGCCGACGTCGTCGGCCTGCTGCGTTTCGATGCGCGCATGGCGGCGATGTCGCCCGAGGCCTTCGTCGACACAGTGCTGGTGCAGCGCCTGCGCGCGCGTGAAGTCTGGGTGGGTCCGGGTTTCCGCTTCGGCCACAAACGCGCTGGCGATCTGGCGACGCTGCAGGCCCTGGGTGGCAAGGCGGGTTTCACCGCTGGCGAGATCGAGCCGCTGGTGGTCGATGGCGAGCGCGTGTCGAGCACGCACATCCGCAATGCGCTGGTGGCCGGTGATTTCGAACACGCCGCGCGCCTGCTCGGACGGCCGTATGCGGTGTCCGGGCGCGTGGTGCGCGGCCAGCAGTTGGGTCGCACGCTGGGTTACCCGACCGCGAACCTGCGCTTCGGCGGCAAGGTGCCGGCGCTGCGCGGCATCTACGCCACGCGCGTGCACGGCATCGGAGATGCTCCGTGGCCGTCGGTGTCGAGCTTCGGCACCCGGCCGACGGTCGGTGGCGTCGAGCCGCTGCTCGAAGCGCACCTGTTCGATTTCGATGGCGATCTCTACGGCCGCCGCATCGAAGTCGAATTCGTCGCGCGTCTGCGCGACGAGGAAAAGTTCGACGATCTGCCGAGTCTCGTCGCGCAGATGGATCTCGACGCTGCACAGGCACGGGCGCTGCTGGCGGCTGCGCCTTCCCCACAACACGAAATGCAACGACAGGATTACGCGTGAGCGCCGATTCGAATCCCTACAAGTCGACGATCCACCTGCCGGCGACCGAGTTCCCGATGCGTGGCGACCTGCCCAGGCGCGAGCCGGCGATGCTGGCGCGCTGGGAAGAAGAGGGCCTCTACGCGCAGCTGCGCGACCATGCGCGCGGGCGTCCGCAGTTCGTGCTGCACGACGGCCCGCCGTATGCGAACGGCTCGATCCATCTCGGCCATGCGGTCAACAAGATCCTCAAGGACATCATCGTCAAGTCCAAGGGCATGGCGGGTTTCGATGCGCCCTACATCCCGGGTTGGGATTGCCACGGCCTGCCGATCGAGATCGCGATCGAGAAGAAGTGGGGCAAGGTCGGCGTCAAGCTCGATGCGGTCGAGTTCCGGCAGAAGTGCCGCGAGTACGCCAACGAACAGGTCGACATCCAGCGGCGCGACTTCAAGCGCCTCGGTGTGCTCGGTGACTGGGACAACCCGTACCGCACGCTCGATTTCCGCTTCGAAGCCGACGAGATCCGCGCGCTGGCCAAGGTGGTCGACAACGGCCATCTGACCCGCGGCGTGAAGCCGGTGCACTGGTGCTTCGACTGCGGCTCGGCGCTGGCCGAGGCCGAGATCGAATATGCCGACAAGGTTTCGCCCGCGGTCGATGTCGCCTATGTCGCGCGTGACTCCGCCGCGTTCGCGCACGCGTTCGGCGCGACGTTGCCGGTCGATGTCGACGTGGCGCTGCCGATCTGGACGACCACGCCGTGGACGCTGCCGGCGTCGCTCGCGGTGTCGCTGGGCGCCGATCTCGAATACGCGCTGGTCGAAGGCCCGGTCGCTTCGGGCGGCCGTCGCCGCTGGCTGGTGCTGGCCGATGCACTGGCCGAACGTGCGCTGCGTCGCTACGGCGTCGACGGCGATGTGGTCGTGCACGGCCGCGTCGCTGGCAGTGCGCTGGAGCATCTGGTGCTCGCGCATCCGTTCTATGCCGAGCGCGACATCCCGGTGATCCTCGGCGACCACGTGTCGGCCGAAGACGGTACCGGCGCCGTGCATACCGCGCCGGGTCACGGCCAGGAGGATTACGTCGTCGGCAAGGCCTACGGCCTGCTCGACCGCTACACCGCGGCCCAGCTCAATCCGGTCGACGGCCGCGGCGTGTATCTACCGTCGACGCCGCCGATCGGCGACACCGCGCTGGCCGGCCTGCACATCTGGAAGGCCAACGACGTCATCGTCGACGCGCTGCGCGCGCAGGGCAGCCTGCTCGCGTTCGCGAAGCTCGAGCACAGCTATCCGCATTGCTGGCGCCACAAGACGCCGATCGCGTTCCGCGCGACGCCGCAATGGTTCATCTCGATGTCGCAGGCCAACCTGCGCAACGACGCGCTGGCCGCGATCCAGGACGTCACCTGGTATCCCGAATGGGGCCAGGCCCGCATCGCCGGCATGGTCGAAGGACGTCCGGACTGGACGATCTCGCGCCAGCGTACCTGGGGCGTGCCGATCGCGCTGTTCGTGCATCGCGAGACCGGTGAGCCGCACCCACGCAGCACCGAGCTGATGCGTCTGGTCGCCGATCGCGTGGAAGAACACGGCGTCGACATCTGGTACACGCTCGACGCCAGCGAACTGCTCGGCGACGATGCGGCGCACTACGACAGGATCACCGACATTCTCGACGTGTGGTTCGACTCGGGCGTGACCCACGAAGGCGTGCTGCTGGCGCGTGGGTACCAGAAGCCGGCCGACCTGTATCTCGAAGGTTCCGACCAGCATCGCGGCTGGTTCCAGTCCTCGCTGCTGACCGGCGTCGCGATCGACAAGGCTGCGCCGTACAGGCAGTGCCTGACGCACGGCTTCACCGTCGACGAGCACGGCCGCAAGATGTCGAAGTCGCTCGGCAACGGCATCGAGCCGCAGGACATCATGAAGACGCTGGGCGCCGACATCCTGCGTTTGTGGATCGCCTCGGCCGATTACAGCAATGAGATGTCGCTGTCGCAGGAAATTCTCAAGCGCACCGCCGACGCCTATCGCCGCATCCGCAACACTGCGCGCTTCCTGCTCGGCAATCTGGCCGGCTTCGAGCCGGCGCGTGATCTGGTCGCGCCGCAGGACATGGTCGCGCTGGACCGCTGGATCGTGCATCGCGCGGCCCAGCTGCAGGCGCGGATCGAAGATGCGTATGCGCGCTACGACTTCGCCGAGATCGTGCAGGCGCTGTCGAACTTCTGCAGCGTCGATCTGGGGTCGCTGTATCTCGACGTCACCAAGGATCGGCTCTACACGATGCCCGAGCATTCGGTCGGCCGTCGCAGCGCGCAGACCGCGATGTACCACGTCGCCGAAGCGTTCACGCGCTGGATCGCGCCGGTGCTGAGCTTCACCGCGGAAGAGTTGTGGCGCCATCTTCCGGCACCGGCGGATGGCGCGCGCGAAGCCAATGTGCAGTTCGCGACCTGGTACACCGGTCTGTCAGTGCTCGACGGTGATGCCGACTGGGGGCCGCAGGACTTCGAGCGTGTGCTGGAACTGCGCGAGCGTGTCTCCAAGGTGCTCGAACCGATGCGCGCCAGCGGCGAGATCGGCGCGGCACTCGATGCCGAGATCGAACTGCGCTGCGGCGTGTCGGACGCGAACTGGTTGTCGCCGGTCGTCGACGAACTGCGCTTCCTGCTGATCAGCGGTGACGTGACGATCGTCGATGACGCGGATGTCACCGCGATCGGTGTCACCGCGCGTGCGACGGCCAAGCCCAAGTGCGTGCGCTGCTGGCAGCGCCGCGACGATGTCGGGACGCATTCGGGGCACCCCGAGCTGTGCGGCCGATGTGTGGAGAACATCGCGACCGATGGTCGCGACGGTGGCGGCGAAACCCGGAGGTGGTTCTGATGGCCAAGGTGACCCCCAACGCCCTGCCGTGGCTGGTGCTGTCGGCCGTGGTGATCGTGCTCGACCAGCTGACCAAGTACTGGGTGCTGACCTCGCTGCCCGAGTACACCGCGATTCCGGTCATCGACGGCTTCTGGAACTGGTACCGCACCTACAACACCGGCGCGGCGTTCAGCTTCCTTGCAAATGCGGGCGGCTGGCAGAAATGGTTCTTCACGATCCTCGCGATCGGTATCTGCGGCATGCTCGGCTGGTGGCTGACCAGGACCCCACGTCGCGACTGGCGCACCGCGCTGCCGTTCGCGCTGGTGATCGGTGGTGCACTGGGCAACGTCATCGACCGCCAGATCCACGGCCATGTCGTCGATTTCATCCAGTGGCACTGGCAGGACTATTACTGGCCGGCGTTCAACATCGCCGACGCGGCCATCGTGGGTGGTGCGATCGGGATTGCGCTGTTCGGATTTTTCCCGGGGAAGAAGAAGGCGTAGGGGCTCGCCGCGGGCTGAACTGGTCGAGTACCTCTCCCTCCGGGAGAGGTCGACGCGCAAAGCGCGTCGGGTGAGGGTCGGGCTCTCGCGATGATCCGCACGCACGGCCCTGGACATGAGCGATGTTCAGGGTTCAAAAGCAGCATTCCCGCGGCTTCGCCCTCACCCCGTTCCCCTCTCCCGTCGGGAGAGGGGCGTACGTGCCGTGCGGGAGACGCTTCGTCGTGCTTCCGTTCCGTTTCGGTGCCCCGGGCTCCGGTAAACTTGGGCTCTATGGACATCGTCCTCGCCAACCCCCGCGGCTTCTGCGCCGGCGTCGATCGCGCGATCGAGATCGTCAAGCGTGCGATCGAGACGCTCGGCGCGCCGATCTACGTGCGGCATGAAGTCGTGCACAACCGCTTCGTCGTCGAAGACCTCAAGCGCCGCGGCGCGATCTTCGTCGAGGAGCTCGATGAGGTGCCCGACGGCGTCACCGTGATCTTCAGCGCGCACGGCGTCTCGCAGGCCGTCCGCGAAGAAGCCACGCGTCGCGGTCTGAAGGTGTTCGATGCCACGTGCCCGCTGGTGACCAAGGTCCACTTCGAGGTCGCCCGCCACTGCCGCGCCGGCCGCGACGTGGTTTTGATCGGTCACGAAGGTCACCCGGAAGTCGAAGGCACGATGGGCCAGTGGCGCGCCGAGGCGGGCACCGGCTCGATCTACCTGGTCGAGGACGAGGACGACGTCGCCGCGCTGGTGGTCAACCAGCCCGAGAACCTCGCCTACACCACGCAGACCACGTTGTCGGTCGACGACACCCGCGGCGTGATCGCGGCGCTGCGCGAGAAGTTTCCGGTGCTGCAGGGGCCGAAGAACGACGACATCTGCTACGCCACGCAGAACCGCCAGGACGCCGTGCGCGACCTCGCGCGCGAATGCGATCTGGTGCTCGTCGTCGGATCGCCGAACAGCTCCAATTCCAACCGCCTGCGCGAGCTGGCCGAGCGCGACGGCGTGGAGGCCTACCTGATCGACGGCGCCGAGGAAATCGATCCGCGCTGGGTCAAAGGCCGCCGCCACATCGGCGTCACCGCGGGCGCGTCGGCGCCGGACATCCTCGTGCAGGGCGTGCTCGCCCGCCTGCGCGAACTCGGTGCGGACGGCCTGCGCGAGCTGTCGGGCGAGCCGGAGAACATGGTCTTCGCCCTGCCCAGGGAACTGCGCCTGCAACTGGTCGATTGACCGCAGGCGCCGCGCTCCCTAGAATTCGCGTCCCAAGCCGGAATAGCTCAGTTGGTAGAGCGGCGCATTCGTAATGCGTAGGTCGTAGGTTCGATTCCTATTTCCGGCACCAGGTTCAAGAAAAAGGCGACCTTCGGGTCGCCTTTTTTTGCGCATGTGTCTGGTCAGTCGCCGGGCTCAGGCGGTTTCGACGCGGTCACGGCCTGCTGCCTTGGCGCGGTACAGCGCGGCATCGGCGTCGCGGATCCAGTCGGCGAGCGTCACATGGCTGCTCCGGGTCTCGGCCAGGCCCACGCTGACCGTGCACGCCAGGCCAGGCTCGGCCTCGAACGTCAGGCCGGACACTCCGATGCGCAGACGTTCGGCGATCGAGATCGCGCGTTCGCGATCGGCGGAGGTCAGCAGCAGTGCGAATTCGTCGCCGCCGAAGCGGGCGGGCACGTCGTCGCCGGTCGAGATGTCGCGCAGCACATCGCCCACGCGTCGCACCACCACGTCGCCCATGCCGTGGCCGTAGCGGTCGTTGGTGGTCTTGAACTGGTCGATGTCGATCAGCAGCAGGGCCGCTTGCTGACCGCTGCGGTGATACAGCTTGAATGCGTGCTCGGCCAAGGCGTCGAAATGGCGGCGGTTGGGCAGGTTGCTCGTTGTGTCGGTGCGCGTGGCACGTTCGAGTTCGCGGTTCTGGCGCGCGATCGTGCGGCCCAGCCGCCAGGTCACCACGCTCAGTGCGAACTGGTAGCCGAACATCAGTGGCAGACAGGCGAGCACGGTGCGCAGCGACGTATCCGGTGCGAACGGTTGGCCCAGCAGCAGCCAGGTCAATGCGAAGCCCGCGAGCAGTGCGGGCAGCGCGCGCGACAGCAGGCGCCAACCTCCGGCTGCGAACCGGTCGGCACTGAGCACGGTCAGCAGCACCGCCGACGGCAACAGATTGACGCCCATGACCGCGATCCACACGCCGCCGGCGGCCGCGTCGGCGACGAGGCTGCGGTACTCGACGGCCGCGGGATCGCGCGCGCGGCGTGCGAGCAGCCACGCGATATGCGGCCAGGCCAGCGCGTTGAAGAGCAACCCCGCCCAGGTCCATCCCGACGTGCCGGTTTCATGCAGGACCGACGCGATCGGCACGGCGCAGAGCAGGGTGCCGAGCATCCGCATGCGATGGATGCGGGTCACGAAACGCAGCGCGGGCGTACGCGAACGATCGGCGATGTCGTCGTAGTAGGGCACCAGCGTGCTGCCTCGCGTAGTGGTGGGGCGTGCGTGGAAATTGTAGAGCGAACGTGAACACGCGCGGCGGAATTCGTGACGTGCGGCGCAACCGGCATGACCTTCGGCCCATGCGCGCCGAGTATCGGAAATGGCCGCGCAAGGACGTCGGGTCTCCGATGCTGCGACGGAGCTCCGCTATGCTGCGGCCACTCCCGTTTTCGCAAACACGCCGTGGCCAAGACCGCTTCCAAAGCCCGTACCGCCTTCGTCTGCAACGAGTGCGGCGCCGATTTCAACAAGTGGCAGGGCCAGTGCAGTGCCTGCGGCGCGTGGGATTCGATCTCCGAGATCGTGCTCGAAAGCGCGGCCGCGGCGAGTTCGCCGGCGTCGCGTCGCAGCGGTTGGGCAGGAAAAATCGATGCGCCCAAGGTCATGGCGCTCAAGGACGTGCAGCAGGGCGAAGACGTGCGCGTGTCGACCGGCATCGGCGAGTTCGATCGCGTGCTCGGCGGTGGTCTGGTCGAAGGCGCGGTGGTGCTGGTCGGCGGCGATCCCGGTATCGGCAAGTCGACGCTGCTGCTGCAGGCGCTGGCGCAGATGGCCGGCACGCTGCCGGGTCTGTACGTCACCGGCGAGGAATCGTTGGCGCAGGTCGCGGGTCGCGCGGTGCGGCTCGGGCTGTCGCTCGATGGTCTGCATGCGTTGGCCGAGACCGGCATCGAACGCATCCTGCAGCACGCATCGGAATTGCGGCCGAAGCTGATCATCGCCGACTCGATCCAGACCTTGTGGACCGAGTCGCTGACCGCAGCCCCGGGCTCGGTGAGCCAGGTGCGCGAGACCGCCGCGCGTCTGGTGCGCTACGCCAAGGAAACCGGCACCGCCGTATTTCTCGTCGGCCACGTGACCAAGGAAGGTGGCATCGCCGGCCCGCGCGTGCTCGAGCACATGGTCGATGCAGTGCTGTATTTCGAAGGCGACAGCGGCAGCCGCTTCCGGGTCATGCGTGCGTTCAAGAACCGATTCGGCGCGGTCAACGAACTCGGCGTGTTCGCGATGGGCGATCGTGGCCTCAAGGAAGTGCCCAACCCGTCGGCGATCTTCCTGTCCGGCGGCAGCACGCCGCAGCCCGGCAGCTGCGTGATGGTCACGCGCGAAGGCACGCGGCCGTTGCTGGTCGAAGTGCAGGCGCTGGTGGATGCGTCGCCGCTGTCGAATCCGCGCCGCGTCGCGGTCGGCATGGAAGGCAACCGTCTGGCGATGCTGCTGGCGGTGCTGCATCGCCACGGCGGCATCATGACCGGCGACCAGGACGTGTTCGTCAACGTCGTCGGCGGCATCCGCGTGCAGGAAACCGCGGCCGATCTGCCGGTGCTGCTGTCGGTGCTGTCGTCGCTGCGCGATGCGCCGCTGCCGGACAAGACGATCGCGTTCGGCGAGGTTGGGCTCAGCGGCGAGATTCGACCGGTACCGAACGGCGAAGAGCGCTTGCGCGAAGCGGCCACGCACGGGTTCAAGCGCGCAATCGTTGCCAAGGCAAATGCGCCGAAGACCGGCAGCTTCAAGGGCATGGAGGTGATCGGTGTCGAGCGCCTGGCGGAGGCGCTGGAACACATCTGACGCGGCGCGCCGGCTAACATCGGGCGATGTCCCGAACGCCTGTCACGACGACCGTTGCGCGTGTCGTCTCCATCGTCCTGCATCCCTTCTTCGTGCTGGCAGCGCTTGCGCTGCTGGCCGCCTGGCGCGTCGATCCGGCATCGCTCGCCCGCACCGCGCTCGGTATCGGCGTCGCCATCGCGATCGTATCGGTCTTCATCTGGCAGCGGCGGCGTGGCGGGCACTGGCAGACGATCGATGCGTCTCGCCGTCAGGAGCGTCCGCTGCTGTACGCGCTCGCGCTGATCGTTGCCGGTGCCTACTGGCTGTGGATGGGCGGCCGCGCATCGGCGACGTCGAACGGCGTCCTCGCCGCCGTCGCGATGCTGTGCGTCGCCGGCATCGCCAACCGCTGGATCAAGCTGTCGCTGCACATGGCGAGCCTGTCATTCGCGGGCGTCGCTGCATGGTCGTTGTGGCCGGCCTGGGCGATCGTCGCCCTGGCGACGTTGCCGTTGCTCGGATGGGCGCGTCTGAAGATGGCGCGGCACACGGTGCGTGAAGTGCTCGGCGGCACGGTGCTGGGGTTGCTCTCAGGCGCGACGCTGCTCGCAGCAGGCTGACGACTCTGTGGGAGCGCGCTTGCGCGCGATGCGGCTCTCCCGGCAGAGCCATCGCGCGCAAGCGCGCTCCCACAAGCTCAATGTCCGCCCGACGCGGCGCCGCCCATCTTCGCCACGAACGGCGGCTTCGCCATCCACACGAACGCGATCACCACCAGGAACAGGATGCCGAGCAGATGGAAGATGTCGTTGAAGCCGAGCTGCGCCGCCTGCTGCGCGATCATCTGGTCGAGCATCATCGCGCCGCGTTGCACGTCGCCGTTGCCGAGTGCGGTGACGGTCTGCTGCAGCGTCGGATCATGCGCGGGAATGTGTTCGATCAGCTGCGCGTGATGCACCGTGGTGCGCTGGTTCCAGCCCCAGGTCGTCAGTGACGCCGCGAAGCTGCCGCCGAGCGTGCGGCAGAACGTCGCCAGGCCCGAGCCCGCGGCGATCTCGTGCGGCTCCAGATCCGACAGCAGGATCGTCAGCACCGGCATGAAGAACAGCGCGACACCGAGGCCCTGCCACAGCTGCACGGTCGCGATGTGCTGGAAGTCGACGTCGAGATTGAAGCCCGAGCGCAGGAAGCTGGTGAACGCCATCACCATGAAGGCGAAGCTGGCGAGCACGCGCAGGTCGAAACGCGTCGCGTATTTGCCCACCAGCGGCGTGAGCAGCACCGGCAGGATGCCGATCGGCGCGGTCGCAAAGCCGGCCCAGATCGGCGTATAGCCGAGGTTGCGCTGCAGCCACAGCGGCACCAGCAGGCCGACGGCGAAGAATGCCGCGTAGCCGAGCACCATCGCGATCGTGCCGAAGGCGAAGTTGCGATGCCGGAACAGGCGCAGATTGACGATCGGATCCTTCTCGGTGAGTTCCCAGACCAGGAACACCGCCAGGCCGATGACCGCGGTGATGCCGAGCCAGACGATCTTCGTCGATTCGAACCAGTCTTCCTCGTTGCCGAGGTCGAGCAGCGTCTGCAGCGCACCGACGCCGATGATCAACGTGATCAGCCCGACGTAATCCATCTTCGGCGTTTCGAGCTTCTCCGGCCGGCCGCGCAGCTGGTTGGCGACGACGACGCTGGCGAAGATGCCGATCGGCACGTTGATGAAGAAGATCCATTCCCAGCTGTAGTTGTCGGTGATCCAGCCGCCGAGAATCGGTCCGCAGATCGGCGCGACCACCGTCACCATCGCGAGCAATGCGATCGCCTGCCCGCGTTTGGCCGGTGGATAGATCGAGATCAGCAGCGCCTGGGTGACCGGATACATCGGGCCGGCAACGAAGCCCTGGATCGCGCGCGCGGCGACCAGAAATCCCATGCTCGATGCGAGTCCGCACAGCAGTGACGCGAGCACGAACGCGAACGTCGCCCACACGAACAGTTTTCGCTCGCCGAAGCGCCGGACCATGTAGCCGGTCAGCGGCAGCGCGATCGCGTTGCTGACCGCGAACGAGGTGATCACCCACGTCGCCTGGTTGGCACTCGCGCCGAGGTTGCCGGCGATCGTGGGCAGCGACACGTTGGCGATCGTGATGTCGAGCACCTGCATGAACGACGCCAGCGCGAGGCCGATCGTCGTCAGCGCGAGGTTCGGCGGACGGAACGAGGATGGCGCGGCCGGGGCAGGGGCGCCCGGCGCGTCGGCAGTGGTCGTGGACATGGCGGACTCGGCGGGCGGCGGATCAGCGACGGGCGACGGTGGTGGCCGGCAGGTTCTGCGCGATGGTGCGTTCGATCAGCGCGTCGGCCTGCGCCAGTTGCTCGGCGTAGGCATCGGTCGACAGCAGCGGCGTGCTGCGCGGCGCGTCGACCGAGGCCAGCACCGCGCCATCCTGGTCGCGCACGGTGACATCGACGTGCATCGACAGGCCGAGTCGCAGCGGATGTTCGACGACCTGTTCGGGATCGAGTTCGATCCGTACCGGCACGCGCTGCACGATCTTGATCCAGTTGCCGCTGGCGTTCTGCGCCGGCAGCAGCGAGAACGCACTGCCCGTCCCCATGCCCAGACTCGCGACGCGACCGTCGTAACGCACATCGCTGCCGTAGAGATCGGCGTGCACTTCGACCGGCTGGCCGATGCGCATCTTCGTCAGCTGGGTTTCCTTGAAGTTCGCCTCGATCCACACCTGTTCCAGCGGCACGATCGTCATCAGCGTATTGCCCGGCGCCACGCGCTGGCCGAGCTGCACCTCGCGCCTGGCGACGTGACCCGACACCGGCGCGACGATCGCCATGCGCTGCAGGTTGAGCCACGCCTGGCGCAGCTGGCCGGCGGCGGCCTGCACCTGCGGCTGGCTGGCGATTTCGGTCGCATCCACCAGCGCGCGGCTGCGCGACAGCTGCCCCTGCGAACCCGACAGCGCCGCTTCCGCGCCCGCCAGAATGTCGCGTGCATGCGCGAGTTCCTCGCGCGACACGGCGCCGCTGGCGACCAGCCCTTCGCGACGCTTCACGTCCTCGCGCGCCTGGCGCACGGCGACCTGGCGCGCGGCGAGATCGGCCTGGCCGGATTCGACGCTGCTGTAGAGCCCCCGCACCTGGCGCACCGTGCTGGCGAGGTTGGCGACGGACTGGTCATAGGCGACCTGTGCGTCGTTGGGATCCAGATGCACCAGTGCCTGGCCGGCTTCGACGCGCATGCCTTCGTCGGCATCGATCGAGACCACGGTGCCCATCGTCTGCGGCACGATGCTGACGACGTTGCCCTGCACGTAGGCATCGTCGGTGTCCTGGTGCCAGCGCGCGACCAGCAGATACCACGCGGCCCAGCCGATGCCGGCAACGATGGCGACGGTGGCGAGGATCGCGAGCGCGCGGCGGCGCTTGCCGTTTGGCGCGGCGGCGGGAGAGGGGGTCTGTTCGGAAGTCATGGCGTGGTCGCCCCGGCGAGGTCGTGCGTGGAAGAAGGTGCGGCGACGACGAGGCCGCCACCGAGCGCGCGGTCGAGATCGACCGCTGCGGACAGACGTTGCGCGCGCAGCGCGGCGAGTTGCTGTTCGAGCTGCAACAGCGGCCGTTGCGCGGCGAGCACATCGAGCTGGTTGCCGATGCCCGCCTGATAGCGTGTGTCGGCGAGTGCGAAGGCCTGGCGTGCGGCGTCGGCGGCCTCACTGACGGTCGCGATCTGCGCATCGAACGCGCGCGCCGACTGCAGGGCGTCGGTCACTTCGCGCAGGCCCGTCACCAGCGTCTGGTTGTAGCTCGCGACCGCGAGGTCGTACTCGGCATCGCGTTGCGACAGGCCCGCGCGCAGACGGCCGCCATCGAAGATCGGCAGGCTGATCGCCGGTCCGCCGAGACCGAGCACCGCGTCGCTGCCGAACAGGTCCGACAGGTTGCCGGCGGCGAGACCGACCAGCGCACTGAGATTGACGCTCGGCTTGAACGCGGCCTGCGCCGCATCCACGCCGCGCGACGCGGCTTCGACCCGCCAGCGCGCAGCGACGACGTCGGCGCGATGGCCCAGCAGTTCGCTCGGCAGCACCGCCGGCACATGCGGCGCGGCGGCCTGCAGCAGCTGCGGACGCGCGATGTCGAGGCCACGGTCCGGGCCTTTGCCCAGCAACGCGGCCAGCGCATTGCGCAGCGCGTCGATCTGCTGCTGCGCGGCCTGTTCTTGTTGGCGCGCGATGCCGATCGAGGTGTCGGCATTGCGCAGTTGCAACTGGTTGTCGAGACCGGCTTCGACGCGCTGCGCGGCGAGATCGCGCAGGCGGCTCGCACGCGCCTGTTCGCGCGCGGCGATGTCCCGCGTGTCGAAGGCCTGCGCCAGCGCGATGTAGGTGCGCGCGACGTTCGCCGACAGGGTGAGCCGCGCCGCCTGCGCATCCACTTCCGCGGCGCGCGCCTGGCCGGCCGCGGCTTCGAATGTCGCGCGCTGGCCGCCCCACAGATCGGGCGCCCAGGCGAAGTTCAACATCAGGATGCCGCTGGCATTGAAGTCGCCGCCGATAGGCTCGGGCGCGATGGTTTCGGGCAACTGTACGCCGCTGAGTCGCGCGCTGGCGCCGAGTGTCGGCTTGCGCTGTGCATCGGCCAGACCGGCCTGCGCCTGCGCGCTGCGGGTGCGGGCGTCGGCGGCGGCGAGTGAGGGGCTGTCGCGCAGGGCTTCGTCGATCAGCGCATCGAGCTGTGGATCGGCGAACGCGGTCCACCAGTCGCTGCGCGGAAAGTCGGCGGCGCTGAGCGGATCGGTGGTCAGGCTGCGGCTGATGGCGAGCGTGTCGGCATCGGTGGCGGCGAGCGTGGGTTCGAGGCCGCGGCTGCTCGCGCAGCCGGCGAGCAGCAGCGCGGAGGCGAGCAGCGCGAGAATCGGCAACGCCGCAGCCCGCGCCCGGCGCGGGGCGCGTGTCATGGAGGAAGACATGGTCACTGTCCGGGGAAGGAGAGGTTGTCGCGGACCTGTTCGAGGACGCGGATGAACTGCAGGCGCTCGGCGTCGTCCATGCCCGACATCGCGCGCTCGCGCACGCGGTTGCCGCACTGGTCGATGTCGCGCCAGATCGTCTGGCCCTGTTCGCTGAGCTGGATGCGCACCACGCGCCGGTCGCCGGGATCGGCATGCCGCTCGACCAGGCCGCGTTCGATCAACTTGTCGATCAGCCGCGTCATCGCGCCGGGGTTGAGTTCGGCCGCGCGCGCCAGATCGGTCGCGCCGGTGGTGCCGAGGGCGAGCTTCTTCAGCGTGATGTACTGGCTGAAACTCAGATCATGGCCGGACTTCGACAGCTCATCGGCCATCCGCGCCCACATGGCGTCGCGGACCTGCCGGAACAGCAGGCCCAGCGAGGAACCGCTGGAAGACGCGCAGGGGCGGGTGGTGTCCATGGGCGCGCATATTCCTCGCCAATGCAATTGTTGTCAAGGCAAGTATTGTTGCGGCAAGCGGAGGTTTCGTAGCGGGTTCGCGGCCATTCAGATCAGGATTCGGGCTCAGCCGCCGGGCACGAGTTCGTAGGGCTGACGCAGCTTGCGTTCGGGCTGGTCGGGGTCCGCGCCGATCCGGTACAGCCACGCTGCGGCATCGCCAGCCGCGCGTAGCCGGGTCGCGGCCAGGCCTTCGGCGACTTCGGTCTCCACCGCGGCCACCCGGCCATCCGGGCCGAAGGTCAGGACCCAGACGAAGCGGCCGCTGTAGTCCGCCGGCGCGATGTCGGGCAGGTAGCGCGTGCGGCCGTTGACGAAGGTGCGGTCGCCGCGATGGAAGGCGGCGGTGTCGAGACTGTCGGCGACTTCGATCGTCGCCTCCGCGGCAATCCGTCCGTCGAAACGCAGGACGACGTGACGCATGCCCGGTGCCACGCCGAGCGCGGCCAGATCGATGTCGCGACAGCGGACGACATGCGACGGCGCACCGGTTTCGGTGCCGAGCCAAAGCGGATGCCGCCCTTGCGCATCGTCGATCTCCAGCCGGACCTCGACCGCGCGCTGCGGGAACGCGGCCGATTTCCAGCAGGCGAGGTGCGGCGCCTCGGGCCGGGTCAGCAGTCCCAGTGCGACCGGCCGCGCGTCCGAGCCATGTGCGGGGGCCTCCCACAGGAACTCGATGTGGCCGTGGATCGGCGAAGCCGACGCCGCATCGTCAGTCGCCAGCGCGACGGCTGACGACAGGCACGCGAGTGCAGATGCGAGAACAGCGGTGAACGTCCATGTGCGCATGCGGGTCTGTCCGATCAGAAAAGCGCGACGTCAAACGGTCCGGCGCAGCACCAGCTCCAGCACGAACTTGCTGCCGAAGAACGCCAGCACCAGCAGCGCCATCGCGGCCAGTGTCCAGCCGACGGCGCGGGCGCCGCGCCAGCCGTGGCGCCAGCGGCCGAACAGCAGGGCGCCGAAGGCCAGCCACGACAGCACGCTGAGCACGGTCTTGTGCATCAGGTGCTGGGCGAAGAAGTCGTCGACGAACAGCACGCCGCTCACCAGCGTCGCGGTGAGCAGGATGAAGCCGACCCAGATCGTGCGGAACAGCAGCGACTCGAGTTCGGTCAGCGGCGGCAGCGCGCGCAGCCAGCGGTGGAATTCGCGTCGACGCAGCGCGCGTTCCTGCGCCCACAGCAACAGCGCGAGCAGGGCGGCGACGGCGAGTGCGGCGTAGGCGAGCAGTGCGCACCAGGCATGCAGTTGCAGGCGCCAGTCGAGCGTATCGGATGAGGGATGCGCGGCCTGGCCGTAGCCGAGCAGGGTGAGCGCGGCGATCGGAAACACGATCACCCCCAGCGCCGCCATGCGGCCGCGCACGTCGTAGAGCACCGTCAGCGCGGCCATGCCCAGGCCCACCAGCGACAGCGCGGCGAAGAAATGCAGTTCGGCGCCGACCTCACGCCACACCAGCACGTGTGCCGCCACGTGCAATGCGATCGCGCCGAGCGCGGGCGCCGCCCACCAGAGCCTGCCCGGCGCCGGCTCACGCGCGACGCCGCGCACGAGCGCCGCGGCCGCCAGCAGATACAGCAGGGCTGCGATGAGAACGATTGTCATCGCAGGAGTGTCGCACGCCCGGCGCTCGCCCGGCAGCGTGCGCGCGTGTTGCACGGCTGGTCGAACGGCTTCGGGAGCGACCGCGGCTATAATCGACGGCCGTATTCCGCCGCATCGAGTCCCGCATGTTCGAGTCCCTGACCCAGCGCCTGTCCGGCACCATGGAGCGCCTGCGCGGCCGCGGTCGTCTGACCGAAGAGAACATCCGCGAGGCCACCCGTGAAGTGCGCATCGCGCTGCTCGAAGCCGACGTCGCGCTGCCCGTGGTGCAGGCGCTGATCGAGCGCATCAAGGTGCGTGCGGTCGGCCAGGAAGTGCTGAAGTCGCTGACGCCGGGCCAGGCGCTGATCAAGGTCGTGCGCGACGAGCTGACCGCGGTCATGGGCGCGCAGGCGACCGAGCTCAACCTCAACGTGCCGGCGCCGGCGATCATCCTGATGGCCGGCCTGCAGGGCGCGGGCAAGACCACGACGGTCGGCAAGCTCGCCAAGCTGCTCAAGGAAAAGCGCAAGAAGAAGGTCATGGTGGTGTCGGCCGACGTTTATCGTCCGGCCGCGATCGAACAGTTGAAGACGCTGGCCGAACAGGTCGACGTGACGTTCTTCCCGTCCGAATCCTCGCAGCAGCCGGTCGACATCGTGCGCGCGGCGATCGCCGCGGCGAAGAAGTCCTTCATCGACGTGCTGCTGGTCGACACCGCCGGCCGCCTGGCGATCGACGAAGCGATGATGGAGGAAATCAAGGCGCTGCACGCCGCGGTCAATCCGGTCGAGACGCTGTTCGTCGTCGACTCGATGACCGGCCAGGACGCCGCCAACACCGCCAAGGCCTTCGGCGAAGCGCTGCCGCTGACCGGCGTGGTGCTGACCAAGACCGACGGCGACGCCCGCGGCGGCGCGGCGCTGTCGGTGCGCTACATCACCGGCAAGCCGATCAAGTTCGTGGGTACCGGCGAAAAGGTCGACGGCCTCGACGTGTTCCATCCCGAGCGTGTCGCCAGCCGCATCCTCGACATGGGCGACGTACTGTCGCTGGTCGAGCAGGTCGAGGGCCAGGTCGACAAGGACAAGGCACAGAAGCTGGCCGAGAAGGTCGCCAAGGGCAAGAAGTTCGACCTCAACGACATGCGCGACCAGCTCGAGCAGATGCAGAACATGGGCGGCATCGGCAGCCTGATGGAGAAGCTCCCGGGCCTGGGCCAGGTGCCCGAGCATCTCAAGCAGCAGGTCAGCCAGGGCAAGGAAGTGCCGCGGATGATCGCGATCATCGGTTCGATGACGAAGAAGGAACGCCGCAATCCGAACCTGCTCAACGGCTCGCGCCGCGCGCGCATCGCCGCCGGTTCCGGCACCACGCCGTCCGACGTCAACAAGCTGATGAAGCAGTACATGCAGATGGAAAAGATGATGGGCAAGATGGCCCGTGGCGGCATGAAGGGGATGATGCGCGGCCTGCAGGGCATGATGGGCGGCATGGGCCGCATGCCGTTCCGCTGATCGCATGACGCGCCCGGCCCGTCAGCGCAGCGACGCCTTCTGTTCGCGCTTCGGGCTGCGGCTGCCGGTGCTGCTGTCGCCGATGGCCGGCGCCTGTCCTGTCGCGCTGTCGCATGCGGTGATCGAAGCCGGTGGCATGGGCGCCATGGGCGCGGTGCTGTCGCAGCCCGATGACATCGGCGCCTGGGTGCACGATCTACGCGCTCTGGGCGGCGGACCCGCCCAGATCAATCTCTGGATCCCCGATCCCGCACCGGTGCGCGATGCCGCGGCCGAAGCCGCAACGCGCGCGTTTCTCGCGCAGTGGGGGCCGGCCGTGCCTGCCGAGGCCGGTGATGCGACGCCGGCTGATTTCGATGCGCAGTGCGATGCGCTGCTCGCCGCGAAGCCCGCCGTGGCCTCGTCGATCATGGGCGTGTTTCCGGCGACCTTCGTCGCAAGACTCAAGGACGCGGGCATTGCCTGGTTCGCCTGTGCGACGACGCTCGATGAAGCGCTCGCTGCCGAAGCGGCCGGCGCCGATGCGGTGGTCGCACAGGGTGTCGAAGCGGGCGGGCATCGCGGCGCGTTCGATGCGGCAAACGCCGAGACGCAACTCGTCGGTCTGTTCTCGCTGGTCCCGCGACTCGCCGATGCGCTGCGCGTGCCGGTGATCGCCGCAGGCGGGATCGCCGATGGGCGCGGCATCGCGGCAGCGTTGACGCTGGGCGCGAGCGCGGTACAGATCGGCACCGCACTCCTGCGCACGCCGGAGGCCGGCATCGCACCTGCCTGGGCCGACGCGCTGACATCGGCGGAGCCCGAACACACCTGGCCGACGCGCGCCTTCAGCGGCCGGCTCGGCCGCGCGCTGGCAACGGATTACGTGCGCGCGGCGGCATCCGCGGATGCACCGCTGCCGCAGCCGTATCCCGTGCAGCGCGCATTGACGGCGCCGATGCGCGCCGCCGCAGTACGCGAGGGTCGCATCGACGCGATACAGGCGTGGGCCGGCCAGTCCGCCGCGTCCGCGCAGGCGCGTCCTGCTGCTGGGCTGGTCGCCGGCTGGTGGCGCAGCGCCGACGCATTGCTGTGAACCGGATCGCATCGGCCACCCGTCTCTGGATCGAGGGCCGGCCTGCCGATACGGCCACGCTGTCCGCGCTGCAGACCAACTACGGCCACCTGTCCACGATGCAGGTGCGTGGCGGCGCGGTGCAGGGATTCGACCGTCATCTGGCGCGCCTGCAATCGGCGAATATCGAGCTGTTCGGCCGTGCGTTGTCCGCTGCGCGCATCCAGCGCGAACTCGCATCCGCCCTTCACGCCGCCGCGGTCGACGACGCCACCCTCCGGGTTTCGGTCGGCGCGCTGGATGCTGCGGCGATCGAGCGGGGCGATGCCGTGGACGTCACGCTGCTCGTCGCGCTGTCGCCGCCGCGCACTGCGCCCACGGCGCCGCAGCGTCTGCAGCGTTGCCGACACCAGCGTCCGCTGGCGCATCTCAAGCACCTCGCAACATTGCCGCTGCTGCATGCACGACGTACTGCGCGCGCCGCAGGCTTCGATGATGCGTTGCTGGTCGATGACGCGGGCCGGGTGCTCGAAGGCGCGTTGTGGAACATCGGCTTCGTCGATGCCGAGGGCGGCATCGTCTGGCCGCAAGGCGATGCGTTGCGTGGCATCACCGAAGGCCTGCTGCGTGCGGGTCTCGACGCCGCGGGCGTCCCCCAGCGCATCGCCCCCGTCAGGCTGGCGGACTGCGTCAGCTTCCAGGCGGCGTTCGCCTGCAACAGCAGCGGCCTGTGGCCACTGGCGTCGGTCGACGGGCAGGCATTCGCGGGAGATCCGGTCATTCCGGAGGCGTTGCAGGCCATTCTGGCGGCCGTGCCATGGGACCCGCTGGACCACTGAGCCGCCCCGGCTTGCCGAGCAGGCGGGGGTTTCCGCTATAATCGCCGGCTTACCTCGCCACCCTGGCGACTGGGCAACACAGGAAGCAAAGCAATGGTCAAGATCCGTCTGACGCGCGGCGGCGCCAAGAAGCGTCCGTTCTACCACATCATCGTGACCGACTCGCGCAGCGCGCGCGACGGCCGCAACATCGAGCGCGTGGGTTACTACAACCCGGTCGCCACCGGTGGCGAGCAGCGCATCGTTCTCGATACCGCACGCGTCGACCATTGGGTGTCCAAGGGTGCGCAGATGACCGACAAGGTCCGCGCCCTGTACAAGGACGCCGGCAAGGTCGCTGCTGCGACCGCCGCTGCCTGATTGACGGGCCGCGCCTTTCGGGCGCGGCCGTTGTCGACATGAACGACCCGACGCGCCAACCTCCCCGCCGGATGATCCAGGTGGGCAAGGTCCATGGCGCGTTCGGTGTGCGTGGCGAAGTGAAACTCGAATCCTTCACCGAACCGCGCAGCGCGATCTTCCGCTACCAGCCCTGGGTGCTGCGCGACGCGCGCGGCATCGAGCGCGAATGCGAAGGCGCGAAGGGTCGCGAGACGCCGAAGGGTGTCGTCGCGACGCTGCCGGGCGTGGAGGATCGTGACGGCGCCGAAGCGACGCGCGGAATCGAAGTCTTCGTGCCGCGCGAGGCGTTGCCGCCGCCCAGACCCGGCGAGTACTACTGGGTCGATCTCGAAGGCCTGCGCGTGCGCAACGTCGAAGGCGTTGATTTCGGCGTCGTCTCGCACCTGTTCTCGACCGGCGCCAACGACGTGCTGGTCGCGCAGGGTGATCGCGAGCGCATGGTGCCGTTCGTGGTGCCGGACTACATCGTGTCGATCGATTTCGACGCCGCGCTGGTGACGGTGGACTGGGATCCCGATTTCTAGAACGGCGCGCCGCGTCTTCGAGACGGCCACGGTGGCCGTCGATACACCGCTGCGCATGCAGGCGCCTGACGCGCTGCGCGATGCGACCGCAGGGGACACGCCATGACGTCCGACCTCACTTCGAATCCAGACGACGCCGCGTCAGTCAATGCACGCGCCATCCGCATCGACGTCGTCAGTCTGTTTCCCGATTTCATCGACCAGGCTGCAGCCGTCGGCGTGGTCGGCCGTGCGCGTGAGCGTGGCCTGCTGGCGCTGCAGGGCTGGAATCCGCGCGATTACGCCGAAGGCAATTACCGCCGTGTCGACGATCGCCCCTTCGGCGGCGGCCCCGGCATGGTGATGCTGATCGAGCCTCTGCGTGCCGCACTCGCCGCCGCGCGTGCAGCCGATCCGGCGCCGGTGCGGGTGATCTACATGAGTCCGCAGGGGCGCCCGCTGACCCAGGCCAAGGTGCGCGAACTGGCGGCGCTGCCGCGGCTGCTGCTGCTGTGCGGCCGCTACGAGGGCGTCGACGAGCGACTGCTGCAGGCGGAAGTCGACGAGGAACTGTCGATCGGCGACTACGTGCTGTCGGGCGGCGAACTGGCCGCGGCGGTGGTCGTGGACGCCGTCGCGCGGCTGCAGGACGGCGCGTTGGGCGATGCGGAATCCGCGGTGCAGGACAGTTTCGAAGGCGATGGCCTGCTCGACTGTCCGCACTACACGCGGCCCGTCGAACACGACATGGGCCGGGTGCCGGACGTGCTGCTGTCGGGCAACCATGCGCAGATCGCCAAATGGCGGCGCCAGCAGTCGCTGGTCCGCACGCTGGAGCGACGTCCGGACCTGATCGACGAAGCGACGCTGGGCAAGGCCGATCGCCGTCTGCTGGCGGCCTGGCGGGCGGAGCAGGGTGGCGACGCGGTCGGTGGATCGGACGGCTGATCCATGCCGGCGAGGGCTCTGGCATTTGCTGCGCAAGCGCGTCTATAATGCGCGGCTAACCGTTTCACCCCGAGCCGAAGAGCTCGCCGAGCCAGAGCGTGCGTCCACGTGCACCACGCCTATAACGACACCAACAGGCCAAGACCATGACCAACAAGCCTTCCCTGAACACCCTGCTGCAGGACTTCGAAAGCGCCCAGACCGCGCGTACGCTTCCCGACTTCGGCCCCGGCGACACCGTCGTCGTCAACGTCAAGGTCAAGGAAGGCAACCGCGAGCGCGTGCAGGCCTACGAGGGCGTGGTCATCGCGATCAAGAACGCGGGCCTGAACTCGGCATTCACCGTCCGCAAGATCTCGCACGGCTTCGGCGTCGAGCGCGTGTTCCAGAGCCACAGCGCGCAGATCGACTCGGTCGAAGTCAAGCGCCGCGGCAAGGTCCGCGCCGGCAAGCTGTACTACCTGCGTGGCCTGGAAGGCAAGAAGGCGCGCATCAAGGAAGACCTGTCGGCTTCGGCGAAGGCCAAGAACGAGAAGGCGCGCGCCGACAAGGCCGCAACTGCTGCCGCTGCTTCGGCACCGGCTGCTGCCGCCGAGTAATCGGACCGCTCCGAGTCGCACGACGGCCGCCGCAAGGCGGCCGTTTGCGTTTGAGGGTTTGGCCAGCGCGCTGCGTGGTCGTGCGCGCACTCGAGCCGAACGGGTAAACCCACACCTCTGCTCCGGGAGAGAACCGCCCCGGACCTGATCCGGGGTCGATGCGCATAGCGCGTGGGGAGAGGGCTCACGGCATGTAGTCGTCAATCGCCATCGTGATCTGAAGACGCGCCTTCGATCTGCCAGCAGTCTCTGCCCGAAATCGGCCGTGCAGATCAAGCATGAGAAAAAGGCGCTGGATCTGCATTCAGCGCCCTTCGTTCCAGCAGTGTGCCGTCGCGCGATCAGTCGTAATCGGCTTCGAGCAGGCGGCCAGTGCGCGCCGAATATTCCAGTTCGACGATGCGGCCGTCGTCCCGGCGGATGTCGATGTCGTACTCGCCATCGTCGTAGGACACGTCGATGACGCGGCCCGGGTGGCGACGCTGCGCATCGGCGAGGATGCTGTCGAGCGAGGCGCTGTTGGTGCGGAAGCGCGGGTCGGCCTTGGCGGCGGCTGCGGCGTGCACGCGGTCATCGTCGCCGCGGCGGTCGTCGCGGTCCTGGGCGAACGCGAGCGGTGCAGCGACGGCGAACGCGGAGGCGGTGATCAGGCTGGCAATGGCGGTACGGGTCATGGGGATTCCTCGGGTTGGGTGGGGAGCACCGGTCTGCAACCGGTTGACGCCAGTCTCCCCATCGCGCTTAACGCGGTTCTGATCGCGCCGTTCACGGTTCTGTTAATCCGCGTCGCCACACTTGCGCCATGCGTACTCTCATTGCTCCGCTCGCACTCGCTGCTCTCCTGTTCGCCGCGCCGCTCGCAGTGCCGCTGCACGCCGATGCACAGGATCCCCAGGGCACCGCCGACTACGCCCGAGATGGTGTGCGCAGTGGCGAATTCGTGCGGCTCGAACGCCTGCTCGCCGATGCCGAACGCCGCTATCCGGGGCGCGTGATCGAGGTGGAACTCGACCAGGACGACGACGAGTACGAGATCGAGATCCTGATGCGCGATGGGCGCGTGGTGGAGCTGAAGTACGATGCGCGCTCCGGGCGCCTGCTCAAGGTCGAGATCGACGACTGATGCGCATCCTGCTGGCCGAAGACGACGTCGAACTCGCCTCGCGCGTCGCCGCTGCGCTCGGCGCCGCCGGCTTCGCGGTCGATCGTGCGGAAGATGGCGCCGACGCCGAATTCCGCGGTCAGACCGAGGCCTTTGATGCGGCCGTGCTCGATCTCGGCCTGCCGAATCTCGATGGCGTCTCGGTGCTGCACCGCTGGCGCGAAGCCGGTCTGAGCTTGCCGGTGCTGGTGCTCACCGCGCGCAGCCGCTGGCACGACAAGCTGGCCGGCTTCAACGCGGGCGCGGACGACTATCTCACCAAGCCGTTCCAGATCGAGGAACTGGTGCTGCGGCTGCAGGCCCTGATCCGCCGCAGCGCCGGCCATGCGTCGCCGCGCCTGCGGTGCGGACCGCTGGAGTTCGATGCCAACGCGGGGCGCTTCGCGCTCGACGGCGATCCGCTCGCGCTGACCGCGCAGGAACATCGCATCCTCGCGTATCTGATCCATCACGCGGGCCGTGTGGTCAGCCGCGGCGAACTTGGCGAACACGTCTACGACAACGGCTTCGATCCCGATTCCAACGCGCTCGACGTGCTGATCGGCCGGATCCGCCGCAAGCTCGGTATCGCCCTGCTGCACACGGTGCGCGGGCAGGGCTTCCGGTTGTCGGAGACACCGTGAAAGCGCGTCGCGCGCTGTCGCTGCGATGGCGGCTGTGGTTGGCCGGCGCGCTGGGCGTGGCGATCTCGGCGTTGATCGCCGGTGGTCTGCTCGGCGCGATGTTCGAACGCTCCGGGCAACGTGCGCTCGACAGTCGCCTCGACGACGATTTCGCGACACTCGCCGGCCTGCTCGAAGCGCGCGGCGATGGTGGCTGGCAGTTGCGTCGTCCACCGGCCGACGAACGCTGGTCGCGGGTGTTCTCCGGTTGGTACTGGCGCATCGGCGATGGCGCGGAGGCCGTGCGTTCGCGCTCGCTTTGGGACGACGAGCTCGCCGCCGACGATGTGCCCGGCACTGCGGCGGTGTGGTCGGTCGTGGAAGGCCCGCGCGGACAGCAGCTGCGCATGCGTGCACAGCTGCTGCGGCTGCCGGGGGTCGCCGATCCCATCCCCGTGCACGTCGCCGGCGACCGCGGCGATGTCATCGCCGAGACGCGCGGATTCCGGCAGGCGGCGATGCTGGCCTTCGTCGGCGCGGCGGCGGCACTGCTGGCGCTGCTGGCCTGGCAGATCGAATGGGGCCTGCGTCCGCTGCGGCGCATGCGCGGCATCCTGCAGCGCGTGCGCAATGGTGACGACGTGCGCTTCGGGGCCGAGCGCTGGCCCGCCGAGGCGGCGCCGCTGGCGGAGCAGATCGACGATCTGCTCGACGAGCATGCTCGCCGCGTGGCACGCGCGCGCCACGCCGCCGAGGATCTCGCGCATGCGCTGAAGACGCCGCTCGCCGTGCTGTCGGCCGAAGCGCAGCGTCCGGGCCGCGACATCGCCGATGTGGTCTCGACCCAGGTGCAGCGCATGCGCGGTGAGGTGGAGCGCAGGCTCGCGGGCGGCTTCGCGGTCGATGCGCGTCAGCGCACACCGATCGCGCCGGTGGCCGAGGCGCTGTGCGGACTGTTCGCGCGGACCGCCGGCGATCGCGTCACGCTGCTCTGCGAGGTCGCGCCCGATCTGCTCTTTGCCGGTGCGCGCGAGGATCTGGAAGAGATGCTCGGCAACCTCGTCGACAACGCGGTGAAGTGGGCGCGCGCGCAGGTGCGGGTCCACGCGACATCCGCTGATGGGCGTGTGCGGATCGCGGTCGACGACGACGGCCCCGGTATGCAGCCCGACGCACTGCAGCAGGCATTGCAGCGGGGCGTGCGCCTCGACAGCCGGGTGCCGGGGCATGGACTGGGACTGTCGATCGTCGACGGCATCGCGGCCGGCTATGAAGGCCGGCTGGTGCTCGAGAGCCTGCAGGACGGCTTCCGCGCGCTGCTTGATTTGCCGGCCGGCGCACCGATATCGGGCGCATGAGCGAAGCACGGGTTCCCAATGCCGCGGACAGTGTCCGCCTCGACCTCTGGCTGTGGGCCGCGCGCTTCTTCAAGACCCGCGCATTGGCCAAGCAGGCGATCGAGACCGGCAAGGTCGATGTCGGCGGTCAGCGTGCGAAGCCCGCGCGTGCGGTCCGCGTCGGCGATGCACTGCGGGTGGCGCGCGGCGAGGAAGTGTTCGACATCGCGGTCGCCGGACTGTCGGACACGCGTGGCCCCGCGAGCGTCGCGCAGACGCTGTACAGCGAGACCGAGGCCTCGCGCGACGCGCGTCTGGCGCGTCTGGCGGAGGCGCGCGCGGCGCGTGCCGGCTATCAGGCGCCGGAGCACAAGCCGGACAAGCGGGCACGGAAACTGATACGCGCCCTCGGCGATATCGACGCGCTCTGAGCGCCCCTCAGCCGGGCAGCCAGTCGCGCACCAGCGATTCCGAAGCCGTCCACAGGCGTTCCGCCATGCCGGCATCGCGCTGCGTGGCGCTCTGTTCGGCTGGCGCGAAGTCGCGATAGAAGGCCCCGTTGATCCCGGATGCCGCGGGCGCCGCGGCCAGCCAGCACGGCGTGGCCGCGCCCTGTTGCACGCTGCGTGCATCACTGCGGTAGCGGCCGCCGACATTGCGCAGGATGTTGCTGCGCGTGTGGCCCGGCGACACGCAGTTGGACGTGGCACGTGTGCCCGCCAACCGTCGCGACAGCTCCAGTGAGAACAGGCCATTCGCCAGCTTGGAATGCGCGTAGCGCGCGTCCCAGCTGGCGCCGGAGAGATCGTCGAACTGGATGCCGCCTGGCGGTGCGTTGCGCTCGTCGCCGCTGCCCAGCACGACCACGCGGCCCTGCGGCGCGGCGGTCACGCGATCGAGCAGGCGCCGCACCAGCAGGTAGTGGCCAAGATGGTTCACCACGAAGGTCTTCTCGATGCCGCGGACCTGTTCCAGATCATCGAGTACCACGCCGGCATTGCAGACCAGCGCATCGACCGGCACGTCGAGCGCGCGGATCGTGTCGCTCGCGGCGACGACCGAATCGAAATCGGCGAGATCCAGCACGACCGGCGTCGCACGGCCTTCGACTGCGGCGCAGGCGGTTTCGCCGCTCGCACGCGAACGCGCGGTGCCGATCACGTGTGCACCGCGCAGCGCGAGCACGCGCATGGTTTCCTGGCCGATGCCGGATGTGCAGCCGGTGACGACGATGGTACGGCCGCGCAGGTCGAGGCCGGCGGTCGCATCTTCGGCAGTGCTCGTCGCGTCGAGATCCGGCGTGCGCGCGAAGCCGGGCAGGGCGGTCGCCAGTGCAGCCAGCGTGCCGGCCTGCAGCAGGCGGCGCCTGCGGTGATCGAAATGCATCGGTCTTGGAGTTCGTGGTGGATCGGGCCGTCGAGTGTAGGGCGACCGCGCGAATGCATCACGCATGGACGACCTTCGGAAACGCGAACGCCGATGCAGAGGCATCGGCGTCCGGTCCACATCGCTCTCGGCCCGCGTTCGCTGCGCCCTATGGGGTGGCAACGGACGCTGGCAGCCTGCCGCACATTTGGCACACAAAGGCCGCGACCCCGAAGAGTCGCGGCCTTCCGTGGTGACGTCCCAGGTGCCAGCGAAGCTCAGGTTTCCGAGCGTGGCTCCTGCTCACCCAGGCTGTTGGGCGAGGTGGTGCCGGCAAAGGCCCCAAGCTTGCGCAGCGCCGCCTCGACGCCGGCCCCATATGCCGGATCGGCCTTCGTGCAGTTGTCGACGTGGCGCTGCTTGATGAAGTCCGGTGCGTCGCCCATCGCGCGGGCGGTGTTGTCGAACAGCAATTGCTGCTTGTCGGGCGTCATCAGCCGGAACAGGTCGCCGGGCTGCTTGTAGTAGTTGGCGTCGTCGTCACGGAAGTTCCACCAGTCGGCGTCGCCGGTGATCTTCAGCGGCGGTTCCCGGAACTGTGGCTGCTCCTGCCACTGGTTGAAGCTGTTGGGCTCGTAGTGGGGCAGGCCGCCGTAGTTGCCGTCGACACGACCGATGCCGTCGCGGTGGTTGCTGTTGACCGGGCAGCGCGCCTTGTTGACGGGGATCTGCTGGTAGTTGGTACCCAGGCGATAGCGCTGCGCGTCGGCGTAATTGAAGAGGCGCGATTGCAGCATCTTGTCCGGTGAAGCACTGATGCCCGGCACCAGGTTGCTCGGCGCGAAGGCGCTCTGTTCGACGTCGGCGAAGAAGTTCTCCGGGTTCCTGTTGAGTTCGAACTCGCCCACTTCGATCAGCGGATAGTCGCCCTTCGGCCATACCTTGGTCAGGTCGAAGGGGTGGTAGGGCACCTTCTCTGCGTCCTCCTCCGGCATGATCTGCACGTACAGCTTCCACTTCGGGAAGTCGCCGCGCTCGATGGCATCGTAGAGATCGCGCTGGTGTGTTTCGCGGTCGTTGCCGACGGCTTCGGCAGCCTCGGCGTCGCTCAGGTTCTCGATGCCCTGCTGGGTGCGGAAGTGGAACTTCACCCAGTAGCGCTCACCTGCCTCGTTCCAGAAGCTGTAGGTGTGCGAGCCGAAGCCGTGCATGTGGCGGTACGACTTCGGAATGCCGCGGTCGCTCATCACGATCGTGACCTGGTGCAGGGCTTCGGGCAGCAGCGTCCACCAGTCCCAGTTGTTGGTCGCCGACCGCAGGTTGGTGCGCGGGTCGCGCTTCACGGCCTTGTTGAGGTCGGGGAACTTGCGCGGATCGCGGATGAAGAACACTGGGGTGTTGTTGCCCACCATGTCCCAGTTGCCTTCCTCGGTGTAGAACTTCAGCGCGAAGCCGCGGATGTCGCGCTCGGCATCGGCCGCGCCACGCTCGCCGGCCACGGTGGTGAAGCGGGCGAACATCTCGGTCTGTTTGCCGACCTTGGAGAAGATCGCCGCGCGGGTGTACTTCGTAATGTCGTGGGTGACGGTGAAGGTGCCGAAGGCGCCCGAACCCTTGGCGTGCATGCGCCGCTCGGGAATCACCTCGCGCACGAAGTTGCCGAGCTTCTCGTGCAGCCAGACGTCCTGCGACAGCAGCGGACCGCGCGGACCGGCGGTCAGGCTGTTCTGGTTGTCCGGTACGGGCGCACCGAAATCGGTGGTGAGGTGGGTAACGGGGCATTTCTTGTCGCTGTCGGTGGGCTTGCTCATGGCGCTGGCTCCCTCTGGCTTGGATGGCGGACGAGGATCTCGGCTCGACTCTACGTCCGCGCGGGGAAAAGGTGAAATTGATTAAGGGGAGGTGACCGATAGAACGAATCTATCGCGCGCGTCTGTTGCTTGACGAACAGCCGACCAGGCTCCATCAGAGCGCCAAGGCCGGGCGTGTCGTCTGCGTGTTGATCGAGCGCCGCGTGGACCGCCGCGCCCACGTCACCGTGTACCTGCAGGCCGGTCGCTTCACCGGTGGCGCTGATGCGGCTCCAGCCGTTGCAGGCGCTGTGCCATCCGTTGTGGTTGCCCGGTCGGGTGTGCGGCATCGCGACACCCATGGCCGGGCACCGCGGTGGTCACGCCAGCGCCCTGAGCCGATACAGCGCTTCCAGCGCCTGCTTGGGCGTCAGTTCGTCGGGATCGAGCCCGGCCAGTGCCTCCAGTGCGGCCGAGGCAGGTGCGAACAGACCGATCTGCTGCGGATTGTCGAGTGCGTCTGCCGACATCGGCGCAGGTGCGGGGCTGTCGTGGCGTCGCTGTTCGAGCTCGGCCAGACGCGCCCGGGCGTTGCGGACAACGGCCTTCGGCAAGCCCGCGAGCGCGGCGACCTGCAGGCCGAAGCTGCGATCCGCCGGCCCCGGCTTGACCGCGTGCATGAACACCAGTGTTTCGTTGCCCTGCGTGTCGCGATGCTCGACCGCATCCAGATGCACGTTGGCAATGCCGCTGCCCGGTTGCGCGAGTGCGGTGAGTTCGAAGTAGTGCGTGGCGAACAGCGTGTAGCTGCGGTTCGCGGCTGCCAGGTGCCGCGCGCAGGCATCGGCCAGCGCAAGGCCGTCGTAGGTCGAGGTGCCGCGGCCGATCTCGTCCATCAGCACCAGCGACTGGTCGGTGGCGTGATGCAGGATGTAGCTGGTCTCGGCCATCTCGACCATGAAGGTCGACTGTCCCTTGGCGAGATCGTCGCCGGCGCCGATGCGGGTCAGGATGCGGTCGATCGGTCCGATCACCGCGCGTGACGCCGGCACGAAACTGCCGATGTGCGCGAGCAGCACGATCAGCGCGTTCTGGCGCATGTAGGTGCTCTTGCCGCCCATGTTCGGACCGGTGATGACCAGCATGCGGCGCGCATCGAACTCGGCGCCGTCACCGAACACCAGGTCATTGGGCTCGAACGGTTCGCGGCGCACGGCCTCGACCACCGGATGCCGGCCGCGTTCGATGCGGATGCCCGGCGCATCGTCGAGTTGCGGGCGCGACCAGTCCAGCGCCTGGCCGCGTTCGGCGAAACAGGCCAGCACGTCGAGTTCGCTGAGTGCACCGGCGCAGTGCTTGAGCGCTTCGATGCGAGCGTTGAGCGCATCGAGCAGTTGTTCGTACAGCAGCCGTTCGCGGGCCAGTGAACGCTCGCGCGCCGACAGCACCTTGTCCTCGAATTGCTTGAGTTCCTCGGTGATGTAGCGCTCGGCGTTGGTCAGCGTCTGCCGGCGCGTGTAATGCGCGGGCGCTTTTGCCGAATGCGCCTTGGAGACTTCGATGTAATAACCGTGGACGCGGTTGTAGCCGACCTTCAGCGTCGGGATGCCGCTGGCTTCGCGCTCGCGTGTTTCCAGATCGACCAGGAACTGGTCGGCCGTCGTGCTCAGCCGTCGCAGTTCGGCGAGTTCGGCATCGTGGCCATCGGCGAACACGCCGCCATCGCGCGCGAGCACCGGCGGTTGTTCGACCAATGCGGTGGTCAGCAGGTGCGCTTCGGCCGCGTGTTCGCCGAGGCTGTCATGCAGGGCGCGCAGCCGCGGCGAATCGAGCGTGCCGAGGACGCCGCGCAGATCCGGCAGCATCGCCAGACCATCGCGCAGCGTGGACAGATCGCGCGGACGCGCCGAACGCAGCGCGATGCGCGTCAGTACGCGTTCCATGTCGCCGAGCGCGCGGAAGCGTTCGCGCAGATCCGCATCACCGCCGGAATCGATCAGTGTCTGTACCGCATGCAGGCGTTCGCCCAGCACGACACGGTCGCGCAGCGGCCGGTGCAGCCAGCGTCGCAGCAGGCGCCCGCCCATCGGGGTGACCGTGGCATCGAGCACGCCCAGCAGGGTGTTGCGGGTGTCGCCGTCGACGCGCGTATCGAGTTCCAGATGCCGGCGCGTTGCGGCGTTCATCGCGATCGCGCCGTCGCCGCTTTCCACCGAAATGGACGTCAGATGCGGCAATCGCTGCTTCTGGGTTTCCTCGACGTAACCCAGCAACGCGCCAGCCGAGGCCACGGCCAACGGCTTGTCGTCGATGCCGAAGCCGGTCAGATCGTGCAGGCCGAAGAACTGCAGCAGCTGGCGCCGGCCGGAATCGGCGTCGAACAGCCACGGCGGACGACGACGCGCACCGGTGCGCTCGGAGAGGAAGCCCGGCCAGCCGTCCTCGTCGGGCACCAGCAGTTCGGCCGGATCGAGCCGCGCGATCTCCGCCTCGAGCATGTCCTGCGTCGCGCATTCGCTGACCAGGAAGCGCCCGCCGGCGAGATCCGCCCAGGCGATGCCATAGTGCCCGGCGCGGTTGCGCGCGACCGCCATCAGGAGTGTGTCGCGACGTTCCTGCAGCAGCGCTTCGTCGGTCACCGTGCCCGGCGTGACGATGCGCACGACCTTGCGTTCGACCAGGCCCTTGCTGGCCGCGGGATCGCCGATCTGTTCGCAGATCGCCACCGACTCGCCGAGTGCGACCAGTCGCGCCAGATAGCCTTCGGCCGCGTGATGCGGCACGCCCGCCATCGGAATCGGCGCGCCGGCGGAATTGCCGCGCTGGGTCAGGGTGATGTCGAGCAGTCGCGCCGCCTTGCGGGCGTCGTCATAGAACAACTCGTAGAAATCGCCCATGCGGAAGAACAGCAGCACATCGGGGTGGTCGGCCTTGGCGGCGAAGAACTGCTGCATCAATGGCGTGTGCTGGGGCGCGGACATCAAATCGCTCGTTCGGCAGGTCGCATAGTCTGCCCGAAACCGCGATTTTCCGCGGTCCGCAGTGGTCTCGCCCGCGGCCCTCACACGGCGCGCAAGTTCCATGCGCACGCGTGTGGAAGCTGTGTTAGGTTTCCGTTCACGGCAGGCGACTGCCGGACGTTCCGGTCTGTCCCCCACGATGACCGGAGCGGCGGGGAATCCCGATGGCGCAATGCCGTCGGGCGTCGGTTTTCGGATGAACCACACCACGTCACTCGGGGGACAATATGGATTCACGTAAGTTGCAGCGCAGCCTGCTCAGTCACGCTGTCGTCGTCGCGCTGGCCACCACCGTCGCCTTGCCTGCACTGGCGCAGTCGACGACGACCGACACCGAAACCCCGACCACGCTGTCGGCGATCACCGTCACCGCCCAGAAGCGCGAGGAAGCGCTGCAGGACGTGCCGATCGTCATCAACGTGTTGCCCGAACAACTGTTGCAGGACACCGGCGTGCGCGACATCAAGGACATGCAGGTCCTGGTGCCGGGGCTCACGGTCACCAGCACCCAGTCCGCGGCGCAGACCACGGCGCGCATCCGCGGCATCGGCACGGTTGGCGACAACCCCGGCCTGGAATCGTCGGTGGGTATCGTGATCGATGGCGTCTACCGCTCGCGCAACAGCGTCGGTTTCGGCGACCTCGGCGAGATGGAACGGATCGAAGTGCTCAAGGGCCCGCAGGGCACGGTGTTCGGGAAGAACACCTCGGCGGGTGTCATCAACGTGATCACCCGGCGGCCGAGCTACACGCAGGCGGCGGAGGGCGAGGTCACGGTCGGCAACTACGGCCTGGTTGGCGTCTCGGGCTCCTACAACGATGCACTGGGCGAGAATGCAGCGTTCCGCGTCTATGCGACCAAGCGCAAGCGCGATGGCTTCGACAACGTCGACACGGCGGGCGGGCCGCGCGTCGAGACAGACGACGCGGATCAGAACTACCACTCCCTGCGCGGCCAGTTGCTGCTCGAACCCACGCCGGAGCTCAGCATCAACTTCATCGCCGACTACACCAGTCGCGAGGAAAACTGCTGTGTCGCCTTCACCACCCATCGCGGTCCAACCGCTGCGATCATCGACGCGCTCACCCCCGGCGGGCAGGGCATCGTGCCGGTGCCCGACCTGGAGCGCCGGCTGGCCTACATCAACCGCACGACCGAACAGGACATCAAGGACAAGGGGGTCTCGGCCGAGGTCAACTGGACCACCCCCTGGGCCAACGAAGCCGTGCTGACCTCCATCACCGCGGTACGTGACTGGGATGCGATCACCAGTATCGACTTCGACTACAGCGGCGCGGACATCATGTACCGGCCGCCGGAGGAGGACTATTCGCTCGCCGGGTTCAAGAACTTCAGCCAGGAGTTCCGGCTGACCGGTTCGACCGACCGCGTGGACTGGATGGTCGGCCTGTTCTATTCCGACGAGGACCTGACCCGCAACGACTCCTATTTCATGGGGCGCGCGTATGAGCCCTATCTGTCGACGCTGATCGGCAGCCAGGTGCTGCCGGGGCTGGCGGCTGCCGTCGGCCAGTTGCCGCCCGAACTCGGCCTGAGCGTGAACACCGCCAACCCGGCGTTGTTCCTGTCGGAGGTCACCGGTCGGCCGTTCGGCAGCAACTACACCGGCATCGGCGCACACGATCGCTACAGCCAGAGCGCCAAGAGCGCGGCGCTCTTCACCAACAACACCTTCCGCCTGAGCGATGCGCTCGACCTGACGGTGGGCCTGCGCTACACGCGTGAGAAGAAGACGCTGATGTCGGACTTCTCCAATCCCAACGGCAGCCAGGCGTGCGGGACCGCCCTGGCCGACCCGGTCGGCAGCATTGGCGGCGCGATGCTCGGGCGGGTGCAGGGCTTCGGCAACCTGCCGCCCGCGCTGCAGCAGCAACTGCTCGCGGCGATGCTGCCGCAACTGCAGCCGGCCATCCAGCAGGTCGCCGGTTTCATGTGCCTGCCCTGGGCCAACACGCTGCACAACGGCCGGCAGACATGGCAGGAGCGCACCGAGAAGGAGTGGTCGGGGACAGTGAAGCTGGCCTACGACTTCTCGGACGACGTGATGGGCTACGTGTCCGCGGCGCGCGGCTACAAGGCAGGCGGGTTCAACCTCGACCGCGTGCAGGTGGGCATTACGCCGCAGGACGACACGGCGTTCCCCGGCGAATTTGTCGACAGCTACGAGCTGGGCCTGAAAACCACCTGGGCCGACGGCAACCTGCTGTTCAACGCCGCGCTGTTCCACCAGCAATACGAGGACTTCCAGCTCAACAGCTTCCTGGGCACCGCGTTCGTGGTGCGCTCGATCCCCAAGGTCACCTCGCAGGGGTTCGAGGCCGAAGTGCTGTGGCAGCCCGGCATTCGCGGTCTGATGCTGCAGAGCGGCCTGACCTACGCGAAGACCGAGTATGGCGACGATCTGCTGCCCGATGCCGATCTGGCACTCCTGCCGGGCAACCAGATGAGTTTCGCGCCGAAATGGTCGGGCAACGCCTCGCTGACCTACGAATGGGACATGGGTGACCGCCTGCTTGGCCGCTTCAACATCGGTGCCAAGTACATGTCCGAGTACAACACCGGCTCGGATCTGGACGTCGAGAAGTTGCAGGAGGGCTACACGCTGGTCAACGCACGCATCGGCTTCGGCCGGCAGGACCAGCGCTGGATGGTCGAGTTGTGGGGGCAGAACCTCACCGACGAGACCTACAAGCAGGTCGGCATCGATGCGCCGATCCAGGCCGGTTCCTGGAACGCGTACCTCGGTGCGCCGCGCACTTACGGCATGACGCTGCGCATGCGCTACTGATCCGTCGCGTCGACGCGACGGCCGGCCCGCGAGGGTCGGCCGTTCGCGTTTCAGGCGCACGGAAACGCGACGTTCCAGGCGCCGGGGCGACGCGTGCGGCACGATGCGGTACAACGGCGGCTACGATCGCGGGACCGCCCATGCACGACACCCAATCCGATGCCGCGCTGCATGCGCTCGCCGAAGAGACCGGCGCGCTGCTGCGCGCGCGCCACCATCGTCTCGTGACCGCCGAAAGCTGCACCGGCGGCTGGATCGCCAAGGCGGTGACCGATGTCGCCGGCTGCTCCGACTGGTTCGACTGCGGCATGGCGGCCTACAGCTACGAGGCCAAGCAGGCGCTGCTGGGCGTCAATCCGCATACGCTGGAAACCCACGGCGCGGTGAGCCGCGAGACCGTGATCGAGATGGTGTCCGGCGCGCTGGTGAATTCCGGTGCCAGCGTTGCGGTCGCGGTGACCGGCATTGCAGGCCCCGGCGGCGGCAGCGACGACAAGCCGGTCGGCACGGTGTGGATCGGCTGGAAACGCCGCGGCGGCTACGCGCGCGCCGAGCTGTTCCAGTTCGATGGCGACCGTGACGCGGTGCGGCGGCAGACGGTTGCGGCGGCGCTGCGCGGCTTGGGTTCGACGGTCGGCTGAGACGGACCGCGCATTGAAAGCGCCATCGCGCTGATGCGCGTACGCGTCGTGCGGCCCTGATCCGGGAATCTGCGACGCGGCTTCCGCCGCGTCGCCTGCAGCGCAGCTACTGCGTCACATCCACCCACACGAGGCGATGGTCGGTGCCGTCGACGATGTCGGCATGCGCCGCGTCGCTGCGCGGCCAGAACACGCCGTTGCCGACGAGCCCGTGACCCACCGACGGCAGCGCGTAATCGAGGCGCAGGTTGCCCACGCGCGGGCCGAAACTGCCGGTGTCGTGCGCGGCCGAGCCGCGATGCTGCGCGTTCGCACCGCCATCGGCTTCAGCGGCCTCGATCGCACCTTCGCTGCGCGGCGTGGCCATGCGCAGCACGCGCGGATGTTCGATCAGTTCGACGATCGCGGTGTGGTCGCCGGCGCCGTCGACAGGATCGTTGTTGAGATCGCCGAGGATCACGAAGCGCGCATCGGCTTCGAGTCCACCGCACGTGCCTGCATCGTCGCACAGCCAGTCATGCGCGCCCGTCGACAGATAGTCGGTCCAGAGGCGGATCTCGTCGTGGTTGCGCGCGACGTTGCGCTTCTCCGGCCCGTCGAATGCCGGCGGCGTGGGGTGCGAGGCCAGCACATGGAGTACGCCGCCGGGTGCGCGCACCTGCACGTCCCAGTGCGACTTCGACGACAGTCGCAGTTGCGACCACGTGCTGTCGGGATGGAACGGACGGCCATCGGGATGATGCGGACGCCGTGCGTTAGGCATCGCATTCCACTTCAGTGACTGGAACGTGCGCGCCGTGGCGGCATCGATCGGATAACGCGACAGCAGCAGCATGCCGTACTGGCCGGGATGCAGACCGTAACCCCAGGCATCGTTGCCGCGATCGCGGCCGTCGCCACCGATAGTGCCGTTGTTGTCGAGATCCAGGCCGCTCTGCACGCCGGTGTTGACCGGGGCGAGATAGCGATACGGATAACGCAACGGTTCGCCGCCGCCGGGCTGGGCGCGTTCGAGCCAGCGCTGCTGGAACAGGTCCGCGGCGCTGCCGTCGGCGACGTAGTCGAACTCGTTGAGCAGCACGATGTCGGGTCGCACCTGTTGCAGCACGGCCGCGACCTTGCGCGCGCCCGCGTCGTCGCCCTGCAACCGCTCGATCAGACCACCGGCTTCGTCGCTGTTGAGCGAGGTGTTGTAGGTGGCGATGCGCAACGTCGCGGGTGTGTCGGGCGTCGTGGCGCGCGGTGCTGCGCCGTGCGTAGTGATCCGCACGCAGGCGACGAGCAGCACCAGGGCAGCGCCGGCGAGCAATGGAAGCAGCAGCGTGCGGCTCACGGCGCAGCGTCCGTCAGCGGTCGCCACTGGCGGCCATCGAAGCCTTCGAGTGGTTGGAAATTGCGTTTGTAGGCCATCTTGCGGTGTCCATCGATCCAGTAGCCGAGATAGAGATAGCGCCGGCGGTCGCGCTGTGCCCAGGCGATCTGTCTGAGGATCGCCAGTGTGCCGAGTCCGCGTGACACGACGTCGGGGTCGTAGAAAGTGTAGACGGCCGACAGTGCATCGCCGACCAGATCGGTCACTGCGACCGCGACCAGTTGCCCGTGCAGGCGCAGTTCCAGCAGCCGCCCTTCGTTCCAGCTGCCGATCAGGAACTGGTCGAATTCGTGCGCGCCGTGGTCGTCCATGCCGCCGGCGGGATGACGCGACACCAGATACTTCCGGTACAGCGCGAGCCGCTCGTCGTTGCGGTCTGCCGGCACCACGCGCGATTCGATGTCGGCATTGCGCGCGAGGGTGCGGCGCTGGCTGCGGTTGGGCGCGAAGGTATCGACTGGAATACGCACCGCAGTGCAGGCGCGGCACTCCGCGCAGTGCGGTCGATAGACGATGTCACCGGAGCGGCGGAAGCCCCAGCGCAAGGCTTGCGGATAGACGCTGCCCAGACGCGGATCGCGTGGATCGAGCACCAGATCGCGCGCTTCCCGATCCGGCCAGTAGCCGCAGACATGCGGCGCGGTGTGGAACAGGCGCAATTCGCCTGTGCCGGCATCCGGTTCTGGTGCGGGGCGCGACGGATTCTGCATGTGCGCAGGATACGCACCGCCGTCGCAGGTGGCGCGACCGCTTCGCCGACCGCCGGCTGAACCGTGCGGGCGACCGGTCAACGGCGCGCGCGGTGCGGGCGTTGATCCCTGCACAGCGGCACGGTGCCGCGGCAACGGGAACACATCCATGAAGACGAGGCTCATCACCACCGCGCTGCTCGCGGCGCTGTCCATCACCACGATCGGCGCGGCCGCCGCGCAGGCGCCGGCTGCAGGTACGCAGGCGGCGAAGCCCGACGGCGAACGTCATCGCGGCCACGGCCCGCGCGGCCACGGCGGCGATCGTGTCGACGCGCTCGCGCGTTTCGACACCGACAACGACGGCCGCATCAGCCGCGCCGAGGCGCAGGCCGGCCAGCAGGCGATGCAGGCACGTCGCGACGCCCATCGCGCCGAACGCGCTGCGCGTGGTGAAACTCCGCGTGCCGATGGTCCGCGTCGCGAAGGCGCACGCAGCGCAGATGCACGCGGCGAACGTCCGCAGCGTGGACCGGGCGGCCCGCGTGCGCACAAGGGCGGCGGCTTCGATCTGGTCGCGAACTTCGACGCGATCGACACCAACCGCGACGGCTATCTGACCCGCGGCGAACTGCGCACCTGGCACACGGCGAAGGCCGCCGAGCGCCGTGCAGAAGGCGAGCGCCGCTTCGATGCGAAGTTCCGCGAAGCCGACCTCAATGGCGACGGCAAGCTGAGCCGCGTGGAAGTGTCGGAGAAGATGCCGCGTCTGGCCGAGCGCTTCGCCTGGCTCGACGAGAACCGCGACGGCTTCCTGAGCCGCGAGGAGCTGCGCCCGGCACGTCCGCAGCGCTGACCCAGGGCGACACATCAATGGAAAAGGCCGCGCAGTGCGCGGCCTTTTTTTGTGCGGGCTTAAGGCAGCGCGTCGTCGGATCCATTTCTCGTATCCGCCAGGCGCATCCGCAGGCGGGATACGCGCGGAGAGAGCCGCTGCGCGCCATTGTCGAAGATACGGATCAGGCGGTCTTGAGCCACAGGATCAGCAGCACGGCTACCAAACCGACGTTGGTCAGGATCAGGCCACTCGTTCCGAACATCAGGCGATAGCCGAGTGCGCGGCGGGCGCCGCCCTTGGGATCGCGCGCCATGTCGCGCGCGATCAACGGATTCATCAGGCGCGGCATGCTGGTCAACAGCGGATAGTTGTAGGGAAACAGCGCCGTCACGAGGAGAATCGACATCCAGCCGACCGACAGTTGGCCCAGGCCTGCGACGAAACCGATACACAGCGCCAGCAGACCCCCTGCCAGAGAACCCCACAGGAACCAGCGGTCGTAGAGCTTGAGAATGGCGATGCGCTCTGCCTCGGTATCGGCGTAACGCGCGACCATCTTCCGGCACAGCCACATCGTCAGACCACCGAACACCAGCGACACACCTGCGGCGCCGAGTGCACTCGCACTGCCCAGCGCGGCCTTGCCGGCGACACCGGCGCCGAATGCGCCGCCAGCCGCGACCCCTGCGACCGTACCCGCCGCGGCAGGCTTCGCGAACGCCGCCAGCCCCGCCGTGACCAGCAACGTGAACGCCGTCCCGGGCGCCGAGCCCTCGGCGAAGTCGCGGAAGCGCGCCATCAGATCCTCGCGCAAGCTGCGACGCGCGCGCGACAGGCGCTTGCGCACGGCGGCATCGGACAGGCCGAGCAGGGCGGCGACCTGTTTCGAATTGCCGCCTTCGCGGTAGTACAGCAGCAGTACTTCGCGGCTTTCGTCGGGCAGGTCGGAGATCAGGTCCGCGGCGACGCGGCCGGTCTCGTCGTCGATGATCTGCTGCATCGGGCAGGCATCGGGATCGGCGGCCTGGGCGATGGCGATGTCGGCGGCCTCGCCGGCGACCATGCGTTCGCGGCGTGCGCGCAGATAGTCGCGGGCGAGGTTGCGGGTGATCTGCCGCAGCCACGGCAGGAAGCTCGTTGCGTTCTGCAGCTTGCCCAGTTGCTGCCAGGCCTTGAGATAGGCCTCCTGCGCAATGTCCTGGCTGGCCTGCACATCACGGGTGATCGCCAGCGCGATCGCGGTGGTCGCGTTCTGGCTCATCTGCACGATGCGACCGTACGCGGCCTGGTCGCCACCGCGCGCGGCGGGCAGTTCCAGGTGGATCCGGGCTTCGAGGCCGTCGGCGGCAATGGCGTTCATGGTGATCCTTGCAGGTCAGGTCGCTTTCAAGGACGCGACCCGGGCACCGGATGTGACCGGTGCTGTCGATGATGCCTGCGGATCCGCGCGGCTGCGATCAGTCGGCCGCGTCGAAGTGCCAGTCGCGGCCGTCGCGGCGGACATCCAGCGTGCGTGTGAGCAGGCCCCGGGTGGCGTCGCTGCCACCGCTGACCAGATCCACGGTGCCCTGGCCGGAGCCGTCGGTGCGGTAGTTGGTGACGTCCAGCGATGCCGCCTGTCCATCGCCGCCATTGCAGACGGAAACGGGGCGCACGTCGGGGTAAGTGGCTTCGAGTTCGGCCAGCAAGGGCGCCGTGGGCGCATCACCGTCGATCGCCACGCAGACCGGTCCTGCCCGCGAGGCCAGCGCGTCGGCCAGTACGGCTGTTGCGAGCGCGCGCGGCACCGGCGCGCGATACTCGCTGGCTTCGACGGTCGGCGGCACCATGTCGAGCACCGGCTCGGGCGCGGCGGCAACGGGCGTCCCGGGGACGGCGTCGGTCGACGGCCGGCTCCACCACGACAGCGCGATCACCAGCACCGCACCGCCGATCAGCGTGTAACGCACCTTGGAGGCACGCGACATACCCTTGCGTGGCGCTTCGGCAGCAGGCGCGAACACGACGTCGGCCTGCTGCAGGTAGCTGCGCGCAGAGGGCTGGCTCTGTAACAGACCGGCCTCGCGCAGCAGTTCACGCGCGCGTGGCTGTTCGTCGGAGCGGGTCACCCACACCGCCGGCCTGGGGCCGCCCGCATCCTCGCGATAGCTGAAATTGCTGCGGCGATTGCCCTTGTAGGAGCGGCCGTTGAGGATCTGCACTTCGATGCCGGCCTCGCGCAGCAACGCCGCGACGCGTTCGACATTTTCGAGACGCGGACTGGAGAAGACCTGCCGCATCTCAGCCTGCCTTCGATGCGGTGTCGTCGTCCGGCAGCACGCGGATCATGCCTTCCTGCGCGGTGCTGGCGACCAGGCGCCCGGCGCGGTCGAAGATCTGTCCGCGTGCGAGGCCGCGCGCGCCCTGCGCGCTGGGACTGTCGATCGAATACAGCAGCCAGTCGTCGACACGGAACGGGCGATGGAACCACAGCGCGTGGTCGAGCGAGGCCATCTGCACGTTCGGCTGGTAGTAGCTGATGCCGTGCGGGAACGTCGCCGTGCCGAGCAGCTGGAAATCGGATGCGTAGGCCAGCAGCGCGCGATGCAGCGCGGGCGCATCGCCGACCGGGCCGGTCAGGCGGAACCACATCTGCTGGAACGGTGGCCGCTTGCGCGGGTGCAGTTCGTCGCGACGGCTCTCGCCGGGCGCGATGACGTGGCGGAATTCGAACGGACCGCTGCGGTCCAGCCAGCGCTGCACCTTGACCGGCAGTTTCGCCAGCACTTCCCCCGGCAGCGGATCCTGCGGCGCGATGTCCTCGGGCGCGGGGACGTCCGGCATCACCGGCTGATGTTCGGCGCCGGCTTCCTCTTCCTGGAACGAGGCCGCGCAGAAAAAGATCACCTTGCCATGCTGGATCGCGGTCACGCGGCGCACCGAGAAGCTGCCACCGTCGCGGGTGCGGTCGACGTCGTAGACGATCGGCGCGTCCACGTCGCCGGCGCGCAGGAAATACGCGTGCAGCGAGTGCGCCGGACGCGGGCTGGTCATCGTGGCCTGCGCCGCCGACAGCGCCTGGCCCAGCACCTGGCCGCCGAACACGTACTTGGTGCCGATGTCGCGGCTCTGGCCACGGAACAGGTTGTCTTCGAGGCGCTCGAGGCTGAGCAGGTCGATCAGTTCGGAAACGGGCGGGGTCATCGCAGAGGGCCGTGCACGGTGGGGGCGGCAGCGTGGCGCGCATGCCAGCCGACGATTATAGGTGGGGCGGGCCTGCGGCCCTGACGCGGGCGTTCAGATGCCGATGCGGGTCAGGGGCACGCGCGCCAGCACGTCGGTCCAGGGGAACAGCGGTCCGGGATCGCGCTTGCGGGCCACGGTCAGGGCGGGATCGTCGCTGGCGGCGACGCGCTCGGTATCCAGATCCTCATGGCCGGCGATCCCGCGCAGGTTCGGCAACGTGACGCGCAGATGCGCGAGCAGCGCCACGAGCGCCTCGATCTGCGCCGGCGTATAGGGTTCGTCCATCGCCTGGCGGCGGCTGTCGTACCAGTCCGGAAAGCGTCCGGTGTTGACCAGTTCGATGCCGACCGAGCTCGCGTTGTGGCCGCGCACGTGATGGGCCACGCGCGTGGCCGGCACGTATTCGACGATGGCGCCGTTCCGGTCGATGTACCAGTGGCCGCTGGCGCCGGTGCCGCTGTCGTAGAGCACGCGTTCGCCGTAGGCGCGCGCTGTGGCGAGGTCGGGCAGTTCGGTGCAGTGGATGACGACGCAGGTGATGTCCTCGACAGCCCGCGGGAAGAGCAGGTCGGCGTAGGGCAGAGGCTGGCGCTGGATCGGCGGTGCGGGCATGGACGGATGGTAGCCCGAGCGGTTCATCGACCCGCGAGGAAGCCCTCCCCCCGCGTTGCGGGGGAGGGCTCGAAACCGTGCGCGCAGAAAAGGGCGTGCGCCCCGATCGGCTACCATTCCACCATGAGAAATCCACCTCCCGACTCCGCATTGCATGCGCTGATGACGCAGTTCCCGCGGGCCGGCAGGCTCGACTGGATCGGTCTGCGGCCGGCCCGTGATGTGCCGATGGTGGCGGTGGACACTGTCTTGGCGACCCGTGACGCCGGCTTGTCCGGTGACCGCTACGCAGGTGGCAGCGGCAAGCGTGGCGCCACGCTGATCCAGGCCGAGCACCTGCCTGTGATCGCGGCGCTGGCCGGGCATGCGTCGATCACGCCGGCTACGCTGCGGCGCAATCTCGTGGTATCGGGCATTCCGCTGATCGCGTTCAAGGGGCGGCGCTTCCGCATCGGCAGCGTGGTGTTCGAAGGCACCGACCCCTGTGATCCGTGTTCGCGCATGGAAGACGCGCTGGGCACGGGGGGCTACAACGCGATGCGCGGCATGGGCGGCCTGTGTGCACGGATCGTCGAAGGCGGCACGCTGCGTCGCGGCGATCGCGTCGAGTGGGTGGACGCATGAGCGCTCACGGTCACTGCATCCTGTCGCACGGGTTCGAGAGCGGGCCCGACGCGACCAAGGTCACCGCGCTGGCGCAGGCTGCCGAACGGCTGGGCTGGACCGCTGAACGCCCCGATTACACCGATCTCGATGCGAAGCGCGAAGTCAGCCCGCTCGGTGATGTCGCCGCGCGCATCGAACGCCTGCAGCGTCTGGCGATGGAGACAGCCGCCCGAGGTCCGCTGGTGCTGGCCGGTTCCAGCCTCGGCGCGTGGATTGCCGGGCACGTGTCGTTGCAGGTGCCGGTCGCCGGCCTGTTCCTGATGGCACCGCCGGTCCGGCTCGATGCCGCGCATCCGCTGCAGGCCGCCGAGGTGCCACTGTCGGTGGTGCACGGCTGGGATGACGAGTTGATTCCCGCCGCCGATGTCGTCGGCTGGACCTGCGCGCGGCGAGGCCGCCTGCTGCTGGTCGACGACGATCACCGGCTGTCGTCGAATGTCGAGACTTCGGCCGATGCGTTCGCGGCGTTGTTGCGGTCGCTCTGATCGCACCTGAGTTCCAGGCGTCTCGACACACTCCGTACGTCATCCCAGCCTGCGCAGGGATGACGGCATCATTTTCCGAATCCGACCCGAGCCCATGAAATTCTTCGCAAGCTGTTCCAAAGGCCTCGAATACCTGCTCGTCGACGAGCTGCTCGCACTCGGCTGCGCGCACGCCACCGCCACGACCGCAGGTGCCAACGTCGAAGGCACGCTGCACGACGCGCAACGCGCGGTGCTGTGGTCGCGGCTCGCCAGCCGTGTGCTGTGGCCGATCGCCGATTACGCCTGCGAGGACGAGGACGCGCTCTACGCCGGCGCGCGCGCCATCGACTGGACCGCGCATCTCGATGCGACGATGGCCCTGGCGATCGATCCGCATGTGTCGGGCGGTGCGATCACCCATGCGCGCTACGCCGCGCAGCGGGTCAAGGACGCGATCGTCGATGCGATGCGTGAAGCGACTGGTGCGCGCCCGGATGTCGACATCGAATCGCCGGACCTGCGCCTGAGCCTGGTCGTGCGCAAGGGACGCGCGATCCTGTCTGTGGATCTCGGCGGAGGCCCGCTGCATCGCCGCGGCTGGCGCCGTGCGCAGGGCGAGGCGCCGTTGAAGGAGAACCTCGCCGCCGCGGTGCTGATGCGCGGCGGCTGGCCGGCGCTGTATGCCGAGGGGGGCGCGCTGCTGGATCCGATGTGCGGCAGCGGCACGCTGTTGATCGAAGGTGCCCTGATGGCGGCCGATGTCGCGCCGGGCCTGTCTCGCGAAGGCGGCGGCGCCGCCGCCGGTCTTGCGCCGAGCCGCTGGCGTGGTTTCGACAGCGCCCATTGGCAACTGCTGTGTGACGAGGCGTTGTCGCGCGAACGCATGGGGCGCCAGCGTCTGCGCAGCGTGTTCTTCGGCCGCGATCTCGACCCGCATGCGATCCGCGCCGCGCGCGAGAACGCGACCGCTGCCGGCCTGCGCGAGGCGATCGACTGGCAGGTCGGCGATATCGCCACGCTGCAGGCGCCGGTGCCGCCGGTATCGCAGGAAGACGACGCGCTGGCCGAATCGGTGAAGCGCGGGCTCGTGGTCTGCAACCCGCCTTACGACGCACGTCTCGCCGCCGATCCCGCGCTGTATCGCACCCTCGGCAACGCGCTGGCGCGCGCGGTGCCCGAGTGGCGCGCGAGCCTGCTGTGCGGCGATGCCGAGCTCGCGCACGCGACCGGCCTGCGCGCGAAGAAGAAGTACCAGGTCTTCAACGGCGCCATCGAATGCAGCCTGATCGTCTGCGACCCGCTGCGGCCGCCGCAGCGCGCCGTCAGCGAGACGCCGGAAGCACTGGGCGAGGGCGCGACGATGGTCGCCAACCGCCTGCGCAAGAACCTGCGCAGGTTCAAGGCCTGGCGCGAGCGCGACGGCGTGAGCTGCTACCGCGTCTACGACGCCGACCTGCCCGAGTACGCGGCCGCGATCGACGTCTACATCCAGTCCGAAGCGGATGCCGGCGCCGAAGGCACGCCGCTGTGGCTGCACATCCAGGAATACGCCGCGCCGGCCGAGATTCCCGAGGCCGTGACGCGCCGACGTTTCGGCGACGTGCTCGCCGCGGCGCGCGATGTGTTCCGCATTCCGCGCGAACGCATCGCGGTCAAGACGCGTTCGAAGGGCAAGGGCGGCAGCAAGTACGGCCGTTTCGATGCGCGCCACGAATTCCTGCTGGTCGACGAGGGCCGCGTGCATCTGCGCGTGAACCTGTTCGACTATCTCGATACCGGCCTGTTCCTCGACCACCGCCCGATGCGCCTGCGTATCGCCGACGAAGCCGCCGACACGCGCTTCCTCAACCTGTTCGGCTACACCGGCGCGGCGACCGTGCATGCCGCAGGCGGCGGCGCGCGTGCCACGACCACCGTCGACCTGTCGGGCACGTATCTGCAGTGGTGCGCCGACAACCTCGCCGCGAACGGCTACGGCGGCGCGAAGCATCGACTGGTGCAGGCCGACGCGCTGCAGTGGCTGGAAGCCGAGACTGCGCAGTTCGATCTGATCTTCTGCGATCCGCCCACGTTCTCGAACTCCGCGCGCGCCAAGGACTTCGACATCCAGCGCGAACACGTGCGCCTGCTCGAGGCTGCGGTCGCGCGGCTCGCCCCGGGCGGCGTGCTGTATTTCTCCAACAACTTCCGCCGCTTCAAGCTCGACGCCGAATCCGTCGCCGCGTTCGCGCATTGCGAAGAGATCACGCCCTCGACGATCCCGCCGGATTTCGAGCGCAATGCACGCATCCACCGCGCCTGGCGCCTGACGGCGCGCTGAGTCTTGTTTCGCTCCTTCTCCCGCGCGCAGGTGCGCGTCGGCAGGCCGGACGGCCCGCGGAAACCTCCGTTCCACCGATGTGCGTGGAATCACCCTCGCGCACCCGCATCGTGTGCGCAGGCCCGAGAGGAACCCACCGATGACTTCCACCGCAGACGCAGCCCGCATCCTCCGCCACGTGCGCGGCATCCCCGCCAGCGATGGCGCAGGGGTGAAGCTCACCCGTGTGATCGGCAGTCCGCAGTTGCCCGATCTGGATCCGTTTCTGCTGCTCGACGAGTTCGGCACCGACAAGCCTGAGGATTACCTCGCCGGCTTCCCCGAACATCCGCACCGCGGCTTCGAAACCGTCACCTACATGCTCGACGGCCGGATGCGCCACAAGGACAACCACGGCAACGAAGGTCTGCTGGTGCCGGGCAGCGTGCAGTGGATGACTGCCGGCCGCGGTCTCGTGCATTCCGAGATGCCCGAGCAGGAAGCGGGCCGCATGCGCGGCTTCCAGCTGTGGGTCAACCTGCCGGCGAAGGACAAGATGACCGCGCCGATGTACCAGGAGTTCGCGCCCGAGCGCATTCCGGTGGTGCAGGCCGGCGAGGGCGTGTCGGTGAAAGTGATCGCCGGTGTCGTCGATGGCTTGGCCGGTCCGATTTCGCAGCCGGCGACCGATCCGCTCTATCTCGACATCACGCTCGCGCCCGGCGCGATCTGGCGCTACGCGCTGCCCGAAGGCCACAACGCATTCGCCTATGCCTTCGAGGGCGACGCGCGCGTAGGCGAGGGCGGCGATGCACGTCCGCTGTCGGCACAGGAACTGGCGGTGCTCGGCGGCGGCGCGGAGTTGATCGTCGAAGCCGGCGACGCAGGCGCGCGGCTGATCCTCGTCGCCGGCCGTCCGCTGCGCGAACCGGTCGCACGCCACGGCCCCTTCGTCATGAACACCCGCGAAGAACTGATGCAGGCCTTCGTCGATTACGAGCAGGGGCGCTTCTGATCCGTGCCGCTGTCACGCGACGATCGAAGGCAACGCTGATCAAGTGGTCATTCCGGCGAAGGCCACCGCTGTCCAGGGAACTCCGGATGACGGCGCAATCCATTTCCTCGTCATTCCGGCTTACGCCGGAATGACGCACTGTGGCTCCGTTGCCGGCAAGCCGTTTGGCGGGAGGTCTACTTGCTCCCCAGCCGCACGTCGGAGAAATGCAGTGACTCGGCATCGCGCAGCGAGCGCGTCAGCGCGGCCTCATCCCGCGCGCGCACGATGATGTGCGCGTAATCGCCAGAGGAAAGTTCCAGCAGCGTTTCGCGCACCAGCGCGCCGGTCAGCTCGTTGTCCGGCGCGTGCCACCACGTGCGGGTGCCGTCGATGGTGACGCGATCACCCACACGGTCGTTGCGGCGTGGCTTGAAGGTTGCGTTGCGCCCAACGGTCACCGCGAAAGCCTGTTGGCCGGTCGCGATGTCCATCGCGCGGCAGAACACGAAATCCGGCCCGGGCTGTACTTCCCAGCGCACGGCAGCATCGGGTGGCAGTTGCGGACATTCGGTGGCGGTCTGTGCCTGGGCCGTCCCCGCACAGAGCAGCGCGCCCAACAGCGCAAGCGGTCGGATCGAAAGCATCGTCGTGGTCCCCTGTGACTCAGCCTTCGACCATACGCCTGCATCCATGCTGCGGCGCGGTAGCGATTGTGACAACCGTCACCGTTCGGGAAGCGGAATGAACTCCGGGTCGCCCGGTACGGTGCCGAAACGGCCCGCGCGCCAGTCGTCCTTGGCCTGTTCGATACGGTCTTTCGAGGACGACACGAAGTTCCACCACAGATGGCGTGGCCCGTCGAGCGGCTCGCCGCCGAACAGCATCGCCTTGAGCGGCGTCTTCGCGCGCAGCTTGGCGACGGCACCGGCATCGAGCACCGCGAGGTGGCGTTGTGGAATGTCGACGCCGTCGAGCTGCGCGTCGCCTTCCAGCACGTAGAGCGCGCGCTCGGCATGCGAGGGCGGGATTGAAAGTTCGGCGTCGGGTTCGAGATCCAGCGCCACGTTGAGCGTGTCGGCGAATACGCGCACCGGCGATTCCTCGCCGAAACCGCGACCGGCGATGACACGCACCCATGCGCCATCGCGGCGGAACTGCGGCAGCGTCGCCGCGGCATGGTGGTGGAACTCGGGCGCGGTTTCCTCGTACGTCTTCGGCAACGCGACCCAGGTCTGCATGCCGTGCAGCGGATGCTGACCTTCGCGGAGCGACTGCGGCGTGCGTTCGGCATGCGCGATACCGCGGCCGGCGGTCATCCAGTTGACGTCGCCCGCGGTGATGTCCTGCGAGTAGCCCAGGGTGTCGGCGTGATGGATCGTGCCCGACCACAGGAAGGTCACCGTCGCCAGGCCGATATGCGGATGCGGACGCACGTCGACGCCTGCGCCCTTCTCGAAGATCGCCGGGCCCATGTGGTCGACGAACACGAACGGGCCGATGCTGCGCGCCTGCAGGGTTGGTACCGCGCGGCGCACTTCGAAACCACCAAGGTCGTGGGTGCGGGGGTTGATCAGCAGGGTCATTGGCGGCTCCGGCGGCGGCGAGGGCAGGGCGTCAGCATGCCAGCATCGCCGCAGCCCCTGCCTTCGTCCGACGGGATGAACCGTTGCGCCGGGGCGGGTCGGCGTCCGCACACGGAATGACGTGCACAGGCGTATGCGGACACCTGTGCAACAGATCAGGGCATGGCTCGGATGTCGGCCAGCCCCGTCCGCCACGCCGCCAGCTTCGCCTCGAATCCCATCGCCGCATGCGCCGGACTTGTCGAAGGCAGGCGCAGCAGGTCGGGCACCGGGTCGAGCGTCGGCAGTACATGGCGCCGGAACAGCGCCTCGGCCGCCGCGCCGTTGAAGCGGACCCGCGCGATACCGGGATGATGCGCGAGCAGTCCGCCGATGTCGTTCGGCGACACGCTGCCGGCCTGGATACGCGCATCGAGACTGCCCGGCCGTATGCATTCCCCGGCCACGTCCCACAGTGCGATCCCGTGTGCGCGCAGGTGCGCGAGACGGGTGTCGTAGGGCAGCGCGGGATCGAACCCGCACAGCCTGCCGACGATCGGCCAGAACTGGTTGCGCGCATGCGCGTAGTAGCGATCCGCCTCCAGCGAGGCCACGCCCGGCATGCTGCCCAGTACGAGTACACGCGACGCGGCATCGACGAGTGGCGCAAAACTGCGGATGCGGGCGTTCATTGCACGATTATCCGGGGTGCGGCGCGCGACCGTGGCAGGCCGGTCGATCCGATCGGCGCGCCATCTGCCGTGTCCGGATCAGCCAGGCGAGCCGGCGCCCGGGGCGAGCAGGGACATCGCGATCGCGCGCCCGCTGTCGGTCAACTGCGCCAGCGTCCGCTCCCCGTCTTCGATCGTGCGCACCCAGCCCGGCCCCTGTGCATCGCCGATGCGCTCGTCGCCGAGATAGGCCAGCGTGCGCAGCAGCACGCTCATGCGGATGCCCAGCCGCTTGCACAGCCGCGGCAGCGACATGCCGTCCGGCGCTGCCGCCAGTTCGGCCAGCAGCGCCTGCAGCAGGGCTTCGTCAGCGGACAACGGCGGCGTGGATGTCGCGCTGGCGCGGCATGTGCGCGCCCACGTCGGCGGCATGCGGGGTCACGATCACCGGGACAGACTTCGACGTCGGCGTACGCGATTCGTCGGCGAAGCTCGACAGCGGCACCAGCGGGTTGGTTTCCGGGTAGTACGCGGCGAGACAGCCGCGCGGAATGTTGTATTCGACCAGCAGAAAACGTGGCGCCTGCCGGCGCACGCCGTCGTCGCAGATGCTTTCCAGGTCTACCCAGTCGCCGGCCAGCATGCCCAGCGCGGCGATGTCATCGGCATGCGCGAACAGCACGCGCCGCTCGCCGAATACGCCGCGGTAGCGGTCGTCGAGGCCGTAGATCGTGGTGTTGTACTGGTCGTGCGAACGCGTGGTCGCCAGCGTGAACACCGGCTGCGTGCCGTGCATACGGCGCGCGCGATGGATCGGGTTGTCGGTCGGCACCGGGCAGGCAAAGAACACCGCCTTGCCGGCGGGGTTGACCCACTTGCGGTCGCGCGCCGTGTTCGACAGGCGGAAGCCACCGGGCACGCGCACGCGGGTGTTGAAGTCATGGAAGTCGTCGAAGGTCGCGGCGATCGCATCGCGAATGCGGTCGTAGTTCTCGACCATGCCCAGCCAGTCGATCTTCGAACGCGCGCCGAGCGTGGCATGCGCAAGCCGCGCGACGATCGCCGGTTCCGACAGCAGCGTGTCCGACGCCGGCGGATTGATGCCCGACGACAGGTGCACCATGCTCATCGAATCCTCCACGGTCACGCCCTGCGGGCCGCCGGCCTGGATGTCGATTTCGGTGCGGCCCAGGCACGGCAGGATCAACGCGTCGCGGCCGTGGATCAGATGGCTGCGGTTGAGCTTGGTGGTGACGTGCGCGGTCAATGCGCAATTGCGCAGGCCGCGCGCGGTGGCGTCGGAATCGGGCGTGGCGATGGCGAAATTGCCGCCCATGCCGAAGAACACCTGGCCGCGGCCGTCGAGCATCGCCTCGATCGCGCCGACGGTGTCGAAGCCATCCTCGCGCGGCGGCTCGAAACCGAACACATCGCGGATGCGATCGAGAAACGCGACCGGCGGCTTCTCGTAGATCATCATCGTGCGGTCGCCCTGCACGTTGCTGTGACCGCGCACGGGGCACGCGCCTGCGCCGGGGCGACCGAGGTTGCCGCGCATCAGCAGCAGGTTCATCAGCACGTTGATCGTCGCGACCGAATGCTTGTGCTGGGTGATGCCCATGCCCCAGCACGCGATGACGCGTTCGCACGACAGATACAGCTCGCCGGCGCGGCGGAGCTGCGCCTCGTCGAGTCCAGATTCCTCGATGATCACGTCCCAGGGTTCGGCCAGCACGTCGACGACAAAGTCCTCGAACCCGGTCGTGTGCTCGGCGATGAACGTTTGGTCAAGCAGTGACGGCTTGCCGAGCCCGGTCTCCTCGACATCGCGTTCGAGCACGTGCTTGATCATGCCCTTCACGGCCGCGAGGTCGCCGCCGATCTTGAGCTGGAAGTAGTCCGACGAGATCTTCGTCGACCCGTAGGTCGCCATCTCCAGCTTGTCCTGCGGATCGGCGAAGCGTTCCAGGCCGCGTTCGCGCAGCGGATTGAACGAGACGATCTTGGCGCCGCGCTTCGCAGCCTCGCGCAGCTCGCCGAGCATGCGCGGATGGTTGGTGCCGGGGTTCTGGCCGAAGATGAAGATGCCGTCGGCGAGTTCGAAATCGTGCAGCGACACGGTGCCCTTGCCGACGCCGATCTGCTTTTTAAGCGCGGTGCCGGACGACTCGTGGCACATGTTCGAGCAGTCGGGGAAATTGTTGGTGCCGTATTCGCGCACGAACAGCTGGTAGAGGAACGCGGCCTCGTTGGAAGTGCGGCCCGAGGTGTAGAAGATCGCGTTGTCGGGCGAGGGCAGGGCGTTGAGATGCGTCGCGACGAGGCCGAGCGCTTCGTCCCAGGTCACCGGTATGTAGTGATCCGTCGCCGCGTCGTAGCGCATCGGCGTTGTCAGGCGGCCCTGCTGCTCCAGCCAGTAGTCGCTGTACTCGGCCAGCTGGGTGACGGTGTATCTGGCGAACAGCTCGGGGCCGGCGCGGAACTTGGTCGCTTCGGCGGCGACGGCCTTGGCGCCGTTCTCGCAGAACTCGAAGGTCGAGGTGTGGTCGCGGTCGGGCCAGGCGCAGCCGGGGCAGTCGAAGCCGTCGGGCTGGTTGGCCTTGAGCAGGGTCTTGGCGCCGCTGACCGCGATCTTCTGTTCGGTCAGATGCCTGGCCACGCTCTTCAGCGCGCCCCAACCGCCGGCGGGACCGTCGTACTTGCGGATCGTGTCGTTGCTCATGGGGCAAAGCTCCTGCCTGTGCGCGCGGCGACCGGCGATGTCGCCGGCGGGGGCAGCAGCCGCTGCGCGTGGGTGTACACGGCATGCCCGTCGTCGCGGGCGAAACCGATCAGGGTGAGATGGGCGCGCTGCGCCAGCGAAATCGCCAGCGCGGTGGGCGCGGAAATCGCCGCCATCAATGCGATGCCGACGCTCGCCGCCTTCATCGCCATTTCGTAGCTGGCGCGACTGGTGACGACGAGAAAACCATTTGCGGGATCGAACGCATCGGCATGCAGTGCGCCGATCAGCTTGTCGAGCGCGTTGTGGCGGCCGACATCCTCGCGTGCGAGCTGCAGCGTGCCGTCGAGCGAGGCCCAGCCTGCCGCGTGCGTGGCGCCGGTGAGCGCGGCGATGGATTGCGCATCGTGCAGTGCGCGCAATGCCCGTGACAGGGCTTCGGGCGACACGCGGACGTCGGTGGTGACCGGCGTGGGATAACGCAGTGCGGCTTCGAGCAGTTCGCTGCCGCAGACGCCGCAGCCACTGCGACCGCTCATGCTGCGACGACGCAACGCCAAAGCTTCGGCACGCGCCTCGGGAATCCGCAGACGGATATCGATGCCTTCGATGAAGTGCGCGATGCCTTCGATCGTCACATCGCCCGGCGCTTCGACGATGCCTTCGCTGATCGCGAACCCACGCGCGAAATCCTCGAGGTCGGCGGGCGTGGCCATCATCACCGCGAACGGCACATCGTTGTAGACGAAGGCCACCGGCACTTCTTCGGCGACGTGGTCGTCGACCTGACGCACCGCGCCGTCGCGCCAGCGCTCGACCGGACGGCGCACGGCGCCGGCAGTCATGTCGCTTTGAGGGGGATCTGTGTTCGGGGAAGGTGTCATGTCGGAAAGATACCGGCGGCCACGTGAGCGGCCGCCGGCACCATCAGGCTCAGGAGAACAGCACCAGTGCTTTTTCGAGCGTTTTCCAGATGCCGAAAGCGAGCGGAATGCCCACCGCGGCCCAGCAGAACGCGACCAGTGCCGGGTTGCCCCCCGAACCGATGCGATCCATCTCGTCCTGGGAGATCAGCGACTGGCCGCTTGCATCGACCTTCTCGTGGGCCAGCTGCTTTTCGTGCGCCAGTTCTTCCGGCGTCATGAAGTACTTGGCGTTGACCGGACGTACCAGCAGGTTGCAGATCAGGCCCAGCGCCAGCATGCCGACGAGGATGTACATCGTGGTGTTGTAGACCTGCGACGGCGGCATGCCGAGGCTCAGCTGGTGCTCGCGCATGTAGCCGATGACCAGCGGACCGAGGATGCCCGCAGTCGCCCAGGCGGTCAGCAGGCGGCCGTGGATCGCGCCGACGTGCTGGGTGCCGAACAGGTCGGCCAGATACGCCGGCACGGTGGCGAAACCGCCGCCGTACATCGACAGGATGATGCAGAACGCGACGACGAACAGCGCGATCGAGCCGGCATTGCCGAGCGTCGGCGCGGACGCGTACAGCGCGATGCCGAGCACGAAGAAGATCGAATAGGTGAGCTTGCGACCGAACTTGTCCGACATCGACGCCCAGAAGAAGCGGCCGAGGATGTTGGCCAGACTCAGCATGCCGACGAAGCCGGCGGCGATCGCGGCGATCGCCGAGAGCTGCTCGGTGCTCAGGTCACCGAAGCCGACATCGACACCGATCAGGCGCCCGCCGAACATCTCCTGCAGCATCGGGGACGCCAGGCCCAGCACGCCGATACCGGCCGAGACATTGAGGCACAGCGCGCCCCAGACCAGCCAGAACTGCGGGATGCCCCAGACCTTCTTCACGTGCACGTGGCCCTGGGTGATCATCGCGTTGTTGCTCGCCGGCGGCGGCGTCCAGCCCTTGGGCTTCCAGCCGGTGGGCGGCACGCGATAGCCGAATGCGCCCGCCATCATGAAGACCAGATAGGCCAGCGCCATCACCAGGAAGGTTTCCTTCACGCCGACCGAGGTCGGGGTGGCGAAGTGGCGCATCAGCATGTCGGCCAGCGGGCTGCCGATCAGCGCGCCGCCGCCGAAGCCCATGATCGCCATGCCGGTCGCCATGCCGCGACGGTCCGGGAACCACTTGATCAGCGTCGACACCGGCGAGATGTAGCCCAGGCCCAGACCGATACCGCCGATGACGCCCGAGCCCAGCCACAGCATCCAGATCTGGTGCAGGTGCACACCGAGCGCGGAGATCAGCAGGCCGCCGCACCAGCACAACGCGGCCACGAAACCGGCCTTGCGCGGGCCGACGCGTTCCAGCCAGCCGCCCCAGATCGCCGCCGAGCAGCCCAGCAGCACGAAGAACAGCGTGTACATCCACTGCAGTTCGCTGATGTTCCAGTCGCAGCTGGCGGACGTGATACGGGCGAAGAACCCCATCTCCGGGCCGCAGGCAATTGGCGCATTGATGCCGACGGCCATCGACAGCGGCAGCCAGAACACGCTGAAGCCATATGCCATGCCGATGCACAGATGGATCGCCAGTGCGGCGGGCGGGACCAGCCAGCGGTTGAAACCGGGCTTGGCGATGATGCGTTCTTTCGAGAGCAGGCTGCCTTCGAGGGCGCTGCTGGTGGGATGTGTCGTTGCGGAACTGGTGGACATGAATCCTCCCCGGGACGATGTGCCGATATCGGATCTTTGTCGCCTGTTTATGCTTTTGGGTACATATTAGGTGCGACAAATCGCCGCAACGGTAACGCCGCAAACCTTGTCTCGCCAGCTCCAATGGTCGAATATTAGGCTTTCAGAAACATATTGAAGCTGCGGCGAGAAGCGCTGCGTCGCAGCAGCTTCGAGGAAGCCGTGCATGTACAAGGTCCGTATCCAGCCGCGTTGGGAACTGGAAAGCGCGGCCGGCGACACACTGCCGTCGCATCTCGTCGAACTGCTGATCGCGGTGCGCGGGACCGGCTCGTTGGCCGCCGCGGCGCGCAAGGTGGGGCTGTCGTACCGCTACGCGTGGGGCCAGTTGCAGGATGCGCGCGACGTGTTCGGACAACCCCTGCTGCGCATGACGCGCGGCCGCGGCGCGAAGCTCACGCCCATCGGAGAGCGCCTGGTGTGGGCGGACAACCGCATCGCGGCACGCCTGTCGCCGATGCTCGACAGTCTGGCGACCGAACTCGAGGCCGAACTCGAACGTACCGTCAGCGCGCATGCCACGCCGCTGCGCATCCACGCCTCGCACGGCTTCGGTGTGGAGACCCTGCGGCGATCGATGGCCGAGCTGGAACTGCCGCTGGACCTGAAGTACCGCAGCCCCGACGACGCCCTGGTCGCCCTGCGCAGCGGCGCCTGCGACATGGCCGGCCTGCACCTGCCGATCGGCGATCTCGAAGCGACGCTGTTCGCGCACTACCGCGACCGCCTCGATCTCGACGCCGACCGCGTGATCCATCTGGCCATGCGCCGCCAGGGACTGGTGCTGGCGCCGGGCAATCCACGGCGCATCGAGACGCTGCAGGATCTGGAGCGTCCCGACATCCGCATGATCCACCGCCAGCCCGGGTCCGGCACGCGGCTGCTGCTCGAAGCGATGCTCAACCGCCACGGCATCGCCTTCGACCGCATCCGCGCCTGCGATGTCGAGGAGCTCACGCACGCGGCGGTGTCGGCGTATGTCGCCAGCGGCCTTGCGGATGTCGGTTTCGCGCTGGAGCCCCCGGCGCGCAAGTACGGGCTCGACTTCTTCCCGCTGATCACCGAGCACTATTTCTTCCTGTGCCACAACGACGTGCTGGAAGCCGGGCGTCTGGCCGAGTTGCTGTCGCTGATCCGCAGCGATGGCTTCCGGCGCGATCTCGGATTGTTGCCGGGGTACGACCCGAGTTACTGCGGCAGGGTGCAGACGTTGCCGGAGGCGTTCGAAGCGGCGCGGGGGTAGGGCGCGGCAGTACCGATAACCGACACCCGTCATTCCAGCGAAAGCTGGAATCCATTTTGATCCTGATCCTCCGCATCAAAATCAAGATGGACCCCAGCTTTTGCTGGGGCGACGGCTAAGAACCCTGCGTCATCCCGGCGTCTGTTGAAATCCGCTGGGGCGACGAGCGCTGCGATCTCTTCCGCCGTCATCCCGGCGAACGCCGGAAGCGCCTCACAACAGCGCGCAGCGCTGGTCATCCAGTGACTTGAATTCGGCCGGTCGGCGCCTTGAAAGATCACGCAGGTCACTGGGTTCCGGCCTGCGCCGGGGCGACGATCAAAAGCATCCAGGCAACCGAAACGCCTACAACCCCTCCGCCGCCAACTTCGCCTTCAACGCCGCCACCGAATCCGCATCCCACTGCGCCCCTGTCGTCGCGATCCAGGCATCGACGTAATCCTCCGCCGCGAACACATGCCCATACCCGGTCGGCGTCGAAGTCGCGACCGCCATGTCCATGCCGAGTTGCAGGAACGTCACCAGCGGAAACCACTGCAGCGAACCGGAGACGTCCCCGGCGCGCGGCCCGGACAGCCAGGCGGGGCGTCGAAACGCCGAACCGGCCTCGAAGAACGTGATCGGGTCGCTGGGATACTGCAGGTAGACGATGCGTGCGCCGCCCCATGCCGCGTTGCCTTCGGGCGCGCCGTCCTGGGTCATGAAGCGCACGACCGAGCCGTCGCCGTAGCGCGGCCGCCACGCCGGCGTTTCAGGATCGCGTCCCAGCGTCGCGTGACGCCAGGTGCGGCTCGGAAATGGCGGGCCTGCCCACAATGCGCCATCGAAAGGCTCGCCCAGCAGATCGAACAGGTCGACCGACAGATCGGAGTTCATCGCGCCCAGGCTCAGCCCGTGCAGGTACAGCCTGGGGCGCGTCCCGGGCGGCAGACTGCGCCAGTGCCCGTGCACCGCGGCGAACAGCGCGCGGGCCGAATCCGCGCCATAGGTCGGATCGACCATCAGTGCCAGCCAACTGGCCAGGTACGAGTACTGCATCGACACCGTCGCGACATCGCCGCGCTGCAGATACTCCAGCGCCATCTGGCTGGCCGGGTCGAGCCAGCCGGTTCCGGTGGGCGTGTTGATGACGAGTACCGCGCGGTCGAACGCGCCCACACGGATCATCTCCGCCAGTGCGAGCTCGGCGCGGGCGCGGATGTCCGGCGCGGAGTTGAGGCCCACGTACACGCGCAGCGGTTCCTGCGCCGGAGCGCCGGTCAGGGCTTCGATGTCGGCCTGTGTCGGTCCCGCCGCGACCGCGGCGCGTCCCATCCGGCCGAGCCCGGACCACCCGACCAGTGACGCCGCGCTGCCGGTCTTGCGCGGGTCCTGCGGCGGCGCGAGTTCGGTGTCGACGACCGCATCGAGCTGGCGGTACGAGGAATCGAGCGCGCGCAATCCGGCCTGGAACACGATGCCGTCGCCGATCGACCAGAACAGCACGCCCGCCAGCGCAACACTGACGATCAGCGAGACGCGCCGCGGCAGGTGCCGGCCCAGTCGCTGCGACAACACGTACACCACGCCGCCGAACACGCGCCCCAGCATCAGCAGCACCAGTGCAACGCCGCTCGCGATCAGCCCCACCAGCACAGGCCGCGCACTCGCGACCGCCTCCAGCCCCATGCGCGTACGGATGTCGTTCTGCCAGCCCGATGCCTGCGCGAGGAACACCACCACCATGACCGCGCAGACCACGATCGCGAGCGCCGTCGCCACGCGTCCGATCGCCAGATCGTGCAGCCGCGGCAGACCGAGGAACACCCACACCCAGCGCAGGAACACGCCAATGCCGTACCCGGCCGCAAACGCGATCCCCGACAGCACGCCCTGGAGCAGCGCATCGCGCGGAATCAGACTGGGCGTCAGCGACGCCGCGAAGCAGATCGTGCCGAGCCACAGCCCCATGCTGCACATCGGATCGAGCATGCGCGCGGCGGCATGGCGGAGGGAGGCACGCGTCGGCATGCGGTCATGGTAGCGCGTGCGGTTGAAGTGTCTGCCTGGCAGGGAGCTTGCGCGGCGAGGCACGCGCTAGCGGAAACGCAGGGCGTGAGGGCAACGCGGCACGGTCGCGTCGGTCGCCTGCATGCGCAAGCGGCCGACCATCTTCAATGAGCAGCGGCGGGCCGGCGCTACGAGAGGGAGGGGCGCGGCGACTGCCGTTCGAAAAATCCGTCTGCTCAAGACAGTTGCTGATCTCAGCCGTGCCGCGAAGCGGTATCGGCTTGAACGAACTGTCAGGTGTCGTTGCTGCGAGAAACCGGGATCAATGTCCGTGATGCAATGTGAGAGTAGATGGCCGCAAAAGCGAAGCCAAATGCACTCAATACGCCAGCAGCCCGCCATAGGGTGGAGTCCGAGAAAACAAATGGCAGAAACAATACGAGTGCGCCAATGCTCAGAAGGTAAGCGCGTCTTTGCAGTAGCGTCGGTTGGCGCACTGCGAGCGCAGTGCTGCAATGAGGGCAAACAACTCGACCTTGGGGGTGGGCCTTATTCGAACGAACGAGATGATCTTGAATCTCGCCTTTGCATGAGCCGCAGGAGAAATTTGACATGGCACCTAGCGCCTGAACTAAGCCGTGCCGCGAAGCGGCATCGGCTTGAATGAACTGTTAGCCATCATGCGGGCCACGAGAAATGACGCTAGCAATTTCGGCTTCTGTCAGTGAGAACCACTCATTTCTTACGCGACTGTGCGCAAATTCTCTATGCAGCTCACGCTCACTTCGCTGGGCATTTGGCGATGCAAAGTGGTGAAGCAGCACAAGCGGCCCCGGATTTGCGCATTGAAGCTGACGCATGCGGCTGGGCACTGATTGCGATGACCCAATTTTGCAGTGCCCGGTGTCCGATTGAATCAAGTAAACGTACCCAAAGGTATCGTGCTCCTTTGGTCCGGGTGGCTGAAACTTGCCGATGTACTTCTCCCAGCCAGGCCAGTCGGAGGTGCCGTATGTGCCGGAGCCATCTACGTGCTCTGCCTCCCAGGCATGCAACTCGTCACGCTCATTCTTTGGCATGGCTGCGTAGCAACCATACATTGCTCCTACATACTCAGGAAAAGATATGCTCATGACGGCAAACGCCTGAGTTAAGCCGCGCCGCGAAGCGGCGTCGGATTGAACGAATTGTTAGGCGACGTGCGAGACAAGCCCATGCCTTAGAAGAAACACTTCTAATTTTCTACCGAGGTTATCTGGATCGGCCCAGAACAGTCTATCCAGTTTATCAAGGCGACTCTTCTGTGAGTCCGACGTTTGCGCTGACGTCAAGCGCCGCCTTGACGTGATCGCAGGAACTTCATCAAAGCCAAAGACCACCTGCTTTGCCTGCAACAGAAGACTTAGTGATGCTAAAGCACCAATCTCCTCAAGGCCCGCAACGGCGTCTTGATAGTGGTCAGACGCGCTGTTGTAGAAGTACTGATCAAAGCCCCCGTTAATGACGTCTCCGCTCAAACAAGTGACTGAAAAGTAGTATTTTTCTGCGGTAGTTAGCCCGGAGTAGCCATTCTCGGTGTGATGCACTCGCTTGATAAGTGAGGGCCAGTAAATACGTGTAGGATCAGTCTTATCAAGCTCGCGCTGAGTTCGATAGTACTGCCTGCTTTTCTCAAGTGAATCACGGATCCCATTCGCGCATGGCATGCACGCACCATCATTCCTTGATGCCGTTGCTGGCAGGATGCTGACTCCACACTTCGAGCAGGGAACCTTTTCCATCAGTCGCCTAGCGCCTTATGTCTTCCAGTTTCCCTACTGTAGGTGCCGAGAGCCCGGCGTGTGCGCCCGATAACGCCTCGGTGTAGCAGCACCGTAATTCAGCAGGGGCCACACGCCGGATCTCGCGCCCTGCG
>Ga0160445_100094_pt1 | contig 89655 bp, 86 predicted proteins | sample HID1972M_E1MG_FD_108215 | JGI IMG/M metagenome (GOLD analysis project Ga0160445, IMG submission 108215) | Enriched pill bug-associated microbial communities from UW Madison campus, WI, USA - HID1972M_E1 MG | ecosystem: Host-associated > Arthropoda: Insects > Digestive system > Unclassified ... | reverse complement strand
GATGGCCGCTTGAGCCCGTATCCAGATGGCTGGATCGCATGCGATCACTTCCGCCAGAAGTCATCGCTCAGATGGCGCTGACGTCTTGAAAACGTGGGGAAACCTTAGAACCTGACCCCGTTAGCCGGATCGGAGTGCCTGCGGCGAGTGAGTAAATCTCGCACCGTTATCCAGGTTCTCACGCGGGGCAGAGAATTGAGCCGAGTAGTCCAACAGCTCTGTATCGCGCCCAACAATCGTCGTCATCCCAGAGATCGGGCATTGCATTTTTAAGGCCTGCACTCGAAAGAAGTCTATTCTCTGCCCGAGTGACAATGGCGACTATTGACCACTTCCGTATCAGTGCCTCGCAAGCTGAGGCATCCGGGCTTTTGCCGAGAGCTAGCAGCTTGTCAATGACTACAGCTACAGGCACTACGTGTTCATGGGCTAACTCAGAGCTGATAGATCTCACATTGCCTTTCGCCTCACCCAGCAGCGCGAGGGCATTCTTGGACCAAAGGGAATGCCCGAGATACTTTCCTTTGCCCCTGCTTGACGTCGCGTTGTCATGGATCTTGCGAAGTCCTTCCGCCAGCATCTGCCGGGCGATGGTTTGATCTTCCAAGTAATCCCATTGGGCCAACATCTGAGATGCGATCTTGGCGAACGTACTAACTTTCCCGTTGGGAAGACTCGTTCCGGTAAGCTGAAGTTCGGCTGCCATTCCTAGAGCAATTATTTTTGGGAATTAGATAAAGCCGGCACAGTTGGCGTATCGCGCCGACATCGCATTTAATTGTAATTCTTTAAAGCGGATCCGAACCTGACATCGTCAGCCCGCTTGGCGCCGTTAGATGCCAACTTGCCGACAAATCACCTAGAAGATCCGTCTGAGTCATCTTCAGCAGAACTATTTTCTCCTTCCGAATCGTCCTCTGAATTTTCGGCTTTATATGGTTCGGCACTTCCAGTGTCGTACTCGAAATCTCTTCCTAGTTCAGAAGTGAGATGGCTCTTCAGCATCTGGAACTTCACGCGTATCCGCTCCCTGAATTTGCTTTCGTCCGGAATATTGAGTCCTTCCATGGATGAGAAGACGGTGTCCTTCGCCACCACGAGTAGTCTAGCTAAACCAAGCCTCTGCGAATGAATGATCATTATTCTTTTAACGAACATTTCGGACAGTTTCCAGCACACTCCGATAACTGCTGTTAGCGCCATGGCGAACGGTAGACGCTGGATAACAAGTGCGAAAACCTCAGAGTAAGACCTTAGGTCGGCTTCGAGAATAGTTTTTGCGCCTGTGAAGAGCTGAAATGAGCATGCAGCAATAATGACGATGCATAAATACAAGAACCACTCATATGATCGAGACTGTTTCTTTCCTTCCGAAACATAGTCCTTGAACTCATCTGAGATCAGACTTCTGTCGTTTGCCAGTTTTGCTAATTCCTGATTGCCATCAACAATTCTTTTATTTAGAGATTCGAGCTCCCTCTTTAATTGTGACTCGCTATTCTGGGATGAAGTTAAACGGTCAATTGCGGATTTTATTGAGATCTCTGTTTCTGACTTGCGCTTGGTAGCTTCTGATATTTCTAGTTCAAGTGCGGATCTTTTGGTGGATAACTCTTCAGTTTTTTCCTCTAGGTTCTGAATGTGTTCTTCAATCGAGCTTGCTGATTCCTTTGCCTCCGATTCTCGTTCTTCGGCCTGCTGAGCAGCATGGTTCACCTTCTCAGAGTAGGAATCAATATCCTCCAATAGAGCAATGGTTTCTCTAAGTTTTGTTCCTGCCGCTTCGAACTGTGAGTATGAGTACCCGTATACTTTCGTGGTTGTGGCGACCAGTGATTTGAAGATGACGTCCGCGCGTACTTGGATGGATTTGCAGACGGATCGAACATCGTATCGAATAACTCTTGTTGAAACTCCGCCGATGCTGACATTGACGGCTCGCCCCGCAGTTTTCCGAAGTTTCCCATCGACTCCTACAGCATGGACTTCAAGTGTTAGAAGGATTCTCGAAGGGTCGTCAGAATGAAATTCAATTCTGTCTATATAGAAGGGGGCGTCTGACGAGAACTCTCGGGCCTCGTTAGATATGCGGACATTCTTAGCGTTTGAGCTCTTAAGCAGTCTTGAAAGAGTGCCTTCGCCCTTTAAGAATCCGTTTATAAGAAGTGGCGACGAAGGTGCGGATTTTCGCAGGAGATCGCCGACATTGACGATCTGATCTTTATTAATCATTGAGATGCCCTAATAAAACCGTAAGAACTTAATATCGATTCGGTCGAAAGATTTCTTAATATTAATTTAAGCGAATCATGTCACCGTCGCCCGCCACTCCCCCGATACGCCGCAATCGTCTGCTCCGCACTGGGATTCGACATCCCGAGCCCGTTGACGAACACCGCCGGCGCGCCGCGCTTGAACACGGCGACGGTGCGGTCGATGCGTTCGATCTGTTCGGCCGTCGGATTGGCGACATCGAAGTCGAAGCCGCTGTCGCGTTTGACCGGAATGCCGGCGCGGGTGAGTTCACGGACCAGGGCTTCGGTGCGCTGCGCCTGTTCGGACGGGCAGTTGGGCGGTGCGAGCACCAGCACGGTGTTGCGGGCCACGCCGCCGGGCATTTCCACGGCGACGAAGCTGGCGGTGTCGAATGCCGTGGCGCCGGACGGACTGCGGTCCTGCCACCACTGGTAGGCGCCGTAGAGGCCGCAGGCCAACAGCAGGATCATCAGAAAGCGCATCGCACATCCTCGTCGTGAGGCGCCGAGGGCGCCGGTGTCGTGTTGTCTGTGACGCCGCACGTCGCATCGAAGGTGCATGGAGGAACAACGGTTCAAGCTTCACTTCGAGCCGCACCATTGCGACTCACAGGGCACGCCGTCGTTGTCACCGTCCATTTTTGTGCCGGGACAGTTGCGGATGAAGAACGTGGCTTCCTGGCAGGAGCGCATCTGCGAACAATGCTGTCGTCCGTCGCAGCGGAAGGTCGGTGCAGGCGCAGGCAATACGCGGTTCGATGCCGGCGCTGTTGTTCGCATGGCTGCGACAGGCGTCGGCGGCATTGGCTCAGGCGAGAAGACATGGCGCCAGCCGGTCCAGGCCGCGGCCGCAATGAGCAACCAGACGATCAGCGTGCGCATCTTGGGACCTGCCTCGCGATTCGCGACGTACATGGACGATGGCTGCGATCGGCATTCACAGCGTGCCCCGGCACGCGGGAAAGCGTGCGCAGCCCCAGAAGGTGCTGCGGGTGCGGCGATTGGTGCGTTCGACCATCGCGCCGTGGCAGTGGGGGCAGGCAGGCTGCGCGACAGCGATAGGGGCGGCCTGCGTGAAGACGGGTGCGACGCGTGCATCGGGCGTCGGCGGCACCATGGATGCAGCGTGGCCGGGTTGCTGGGCACTGCGGATCATCGCCAGCAGCGTCTGCCCGTCGATCAACTCGATGGGCTTGTCCTGCGCGAACCGCGCGGCGTCGGCGGTGAATCCGCCGACGGTCGCGATGCGCACGTTGTGTGCGCCGTGGTGGGCGAGCAGGCCGTACATCTCGCGCACGACGTTCACCGGCACCTTCTCGCGACGCCACTGCTTGCACTGCACCAGGGTGCGTTGGCCGTTTCGGCGCAGGATCAGGTCGATGCCGCCATCGGCGCCGCCCAGGCCGGTTTCCTCGACGCTGTAGCCCTGTCGGCGGAAGGCTTCGCCGACGAGGCGTTCGAAATCGCGCCAGCCGATGGCGGCGATGCTGTCGAGTCCGGTGCGGGTGTCGAGCAGGCGGCGGCGCTTGCGGGCGTTCGCGAACGAGATCAGCGCGCACACCACGCAGAGCCCGAGAAACATCCAGGCGAGCATGGAGAATGCGATGACGCCTTGCACGAATCCCTGTGCGAGTGGATGGTCCTGCCGCGCGAAGAACGCCGGCACGCCGTGCCGGATGGCGGCATAGCCGATGACGCCGACGACCAGTGCGACCGGCCACGGCAGTTTGATCAAGTCGTCGAAAAACCCGCGACGTCCGCGTCCCATGCGAATCCCCCTTCCCCTGGCGGCGACCATAGCGCGTCAGGCGGGCAGTGGGAATCTAGGGCAGCAGGCGGTTGTGGCGCAGGGCAGCGCGAGCCGCATGCTGTCGGCAACGCGCCACGGGCCGTGGGCCGAAAACCGGGCTATCGTGCCGCCCTGTCGAGGAAGACACCCTGATGAAGAAGATCTACGACCCACCGTTGACGCAGAACTCGAACGCGCCGCTGTTCCGGTTCGACAAGGCGATCGAGAAGGCGTATCAGCGCGTGACTGCTGCGATGGACATGAAGCGCCATCACACCAGCCACAGCCTCGCGCAGGAGGTGATCCGCGAAGCGCGTGACGCGTTGCGGAAGGTGGAGCAGGCGCGTGAGGTCAAGGTCCGGGAACTCGCGCAGAAAGCCACCGGGATCCGGGCATTACGCCAGTAGGGAGGGGCGGCATGCGCGTCGGACACGCACGGAGGCGGATCGCGCCCGCAGATGGACGTCCAGCCGGATCGTCCTGTCACGGACAGGCGACGCAACGCCGTGAACAGTCAGGCCGGACGCGATGGCATATCCGTGGGGTCGCATCTGCAACGCATCGATGGTCGCGCCGCGCGACAGGGCCTCAGGACGTGACACCGCTCGAACGCACATCGCCGCCCGGAGGCGGCGATGCGGTGGAACCCGTGCCATGACGGCGCGGAGGCTGCGATGGACGTGTCTCAGCGGGCGAACGCGGTCCGGTCGAGGGTGTTGTCCGACGCCTTGATCCAGACATTCAGTTCGCGGCCGTGTGCGGTGCGGCCACCGGCCACTGCCGCGCCGTCGTCGGCCTGATGCGGCTCGAAGATCACCTGGAACGTGCCGTCCTCGGCGGGGTGCACGTGGACGTGGAAATGCGCGAGGTCGGCGTCGGGTTGCCTGTCCTTGAACACCGGTACGGCCGCGGCCAGCGCAGCGGCGCGCGCGCCGTCGAGTTCGATGGGGGCGGGGGTGGCACCGGCCCCGTGGGCGGCCTGTGCGAGGGAAGCGAAGGCGAGCGTGCTCATGAGCAGGATCCTGTTGAAGACCATGGTGAGACCTCCGGCGAGCGAAGTGCGGGCGCTGCGACCCGCGATGCGCCGTCAGTTGATCAGGGTGTCCTGGCGCGTCACGCCATCATACTTTCGGAAATCGCCGCTCGGCGTGGAGACGTAGATCTCCGAGCCCCAGATGCCCCGGTCCGCCAGGCGCTTGTCCTGCGCCGAGAACTGGTCGCTGTTGAACGCGTCGCCCGCCTTGTCGGTGCGGGTGCCGTCGGCCTTCGAGTAATCGGCGTGGCCGTGGTAGCAGGCCACCAGTTCCATGCCGTCGGGCTGCGGCACCTGGCCGGGATTGAAGCCGTCGAGCGTGCCGCCCATCGGTGTGGTCACGTGGAACTGGCCGGTGTCGGGATCGCGGAAGACGAGGCCGCCGTTCTCGAGGTTGGCCTGGATCGACAGCGGATTGGAGTACTCCATCATCGCGATGGCCGCCGCTTCGCTGCTGGCAAACGGGCCCAGCGTGGTGCCCGGCGGCACCAGCGGTGCGACCTCGGCGATGTTGACGGGCACGGTGCGGTCGTCGGCAAGCGCCTGCGCCGATTGCCGTGTCAGCGTCTCATCGGTCAGCGTGCCGCCGTTGGCGGTTTCCAGGCCGGCGACAAGATCGTAGGCGTGGGTGCGCTGCTGTTCGGTGGCGGCGGGCGCGACCAGCGTGTCGACGACCTGCGCATAGCGCGGGTTGTCGCGTGTCGGATTGGCCTGCGCGACGGCGATGTCTTGGATCGTGGCGGTCGCGCCGCCGGAAATGGAATCGAGGCTCATGGGTCGTACCCGTGACTGGACACCTGCAGGCTCGCGGCCGGGCGCAGGCCCGACAAGCTGGGGCGGACCCTAATGCCGCGCGTGCTGTTCAGCCGCAATGTCCCGGGCGCAACACAGCGGGTCGCGCTCGGCGCTGGAAGACCGTGGCGTTGCGCATCAGCGGCGCCGTCCGGACAGCGACGCCATGTGAGGCACTCGGAAGGTGATTCGATCCATGTCCGACTTGCAGGGCACGCCGGCATGCAGCAGGCCGGCGTGCGCACGCGCACAGTGCGCACGTCAGGTCATCGGCTCACGCCGGGGCCCCGCGCTCGGGCACGCCGGCCCCGCGCTTCAGGAAATCCACGAACGCGCGCAGCGGCGAGGGCATGTGCCGACGGTCGTTGTAGTACAGGTACGGGCCTTCGAACGATTGCCACCAGTCTTCCAGCACGGGCAGCAGCCGGCTAGATTTTCAGCCGAACTTCAGAAGCATGGTTGGAGCCATCGTCATGTCAAAGCTGTCCGTCGCGTCATCACGCCCGCCAATCCGGGCATCGTCAGGCCGGCCGGTCGCGGCGGGAGACCGGTATCGAGCCCTCGTGCTGGCGGTGCTCGCGTTCGCCTGCGCGCCTGTGGTTGCGGCAGCGGGTCCCGAGTTCCGGACTGCCGATGTGGAGCGCTTCTATGCGCTTTATGCCGCGACCGATGGCCAACCCAGCGCGGAGCAGCTGGACAGCGAGTACCTGGCCCCGGGCACCGACAGCCTCAAGGAGTTCGCCCAACTGCGGCGGGTCACCGGCGAGCGCATGGCCGCGCAAATCCGGGAACGACCGGAGATCTACGAGAACGCCAGGAGCTGCCTGGAGGTCCTGCCGAACGTGGAACGGCGGTTGACGGAGTCGTTCGCGACGCTGTCGGAGTTGTATCCCGAGGCCCGGTTTCCGCCGGTCGCGATCGTGGTCGGACGCGGACGGCCGGTCGGGATCGTCAATCCGTCGGGAGTGACGATCGGGCTGGAGGCGCTGTGCGCCGCGGACTTCATGAATCCCGATCCCGAGGATCGCTTCGTGTACGTGGTCGCGCACGAGTACGCGCATATCCAGCAGACATCGGGAGAGGCGGAACTCGAGCCGGGCGATCCCGCGGCGACGGTGCTGCGCATGTCGCTGGCGGAGGGCGCGGCGGAATTCGTTGCCGAACTGATCTCGGGCGGAGTCGGCAACGCCGGGCATGCCGAATGGACGCGCGGGCGCGAAGATGAGATCGAGTCCGCCTTCGTGCGCGACATGGACAGCACCGACCTGAGTGCGTGGATGTACGACTATCGCGATGGCTCCGACGAGCCGTACGACCTCGGCTACTGGGTCGGCTATCGCATCGTCAAGGCGTACTACCAGCGTGCAGACGACAAGCAGGCGGCGCTGGCGCGGATCTTCGAGATGGAGGATCCCAAGGCGTTCCTGCGCGACAGCGGATGGGAGCCGGGCATGACACTTGGCGATACCCCGGTGCATCGGCCCCCGGGTGCCCCGCACGGGGTCGGTTTCGCGCCGCTCCAACTCGAAGACCCGGTCGCCGGCGGTCCGATGGCAGGCACGGTCTGGTATCCATCGGACTCCACAACGAAGCAACCCGCGTCCTTGGGCCTGCACCGGGTGGATGCGGGCAGCGGATTGCAGGAACTGTCCGGGCGACGGCCGCTGGTGGTGATTTCCCATGGACAGGGTGGCGACCAGTTCGGCCACCACACATTGGCAACGCATCTTGCCGCGCACGGTTTCCTGGTCGCTACCCTGACCCATCCGCGGGACAACCCTCGTGACGGCAGCGGCGTTGGTACTTCCGACGTGCTGTTCGGCCGGCCGTTGCAGGTGCAGGCGCTGATTTCGCATCTGCTTGCCAGTGCGCGCTGGGGTGGGCTGATCGATCCCGGGCGCATCGGTGCGGCGGGTTTTTCCGACGGCGGCTATACCGCCCTGCTGCTGGCCGGCGGAGTGCCGCGCTTCGACCGCTATGCGGACTACTGCAGGCGCAATCCGGGCGATCGCGATACCTGCGAGGTGGTCGAGCGTCTGGGCGGGAGCGAGTCCGGCAACTTCGACGGGTTCCTGCGCTACGCCGAAGCGCTGGAGCGCGCGCGGCAGGCGATGGATGACACCGCGGACGCGCGCATACGGGCCGTGTTCGCCATGGCGCCGACCTCGCTCGTCTTCGACGAAGCGGGCGCCGGCTCGATCCGCACGCCGGTATTCCTCTACTACGGAGAACACGACACCCGGCTTCCGCCTTCGGAAAATGCACTGCATCTGGAGAAACTGCTGCGCGTGCCGGTGGAAGTGCGGCAGATACCGAAAGCGGACCACTGGGTGTTCCTGCCGCCATGCACGGAAGCTTTGGCCAGGGAAGTGCCGCTGATCTGCAACGATCCGCCTGGCGTCGACCGGCGCGCGGTCCACACGCAGGTCAACGCCGAGGCACTGGATTTCTTCACCCGGGTCATCGGGTCACCGCGCGGCGCCACGATGGATCGATCGCCCATGCGATGACCGGTGCGTGCCCAAGCGGATGGGCTACAGCACCACGATGCATCTACATGTAGATGACGCTGACGCTGTGATCGCGCGCGCGATATGCCGCGATCGTCTGCTCCACGCTCGGATTCGACATCGCCAGCCCGTTGACGAGCACCGCCGGCGCGCCGCGCTTGAACACGGCGACGGCGCGGTCGATGCCCTGCATCTGTTCGGTGTTCGGGTTCTCCACGTCGAAGGCGAACCCGCTGTCGCGCACCACGGGAATGCCGGCACGGGTGAGTTCATGGACCAGTGCTCCGGTGCGCCGCGCCTGCCCTGAGGGGGAGTTGGGTGGCGTGAGGACTCGATGCCACTGCCATGGATTCCGGCGCGCTGAAGTGTGGATAGCCGCTCCACGTGGCGGCGGCGATGAGCAGCAGCACGATCGGAAAGCGCATGACGGGCTCTGCCTGGTCGGTGGCGAAGGACGACGGCGACGACCGCGGGCAACGCTCATCGCGTGCCGCGGCATGCGGGAAATGTCGTGCAACCCCAGAAGGTGCTGTTGGCACGGCGGTTGGTGCGTTCGACCATCGCGCTGCCGCAGCGTGGGCAGTCGGGTGTCGCTGCGATGGCCGGCGTGGCGGTGGCGAAGGCGGGTTCGATCCGGGGCGCGGGCATCGGCGTCGATGGCGACACAGGCGCGCGGTCCGCGGTCTGCACGTCGCGGATCATCGCCAGCAGGGTGGCGCCATCGATCAGTTCGATCGGCTTGCCGGCCGCGAAGCGCGTAACGCGTTGCGGAAGGTGGAGCAGGCACGCGAGGCCAAGGTCCGGGAACTCGCGCAGAAAGCCGCGGAAATGAACGCGGCACGCAAGTAGGCCTGCTCAAGCAGGATCACGCCCAAGTGGGTCGAGCGCGGCGATGTCGTCGGTGGCGAGACAGTTCTCCGCGATGATCGCATCCGCCTCGGGGCACGGCGGCCTTGCCAGGAGTCGGTCCCATGGTGGGGCGTCCAGGGTCGACACGGGCGAGGATGCGTTCTGCAGGCGCGCTGCGCATCCTCGGTGCGGTACAGGATCAAGCCGGACGGGATGCGGTCCTGATTTTCCGTGCGCATGTGGACGCCTTGATCATGGCGTCCATCAGAACAGCGCGCCCTGGCAGGGCGGCGATCCGGGCGCCGGCTCGGCGGACGGCACACTTGGAACGCCCTGCGCACCCAGCCGCCAGCCCAGGCCCGACCAGCGGCTCGCATGATGTTCGAGCGCGCTGCGCAGCACGGGTGCGGTGCCCACGACATGCAACGCGCTGCGGGCGCGGGTCATGCCGGTGTAGACGAGTTCGCGCGACAGCACGCGGTTGAAGCGTTCGGGCAGGACCAGCCAGACGGTGTCGAACTCCGAGCCCTGCGCCTTGTGCACGGTCATCGCGAACGCGCTGTCGTGCGCGGGCAGGGCGGCGGGATGGAACGGGCGCGGCGATTGCGCGTCGTCGCCGGGGAACCAGGCCATGACGGTGCCGCCGTCGTCGGCGCCCGAGCCGGGAGTCGCGCCGCTTCGCAGACAGATGCCGATGTCGCCGTTGAACAGGCGGTGGCGGTAGCTGTTTTCGGTGATCAGCAGCAGGCGGCCGTGGAACCAGGCGCCATCGCTGCCGCGGCGCGTGGCGTGGGCGGCGCCGCTGCCGGTCAGCAGCGCTTCGATGCGCGCATTGAGGCCGCGCGCGCCCTGCGGACCTTCGCGCACGGCGGTGAGGATGCGCAGGCGCGCGGCCCGGGCGAGGGCGTCGACCGGATCGGTGGCGTCGGCGAGTGCGGTCCAGTGCGCGAGCAGGGTGTCGCGGTGGGCCAGCAGCGGGTCGGATTCGTGTGCGTGGAAATGCACGCCGGACAGGTCGCCGGTGCGCAGCAGCGACAGCGCGGTGTCGGCATCGCCGTCGCGCACGGCGTGGGCGAGTGGGGCGAGATCGAGGGCGGCGCTCTGGCGGTAGCCGCGCTGGAGATGGATGCGGCGGCCGGGGAACGAAGCGCCCTCACCCGCCCCTTCGGGACGACCTCTCCCGGAGGGAGAGGTGCCCGGATTCCGGGTTTCGGATACGTTGCCGAGCAGCGGTTGCAGCGCTTGCGCATCGTCATCGGCGATGCCGGTGCCATCGCCGGCCGCGCGCAGGATGCCGCTGAGCACGTCGCCGGCTTCGACCGAGGGCAGCTGGTCGGGATCGCCCAGCAGCACGAGGCGGGCACCGTCGGCGACGGCGTCGACCAGCTTGGCCATCAGCGGCAGATCGATCATCGACGCTTCGTCGACGACGACCGTATCGAACGGCAGCGGGTTGTCGGCGTGGTGCCGGAACGTGGGTGAATCGGGAATCGTGCCGAGCAGGCGATGCAGTGTGGTGCCGGCCACGGGCAGCGCGTCGAGCAGATCGGGATCGACCCCGGCCTCGCCCAGCACCTGCACCGCGCGCCGCAGGCTTTCGGCCATGCGCTCGGCGGCGCGACCGGTGGGCGCGGCCAGCGCGATGCGCGGCATGGGTCGGCCGGCCTGCAGCGCCTGCGCGACCAGCAGCACCAGCAGGCGGGTGATGGTGGTGGTCTTGCCGGTACCGGGGCCGCCGGTGACGAGGACGAGATGGTGACGCAATGCGACCGCGGCGGCACGCGCCTGCAGGTCGGTGTCGGCGGCCTCGCGTGCGTGCGGGAAGAGTGTGTCGAACAGCGGCGCGAGTGCGTCGAGCGCGCCGGTGTCGGGCGTGGTCGCGCCGATGCGACGCAGGCCGTCGGCGAGGCGGCGTTCGTACTCGCGGTAGCGGCGCAGGTAGAGCAGGGCGCTGTCGTCGTCGGCGCCTTCGAACACCAGGGGCGCGTCGGGGGCGGATTCGGCGTCGGCGTCCTGCGGCGTGGCGACCCAGCGCGATGACCGCAGCGCATCGCGCCAGGCGTCGGGCGTGGGCCAGTCGATGTCGGCGTCGACGAGGCGCTTCGGGTCGGCGGGCGAGAAACCGGCGTGGCCGTTGGCGACCGCCAGCGAAGCGAGTGCCGCGGCGGCGAGAACGAGATCCGGTGTGGCGGGGTCGAGGCGACGCAGGGACTGCGCGAGCGCGTGGTCGAGCGGACGGAGGATGGCGGCTTCGCGGAGGTGTTGGAGGAGGGTCATGGGTGGGCTTCCTGCGAACGGCTGCCCTCACTCCAACCCCTCTTCCGAGGGGAGAGGGGCTCGAATCTCGCGAGATCCTGCTTCAAAGCCCCTCTCCCTTTGGGGTGAAGAGGCGCGCTTGCGGGCCACTGGCCCGCGTGCCGATGAACGCCCTCGCGCTGACGCGAGGGCCGGGGCGCGGAGCGGGGGTTGGGGTGAGGGCAGCCGTTCGCGTGATGCCCCGCCAACGCTTCGACCTTCATGCCGCCACCCCCGCTTCCTCACCCGCGAACAACGCATCCAGCGCATGCACCAACTCCGGCGCGAAGCGCCACGCCCGCACACCCGGCGCCTCGTCGCGAGCGGCGTCCAGTCCACGACAGAACAGATAGCGCGCGCCGCCGAAATCGCGGGCGTAGTCGTAACCATCGCCCAGCCGGAACCGCAGCCAGCGATGCAGGGCGACGGTGTAGATCAGCGCCTGCAGGTCGTATTCGCTGTGCGCCATCGCCTCGATGAGCTGCGTGGGGCCGTAACCGGACAGGCGGTTGGTCTTGTAGTCGAGCACGTACCAGCGGCCATCGACGATGTAGGTCAGGTCGATCAGGCCGGTCATCAGGCCTTCGAGCCGGCGCCGCAGGCCGAAGCCGCCGCGTGCGGTCGACACGCCATGTGTATGCAGCAGTGTCAGCAGTGCATCGACGCGCGTCGGCGCAAGCGCGAACTGGAACTCGATCTCGGCCCGGCGCTGCCCGGTCGGTACGTCGGCCAGGCGCACGCCTTCGGGCAGGCGCACGGTCAGCGTCTGTCCGATCAGCGGTGTCAGCACGTCGAGGCCATCGTCGATGTCCTCACCGCTGTAGCCGGCCGCGCGCAGGCGCTCGACGATGATGTCGGCATCCACCGCGGGCGCGGCGTTGCCGGGCGCCCATTGCGACCAGCGACCGAAATCGCTGCGTTCGAGCACGTCGTGCAGCACCACGCCGAAACGCGCACCGCTGAACCGTGGATCGAAAACGGTGCTGTCTTCGTTCGTGTCCACGGCGACTGCGGGTTCGTCCTGGCCACCCGGCGCGGGCTGGGTGGCGGCACTCGAGACCTCGCCGCCGCCATCGGCATTCGCCAGCTGGGTGAAGCTGTAGACCCACCAGTCGCTGGCCAGGTTGCGCGTGCTGGTGCGCGCGGGCGGCACGGTCTCGACTGCGCCAGGCGGCAGCCACGGCAGCGTTTCGGGTGGCAGGCGCGTATCGAGCCGGAGTGCATCGCCGAGTGTGGTCTGCAGTGCGTCGGGCGTGTCGATCATGTGTGCGATCGCAGCCTTGTCGTGCCCGCACAGCGGACCACCGGCCAGCCACAGCGCATCGCGTGCGCGGGTCAGGCCGACGTAGAGCAGGCGTGCATCTTCCGCGCGCTGTGCGCGTTTCCAGGCGTTCTCCGCGTCCTCCCAGCCCGAAGTCTTCTGCATCAGCTTCCAGTGCAGGGTGCGGCCGTCGTCGTCCGTGGTCGTGACGTGCTGCCCTGCGGGTCGCTCGCGGCCGACGATGCCGGCGAACGGCAGGAACACCAGCGGGTATTCCAGACCCTTGCTCTTGTGCAGCGTGACCACCTGCACGCGGCGCGCGTCGGATTCGAGGCGCAGCAGCTGGCTGTCGTCGTCGCTGCTGGCAGCACTGATCGCGCGCGCCAGCCAGTCGACGAGGCCGTGCAGGCCCAGCGCGTGCGCCTGCGCTTCCTGCAGCAGTTCGGCCAGTTGCAGGTAGTTGGTGAGGCGACGTTCGCCGTCGAGCAGGCCGAGCAGACGATTGGCGTGTGTGCTGCACAGTGCAGTGATCAGGGCGAGCGGGCCGCCGCGTTGCAGACGGTCGCGCCAGTCCAGCGCGGTGCGTTGCCAGGCGCGCAACGCGTCGCCGTCGGCGTCGAGTGCGGCGACCTGCGTCGCGTGTTCCCCGACCAGCACGGTCGACAGCGCCATGCGCAGACGGCCGTCGTCGGCGCCGTGCAGCAGGGCGAGCAGCAGCGCGTGCACGTCACGCGCTTCGGGTGTCGCGAACAGGCTCTGCTTGCCGGCGGCGACCGCGGGAATGCCGACCTGGGCCAGCGCGGTGCGGATGCGCGTCGCCTCCGAATGGCTGCGCACCAGCACTGCGATGTCGCCGGCCTGCACCGGACGGCCTTCGATCATTGCGTGTCCGTCGCGCGCATCGGACAGCACGCCGTGGATCGCGGCCACGCAGGCCTGGGTGGCGAGTTCACGCGAGCGGCCGGCGCTGTGCGGCTTCGCTTTGCCCTTGCTGTCGAACTCATCGGTCTCGGGTGCGTTCCACAGTGTCAGCGCAGGCGCAGGTACACCGCCCCGCAGGAAGTCGCTGTCCTGGCGCACGCCGCCGGGCGCGACTTCGAAGAACGCGATGCGCGGATCGACGAACGGTGCTGCGACCTTCCCGGGCGCCGCGTCGTGCGCGGCTTGCGCCTGCGCGTACAGCGCCGCGATCGCGCGCAGCACGCCGGGACGCGAACGGAAGTTGGACGCCAGCGCCGGTGCATCTTCGGCGGTGTCGCGCGCGGCGAGATAGGTCTCGACATCGCCGCCGCGAAAGCCGTAGATCGCCTGCTTGGGATCGCCGATGACGAACAGCGCGGGTGCACCACTGGCGACGCCGAACACGCGTTCGAAGATCCGCCACTGGCGCGGGTCGGTGTCCTGGAACTCGTCGACCAGCGCGACCGCGTACTGCGCGCGCAGTTTGGCGACCAGCGCGTCGGCACGCGGGCCTTCGACCGCATCGGCGACGCGGTCGATCAGGTCGTCATAGGTCTGCACGCGCTGCTGCTGTTTGAAACGTGCGATACGGCCGCGCGCATCGTCGCGCAGGCGGTGCAGCAGTTCGACGCGGCGTACGTCCTTGAATTCCTCCGCCGCGGCGAGTGCGTCGAGATAGCCCGGCACCGCGTCGCAGATCGTGGAGTCGGGCGTACGCCCGGCGCCGGCCTTGCTGGTGCGCGCGAGCAAGGTGTCGCGGGTCAGATTGCCGAGCTTGTCGTGCTGGAACGGCGCGTCGACGCTGCCGCTGCGACACCAGAGATCCAGCGCATCGAACAGCGCGTTGATCCACTCGGCCCTGTAGCTGCCGCCGTGCAGCACCTTGTTCCCGACTGCCGAGAGCAGCGATGCGCGGAACGTGTCGCCCTGCGCGTTGAGCGCCTCGCGCAACGCAGCGGAGGCCGCCAGCAGGCGCGGCGTCGGATCGTCCGGCAGTTCGGCCAGGCCAGGCCGCAGCACGCGCTCGCGCACCAACGGCACCAGATCGCCGGCCAACGCGGCGTGGCCCTGCGACCACAGGCCGAACAGGTCGTCGGCGGCGTCGGCCTCCACGCCATGCGCGCGCCACAGATCGGCGGCGATCGATTCGCGCAGGCTGCGGTCGTCGGTCATCAGTTCGGGTGCGTCGAAACCCTGTCCCGATTCGAGCGCGTGGTCGCGCAGCACGCGCGCGCAGAAGCCGTGGATGGTGAAGATCGCCGCGAGGTCGATCTCGTCGGCGGCCGTGCGCAGGCGGCGCTGCAACGCCGCCGCGGATTCCTCGCCGCGTTCGAGATGCGCATCGATGATGGCGCGCGTCAGACCGGCTTCGGGGGCATCATCGTCGCCGGCGTGCGTGCCCACGAGATCGGCCGCCAGCACCAGCCGGCGGCGGATGCGGCTGCGCAGTTCCTGCGTCGCCGCTTCGGTGAAGGTCACCGCCAGCACCTGGCCGATCTTCAGGCCGCCTTCGACGACGAGACGCACGACCAGCGTCGCCAGGGTGAAGGTCTTGCCGGTGCCGGCCGAGGCCTCGATCGCCCGCACGCCGTCGAGCGGCAGGTCCAGGAAGGGGTCACGCGTGGCGCTCATTCGGCGTCGTCCATGTCGAGGCCGGCGGCGATCTCGCGCAGCGCATCCGCATCGGTGCCGCCGTAGCGCTGGCCGGCAGCGACGGCGAGGAAGATCGCCATCGTCTGGTCCATGAAGGCGACCCGCGTCGCCTCGTCCGCGAACGGGTCGCGTCCGCGCAGCGCGAGTCGCAGGGCTTCGCCGCCGCCTTCGCTGAAACCGCCGTCGCGGCCGCGCCAGGTCCTCGCCGCCGCGTCGAGTCCGCGTTCCAGCGACGGTGCGCTGTAGAGCGCCCAGCCACTGTAGGGCGCGAACACCAGCGGCGCCCGCAGGCCCTGCGCGCGCAGCGCCACCAGTTGCGAGAGGACATCGCGCGCTTCACGGGTGGACAGGTCCGGACGGACGTGCGGACCCTTGCCGAACTCGCCACGGTCTTCGAACTGCACCATCGGGATGTCGAGTCCTGCTGCTGCGGCGAGCAGCCAGTCGAGACCGTCGCGGATCGTCGAATTGCCGTTCGGCGCACCGACGCGCAGGCGGGCGATGCCCTGCGGATACACCTCGGGCAGGCGACCGTGCAGGCGCACCGGTCCGGTGCCGGGCACATCGAGATCGACCTCCAGCCGCGGCGCATCGGCACGCGCATCCTCGCGCCATGCACGGAACGTGTCGGCGTAGTCGTCGACCTCGCGGCGCACGGCTTCCAGCGTGCGTCGGCCGAGCGGGCCGGACGGCAGCAGGCCGCGTGCGCGCAGCAGTGCCTGCGTGGTCGCGTCATCGTCGCCGCGCACGCACGCATCGAACACCGCGCGCTGCAGGGCATGCCGGCCGAGCCCGCGCCCGGGTACGCCCAGCGGTTCGATGTCGCTGTCGATGTCGTCGACTTCGGCCAGTCGCAGGCCGAGGCGCTGGCGCAGGAAGGCGTCGGCCGGCGCCAGCAGGAAGCGCCGCAGGGTGTCGAATGACAGCGTCGCCTCGGGCTCGAGCGGCGGCAGCGGGTCGCCGTCGAACCACGGCCCCAGTGCATGCCGCTGCGTCGCGGGCGCGGACGCCGCCGGCCACCACTGGGTGCGATAGGAGAAGCGTCGTGGTTCGTCGCCGGCGCCGAACGCGGCCGGTGCGAACGGCTGCAGCGGGTGATGCACGACCAGCGCGTCTGCCGCATTGCCGTCGACGTGCTGCGCAGCCGCGGCGGCCAGCAGTTCGGTCACCAGCACCGAGGGTTCGCGCGCGCTGCCGTCGCGCGGGTCTGCGCCCTGGTAGCTGACGTAGAACACGTCCTGCGCGGCGGCGAACAACTGCAGGAACAGGAAACGGTCGTCGTCGCGGGTGGAGCGATCGCCGATGCGGCGCTGCGCGCTGCCGAGTTCGGCGGTCAGGCGGTTGAGCCCGGCGGCAGGATCGCGGCGCGGGAAGTCGCCATCGTTCATGCCCAGCAGGCAGATCACGCGGAACGGCAGCAGGCGCATCGGCACCATGCGGCCGATGCTGATGCCGCCGGTCAGCAACGGCGCGCGCGTGTCCGCATCGCCGAGCTGCTGGGCGAAATGCGCGCGCACGGCTTCCGGTGGTACCGGTGCATCGAAACCGGCGCGGCCCGCATCGCGGGCGAAGTCGTCGATGAGCGTGCGCAGGCGGTCGAGCGCGCGCTGGGTGGAGGGCATCGTCGGCGTGCGCGGCAGCAATGCTTCGAGCAGAGCCAGCAGGCGCGTGCGCCAGTCGTCGGGCGTCATCGCCTCGCCGAGCCGGCGCGCGTTCTGCGCGAGCACGCGCAGCAGGCGCAGCAGCGTGTCGAGCGCATCGAGCGCGCTGCCTTCGAGATCGGGCAGTGGCGCGACCGGCTGGCCGCTGGCCGGGATGATCGGTGCATCGCTGCCGCTGGCGTGGCCGAGCAGGAGACGGTCGAGCGCGAACGCCCAGGTGTAGGCATCGTCGGCCGGCGCATCGAGTCGCGCGCGATGCGCGGCATCGAGCCCCCAGCGCGCACCGGCTGCCGACAGCCACACATGCAGACGGTCGAACGCGGCGGCATCCAGGCCGGCGGCGTCGGCCAGCGGCGGGCTGGCGAGCAGGTCGAGGATTTCGTTGAGGCCGAAGCGCGCGACCGGCAATGCGAGCAGGCGCACGAACACATCCGCCAGCGGTTCGCCGGCGAGCGGGCTGGCGTCGGCGAGTGCATACGGCATTGCGCCGTCCTGGCCGCGACCGCCGAACACCGCGTCGAGATACGGGATGTAGGGATCGATGTCCGGTGCCAGCACCGCGACTTCGCGCGGCTGCAGCGGCGGATCGAAACGACGGCCTTCGGGCGATGCCGGATCGAACATCGCCTGCAACTGGTCGTGCAGCACCTGCAGTTCGCGCAGGCGCGTGTGGCAGGCGTGGACCTGCAGGCTGGCATCGCTGCGGTCGACGGTCTCGCGCAAGGGCGCACCGGGCGTCGCGCGGCGATGGAACAGGTCGGACTGCAGGCGCTGCAGCAGGCCGTCGCGCTGTGGGCCGCGTGTATCGGGATCGACATGCGCGGGGATCTCGCCGGTCGGATGCACGACCTCGTAGCCACCGAGTACCGCCATGAAGTCGCGTCCGGCCGCGCCCCAGGCCTGCAGCAGCGGATTTTCCGCCGGCGCGTCGGCGTCTTCTCCGGGCCGCGCACGTTGCAGATCGCCCCAGTAGTCGCGGGTCGGCGAGGGCACGTAGAAATGCAGCGTACCCACGCGCGCCTGTGTCGCCAGCACGCGCAGCACGTCGGGCGAGACGTTGAGCGTGGCGAAGGCGAACAGCCGCGGTGGCAGGCCGGCGGGCAGCGGTGCGTCGGCGGCTTCGAAACGATCGAGATAGGTCTGGATGCGCCGCGCGCGGTGCGTGCGGTGCCGTGCGACGTGGCGCCACAGGATCGCCTGCGGATCGTCGGCATCGGCGCCGCCTTCCCAGCGCAGCAGCCAGTCGCGCCGCCAGGCCTGGTACTTCTCGAACACCGCGGCGAGTTCGCCGGCCAGCGACCAGGCGCGCAGCGGGTCCGCGCCCTCGACGTGCGCGGCCAGCGCCGCGAGCGCGGGCCGGGCCATGAAGCCGGCATCGGTCAGCGCGGCGTAGAGATGCCAGCGCAGGGTGGCGGCGTCGAGTTCGACGTCGTCGGGCGTGTCGCCGGCCGGCAGATTGGCATCCAGCGCCTGGCGCACGAACTCGCCGGGGGTCAGGAACTCCAGATTCGCGGCCACGCCATGCGCCGCGGCGAGCGTCGCCTGCAGCCAGCGCCGCATCGCCACCTGCGGAATGAGCACGACATCCGGCGCCAGCAGAGATTGTCCCGGCGCGGGCTCGCGCACCTGCGCGGCCAGCAGGGCCGCGAGCACGTCGAGGGCGTTGGAATGGTAGACGCGGAAGTCGGACGCTGCAGGCATCGGGACATCATGCCGGAGGGGAATCGCAGGGCGCGATACGGGGATGCTTCGTGGCGTGTGCGGTGTCCAGACTTCGGCGTTGGTCTGTACGGTGCTGCGTTCTTCTTCGGGGCCGCGTGTTGCGGTATCCCGCGCAAAGTCGCTGGGCCCCGGCCTGCGCCGGGGCGACGGGAGTGGGCGTTGCCGGGAAGTCTTGGAGCCCGTCATTCCAGCGCAAGCTGGGATCCATTTTGATCTTGGCTTTCTGGTCACCCGTTCGGAAACGCAAAATCAAAATGGGCCCCAGCGTTCGCTGGGGCGACGGCGCCTTTCGAGTTCACTGCGCCTTTAGTCCGTCATCCCGGCGAATGCCGGAAGCGCTTTACAACAGCGCGTAGCGCTGGTCATCCAGTGACTTGGCCTTTTGCCTCGGCATCCGAGACCTTCTCCGCAACCGCCAACCGGGACGCTCCACCCCGCCTCCGGGACAATTCCTGTACTCATCAGTTCACTGACTGGGTTAAGATTCAGTTCGTTTCCGCCATGCTGCGCGGGTTTTCGTATCCGCCATGCCGGTGCGACCTCTCATTCCGCTCGAAGCGCCCCCGACTTTTCGAATGTCCGATTCCACCGCCCCTGCCGTGCAGTTGCGTGATGTCCGCCTCGATCGGGGTGGGCGCACGATCGTGTCCGGCATCGACCTCACGGTGCCGCGCGGCAGCGTGACGGCGGTGCTGGGGCCGTCGGGCAGCGGCAAGTCGACCTTGCTGTCGGCGTTGACCGGTGAGTTGCAGCCGGCAGCGGGCACGGTCGAGGTCTTCGGCCAGCGCGTGCCGAGCCGCATGCGTGAGCTGCTGGAACTGCGCAAGGGCATCGGCGTGCTGTTGCAGGGCAATGGCCTGCTGACCGATCTGACCGCGGGCGAAAACATCGCGCTGCCGTTGCGCCTGCACACGAAATTGCCGAAGCCGGTGATCGCGCGTCTGGTGGCGATGAAGCTGCAGGCCGTGGGCCTGCGCAACGCCGGCGATCTGTATCCGCGCGAGTTGTCGGGCGGCATGGCGCGTCGCGTGGCGCTGGCACGCGCACTCGCACTCGATCCGCCGCTGATGATCTACGACGAGCCGCTGACCGGGCTGGACCCGATCGCCTCGGGCGTGATCATGAGTCTGATCGGCCGCCTCAATGCCTCGCTCGGCCTGACCAGCATCATCGTCACCCATCACGTGCACGAGACGCTGCCCGTCGCCGACCACGCGATCGTGATCGCCAACGGCCGCATCGTGTTCCAGGGCACGCCGGCCGAGCTCGAGGCCACCACCGATCCACTGGTACGCCAGTTCCTGCGCGGCGAGCCGGACGGGCCGATCGCGTTCGATCGTGGCGATCTCGCCCGCACGGAGGCCACTGCATGAGCGCCGCAATCCGCTCCCTCGGCCGCGCCGGGCTGTTCTCGCTGTCGGTGTTCCGCGCGTCGAAGCCGACCGCCGATTTCTTCTCCGAACTGCTGCGCGAGATCTACAAGATCGGCGGGCGTTCGCTGCCGATCATCGCCGTCGGTGGCGCCTTCGTCGGCCTGTCGCTGACCCTGCTGGGCTACCGCGCGCTGGAGACCTACGGCGCCAGCAACCAGGTCAGCGTGCTGATCGGCCTGGGCCTGTATCGCGAACTCGCACCGGTGTTGACCGCGCTGTTGTTCGTGGGCCGCGCCGGCAGTTCGATCTCCGCCGAACTCGGCCTGATGCGCGCCACCGACCAGATCACCGCGCTCGGCCTGATGGCCATCGATCCGATCGCCAAGGCGGTTGCGCCGCGTTTCTGGGCCGCGGTGATCTGCGTGCCGCTGCTGACCGCGTTCTTCTGCAGCCTGGCGCTGTCGGCGAGCTGGTTCCAGGCGGTGCAGGTGCTGGGCATCGACAACGGCATGTTCTGGCAGTCGCTGCAGGACGCGGTCGATTTCCGCACCGACTTCCTCACCGCATTCCTGAAGTCGGCGGTGTTCGGCGGCACGGCGGCGCTGGTGGCGTCGTATGTCGGCTTCCACGCCGAGCCGACGATCGAGGGCACCTCGGTCGCGACGACGCGCGCGGTGGTCAACGCCTCGCTGCTGGTGCTGATGTTCAATTTCGTGATGTCGGCATTCCTGTTCCGCTGAGCGCGGCAACCTGAATCCGGTTCCCTTATTCACTGCCGCGTCCGGCAGTCCGCTGCAAAGGTGACACCCATGACAAGCGCGCGTGGTCCCCGTCTCGAATTCGCCGTCGGCGCCTTCCTGTTGCTGGCGCTCGCCTCGCTGCTGGTGCTGGCGATCGCATCGACCAATGGCCAGTTCAACTTCGGCCGCGGCGGTTCCTACGAACTGACCGCACGCTTCACCAACCTCGGCCAGCTGCGCCCCAACGCGCCGGTCAAGGTGGGGGGCGTGACGATCGGCCGGGTGACGAAGATCGATCTGGACCCGGTGAAGTTCGATTCGATCGTGACCCTGGCGGTCGAAGACCGCTTCAACGAGATTCCGATCGACACCTCGGCCTCCATCCTCACCGGCGGTCTGCTCGGCGAGAGCTACGTCGGCCTGGTGCCGGGCGGCGACATGGAAGTGCTGCAGCCGGGTGAGGAACTCGTGTTCACCTCGCCGGCGGTGGATCTGATCCAGATGGTCGGCAGGTACATGTTCGGTGGCGGCGGTGATGATGCCGGCGCTGCCCCGCCTGCCTCGCCCGAGGCCGGCACCGCGTCCCCGGACGCTCCCCCCAGTGACGAAGGAGTCACCCCATGATCCGCATGCCCCTGATCCGTCGTGCCCTGCCGATCGCGCTCGCGGCAGCGCTCGTACTCCCTGCCACCGCCGTGCTCGCGCAGGCCGGCCAGGGCGCGGCCCCGGCCGCCACTGCGCAGGCCGGTTCGCCGAGCCAGCTGGTGCTGGCCAACACCCAGCGTGTGCTGGGCACGCTCGAGTCGCGCCGGGCCGAGTTCACCCGCGACCGCGCTGCGCTGCAGTCGTTCGTGACCAGCGAGTTCAACACCATGTTCGACCGCGACTACGCGGCGCGGCAGGTGCTGGGCCGTCATGGCCGCGGCGCCGCGGAGGGCGACGTCAAGGCGTTCGGCGATGCGCTGGCCGACAACCTGATGCGCAAGTACGGCTCCTCGCTTCTGGACTTCAACACCCAGCTGCGCGTGCGCATCAAGTCCGAGCAGCCGCTGCCGCGCGGTCTGGGTGTGCGCGTGTCGAGCGAGCTGCTGCGCAGCGGCGGCGAGCCGATTCCGGTCGACTTCCTGATGCGCCAGAGCGGCGGCACCTGGAAGGTGTTCGACGTCTCGGTGGAGGGCGTGTCGTTCGTGCAGACCTTCCGCCAGCAGTTCGACGCCGAGCTGCAGCGCAAGTCGATCCAGGACGTTGCGCGCGAGCTGCGCAGCGGCCAGATCCAGGCGACCGCCGAGTGATGGCCGTGGCCGCAGCTTCGGTCCGACGCGAAGGCGATGCGCTGGCGTTCGCCGGCGACGTCGTGGCCGCGTCGGTACCGGCGTTGTGGTCGCAGGCGCAGGCCGGTCGCGCAGGCGTTGCGCGGCTGGATCTGTCCGCCGTCACCGCGCTCGACAGCGCCGGCCTCGCACTGCTGGCCGAACTCGCCGGCAATGCCGCCCTGCGCGTCGACGGCAGTCCGCCGGGCCTGACCGAACTCTGCCGCGCCTATCGTCTGACGCCGGCGTTGGGCTACGTGTCCGCGTGAACCTTCTGCCCGCCCCCCTCGGGATTCCCACGATGTCGAGCCTTGCCCGCTTCCGTTTCCTGTTGCCGTTGATCGCGTCGGTGGCGCTCGTCGCCTGCGCCGGCAGCGGCGTCTCCAAGGACCGCGTGCCATCGCCGGTGGCCGAAACGGTCACCGCCCCCGCGCCTGCGATCGTCGACGTGCCCACCGCCGCCGACGCCGATGCCGCCGACGTGCCGGTCGCGCCTGATACGGGTGTCGTCGTCGAAGCGTTCGACGATGCCGCGCGCGTGGCGGGCGACGCATCGCCTGCCAACGGCACGCCGACGTCCGCCGAACTCGACTACGCCGCGCTCTACGGCGAGCCGGTCTACGACCCGGTCTACGATCCGACGTTGCCCGAAGCGGCGCAGATGCCGCGCAGCTACGACCCGTGGGAGCCGCTCAACCGCAAGGTGTTCGCGTTCAACAGCGCGATCGACCGCGGCTTCGCCAAACCGCTGGCCAAGGCCTACGCCAAGGTCGTGCCGCGTCCGGTGCGTCTGGGCGTGACCAATTTCTTCAGCAACCTCGGCCAGCCGGTCAGCGCGCTCAACGCGCTGCTGCAGGGCCGGCCGAAGGCGGCCGGACAGTCGCTGGGCCGCTTCCTGGTCAACAGCACGCTGGGTATCGGCGGCATCTTCGACCCGGCGACGGACGCGGAGATTCCGAACCAGAGCGCCGACTTCGGCCAGACGATGGGCGTGTGGGGCTGGCGCAATTCGCGTTACCTCGAACTGCCGCTGTTCGGCCCGCGCACCCTGCGCGACGGCTTCGGTCTGGTCGGCGACGCCCCGCTGTCGCCGCTGCGTCAGGTCAGCGACGATCCGTGGCGCTACGGCCTGCAGGGCCTGCAGCTGGTCGATCTGCGCACGCGCCTGTTTGCCGTCGACAGCATGCGCGAAGGCGCAACCGACGAGTACGCGCTGATCCGCGACGCCTGGATGCAGCGCCGCGCCTACCAGATCCAGTCGGTGCGCCGCCCCAAGGGCGATGACGAAGGCGACCTGCCGGACTATCTCTACGACGACGACGCCATGCCGACCGTGCCGGTCGACGTGATGCCGATGGTGCCGCTGTCGCCGACGCCGTGATGGTTCGGGTGGGTTGTTGAAGTGATCAAAAAAGCCCCGTGGAAGCGGGGCTTTTTGTTTGTGCTTTCGTTCGTTTACGAGAGAGGATCAGGTGGGGCGAAGCGTTGGTTCTCGGAACATCTGGTGACACTCGCGCGCGTGGCGTTCGAGAACATCGTCGGCAGAGCGGCCCTCACCCCCAACCCCTCTCCCAAAGGGAGAGGGGCTCAGAAGCGCGTGGTCGTGCATGACACGAGCCCCTCTCCCTCCGGGAGAGGGGTTGGGGTGAGGGTGCTTCCCGCAGAAAACTCAAGGCGGCGCGCAGCGCATCAACCCCAACCCCGACACCGCACAACCTACACCCGCAACACTCACACGCCCGCCAGCGCCGCCTCCACCGCCGCACGCACGCGCGGGTCATCCGCGGTCACGTCGGGCGCGAACCGGCCCACCACATGTCCGTGGCGGTCGATCAGGAACTTCTCGAAATTCCACAGCACGCCCGGCGCCGGATTCGGCGTGCCGTAGGCGCGCAGCTTCTCGCGCATCGGGCCTTCGCCGGTCGCTTCGGGCTGCGCGGCCGTCAGCGCCGTATACAGCGGATGGATCGACTCGCCGGTCACCGCGATCTTCGAGAACAGCGGAAAGCTGACGTCGTAACTCAGGCTGCAGAACTGCTGGATCTCGGCGTCGCTGCCCGGCTCCTGGCCGGCGAAGTCGTTGGCCGGAAAGCCCAGCACTTCCAGGCCCGCATCGCGCTTCTCGCGATACAGCGCTTCGAGGCCGGCGTACTGCGGCGTCAGCCCGCACTTGGACGCAACGTTGACCACCAGCAGCACCTTGCCGGCGTGCGCGCCGAGCGTGGTGGTGTCGCCTTCGATGGTCTTGAGCTCGATGTCGGTCAGCGGTGCGGTCATGGCGGTGCGCTCGCGAGGAAGAAGAGGGCCGATGTTAGCGGCCCACGCGTCTGCGCAGACTGACGGCTCGACGACACACGAAGGCTGGGGAGAGCGCGGTGAAACCCATCACTTCGTCCAGCTCGATCGAGCCGCAGTCAGCGGCAGCGCGTTTACGGCGCCTGCGATTCCGCGTCGTCCTCGTCGCCCGCCACATCGTCCAGCGCCTCGCCCAGCAGCGCCTGTGCATCCGGCCCCGGCAGCGACTCCACACCTTTGAGACGACGCTCGATCGTGCGGGTCTTGCGACTGGCCTCGCCGAGGCTCTTGCCGACCGTGGTGATCTGCCTTTCGGCCTTCTCGAGAATGCCGGCGAACTTGCCGAACTCGCTCTTCACCGCGCCCAGCACCTGCCAGACCTCGCTGGAGCGCTTCTCGATCGCCAGGGTGCGGAAGCCCATCTGCAGGCTGTTGAGCAGGGCGGTGACGGTGGTCGGGCCGGCCAGCACCACGCGATGCTCGCGCTGCAGCAGATCGACGAGTCCGGCGCGACGGATCACTTCGGCGTACAGACCTTCGGTCGGCAGGAACATCACCGCGAAGTCGGTCGTGTGCGGCGGACACACGTACTTGTCGCTGATCGATTTCGCCTGCACGCGGATCGCGCGTTCCAGTTGCGCCGCCGAACTCTTGAGCGCATCGACGTCGCCCTTCTCCTGCGCATCGATCAGACGTTCGTAATCCTCGCGCGGGAACTTGGCATCGACCGGCAGCCACACCACGGTGTCGTCGTCGCCGCGGCCGGGCAGGCGGATCGCGAAATCCACGGCCTCCGCGCTGTCGGGCTTCACCCGCACACTGCGCGCGTACTGCTCCATGGTGAGCGTCTGCTCGAGGATGTTCTCCAGCTGTACTTCGCCCCAGCCGCCACGGTCCTTGACGTTGGTCAGCACGCGCTTGAGATCGCCCACGCCGGTCGCCAGCTGCTGCATCTCGCCGAGGCCGCGCTGTACCTGCTCCAGACGTTCGGACACGATCTTGAACGACGCATCCAGGCGCGTATTGAGCGTGGTCTGCAGTTTCTCGTCGACGGTCGCACGCATCTGGTCGAGCTTGCTGGCGTTGTCGGCCTGCAGACGCTGCAGCTGCTGTTCCAGCGTCGTACGCATCTCGCCGATGCGCTGTTCGTTGCGCTGGGTGAGCTCGTTGAGGCGCGCGCCGAGTGCATCGGCGAAGCGCTGTTGCTGCTCCGCGCCTTCGGTACGCGTCTTGCGCGCGTCTTCGGTCAGCGCCGCACGCAGCACCCCGAGGCGTTCGTCGGTGGTGCGGGTGAAGGCATCGAGCCGCGCGTCGGTGCGGACGGTGAATTCGTCCAGACGCTGGTCGGTACGCGCGGCGACGGCCTGCAGCTGCGCGCCGAAGGCGTCGATGCGCTGCGCCTGCGACGCTGCCGAGGCATCGAGTTGCTGGCGCAGTTCGCCGCGGCCGTCGCGTTGCTCTTCGCGCAACACGCGCTCCAGCATGTCGTTGCCCTGGCCGGGCCGGCGCAGCAGCAGGACGACCAGAAGGACGCACGCGGTGACGGCGCACAGCAGGATCAGCACGAGCAGCAGCGAGGTATTCATGCGGAGGATTCTAACGATCGTCGTCCCAGCGCATGCGCCTGCGTGCGAAACTTGCCGCCCGGATGACAGACGAGGCGACGACGATGCAGCGCAACCGGTCGATCGACCAGGCGAAGCGGCGGCTCACCCGGCCGATGGTGATGCTCGGCCGCTGCCTGCTGCTGGTCGGCGCGGGCGTGCTGGCGGCCATCCATCTGTTCGCCACCGATGATGCGGCGCGCGATCTCGGCCGCATTGCCGGCATCGCCGTGGTAGTGGTCGGTCTGCTCGTCTACGGCGTCGGCCTGCTGGTGTCGACGCGGCGCCGCTGATCCGCGCCCTTTCACCGGAGACTCCGATGTCCGATCTGCCTGACCTGCCCGCGCTCGCGCCGGGTCGTTACCGCCATTACAAGGGCCGCGATTACGACGTCATCGGCGTGGCGCGCCATAGCGAGACGCTGGAACCGGTGGTGGTCTACCGGCCCTTGTACGGCGAGGGCGCCTTGTGGGTGCGGCCGCATGCGATGTTCGCCGAGACCGTCGAGGTCGACGGTCTCGAGGTGCCGCGCTTCGCGCCGGTCGAAACGCCCGCGGAGCGCACGTGATGCCTGCCACGCCTTCGATCGCGCTGCGTCAGGTCGCCGTGACCGTGTCCGACGTCGACACCGCGCTCGGCTTCTATCGCGACGTACTGGCCCTCGAGTTCCTGTTCCGTGCCGGGCCCGGTCTCGCGTTCCTCGATGCGGGCGGCGTGCGGCTGATGCTCAGCACGCCGCAGGGTGCGGGCGAGCCGGGTCGCAACTCGGTGCTGTATTTCCACGTACATGACATCGTGCGTGTCTTCGAAGGCTGCGTTGCGAAGGGCGCCGTCGCGGAGCGCACACCCGCGCTCGCCGCGCGGATTCCCGACCACGATCTGTGGATCGGCTTTCTCCGTGATCCGGACGGCAATCTCGTCGGGCTGATGGAAGAAGTCCGCGAGGCGCCGCCGGCCACCGGCTGACAGCGCGCCGGCGTCGTGTGATGCTCCGCCGCAGACCCCGGGGAGGTTCGACGATGCGACATCATCTGCTGCGCGGCGCGGCATTCGCGGTCGCCATCGCCCTGTTCGCCGGCTGTGCGGGCACGCCTGCGCAATCGCCGCCGCCGATCACCAGCGTGGCGCCGGTCGTCGAGACCGGCACGCTCGCCGGCGCGCCCTACCGCTTCGAGATTCCGGCCGACTGGAACGGCGAGCTCGTCGTGCTGCTGCACGGCTACGAGCCGCGCGGCGTACCGCGTGCCGATCCATGGCCGGCGAACGAGGCGACGCCGATGTTCCTTGCACGTGGCTATGCGGTGGCCGAAAGCGCGTACGCCTCGCAGGGCTGGGCAGTCGCCGACGCGATCACGGACAGCGAGCGCCTCCGGGCGCACGTCGTGGCCCGTCACGCGCCGCGACGCACCTGGCTGGTCGGCTTCTCGATGGGCGGGCAGGTCGCAATCGCGAGTCTGGAACGGCACGACGCGGCCTACGATGGCGCACTGTCGCTGTGCGGTGCGAACGTGCCGGCCACACAGGTCTTCGACGACGCGTTGCGCTCGCTGGTGGCGTTCGATTACTTCTTCCCCGACGCGGGCCTGTCCGGCACCGGCCTGTCAGATCCGCAGGCGCCGCCGCTCGACGATCTGCCGGCCGACCAGATCGCATTGATGCAGACCATCGGCACGGCGCTGGCGACCGACCCCGCGGCCGCAACCACGCTGGCGCGGGCGCTGGAGGTATCTGCCGACGGTCTGGTCGGCGCACTCGGCCTGCATGCGCTGCTGTTGCGCGAGATGACCGTGCGCGCGGGCGGTCTGCCGGTCGACAATCGCGAGACTGTCTACAGCGGATTCGGCGACGATGCGACGTTCAACGCCGGCGTGCGCCGGTATCCCGCGGATGCACAGGCACTGGCGTACCTCGCTGGTGTCGCGGATCTGCGCGGGACGATCGGCAAGTCGCTGGTCGTGCGCTACAACCACGACGATCCGACGATCCCGCCGCGTTATCACGCTGTCTATCCGGCGCTCGCAGCCGAGGCCGGGCACGGCGAGCGGGTTACGGTGCTGCCGGCAGTGGGCGAGGGGCATTGCGCGTTCTCGCCGGCGCAGATCGGCGAGTCGTTCGACGCGCTGGTCGGTGGCGCGCCTCGCGGACGCTGAGCAGCCGTCGGCGCCCGGCTGATGCGCCGGCACTCCGTGGGAGCGCGCTTCCCACAGGATTCGCTATCTACGTCGTGCTGATGGATGTCGATGCGCGCCCATATGCTCGGCAGGCGCACCGTTTCAGTGGCGAACTGGCCTGGCCGATGCGCAGACGCCTGATCAGCCCGGCACCGGCGCATTCGCCGTGATGATCCCCGCATCGCGCAGGTCGGACCACACGCCAGCCGGAATCGCGACCGACATCGATTCGATGTTCGCGGCCACCTGCTGCGCATTGCGCGCGCCGGGCACGATCGCCGACACGACGTCCGGTGCATTGGCGAACTGCAGCGCGGCCGTGCGCAGGTCGACGCCGTGCGCGCGCACGATCTCCTCGGCCTTCGCACGTTTCTGCGCCGAATCCGGCGGCACCGGCTGTGAGCCATAGAGATAACGATCACGCCCGGCGAGGAAGCCGGCCAGCAGGGGCGAACCGACGATCACCGAAATCCCGCGCGTGGCGAGGTGCGGGAAGGTGTGTTCGAGCGCGTGGGCGTGGTCGAGCAACGAGTACTGGCAGGCGAGCAGGAAGATGTCGGGGTCACTGACTTCGATCGCGCGCATCGCCGGGTCCGGTGTGTTGACGCCCATGCCCCAGGCCTTGATCAGACCTTCCTCGCGCATCTTCGTCAGCTCCGGGAACGCGCCGGTCCGCGCCTGCTCGAAGTACTCGAGCCAGCGCTCGCCCATGTCGCCGTTGTCGGGCGACAGGTCGTGCACCAGCACGATGTCGAGCGAGTCGATGCCCAGGCGCTGCAGGCTGTCCTCGACCGAGCGGCGCGTACCCGCGGCGCTGTAGTCGTAGGCATAGGCGAACGGCGGCGGATCCTTCCAGCCTACCTTCGGGGTCTCTTTCGTCGCGGTGAGCACGCGGCCGACCTTCGACGAGATCACATAGTCCGCGCGCGGCTTCTGCCCCAGCACGTGACCGAAGCGACGCTCGGAGCGCCCGAGGCCGTACCAGGGCGAGGTGTCGAACAGGCGCATGCCACCGTCCCATGCGGCTTCCAGCGTGGCCTGCGCGTCGTCTTCGGTGACCACCGCCCAGTTGTTGCCGAGCGGTGCGCCACCGAGACCGACGCGTCCGCTCGGGCGGTACTTGCGGCCGCCGGTGGGATTGGTCGGCAGCGGGCGGGTGCCGCGACGGCCTTGCGTCGGCAGGACATCACCGGGCGTGGTCTGCGCGCTGGCGATCAGTGGCGCGGCGGCGAGGGTGGCGGCGCCGAGCGCAGCGGCGGACAGGAAGCTACGACGTGAATGCATGGGAATCTCCGGCGGCAGGAATTGCGACCATCGCCTCCCGACCGTCTGGCCGCCCTGCGTCGATGCCCGCGACTGCACAGGGTGCCAGCCGCGCCGACGCGGCGCCGTGAACCGGTACCGGAACTGCCATTGCAATACGCATCGCGTATGCGGATGGGCACATCGCCTGCGTATCATGCGCGCTCGATTCGCGGCGGTGACGACATGGGCTGGATGGGCATTTCCGATCTGCCGACCTTCGTGGTGGCGGTGCTCGTGTTCCTCGCGATTCCGGGGCCGGGCACCTTCGCGTTGCTGACCGCGACCGCGCGCGGTGGCATGCGGGGCGGCTATGCGGCGTTCTTCGGTCTGGCGCTGGGTGACCAGACGCTGCTGTGGCTGGCCGCGGGCGGCGTGGCCGCGCTGCTCGCCGCGAATCCGATGCTGTTCCGTGGCCTGCAGTGGATCGGCGCGGCGTACCTGGTGTGGATCGGCGTGCAACTGCTGCGCAGCCGTGGCGACGGTGCCGGCATGGTGGCGATGGGCAGCGGTCACTGGTTCCGCCAGGGCGTGCTGATCACGCTGCTCAATCCGAAGGCCGTGCTGTTCTACATGGCGTTCTTTCCGCTGTTCATCGATCCCGCGCAGCACCGCGGCCTGGCGACGTTCGCGGCGATGTCGGCGCTGATCTGCGTACTCGGGTTGCTGTACTGCTCGCTGCTGATTCTCGCCGGACACGCGCTGCGCGCACGCGTCGCCCGTGATCCGCGCATCGCCGCGTGGCTGCGGCGGATCGCCGGCGCGTGCCTGGTCGGCTTCGGCGTGCGACTCGCGTTCAACTGAATGTCTCCGGCGCGTCCTGCGATGCGCTCAACGCAAGGTGCGATCGAGCCAGTCGACGACGCGTTGCTGCAGGTCGATCTCGTGCGCCTGCTCGTGGAACCAGTGCGGACCGCGCGGATAGGTCACCAGTTCGACCGGCGTGCCGTTGAAGCGCAAGGCGCGATGGAACATCTGCGCCTGCGACAGCGGCACGCGTGCATCGGCCTCGCCGTGCAACAGCAGCACCGGCACGCGCACATCCTGCGCGTGATGCACCGGCGACTGCGCATCGTAGGTGCGCCGCTCGCGCAGCGGATCGCCGAAGTAGCCGGGCAGGTAATCCGGCACGTCGTTGGTCAGCGCCGCGCTGGCGAGATCGAGCACGCCGGCACCGACGATCGCAGTGCGGAACCGCTCGCTGCGCGCGACCGCCCACGCCGACAGATAACCGCCGTAACTCCAGCCGCCGATCGCGAGGCGCTTCGTGTCGACGACGCCTTCGGCCTCCAGCAGATCGACGCCGTCGAGCACGTCCTGCAGCGGGCCGTCGCCCCAGTCGCCGCGTGCGAGTTCGGCGAACGCACTGCCATGGCCTTCGGAGCCGCGCGGATTCGGCAGCAGCACGGCGTACCCGCGCGTGGCGAGCAGCTGCGCCCATTCGTGCCACGAACCCTGCCAGCCCGACCACCACGCCCATGCCGGTCCGCCGTGGATCTGCACCAGCGTCGGCAGCGGCGTCGTGCCGTCCCAGTCCGGTGGCGTGACCAGCAGGCCGTTGATCGCGCGGCCGTCGCGCGACGAGGCCCATTCGAGTTCGCGCACGCGGCCGAGCGCCCAGTCCGCGACCTGCGGCTGGTGATCGCTGCGCTGCGCGAGCCGGGTGCCGTCCCAGGTCCAGACGTTGCCCGGGCTGTCGTCGCGCAGGCCGAGGTAGGCGATGCGGCCATCGGCAGACGCGGTGAAGCTGCGATACGGAATCTGCGGCTGCGCGAGTTCGGTGGCCGCGCCGCTCGACGCATCGAGCCGCAACAGTGCACCGCGGATGCCGCGTTGGCCCTGGCCGAGCAGCGTGGTGTCGCTCTGCCAGCGCGCGAGCCACAGCGTGCCGGGCCAGGTTTGGCCGAGGGCGATCTGCGTGCCGCGTTCGATGTCGTGGACGATCGGCGTGGCGACCATGCCGTGCGCACCGAGCCGGCCGTACAGCAGACGCGTGCCGTCCGGCGACCACTGCAGCGGATGTGCGGACGCGTGGGGTTCCAGCACGTCGCCGATGCGGCCGCTCTCGACATCCAGCAGCACGACCGCCGAGTCGTACCAGAAGTCGTTGAGCGTGGTGCCGGTCGACCGGCGCAGCGCCAGCGTGCGGCCATCGGGCGACCAGGCGAGATCGTGGATCTGCAGCCCGGTCGGTGTCAGCACGCGCGCCGCGCCGGTCGCGAGGTCCTGCACCCAGACGCGCGAGAACCGCGTGGGCTGTTCGACGACGACGGCGTCGTCCTTGGCCGCGAGCCGCGCGGCGTCTGCGTGCGAGGGCGCATCGGTCGCGAGCCAGGCGATGCGGCGGCCGTCGGCGGACAGGTCGAAGCTGGCGACATCGGTCGCGGCGCGGGTCAACAACGTCGCTTGCGTGCCGTCGGCAGCAATGCGCCAGACCTGGTTCGCGCCGAGTGCCTGTCCGTCCGGCACCGGCCGGTCCGACAGGAACAGCAATTGCCTGCCGTCGCGCGACCAGCGCGGTTGACGGTCGCTGGCCTCGGCAGGCGCGGGAATCGCACGCGGGGCTGCATCACCATCGAATGCGATGCGCCACAGCTGCGTGCGCGGCGGTTTGCCGTCCGCGCGCGGCGTGCCGACGGTGTAGGCGATCCGGCCACCATCGGGGCTGATCTGCGGATCGTCGACCGCGCGCAGCGCGGCGATGTCCTGCGGCGTCGGCACATGCGTGCGCGTTGCGGGCGCCTGCGCGGACGCGAGCGGCGCCAGCGACAGCAGGGCGCACGACAGCAGCAGGGACCGGATCATGCGGGGGCGTCCTGCGTCACGGCGAGATGGGTGCGCAGCCAGCCCGCGCCGCGCGAAAGTGCATCGCGGGCGATCTCCGAGATCGACATCGCCTCGATGAAGCTGTGCGGCGTCCTGGGGTAGGCGTGCGCGTCGACCTCGGCGCCGGCCGCGCGCAGCCGCGTCGTCATCGTCGCGTTCTGTTCGGCGAGGACATCGCGTTCGCCCCACAGCAGCAGCGTCGGCGGCAGGTCGTGCAGCGCGGCGTGTGCGGGGACGGCGTAGCCATCGCGGCAGGCGGCGGCGTCGGCTCCGAGATACGCGCGCCAGTAGGCCGCCATCTCGTCGGCGCTGAGCATGTCGTCGGCGGTGCCGAGTGTGCGCACCGAGTCCGCGTCGAGCGCGGTATCGAAGGCGCCGTAGAGCAGCAGCAGCGCATCGATGCCGCCGTGTGCGCCGACATCGCGCAGGCGCAGCGCGGTCGCGAGTGCGAGATTCGCGCCGGCCGAATCGCCGCCCAGCGCCACGCGCGCCGCGTCGATACCGAAGGTGTCGGGTTGCTCGCGCAGTACCCGGATCGCGGCGAGGCACTGCTCCAGCGCGACCGGATACGGATGCTCGGGTGCCAGCGCGTAGTCCACGCCGATGACGATCACGCCGGCGCGCTCCGCGAGTTCGCGCATCAGCCGGTCATGGGTGTCGAGACTGAAGAGGCACCAGCCGCCTCCGTGCAGATACACAAGCGCCGGCGCCCGTGTGGTCACGCCCTGCGGCCGGTGCACGCGTACGTCGAAACCGTCGGCGCCGTGGGCGATGCGGTGCGTCGTGGTCGCTGCCATCTCCGGTCCGCCCGCGCGCCACGGCGTGCGCACGGTCTCCGCGATCGCGCGCTGCTGCGGCCAGTCGAGGCGGCGGCCATCGGCGAGGCGTGCGCCTTCGCTGCAGACCGTGTGGACGAACGTGCGCAGCGCCGGATCCAATGCGTCGAGACTCGCGCTCATGCGGGGCGGTCCGCGTCGAAATCGCGCATCCAGGCGACGAGATCGTGTTCGCCGCCGCTGACCAGACCCGCGATCAGTTGCGCGAAATCGTGCGGCGCTTCGTCCTGGCCGAGCTTGAACGTGGCGCGGGTGTCGAGGATCCGGCCCCGCAATGCGGTGACGCCCTGCGCGAGCCGCGCGTAGCGTTCACCCATCTCCGGCAGCGCCCACGCATTCGGACGCCCGGCTTCCATCGACGTGACCAGTGCATCGAGTTCGTCGGCGATGTCGGCCTCGGCCTCGCTGCAGTCGATGTGCAACGTGAACGCAGCAGCCGCGTAGTTCCAGCTCGGGGCCTGGGTGCGATCGTCGAGCCAGCTCGGCGATACGTAGGCATGCGGCCCGATCACCAGCGCGTAGGCGAGCGGATCGCGGTGCAGACGCGCGACATGCGGATTGCGACGCGCGACGTGTCCGCGCAGCGCGACCAGACGGCCCTCGGCATCGATCTCGGTGCGCAGCGGCAGCGGCGTGAACGCGGCATCGTCGCCGCCGGGCGAGACCAGCCATGCGAACGGCTGCGCATCGAGCAGGCGCTGCACGTCGCCGTCGTGGCGCGGGGCGTATCGGGAATCGCGGGCGTGGCCCATCAGCGTGTGTCCTGTATGGCGGCCACCGAGACCGGCGGCCAACGGTCGCACCAGGGCGCTGCCGTTTCCAGCTCGAAGGCGAGTGCGAGCAGCATGGCTTCGCGTCCGCGATCGGCGGCGAACTGCAGGCCGATCGGCAGGCCGTCGCGGCTGTGCGCGAGCGGTAGCGAGATCGCCGGCGTACCGGCCAGATTCTGCAGCGGCGTGTACGAAATCCATTCGAACATCGCCGGCATCAGCGCGTCGAAATCGCGATCGGGCGCGAGTGTGCCGAGCGTCGGCGGCGGCGTGCGCAGCGTCGGACACAGCAGCACGTCGTGGCGCGCATGGAAGGTGGCGAACGCAGCAGGCAGAGCCGATACGGTCGCCCAGGCCTGTTCGAGTTCGGCCACGCCGCAATGCGTCTCGTGCCAGTGCGCGAGGCCGCGCGTCCACGGTTCCAGTGCGCGCTCGGCGAACGCCGCGCCGCCCTGCGCGACCGCGAGTTCGACCGCGTCCGCACCGAGCCGCGACCACAAGGTGTACAGCGCCGCCCACACCGCTTCACCCGGCAACGGCCAGGCGACCGGTTCGACGTGGTGGCCGAGCGATTCGCACAGGCGCGCCGCGGCATCGAGCGCGGCGGCGACCTCGGGATCGGGGGCCAGCCCCGGCAACGCATCGACGACCAGCCCGATGCGCAGACGGCGCGCATCCGGCCCGGTCACCACGGCCGGCGCATCGGGATGCGCGGCGGCGAAGGCCCACGCGGTATCGCGCACGCTGCGCGACATCAGACTGTCGGCGACGATCAGGTCTTCGATCGCATGACGACCGCGCACCGGCACGCAGGCACCGCGTCCGGGCTTGAGGCCGACGACGCCGCAGGCCGATGCGGGAATCCGGATCGACCCGGCACCATCGCTGCCATGCGCCAGCGGCACGATGCCCGCCGCGAGCGCCGCGCCGGCGCCGCCGCTGGAACCGCCCGGCGAATGCGTCAGTGCCCACGGATTGGCGGTGACCGGGCCGAGCAAAGGTTCGGTCGAACCCATCAGGCCGAACTCGGGCATCGCGCTCTTGCCGATCGCGACGAGGCCGGCGGCCTCGAAACACCGGACGAAGGGTGACGCCTCGTCCGCGGTTGCCAGCGTGCCGGTGCGGCTGCGCGAACCGCCCCGCGTCGGCATGCCGGGCACGCGCAGCGAATCCTTCGGCAACCACGGCACGCCGGCCAGCGGCGTGGCGGGATCGACGCCGGCGGCATCGAGTGCGCGCGCGTGCCGGCGGGCCGTATCGAACGCGGTGTGGCTCAGCGCGCCGAGCACGGGATCGAAATGGCGGGCGCGAAGAATCGCCGCCTCGGTGAGGTCCAGTGCGCCCAGCTCGCCGCGTGCGCGCAGCGCGGCCTGGGCGTGGGCGTCCAGCCGGCCGAGCGCCAGCGCATCGGCGTGGCCGGTCGGGGAATCGAACACGGTCATGGGAACAGGCATCTCCGGCCGCAATGGCGGTTGTGGTCGGGCAGCCGGCGCAGGCCGGCGTGGGAATCGCGCATCGTCAGTAGCGCCAGTGCACGGTCATGCCGACGGTGCGCGGGCGCACGATGCCCTGGCCGATGCCGTTGACCTCGGACACGCTGCGGGTGATGCCGCGGGTGTCGCCGAGGTTGCTGCCGAACAGGGTCAGATCGGTGTTGCCGAACGACATGCGATAGCGCAGGTCGACGGTGTTGTAGTTGCCCTGTTCGTTGCGCACCGCGCCGGGCACGGCGGAGTTGAGATCGCTGATGCCGCTGCCGATGTACTGGTGGGCCAGCGTCAGCGTCGGCGAAAAACGCGTGTCGAAGCGGTAGCTCAACACGTTGCTGACGGTCCAGTCGGCCGAGCCCGGCAACTGCGAACCGGCGGGCGCGGTGCCGGCGAACAGGATGTCGAGATCCTCGTCGAGGCGCGCCTGCTGCCAGGTCGCGGCCAGCGTCCAGTCGAAGGCTTCGACCGGGCGCCACGTGGTCGCCAGCTCGATGCCGCGGCTGTAGGCCTTGCCGCCGTTGCTGGCGTAGTTGAAGAAGTCCGGCGTCTGCAGGCGCAGCTGGATGTCGCTCCAGTCGACGTAGAACAGCGTCGCGTCCACCAGCCAGCGGCCGTCGGCCCAGCTGGTGCGCGTGCCGAGTTCGTAATTGATCAGGCTGTCGCTGATGGAGCCGGCGGGAATCGGAAACGCGCTGAGCCCGGGCGTATTCGGCTCGCCGAAGCGGAAGCCTTCCGACACCAGCGCGTAGAGCATCAGATCCGCCGATGGCGTCCAGGTCAGCGAGACCTTGGGGTTGAAGCCGTCCTCGTCGGTGCGCGAGCGGGTGACGATGGGATCGCCGGGATAGGTCGAGAAGCCGACCTGCGTGGTCTGCGCCTCCACGCTCGTGCGGAAGAAGCGGCCGCCGAATGTGGCCTTCCATTGCTCGTTGAAGTGGAAGGTGCCCTCGCCGAACACCGCCAGTTCGGAACCGTCGAGATGGCTGTAGAACGCGTTGAACGTCGAACCGTCGGGTGCAATGACCGCACCGCTGCCGGGCCCGAACAGCGACGAGCGGTCGAATGCACCGGCCGCGCCGGCGGCGCCGATGGTCTCGTAGAGATCCTTGTCGGTCTGGAACACCATGCCGCCGACCAGCCATTCCAGGCGCTGGCCGCCCGGCGAGGCCAGACGCAGTTCGAGGCTGCGGCCGGTGCTCTCGCCGCCGGAAGCGATGAACAGCGGCGTGTCGAGATCGAGGTCGAGATCGGCGTTGTAGGCGCCGCGGATCGGGGTGAAATCGAACTGCCAGTCCTGCTGCTTGTGCTGCTGCGACAGCAGCGCGGTCAGCGTGGCGAAGCCGAGGTCCTGATCGAGGCGCAGGCTGTGCACGGCGACCTTCGTATCGGTGAACTCGGGAATCGCGGTGTCGCGTTCGAACTCGCCGAGCCCGGCGATGCGATAGCTGTTGTCGTCGGCATCGGTGTCCTGCCACAGGCTCAACCAGCTCAGCGTGGTCGCCTCCGATGGCGTCAGCGTCACCGACAGGCGGCCACCCGCGGTGCGGCTGTCGTTGCTGCCTTCGCGGCCGAGGCCGATGTTGTCCAGATAGCCGGGATCGTCGCGGACCTGCGCGACCGCGCGCACGGCGAGGATGTCCTCGGCGATCGGCAGGTTGACCATGGCCTTGCCGCCGAAGCCGAGGTCGGCGTTGCGGGTCTGGCTGGCGGTGGCTTCCACGGCCGCGTCGAAGCCGCCCGGGTCGGCGACATTGGCGACGTAGTTGATCGCACCACCCATCGACGCCGAACCGAACAGCGTGCCCTGCGGCCCGCGCAGCACTTCGACGCGATTGATGTCGAAGGCGTCGATGTCGGGGATGACGATGCTGAAGCCCGGTTCGGTCAGCGGCACTTCGTTGAGGAAATAGCCGCTCGTCGTCTGGCCCTGCACGTTGCCCGAGCTGGTGGCGATGCCGCGCATGACCACGTGCGAGACGCCGGGCTGATAGCTGTTGAACACCACGCCCGGCGTGCGCTGGATGTAGTCGGCCAGCGACTGCGCGCCCAGATCCTCGAGCTGCTGGCCGGTGACGGCGGAGACCGAACCTGCGATCTCGCGCACCGATTCGTTGCGCTTGCCGGCGGTGACGACGATCGCGTCGAGATCGGTGGTCGAGGCAGGCAAGGCCGGTGTCCCTGGCGCCGCGGTCTGCGCCATCGCTGGTGCGGCGATCAACGGCGTACACAGGCAGACGAGACGGATGGCGTGGGTCAGACGTGCGGTGGTGAGCGGCTTCATGGCGATTCCCGTGGGCGATGGCTGGACTGGAACCAGGCCGCTGCGCTTCGCGTGGTGATGCCGAAGCGCGGCGCTGACGTTCGAGTAATAGAAGACGGGCGACACCGCGTCCAGCAGATTCCACGGGGGGCAGGGATGACTCAAGTGATTGATCTGAAAAGACCAGACGTGATGCGCTGCCGAAGAAGCCACGGAATGCGGCCGCAAATTACGCAGGATCTGCGTCACCGGCCCCGGAATTCGATACGTTGTAGCGCTGCCGTGGCCCGTCGTGGCCGCCGGAACCGCCCAGGAGCGCCGCATGTCCGCCCGTTCGCCCGACCGCACCGACCTGAAGATCCTCGACGTGCTGCAGCAGGATGCACGGATCACCAACCACGCCCTCGCCCAGCGGGTGGCGCTGTCGCCCAGCGCCTGTCTGGCGCGGGTGCGCGCGCTGGAGCAGCGCGGGCTGATCCGCAGTTACCGGGCGCACGTCGCCGTCGACCGCATCCGCTCGGCGACGATCGTCATGGCCCAGATCAGTTTCCAGAAGCACGCCCTCGAGGAATTCACCGCGTTCGACCGCTGCATCCTGGCGATGCCGGAGATCGTCGAAGCCAGCCGCGTCTCCGGCGCCTACGACTACATGCTGCGGGTCATCGTGCGCGACGTGCACCACTGGAAGGACATCGCCCGTTCGCTGCTCAGCGGCGACTACGGCGTGGAGAAGATCGTCTCCCACTTCCTGATGGACGAGGTCAAATCCTTCGCCGGCTATCCGCTGACCGACGACGAGCCGGCGCGCGGTTGAGCGCGGATCAGTACAGCCGGATCGGCAGCTCGCGCGTCGCGCTGTTGCCGCTGGCATCGCGCACGGTGGCGCGCAGCACGTAATCGCCGACCGGCAGATCCGCCGGATCCCACAGCATCGCTTCGAGGCGACCGTCGCGGACGAGGTTGTTGACCGCGTAGCGGAACCGCGTGCGCGAGGCGCCGTGCACGGTGATGCCGCTGTCGGCGGAGTAGGCGACGCGCACCGCGTCGCGATGCGGCGGCATGCGGTCGAAATCGATCGTGAAACGCGGCACTTCGAACCCGGGCACCGGGCGGCCGTCGGCAGCGAGCAACTGCCAGCCGAGCGTGTGCAGGCCAAGGCGCCGGCGCGGCAGGTTGCCGTCCACCTGGTCCCAGGCCTCGACGACGATCTGCAGGCCGCCGCCATCGCGCGGCAGGATCACGCGACCGTCTTCGCGTGACGTCATCGGCATGTCGAGCGCGTCGAGCAGCGCGAGATCGTCGATGCGCGGCGCGATGGTGTCGACGAAATTGCGGAAGCCCAGCGTCACCGCATTGCGCTGGTAGCCGGACGGTCCGAGGATCAGATGCACGTGCGCCTGCGCGTTGATCGTGCCGATCGCCTCGCCGGCGCGGATGTGCGTGCCGCGCGGAATGCGCACGCGCATCGGCCGGCCGTCGTCGCCTGCGATCAGCTGGAAACGCGGATCGAGCGCCTCGCCGCGCGGCGTGCGGCCGACGCGCATGTGCATGTAGGCCAGGTCATCGATCGCCAGGTTTTCGGCCTGGTCGCCGAATCCGCTCGCGGCATAGGGACTCGCGACCTTGGCATCGGCGATCGCGAGCACCGGACTGCCGACATCGCCGCGCACATCGAAGCCGGCGTGCAGATGGCTGCGCGATTCACCGCGGAAATTGCCGCGCACTTCGCCGAGCGTGCCGACGACTTCGTGCCAGCCGTCCTGCGGTGCCAGCGGCCAGCGGCCGCGTGTGTCCGGCAGCGCGGCGTCCGGCGCAGGGCCGACCGCGACGTTGGCGAGATTCTGCTTCGCACCGGCGCGTCGCACTTGGCTGATGCGGTGCACGCGATACGCCGCGGCATCGGCGACCCACAGCCGGCCGAAGCGATCGAACGCGAGACCGGCCGGACGCGCGAGGCGCTGCGCCATGTCGCGACCGGTCAACACGCGTGCACGGCCGTCGGCTTCGAGCTGCAGCACGCGGCCCTGCGCGAGTTCGCCGATGTACAACCGTTGCTGCGCATCGATGGCGATGGACACCGGCGACACCGGTGCGGCGTCGGGTTCGTCGCCATACAGCGCCAGCGTCGTCGTCGTGCCATCGGGCGCGATGCGACGGATCGCGTGGTTGCCGGTGTCGGCGATCCACAGCGCCCCGTCATCGCCCAGCGCGAGTCCGCCCGGCGTATCGAAGCGCGCCTGCGCGCCGACGCCGTCGACGAAGCCCGGCCGTCCATCGCCGGCCAGCGTGCGCACGGCGCCGGCGTCGATCACGCGGATGCGGTCGTTGAAGCCATCGGCGACATACACGCGCCCTGCCGCATCGACGGCCACGCCGGTGGGCGCATGGAAGCGCGCCTGCGCCACCGGGCCATCGATGAAACCCGCCTCACCGCTGCCGGCGAGCGTCGTCACCGTGCCGTCGGGCGCGATGCGCCGGATCGCGTGGTTGCCGGTGTCGGCGACGTACAGCGCGCCTTCCGCGTCGATCGCCAGACCGGACGGCGTGTGGAAGCGCGCATCCGCGCCGCGGCCATCCTTTAGACCTTCGAGACTGCCGGCGAAGGTCTCCACGCGGCCGTCGGGCTGCACGCGGCGGATGCGGTTCGACGTGCCGCCATCGGCAATGAAGGCGGTGCCGTCCGCCGCGACGGCGATGCCGAAGGGATCGTCGAACCGCGCCCCGGAACGCATGCCATCGCGCACGCCGCGATGGCCGTCGCCGGCCACGGATTCGATCCGCGCCGGCAGGCCCGCAGGCGGCGGGCCGGGATCAGGTCGCTCAGGCGTGCGCCAGTCCCAGATGAAGCTCGCCGCGAGCGCGACCGCCGTCAGCGCGGCGACGCCCCAGATCGCACCGCGCAAGCCGGGCCGCAGCCTCCGTCCCATGCAGCTGGATCAATCCACGACGCGGCAGAACACCGCCTTGAGATAACGCGATTCCTGCACGTGCGCCATGAACGGATGATCCGCACCGGCGCCCGACACCTTGAGGATCTGGATCGTGCGGTTGGCGTAGAACGCCGCGCGCCGCAGCATGTCGAGGAACTGTTCTTCGCTGACCAGGCCCGTGCACGAGAACGTCGCCAGCAGTCCGCCCGGCTTGACCACGCCGAGCGCGAGCTTGTTCATGTCGAGGTACTTCTTCAGCGCCGGGATCACCTGCTCGCGGTCGCGGGTCATCTTGGCCGGGTCGAGCACGACGACGTCGTAGGCATCGCCCGCATTCGATGCATCGCGCAGCCACGGGAAGATGTCGGCCTGCACGAACCTGATGCGCGCATCGTTGAGCCGGGCGTTGCCCTTGGCGATCTCGATGACGTCTTCGTCGATGTCGATGCCGACCACTTCGCTGGCGCCGCGCACGGCGGCGTACACACCGAAACCGCCGGTGTTGCAGCACAGATCGAGCACGCGCTTGCCTTCCACCTGGCGGCTCAGCCACTCGCGGTTCTCGCGCTGGTCGGCGAAGAAACCGGTCTTGTGCGCACCGGCAGGATCGGCGCGGAAGCGCACGCCGTACTCGGTGATGACCGCCGGATCGGCCGGCACGCTGCCGCGGTAGTCGAAGCTTTCCTGCTTCTGCACGTGTTCGTCGGCGAAGCTGTGGAAGCGGCAGCCGGGGAACTGTTCGGTCAGCGCTTCGTAGATCCATTCGCGATGGCGGAACATGCCGGCGCTGAAGAACTCGACGACCAGCAGGTCACCGTAGCGGTCGACGACCAGGCCCGACAGGCCATCGCCTTCGCTGTGCACGACGCGCCAGGCATCGGACACGTCATCGAGCTTGAGCACCTCGCGGCGCAGCGACACCGCCTCGGCGATCTTGCGCGAGAACCAGCCGGCATCCACCGGCACGTCGGGATGCGTTTCGAGGATGCGCACGGCGATGCGCGAATGGCCGTTGTAGAAACCGCGGCCGATCCACTCGCCTTCGACGCCGACGACATCGACGATGCTGCCCGGCTTGGGGCGCTGCGCCGGCTTTTCGACGAGGCGCTGGAAGATCCACGGATGACTGGAGCGCCAGGCGTTTTTCAGCCGGACGACGGGATAGGAAGTCTGCATGGTGCGGATTCTACGGGGTCACCGGCGGCGACGCCCGCGATCGGCGGGTCCGGAGGCAGGCGGCAATCGGACCGGTCCTGCGCTTGCAACCGCGCGATCCGTCGCCATGCTGGGAGACATGCACCTCGACAGCCCCGACGACCTGCCCGATTCCGAACTCCAGCGCGCGCGCGACAAGCGCCGCCTGTCCAGCGCGTTGAAGGCGAGCGTGCTGTTCGTGCTGCTGCTGTGCATCGTGTTCGGCGTGCAGGCGGCGATCGACTGGCGCTTTCTCGCGGTGAAGCCCGGCGAGTGGAGCGGTCTGCTGGGTCTGCTGACCGCGCCGCTGCTGCACGGCTCGCCGGAACATCTGATCGCCAATGCCAGCGCACTGCTGCTGCTCGGCTCGCTGGCGCTGGTGGTCTATCCGCGCGCCACGCTGCGCGGCCTGCCGCTGATGTGGCTGGGCTCGGGCCTGGGCGCGTGGCTGATGGGCAACCCCGGCTCGCATCACCTGGGCGCCAGCGGTGTGACCCACGGCCTGATGTTCCTGGTGTTCGTGCTGGGCCTGCTGCGTCGCGACCGGCCCTCGATCGCCGCCGGCATGATCGCCTTCCTGTTCTACGGCGGCATGCTGCTGACGGTCCTGCCGCAGGAGCCGGGTGTGTCCTGGCAGTCGCACATGGGCGGCGCGATCGGCGGCGTGCTGGCCGCGTTCTGGTTCCGCCACGCCGATCCGCTGCCGCCGCGCAAGCGATACAGCTGGGAGATCGAAGAGGAGGAAGCCGCGCGCGCCGCACTCGAACGCCGCGACACCTTCGAACCGCCTGCCCCGCACGACGTCCCGGTGCTGTGGGAACGGCCCGCCGAGGAGCCCCGCGGTGTGGTGTTGCGGTTTCCGGATCGGCGCGCCGGGCGCAGCGACGACACCTGATCTGCGTTCGAGCGCCCTCCCGAATGTCGGAACAGGCGCGACCGCTCGACGCTAGGTCGCACTGAACGCGTGCTTGAGCGCCTCGATCAAGCCGCTGTTGTCGACCAGTCGTGTCATCACGATCTCCACGAACACGCCGATCATCAACAGGAAGATCGCCGTTGCCAGCCAGGCCTTGATCGGCATCGTCAGCGCGAACACGTTGAGTTGCGGCGCGTAGCGGTTGACCAGGCCGAAGGACAGGTCGATGACGAGCAGGATCACCATCGCCGGCGCTGCGATCAGCAGCATCGCGGTCATCAGATAGCCGAATTGCCCGACGAACAACGCCATCCCGCTCATTCTCAGATCGGGAAAGAAGCTCATCACGGGCCAGACCGTGTAACTCGTCATCAACAGGTCGAGAAACACCAGGAACGCGCCGCTGGCCATGAACAGCCAGGTCGAGAACTGCGACAGGAACTCGCCGTGCAGCGAGGTCTGGTGGCCCTGGATCGGGTCGAAGATCTGCGCCATCGACATGCCGACCTGGGTGTCGATGATCACGCCGGCGGAACTGATCGCCCAGAACACGATGCCGTAGCAGAACCCGATCGAAATGCCGATGAAGGTTTCCTTGAGCACGATCGCCGTCCAGTGCGCGGTGCCGGCGGCTTCGATCGGGGGCGCGCCGGCCAGTGCGATCGGGATCGCGACGATCGCCAGGCTCACCATGAAGCTGTTGCGCACCATCGCCGGCACCGTTTCGGTGGTCAGCAGCGGCAGCATCATGAAGGCGCCGGCCACGCGCGGCAGCGTCAGCGCGAGGGCCAGCATCGGATTCGTGCCGAAGTCCATCAGCGTCGGACGAGGCCGGGGAAATCGATGAAGATGCGGTCGGCGAACACGTACAGCGTGCCGCCCATCAGCGAGGCCGTGATGAACAACGTGATCACGACGGCCAGGAACTTCAGCGCGTAGGGAAACGTCTGCTCCTGCAGCTGCGTGGCCGCCTGCAGGAACGCGACGACGAGGCCGATCAGCGCGGCTGCGGCGACCGGCGGACCGGACAGCAGCAGCACCAGCCACAGTGCTTCCTTGGTGAACTCCAGCACGTCGCTCATGTGGTCACCCCATAGGTGAGCACCAGGCCATGGACGAGCTTGGCCCAGCCGTCGATCAGCACGAACAGCAGCAGCTTGAACGGCAGCGAGACCGTGGTCGGCGACAGCATCATCATGCCGAGCGCGAGCAGGATGTTGGCGACCACCAGATCGATGATCAGAAACGGCAGGAAGATCAGGAAGCCGATCTGGAATGCGGCCGTGAGTTCGCTGACGGTGAAGGCCGGCACGATGACGATGAAGTCGTCGGGGGTCAGGCCGTCGCGGCGCTCGGGCGGCAGCATGCGCTGCACGCTGCGCAGGAAGAACGCGCGTTCGGAATCGCTGGAGTGCTGGATCAGGAACGTGCGCAGGGGTTCTTTGCCCGCGTCGATCATCAGCAGCATGCGGTTGGTGTCGAAACTGCCGCCCGCCGCGGCGGGTGCGGCGCCTGTGCCGCCGGCGGTGACCGCTTCGGCAAGGCCGCGCGGCTGCGCGTCCGCCTCTGTTTCGCGTGGATCGTTGCTCGAGCCGCCGCGCACCGCCGAGAACATCGGATCGACCTCTTCCGGCGTGCCCTGGGCCTGGGCCTCGGCGGCGAGCGCGTCGGCGGCGGCGGGGCTGGTCGGCGCGGGCGCGTCGGCTTCGGCCGGTGTCCGGGTCGCCGCAGGCCGCACATTGATCGGCCGGCCTTCGCGGATCGCCTGCTGCTCGGCGCGGGCCTGGATCTGCCGCTGCACCGAGGCCGGCGGCGGGCGTCCTTCCAGGCGCGCCTGCACCGCTTCGTTGACGTCCAGGATCACCGGATACATCACATAGATCGACAGCACGATCGCCAGGCCGTTGATGACCACGTTCGGTGGCACCTGCTGCAGGCCGAGCGCGTTGCGCAGCAGGCTCAGCACCACGACGATCTTGGTGAACGAGGTGACCATCACCGCCACGAACGGGGCCAGCGCCAGGCTGACCACCGTCACCAGGACGAGGGCGGGCGAGAACGTGCTGAAATCCATGCCTCAGCTCCAGGACAGCAGGCGGACGCCGAGCGTGTCGCCGACGGCGACCAGTTCGCCCTGTCCGGCGACGCGGCCGTTGGCGCGGATGGTGACGTTGGCGCCTTCGAGGTGCACCGGCAATGCGAAGACGTAGCCCGGCTGCAGGCCGGCGATGTCCGACAGGCGCAGTTCGACCTTGCCCACGTCGAATTCGACCTCGACCGGCAGGCGGCCGGACGGATCCTCGACGGCGGGCGTGTCTTCGGTCTGCGGCGTTTCGGTGGCGTCGGTCTCGCTCATGCGGGGCGTCTCCTGGTGACGGGGGCGTTGGGTGGGGGGGCCGTCGATGCGCCATCCGTCCGGGCCCGACCGGACCGGCCAGCGCAGGCCGACGGCATTGGCGTGCAGCGGCGGCATCTTGACGTGGCCGACGACGATGACGTCACCGGGTTGCAGATCGCGAATGTCGTCACGCGTCAACGGCGGCGCCGGGATCGCGATGGTCGCGACCGTCGGCAACTGGCGCCAGTGGCCGGGATCGATCGGCGGGCGCGGATCGGCATCGGTGCGTGCGAGCAGGGCCTGCAGCCACGCGGCCGGTGCGCGCAGCGAACCGCTGACCGGAGCAGCGCCATCTGCGGGCGCGAAATCGAGGTCGAGCCAGAGCGTGTCGCTCTCGGGCGCTGCGAGCGCGGCGTCGGGCAGGGGCAGCAGCGAGGTGCCGAGGGCTTCGCCGATCTGCATCAGCGAACTTTCGTGCGCCAGGCTCCAGGCCAGCACGCGCGCGCGGCCACGATGATCCTGCCACTGCAGGGCATCGTCATCGGTGCGCGGCGGCGATACGAGGCGCAGGGCGAGCCGGGTGCCGTCGGCATCGAGTTCGAACACGCCACCGTCGGTGGTCGTGATCGCGGGGGCGCGGCCACTGCGCAGTCGCAGGACACCGGCCGGCGTGCTCCACTGCCGGGCGCGCGCGTGCAGGCTGCGCAAGGTGTCGGCTTCCACGCCCGACAGCCGCGGCAGGCGTTCCCCCAATGGCCGGGGCGAGGCGGTACTGGCCAGGGCGGCGGCAGTCGCGTCAGCCATGGCCCAGCGCCACCTTCATCAGTTCGGGGAGGGAACGCACTCCGAGTTTGCTCATCATGTTGGCCCGATGCAGTTCGACGGTCTTGATGCTGATGCCGAGGATGTCGGCGATGATCTTGTTGGGTTTGCTGGCGACGACGAGGTCGAGGACCTGTCGCTCGCGCGGACTCAGTTTTGCGAGCGCCGCGTCCTGCGCCGATCCGGTTTGCGCCCGTTCGCGGCTGAGCGCATTGCGGATCGCATCGACGATGGCGTCGTCGCTGAAGGGTTTTTCGAGGAAGTTGGACGCGCCCTTGCGCATCGCCTCGACCGCCAGCGGCACGTCGCCGTGCGCGGTGACGAACACCAATGGCAGCGTCGAACCGCGACGCAGCAGTTCGTCCTGCAGTTGCAGGCCACTCATCTCCGGCATGCGGATATCGGACACCAGACATTCGCCGTCGCCATGGCGGGTGCTGTCGAACACCGTCAGGAATGCAGCGCCGGATGCGAACGCGCGCACCTCGAAACCCGCGGTCTCCAGCAACCAGGCGGTGGAATCGCGGAAGCCGTCGTTGTCGTCGACGAGATAGACACAGATGCCGGTCACGCGTCAGATCCTCCTGTCCGGGGGCGGTAGCGTGAACCCGAACACGCTACCGCCGCCATCCCTGGCCTCGAAGAACAGACGGCCTTCGTGGTATTCGATGATCGAACGGCAGATCGCCAGGCCGATGCCCAGCCCGTCCGACTTGGTGGTGTAGAACGGCGAGAACAGCTGCTCGCTTTCGGCCTGGCTCAGCCCGGGGCCGCGGTCGCAGACGCGCACTTCGACATCGCCGTCCAGATTCGCCCGCGCTTCGATGCGCAGACCGCGCTGCGCGGCGGGCACTTCGCGCATCGCCTCGATCGCGTTCTTGACCAGGTTCAGCAGCACCTGCTCGACCATGACCCGGTCGGCATAGACCTGCGGCAGCTGCGGTGCGAGCGCCAGCTCGACGCGCAGTTGCAGGCGTTCGGCCTCCAGGCGCAGCAGTTCGAGCACGGTATCGACGATCAGCGGCAGATCCTGCGCATCGCGTCGCGGTTCGCGGGCCCGCACGAACTCGCGGACGCGCGCGATCACCGCACTGGCGTGTTCGGCCTGGGTGCGCGCGGCCTGCAGGGCGCGCTCGACCTGGACAGGCCCGCCGGCCTGGTCGACCAGGCGCAGGCTGCCATTGAGGTAGTTCACGATGGCGGCGAGTGGCTGGTTGAGTTCGTGGGCGAGGGTCGCCGCCATCTCGCCGACCGACATCATCCGCGAAGTGAACAGCAGTTTTTCCTGCTGCGTCTTGTGCGAATCCAGGGTTTCGATGCGTTCGCTGATGTCGACCGCGGTCAGCAGTGACAGGGCGCGGCCGCCGCAATCGAGATCGCGCCAGTGCAGCGCATACCAGCGTCCGCTGCCGGGCGCACGGACCTCCTCACCGCGCGCCTCGCCGGTGACTTCGCCGTAGAGCGTCGCCAGCAGCGCGTCGCGCTGCGCGTGGCCGGGCAGGGTGCCGAGATCGCCTTCGAACCGGCAGTTGGCAGCCACCCGCACGCCGGTGCTGCGGTCGAATGCGGCGCAGGCGAACGGCACGGCGTCGAGGACTTCGGTCAGCGCCTGCGCGCCAGCGTCGATGGCCGCAGCAGCGGCCGGCGATGGACGCGCGCGACGGGTTCCGGTCGGCGGGGTCATGCGATGTGCGACGTGGTTTGACTGCTAACGTGGCGGCGCACCAGCAGGGTGTTCCTTCCGCGAGAACCCATGATCCGCGTCGCCCGCCTCCGCTCCGCCCTCATCGTCCCCGCCGCGCTGCTTGCCACGTCCGCGCACGCGGCCGTCGCGCCCGCCCGTACGCCGAATGACTCGTTCGTCGGGGAATTGCTCGCCATCCTGATTCCACTGGTTCTGATCATCGCGGGCCTGCTGTTCCTGCTCCGGCTGGTACGACGGCGGTACGGTTTGTCGGGCAGCGATGCCCCGTTGTCGGTACTGCAGATCCTGCCTGTGGGACCCCGGGAGCGCGTGGTACTGGTCAAGTCACGTGCCGGCCGGGTATTCGCGATTGGCGTGGGGTCACAATCTGTGACGTTCATTACAGATCTCGATGCCGACGATCTGGAAGCCCCTCCGTCGACGGCCTCCCTGGCCGTCTCGCATTCACTGTCCAATATCGACGGTGATCGTTAAGTCACTGTGACGCTTGGGTTTTTGCCCCTTCAGTCTTCGGGATGGAACCGTTTTCGACCGGTTGCCCATCGCCGGAGGCATCAATCTGCAACATCGGTTTGACCTCTCCATAACATAGCCCGACTATCGTATAACGGCACAATGTGACGCACGAGGGCAGGGGCTTATGCGCCGAATGGACACCAGAGTGTGGGGGGTCGCTGTTTCCGACATGCGTACGCGCACGTCGGCCGAAGCATGCGTGGCGCTGTGCGACAACCGCCCGGCGGCCAGCCGGTGAGAGCCTTTCTCGCCACCCTGACCGGCGCGCCCGCGGGTGCCGCGCCCCGCGCCAAGCTGGGCTACAGCGACATCATCCTGGCGTTCGCCGCGGTCACGATCATCAGCGTGATGATCCTGCCGCTGCCGCTGGTGATCATCGACACCCTGGTGGCGGTCAACATCTCGATCGGCTTCGGCCTGCTGCTGCTGGGCATCTACATCCCCACGCCGGTCGCCTTCTCCAGCTTCCCCAGCGTGCTGCTGCTGACCACGTTGTTCCGGCTGGCGATCTCGATCGCGATCACCCGTTCGATCCTGCTGCACGCCGAAGGCGGCCACATCGTCGAGACCTTCGGCACGCTGGTGGCCGGCGGCAATCTGGTCGTCGGCATGGTGGTGTTCCTGATCATCACCGTCGTCCAGTTCATCGTCATCGCCAAGGGCGCCGAGCGCGTGGCCGAGGTCGCCGCCCGCTTCACCCTGGATGCGATGCCCGGCAAGCAGCTCTCCATTGACTCCGATCTGCGCGCCGGCCTGATCGACAAGGACGAGGCGCGCCGCAAGCGCCGCCTGCTGGAGACCGAAAGCCAGCTGCACGGCTCGCTCGACGGCGCGATGAAGTTCGTCAAGGGCGACGCCATCGCCGGCATCGTCATCATCCTGATCAACCTGCTGGGCGGTCTGGCGATCGGCGTGCTCCAGCGCGGCATGCCGCTGGCCGAAGCGACGCACGTCTACAGCATCCTGACGATCGGCGACGGCCTGGTCTCGCAGATCCCGGCGATCCTGGCGACGATCGCCGCCGGCCTCGTGGTCACGCGCACCACCGGCGAGATCGACGACCGCCATCTCGGTGACGCGATCACCCGGCAGGTGTCCGGCCAACCGCGCGTGATCCTGATCACCGGCGTGCTCGCGCTGCTGATGACCCTGGTGCCGGGCTTCCCGTGGCCGGTGTTCCTGGTGCTGGGTCTGGGCCTGTTGACGTTCAGCGCCTATCACTATCGCTACCAGTTCGAACTGCTGCGCCGCCTGTTCCGCGTGACCGACGAAGAAGTGGTCGCCGACGTGCATGCGTCCGTCGAGCACGATGATCTTGCGCCACCCGCGCCGTTGCAGCTGCAGGTCTCGCCGCTGCTGGCGCAGGCGATGGGTGCGCACAATCTCGAAGCGCGCGCGGTCGATATCGCGCAGCGCCTGCGCGAGGAATACGGCGTGCCGGTGCCGGTGCCGTCGCTGCGCATCGTTTCCACGTTCGGCGAAGACGAATATCGTCTGACCGCGTTCGGTGCGCGCATCGCCACCGGCCGTCTGCGCAGCGATGCGGTGCTGCAGCCGCAGCCCATCACCGCTGCGAATGCGAACAAGCTCTCCGGTTTCTACCCCGCCGTGGTTGCAGGCGAGTGGGTGCAGAGCGGCGATGGCACGCAGCCACCGCTCGAAGTGCTCGGCGTGCACATGACCGCGGCGATCCGCCGGCGCATGGGCGGATTTCTGGGTATCCAGGAAACCTCGAACCTGTTCGCGAAGATGCAGCGCGACTATCCGGATCTGGTCAAGGAAATGCTGCGCGTCGTCGCGCCGCAGCGGGTGGCGGATGTGCTGCGGCGTCTGTCGGAAGAAGGCGTGCCGGTACGCAACCTGCGCGATGCGTTCGAAGCGATCACCGATGTCGGCGGTCGCGAAAAGGACGTGGTGCTGTTGACCGAATACGTGCGCGTCGCACTCAAGCGCGAGATTGCGGATCGCTATTCAGATGACGAACGCACGCTGCATGTACTGTTGATCCATCCGGAACTCGAGGACAAGTTGCGGCAATCGGTCCGCGTGGCGGGCGGTGCCAGCCAGCTTGCGATCTCGCCGGAACTGGCCGGTCGTCTCGGCAACGAGGTGCGTGCGCACCTGGGCCGTCAGGCGGCAGGCGTGAAGCCGGTGCTGTTGTGTTCGCTGGACGTGCGCCGGCATCTGCGCAAGCTGATGGAGGTCGATTTCTTCGACCTGCCGGTGCTGTCCTACCAGGAACTCGCACCGGACCTGCGCATCGTGCAGGCGGGCCAGATCAATGCATGACCAAGTCGCTTCATTACGGGGCATGCGCGCCGTCCGCGCTGGTGATCCAGCAGTGGATATCGCGCAAGCGATGAGAGGACTGACATGACCGAACATACCGAAACCCAGTCGAACAACGTGCTGCGCATCGTCGATGGCCTGCACGCCGGCGCCAGCCGCGTGCTGGCTGACGAGGAGATGATCCTGGTCGGCAGCGGCGAGGACTGCGACATCGTGCTGGCCGACGATGCCGTCGCCGCGCACCACGCGCTGATCAGCCTCGTCGGCGGCCGCTTCCTCGTCCGCGCGCTCGATGCGCCGGTCAAGGTGGGCGCCCAGGACATCCATCCCGGCGATCCCGTCGAACTGTCGGCCGTGCAGCAGGTGCGGATCGGCGAGGCGGTGGTCGCATTCGGCCGCGAGAACGATCCGGCATGGGACGAATTCGTCACCGTGTTCGCGCCGAATGACGAGGCATCGCTGCCTCGCAGTGGCTTCGTGCGCAAGCTGCCGTGGATCGCCGGCATCGCGGCCCTGTCGCTCGCGTCGCTGGCGATCTTCGCGGCGGTGTTGCCTGCGCCCGACCAGGGCCCGGACCAGCGCGAGCGCCTGACGGCGCTGCTGCAGGAGCATCGTGTCGCCAATGTGCAGATCACCGATGGCGCCAAGGGCGGCGCGACGGTGACCGGCGCAGTCGACGACAGCGCGACGCTCGAACGTCTGCGTACCCAGGTGCGTGCCGAGAACATCGACGCGACCCTTCAGATCCGGACCGGTGAGCACATCGCCGGCGATGTCGCCGAGATGTTCCGCGGCCAGTCGATTCCGGTGCAGGCGCGCTACATCGGCAATGGCGATGTCGAGGTCGTCGGCGATTTCAAGGATGGCGCCGAGATCGAACGTCTCGCGCAATCGCGTGCGATTTCCGACATTCCCGGCGTGCAACGCATCCTGCCTCGCACGCCGACGGGCCTGCTGCCGCAGGGCGATGTCGAGCAGTCGCAGGCCCCGCAGCCGGCACATATCGTGCAGATCGTGCGTGGCGAGAACCCCCATCTGCTGGCGTCGGACGGACGTCGCTTCCTGCCGGGCGAGACGATTCCGGGCAAGGGCGAACTGGTCGCCATTGGCGAATTCGCGCACGTGCTGGGCCCGGACGGCAGCACGATCAGGATCATCCCCGGTCCGCCGCCGACACCCGAAGAGGCCGCGGACACGGCGGCCGCGACCGCGCCCGCCGACGGCGATCCCCGTTTCGCTTCGGTGGTCGCCAACGTCAACGCGGGTACCCGTGTAGCGCAGGCCCCAGCCGCCGATCCGGCGCGCGCACCCGCCGCGTCGAATCACTGAGATCCCGTTTCCAGTTCGAATCGCATCCATCGTCACAACCACTTTCAGACCGTCGCAAGGAGTACTTCCATGACCACGATTTCCAACGATCAGATCGCCAGCTTCATCGGCCGCGCCTCGATGCATGGCGACAACGGCGTCCGCAAGGCTGGCGGCGGCGCCAGTTCGTCGAGCTGGTACGAAGCCATGTCGCGCGCATGGGGCCAGACCCTCGACCAGCAGGCGACCAAGATCACCAATCTCTCCGATGTCATCGGCCAGGGCGGCGACCAGCCGTCGAACGTGGTCCAGCTGACTGCCGAGAGCCTGCGCATGCAGTTCCTGTCCAACAACGCCTCGACCTCGCAGAACAGCGTCGGCCAGGCGCTCGAAACGCTGGGCCGCAAGCAGTAAGCGACTCCCGCAGACAACAGCAGCAAGGAGAAGATAATGGTCGACGCGATCCAGGCCGCGGGGCTCGAAGCCGCGGCGCAGGGGGCATCGGGTGCCGGCGCAAACCAGCCGGTGGCCGCCGCGTACGAGGTCGGACAGTTCGCACAGGCAATGGACCGCGCGGGCACGAGTTCCGCCGCTGCGGCCAACGCGCCGCAGGGTGTCGCCAGTGTCGGCGCATCGGAGCCTTCCGAAGGCGTCCGCATGTTGATGTCGGCAATGGACAACCTCAACGGCGGCGCATCGAGCATCCAGGACCTCGCCAAGACGATGACCCAGAACTCGGGCGAACTCACGCCGGGCCAGGTCATCGAGATGACGATGAAATCGCACCACTTCCTGTTCCAGTGCGAAATGACCTCGAACGTCGCCAACCGCACGTCCGACGGCATCCAGCAACTGTTCCGCCAGCAGTCCTGATCGAGAGGTGACCGGCATGCGTGTTTCACAACCCGGCGTATCCGGACGATGGTCCGCGTGGATGGGCATGCTGCTCGCCTGCCTGCTGCTTGCCGGTTGCGGCGGTACCGCGCTCTACAGCGCCGTCGACGAGCGCCAGGCCAACGAAATGATGGGCGCGCTCATCGGCTCGGGCATCCAGGCGCAGAAGAAACCGTCGTCGACCAAGGTGGGCTGGGACGTGTTCGTCTCCGAGGGCGATATCCCACAGGCGATGGCCGTGCTCGGATCGCGTGGCCTGCCGCGGCAGAACTACCAGAATCTCGGCGACATCTTCAAGAAGGAAGGCTTCGCGTCGTCGGCGACCGACGAACGTGGTCGCTATCTGCATGCGCTGCAACAGGAGATCACCCAGACGCTGACGATGCTGCCCGGTGTCGCACAGGCACGCGTCCATCTGGCACTGCCCGAGCGCGATCCGCTCGGCGGTTCGAACGGCAAGACCTCGGCCGCGGTGTGGATCTTCGAGCAGCCCGGCGCCAACGTGCGTGACCGCGAGGCCGACATCAAGATCGTGGTCAAGGACGGCGTCGAAGGCCTGACCGACATCAACCAGGTGTCGGTGAAGTTCGTCTCGATGCCGGCGCCGCCCGAAGCATCGTCTTCGACCGGCACCGCGATTGCACTTTCGGCAGTCAGTCCGATGGCGATCATCATCGCGGCCCTGGTGGTGGCGTTGCTGGCGGTCGCGTTCGCGTTCGCCGGGCGATTGAAGGCCCGCAAGCCCGCGACCGCGGAGAAGGCGCCGCCGGCGCGCTGGCAGGGCTGATCCATGTCGCTGGAGGCGCTGCTCGCCGAGGTCGATCCTCGTTGGCACGGCGCCAGCGACGATGGGCTGGACGACGCGCTGCTGCAGCGCGCCCGTGCCAGCCGACTCGGGCGCCGGCTGCTGGCCGGTGCCCTTGCGGCCGGGCCGGCCGCACATCTGCTGGCACCGTCGCCTGAAGGATTTTCCGTCCTGGTTGCGCGCTGGACCCGTGCGCGGCTGGGCGGGCTGCATCGCGATCTCGGTGTACTGGCCTACGCGCCGGCGATCCGCGCCGAAGTCGGCCGCGATGCGGTCAAGCGCATCAAGGCGGTGCTGGGCAACAGCTATCTGCTGGCGCTGGATCGCAGTGTCTGGGACGCGAAGGTCGATGCACCGCTGCAGAGCCGGCTCGCGTCGACGCTCGCCGCTGCGCTGGCTGCCGGTGATGCCTTCGGGCCGCGTCTGTTCGAAGCGCTGGAACTGCAGGGCCGTGCGGAGTTGCAGGCCTGGACGCGCCAGCGCGAACCGGCGCTCGCCGATTGGGCGCAACTGGTGTATCCGCCGGACGAATTGCCGCCGGCGCACCTGCCGGAAAAGCCGCTGCTCGTCGTCCACACGCACCATCAGAGTCGCGCCGTCGCGGCCTGATCCAATTCCGTTCCGGAGCCCGCATGCCGACCCCCGAAGCCGCACCCGCTACGCCCGCCCGACGCGCTCCCGGCGCCGCCGTGGTGTTCGAGCGCCGCGAGTTCCGCCGCGGCGTGTCCGCGCCGATCGTCCGTGCCGCGGAATGGCAATCGCTGGCCGAACTCGACACCCTGCTGGCGCGGGTCAACGCGCTCTACGACGAGGCGCAGGTCGAAGTGCAGAAGGCGCGCGAGCAAGGCTATGCGGAAGGATTCGCCGAAGGTCTGGAGCGCGTGAAGCAGCAGATGACCGAACAACTCGCTTCACTCAACGAGCGCCGTGCGCGTGTGCTGGGTGATGCGGTGGGTCGTATCGGCGATCTGGCCTGCGCCATCGTCGCGCGCATCGCACCGGACTTCGATGCATCCAGGGTCGTGCCCGCACTCGTGATGCGCGCGGTCGAATCCGCGCAGGCCGAGCAGTTCCTGATGATCCGCGTGCACCCTGCCGCCCGTGAAGGTGTCGAGCAGGGCCTCGGTGCGGTGCGCCAGGCGCATCCGGGTGTCGGCGTGATCGAACTGGTGGACGACGAGAGTCTGGATCCGTTGAGTTGCGTGGTGGTCTCGGAGGCCGGCGAAGTCCGCGCCGGTGTCAGCCAGCAGATCGAGGCGATCCGCGCGGCCCTGGTGCAGGCGAGCGCGGCGGCGAGCGCATGATTCCGGAGCCGGCCCTGTCGTTCCTCGACGACCTCGGCGCGAGCGCCGTGGTCAACGATCCGCTGCTGCATGCGCTCGGACAGGTCCAGGCCATCGAACGCGTGGGACGGGTCAGCGAAGCCTATGGCACCTTGATCAAGGCGACCGGCCTGCGCGCGGCGATCGGCGAGCTCTGCTATCTGCGCAATCCCGGAGACACCCGTTTCGAACTGGCGGCCGAAGTCGTCGGCGTCGCGCGGCAGCACACGTTGTTGACGCCACTCGGTCCGCTGGACGGCATCGCCTCGACCACCGAGGTCTACGCGACCGGCAAGCAGGCGTCGGTGCCGGTGGGCGGCGGCCTGCTCGGGCGCGTGCTCGATGCGCACGGCGCGCCGATTGACGGCAAGGGTTCACTGGGCGCGACTGTCGACGCGCCGATCTATGCCGCGTCGCCCAATCCATTGTCGCGCAAGCTGATCGACCGTCCGTTCTCGACCGGCGTGCGTGCGATCGATGCGGTGATGACCGCGGGTGAAGGCCAGCGTATCGGCATCTTCGCCGTCGCCGGCGGCGGCAAGAGCACATTGCTGGGCATGTTGGCCCGCGGCGGCGATGCCGACGTCAACGTCATCGTGCTGGTCGGCGAACGTGGCCGCGAGGTCAACGAATTCATCAGCGACAACCTCGGCGCAGAAGGTCTGGCGAAGTCGGTCGTCGTCGTCGCGACCTCCGATCGCCCCGCGCTCGAGCGCAGCCGTGCGGCATGGGTGGGCACCGCGATCGCCGAACACTTCCGCGATCAGGGCAAGCGCGTGCTGTTGCTGGTCGACTCGGTCACCCGTTTCGCGCGCGCGCTGCGCGACGTGGGCCTGGCGATCGGCGAACCGCCGGCGCGTCGCGGCTTCCCGCCGTCGGTGTTCAGCGAGATGCCCAAGCTGTTCGAGCGCGCGGGCAACAACGACAAGGGCTCGATCACCGCGTTCTATACCGTGCTGGCCGAAGACGAAGACGGCGGTGATCCGATCGTCGAGGAAGTACGCTCGATCCTCGATGGCCACATCGTGTTGTCGCGCAAACTCGCTGCCGCCTATCACTATCCGGCGATCGACGTGCTGACCAGCCTCAGCCGCACGATGCCGCGCGTGGTCGACAAGCCGCATCTGCGCGCGGCCGGCCAGCTGCGCAAGTATCTGGCCAAGCATCAGGACATCGAGTTGCTGTTGCAGCTCGGCGAGTACAAGCGCGGCACCGATCCCGATGCCGATATCGCCATCGAGAAGATCGGTCCGATCCGCACACTGCTGCAGCAATCCGAACATGAACTCGTGCCGTTCGACACCTCGTCCGGCGCATTGCGGAAGCTGTTCGGATGAAACGCTATCCGCTGCAGACACTGCTGCAACTGCGCGAGCACCGCACCGAAGCGGCGCGCCTGGTGGTGCTGGAGAAGCAGCGCGCGCTGCAGCAGTGCATCGAAGCCTGTACGCGGGTCCAGGGCGAACTGACGGGTCTGGAGCACGACCGCAGCGGGCATCGGGCACGGTTGCTCGATCCGCCGCCGTCGGGCGTGCCGTGGCCGGCCGCGCTGACCCAGCGCGAGGCGCACATCGATCTGCTCGGCGAGCAGATCGTCGGCGCGCAGCAACGCCTGTCGAAAGCCCAGGACGCCGTGCGACAGGCCGAGACCGTCCTGCAGGAAGCGCGTGATGCGTTCTTCCGCGCCAAGGGCCGGCAGGATGCATTGGAGAAGCGCCGCGATCTGTGGAAACGCGAACAGCGTGGTCTGTTCGAACGCCAGGAAGAGGCGACCAACGAAGACCTGATGCAGGCGCGCTACATGGCGGCGCGGCAGCAGTAGGCACGGACACCAGGAGACGACGATGAGCGTACAGGGCAACGATTCCGCTTCCAGGCCGCCGGACCAGTCCGCGCGCAACCGACAGGTCGATCGCGAAGCCAAGGCGGATGCCAAGGACGCGCCGCCGCGCGAGCGTGTCGACCAGTTCCGTTCGATGATGCAGCAGGCGCGTGGCGAGCTGTCCGGCCTGCTGGGAGAAGCCGGGGACAAGAGTGCGCTGCAGGGTGAGAGCGAATTGCAGGAAGGCGAAATGGCGGAACTGGCCAGTCATCAGGAAGCATTCAAGGCGCGCCAGTCCCTGTCGGACGTCGTCGACGCGCGCACGTTCCGCCAGCAGCACGACAACGGCTTCGGTTCGCAGCACGCACAAGGCATGGAATCGGCCGCGATGCTGCAGGCGCAGATGGCGCTGCGCGACGGCGCGCCTGCGGCCGCACCCGCCGCGGCAGCCTCCAATGCAGGCCAGCTGTTCGACATGATGGAGAAGCACGTGCGCCAGATGGCGGTACACGACGCGCGTGATCCGGGCGGCGACGGTCAGGTACTGCTGCGCATGGCCGATGCCACGTTACCCGGTACCGATCTGCTGCTGAGCAAGAGCGCCGATGGCTGGGTGCTGCGTGCCGACAGCCGTTCGCGCGAGAGTTTCGACGCGATCCGCGAGGCGGGTCCGCAGCTCGCAAAGCGTTTCGCGGAACAGAATCTCGGCACGCTGACGGTCGACCCGCACTACCACGGCTGATCGTCGTGCGCGGGCGTTCCTGCAGGCCAGGACGCCCCGGCGATCAATGTGGATCGCCTCCGCTTTACGAGGCGCTGCCGGTCTTCGCCGCGGTCGTTTCGCGTCGAGGGCGCAGGCCACGCCAGTCCGCCCGCGCCATGCGGAACCGCCGGGCAGGATTGCCGAACTGTGCGCCGCGCGCGGTCTCCGTAAACCCCAGCCGCAGCAACAGCGGCGGCACCGAACGGTTGTCCGGCGCGCATTGCGCGATCAGCGTTGGCAGCGCCAGCGTTTCGAATGCATGCGTGCACAGCGCGACGCCACCTTCGATCGCATAGCCGCGCCCCCACGCAGCAGGCAGCAGGCGCACGCCGATCGCGACATCGTCCGCATCGCCGCTGGGCGTCAGCGAGAACATGCCGATGAAGCGGCCTGCGCGGTCACGGGTGTGCCACAGCCCGAGGCCCGGACGTTCGCGGTAAAGCTTGTTGGCCCATACCACCAGGCCCATCGCATCGTCGAGCGTGGCGATCGGATCGTCGAGCAGCATCCGGGTGACGCGTTCCTCGCGGCCCAGCTGCAGCAGATCGAGCACATGGCGGAACGCGAAGCCGTGCAGTTGCAGGCGGCGCGAACGCAGGTGTTCTTCCGTCGGGTAGTCGCGGCCGTCGGGGGGCAGATCATCGCGGGAGAAGACCGGAATCGCTGCGGCAGGCGTACCTGCGGGAGTAGCTGGCGTCTTCGGCATGGCGTCGTTATAGCGCGAACGAACTGCGTCACGGGCCGCGCGTGATCTAGGGCGGACCCTAGATGGGGTACAACCTAGCTGTCTGCCGGGGGCTTCGGGGAGAGACTACGTCTGCAGTCGCGCCTGGACGAAATCCGTCATCGACATCGGTGCGCACGAATCCAAACGTTTCATTTTTCTTTCAATCCAAAGGAGCAACACCATGTCCAGCGATATCTTCTCCGGCATCGGCTCGCTGATCGGTACGGCCCTCGGCGGTCCGCTTGGCGGCATGATCGGTAACCTTCTGGGCGACATGGTCGGCCAGATGTTCGATGGTGCGATCGGCGGCCTGTTCGACGGTCTGGGCCTGCCGCAGTCGGCACAGGACGCCGTGAGCGAAGGCTTCAAGGGCGGATTCAACATCTCGTTCAACGGCAAGTAAGCCATGCAGTACGACCAGCAGGCCCAGCGTCAGGCGTGGATCGAAGGCCTCGCGCAGTTGCGCCAGCAGGGCGCGATCGGCGAAGACGAGGAGAACACGCTCATCCGTCACATGGACGAACGACTGGAAGCGGTGCAGCTCGAACTCAAGGCGCTGGTGCCCGAGTACGAGCAGCGCGGCGAGCGCGATGGCAAAGATGCCGCGGATGCCTGGCTGGCCGAACGTGCACGTGAGATGGGGGAGCGGGAAGGCGCCGATGCGAGGCGGATGGTCGATTCGCTCGCCTCGGTGCAGATGAGCGCCCAGGCCTGACCGGGCGCGCATCGTTCCGTTCTTCATGGAAGCCCGCAGTCCCGCTGCGGGCTTCCATGTTTTGAAGAGGACTGCCTCACCGGGCATGGGGTAACGGCTTCTTGACGGACCATGGACGCCCGAGGTTTACGCTCGACGCGGGGGTCCGGCCGGACCGATGCAGCACAGCAACGAAGGAAGACATCAATGTCCAAGAATCCAAGTGGCGCCGAGTCCATCGAGCAGATGAAGTCGGAAATGATCGGAAAGTTCGATGCGCTTCTCCGCGATGTCGTCAGCATCGATGCCGCCGAGCGGGATTTCATGCTTACGCACCTGGGGCAATCCTTGGACGACGCGATCGCGGCAGGTGCGACCTCCCTGGAGGGCAGCGCGCTCCGGGGAGCGGTCGGCGATACAGTCCAGATGCTGCAGGACGGTGAGATTCTCGGGCGGGAAGACGGGGCCGATGTGCAGGCGAATTTCGGGCTGGCTTTCGATGTCCTGCAGAGCGATGGCGTGAATCGGGCGCTGGAGTTCGCGCGTATTGCACGTGAACAGGGCGAGACAGCCGCGCGTGCCTGGCTGCGCAACCAGCCTGCCCAATCTGCGGGTACGCCTGCGCCGCGCGCGGTGCCTGACCTGATTCCGGCGCATGTCGCCAGCGCAATCGGACGCGGGCGCTGAGCCCGGAAAATGAATACAGGGGCCTAGGGAACGCCCCAGTTGTCCGCACAGACGGCGGCGCGCAACCTGAGCCCATCGGATCCTCGCGTCGAAACTGCTCTTTGCCTTCCGGCATGCATGGATCCCACCGACTTCCAAACCATGATCCAGGAGAAACTCAGATGACGGATTTCAACTACAACTTCAACGTGAGCTTCACCAGCAACGCAGTGACCAGCGGCGAGCAGGCTGCGACGGCAAGTGCTGGTGGCAAGGGTTGGCTGGCGGCGCTCGCCGGTGCGCTCGGCGGCATGCTCGGCGATCGCGCGGTCAAAATGGAACAGATGATGGAGAAGCTGGACAGCCTGAACTCCGAACTCGATGGTTTGTCCGAAGACGACACCGCCGCGCGCGAGCAGAACACCCGCGAGTTCCAGACCACGCTGACCGCCTTCCAGGCCGAGTCGCAGATGTTCAGCATTCTGTCGAATGCATCGAGCACGGCGCTGAAGTCGATCGGTGAAGGCGTGACCGCAGTGGCCCGCAAGCAGTAAGCGACGCGCCGCTGCAGATGCATACGCCGACATCCGGCGTACATCAGCGTCAAAGGGATGGGGGGTCCGCGAGGGTCCCCCATCCTGTTTCCGGCACGAGCTCATCGGCAGGTCATGTCGCTGCGTGCATGCTCCTCAAGTCCGACACGGAGGAAACGCGATGTTGAATCGTCAGGCTTTGATCTTGGCGGTGTCCGGTGTCTGCCTGCTTTCGGCAGGCTCCATTGCACTGGCCCAGGAGATTTCAGTGACGCCGGTTTCGACGGCTCCAGCCTACGCGCAGCCGCTCAAGGTCGATACCGACCGGTACGCAGCGCAACAGCGTGCGCGCGAGCGGCGCGCGCTGCGCGACAGTCAGTCGTCGCCGGTTGGCGTTCGGGACTCCGCGCGGCAGCCCACGCAGCGCGAACTCCAGGCGGTGATGCGCCAACTGACGCCCGAGTACAACCGCCGTCTCAAGCGCGACGGTGAAGACGCTGCAAACGTCTGGATCCGGCAGGCGGCATTCGAGGTGGGACAGCAGGCTGCGCAGGCGCGCGGCGGTACACGCTGAGGCCTCGGCGCACGGTGTTCCCGATACCGCGGCGGCAGTTCATAGCGTCGAATGCGTCGATGCCAGGCTGGCACAGTCGCGGACTTCTGCTCCTGGCGCTGATCATCGGCGCGCCCGCGTGCTCGGGCGAGCGCCACGGGCAAGCGGATACCTCCGCTGCAGGCAACCAGTCACGCGATGCGTCGGCCGAAGACGCGGCTTCCGTCGAGGCCGCTCCGGACTTCGCGCTCGTTGCCGGTGCTTACACCGACGGAACGCGCTGGCATGCGTTGGCAGTGGATGATGTGGATGCCTATGTGCTGCCGCAGGTTGCGTCGGTGTCTGGTCTGGCAAAGGACGATCTGAACGCCTTCGTCGCGTCCGGCAGTGCCGATGCAGCACTTGTGGCGATGTACCGTCGACTCGGCCTTGTCCGGGGCATGTCCTCGTCCGAGAACGCCCTGTTGTTCGTCGTGGCGTGGGAGGTCTATCACGGTCGTCAGGCGACTGCAGCAGATGTGCAGGGCGTCATGACCCAGATCGAAGCCGGCCGGCAACAGGTCAACGGCGATCATCGGGCCCAGAAGCGCTTCTACGAGCTGGCGGCCGCAGCCGTCCAGCGTAGAAACGAGATTGGCGTGGAGGGCGGACCTGCATTTCGCGACCAGCTCAGGCAGACGTTGCTGGAAGGCTCCGGAAATGACCTTGCCGAATTCGAATTGACTCCGGAGGGCTTCGTACGGCGTTGAGCATACGCGCTACGCAATGTTCCCGGTCTCGACGGATCCGAACGCAAGCCGATCCGGGTCGACGCTGGCAGCGGCATGAGGCGTCGCGAATGACGGCTCGTACTGGAAGCGGAATATCTGGAGCGTGCGGAACGCGACGGCGCCGATAGCGCCGGGGCGCGGACATTCAGAATGGGGCCGGAAGGGCCCGCGTACGCGGTGACGGTTTGCGCTCGTGATCTTGCAGAACTCGCGCTTACGGAAGACGGTTTTCCAGGCGCGCTGATGGACCGCTATCAAGGAAATGTCATGAAACTAGATCGAAACCGCAATCGGACGACGGTCCGCTGGATCTGGATTGCATTGCTCGCACTCTGGATGGCGACGACGGCGCATGCCGCGGACGGCGAAGCTGCGGTGCAACGCGCCCTGCAGCAGGCCATCTCGCGGCCCGCGCCGGCGCAGGTCGATGCGCAGGCGGTGGAGACGCTGTCGTTCCGTCGCGACCCGGCAGTCAGTGCCCGTGTGCAGCAGGAGACGATCCGCGCATTCGGTCGCAATCCGCAGCAGGTTGCCGACCTCGAAGAGGTCATCGGATCGGGCGAAATGCTGCGCGAGTTCGACAAGATCCTGCGCCGTTACGGCTACGACCCCACCAACCTCGGCGACGTGCTGGCCGCGCATCTGCTGATCTCGTGGGAGGTCGTCAACGACCGTGATTCGCGTCAGTCGCCCGCCGGCCAGCGTGCAGTGCGGCGGCAGTTGATCGGTCCGCTGGCCGCGATTCCGGAAATCTCGTCGATGACCGATGCGGCCAAGCAGGCGCAGGCCGAACGTACCGCGTATCTCACGATGGTCTCGGCGCTGACCTATCAGACGATGAAGCGCGAAGGTAATCGTCAGGCACTTCAGGCGTTGTCCACGAGTGTGCGCCAGGGGTTGCAGGGCAATGGCGTGGATCTGCAGCGGGTCGCGCTAGGTGATGGCGGACTGGTGACGCGCTGACGGCAACAGGTCGCGACAGAAAAGGGCGCCGCATGCGGCGCCCTTTTTTCTTCTGAAAAGATCCGCTAGCGACGGATCGGATCGGGCGGCGGGCGCTGCGCGCGCATGAGCTGTCGGCCGAGCCACCAGGCGCCGACGGCGGCCAGCAGGCCCACCCATGCGAACTCGCCTGTCCAGCGTCGCAGCGTGGGCGCGGCGGGTAGTTCGCCGAAGCTCAGCAGGAAGCCCACGAGCACGAGGCCCAGGCATCCGTAGGCCACGATGGCCAGCACCCAGAACAGCCATTGGAAGGCCTTGGCGACTTCGCGCGGGGTGTCGTCGTCATGCGGTCGCATGAGGTGCAGGCGTCCCTGTGCGGCCGCGAGCATCCATTGCCCCAGTTCCTGTGCGCCGACCTTCATGCGTCCGCGTCGACGCAGGCCAGGGCCGTCCAGGGTGTAGGTGCCGGTGCCGGTCAGTTCGACGCGGACCGGGCCACCGGCATCAAGCGAGGCCGTGCCGGCAACGGGATTGCCGGACGCCTGCGCCTGCGGATTGCCGGCCGCTTGCTGCACGACCGGCGTCTGCGCCACGGTCGCAGCAAGGGGGACAGCCGCAAGCAGGGCAGCGCCCTGGGGGACGCTGGGGACATTGGGTTGCACGGGTGGCTGTGCCTGTTGCGGAACCGCCGCACGATCGGCGGCTGGATTGCCCGTCGGCGCGAACGGTGCGTCTGTCCGCGCGGGTTGTGCCTGCGGGGCAACCGGCGCCGACGTCGCCGGTTGCGACAACGTGCTCGCGCTTTGCGGTTGCTGCTGGGTCTGGGTCTGGGTTTGGGTTTGGGTTTGGGGCAGGACCTGGGCCTGGGCGGCTTGCGTCGCCTGCGGTTGCAGGGGCTGTGCCGTGGCCTGCATCACGGTCGCGGGCTGCTGTGCAGGCAAGGCCTGCGTCTGCACGAGCGTTTGGGTGGGGGCGGTCTGCATCGGCCCCATTGGCTGCTGGGCCGGCAACAAGGCCTGGGGCGAGACCGGGTTCGCGGCCTGCGGAATCGTGACCGGCGCACCGGGCAGCGCATTGACGACCGTGCGCACCACGTTCGCCGCGGTGTTGACCACATGGCCCGGCAGGTTGCCGAGACCCTGCGTGACGCCAGGCGCGTTGATCGGGCCCGGTGCCGTGCCGGGCGCAACGCCGGGCGATGTGAGTGGCGGAGCGCTCGGCGTGGGGGCCGGCGGACTCAGCAGGTTGCGAAGCGAGGTCGTGACGGTGTTGAGGACGTTGCCGGCGGTGCCGATCGGCCCACCCCCATTGGACTGCGGCGCGATGTTCGCGTTGTGCGTGTTGGCCGCCTGATTGGTGAATGGCAATGGTGGGGGCGCCAGCGCCACACCGCCCGGCAGGTTGATCGTGGGCAGGCCGGTCGCCGCTGATGACGTCGGTATGTTCGCGTTCGATTGCGGCGGCGGGGCGGGCCCCGTATTGCCGCCGGCATTGGTCCCGGGAAAGATGCTCGGCAACAGACGCCCCGGCATGGCTTGCATGAAGCTGCCGAAGTGTTGCGCGAGAGGTCCGTTCGGAGATCCGCCGCCGCCACGGCCGAATCCAGGAAGCGCGGGCGGCTTTGGCAAGCCGGGAAGGCTTGGGAGTTGGAGAGACACCGTTGCCTCCGGGGGCTGGATGGCAGTCGGAAAGGGGAGGGGTAGACGTCCGTTTCGTTGACGGCTCGCACCGAGGGTAGGCGTCGCGAAGAGCCTTCACACCCTAGGGTCGACCCTAGATTGCGCCGTTCTGCGACCGCGGTCGCAGCATAAAAAAAGGGAGACTTTCGTCTCCCTTCAAGCCGGCAGAGCCGGAGGACTATGGTGTGGCGGACGCAGGCTACCGCGTCCGGATACCTGATGCAACACTTGAAATAGAGTGATTCAAGTCATTGATTCGATTAGTTCGCCAGTTCGAGCGCATGGCGCTTCGACGCGCGGCGGGCGTTCGCAGGCTGGTCCCAGGCGTTGTTGAACTGGGCTGGTTCCCAGCCGCCGTAGCTCGGATTGGCCAGCATCCACCAGCGCTCGCCGAACCAGTCGCCGTAGGTGTCGAGCAGTTCGCCACGGGCCTCGGGCGTGTTGGCGAGGATGTCGACGAAATCGCCGAGCTGGTCGCCGAACTGCATCAGCACGCGGTAGTCGCGGCCGGCCAGACGGCGGCGGCAGGTCTTCTCGGTGCCGTTCTGTTCGCAGTTCTCGACGAACGTGCCCAGACCCAGGAACACGCTTTCGTCCTTCACCGGCAGACCTTCGGCGCGCAGGTTCGCAAGCGTCGCCTCCTGCAGGTGCTGGGCGCGGTTGGACAGGTACAGGATGGTGACGCCCTTGGCCTCGGCGGCCTTCGCGAACTCGAGCACGCCCGGCACCGGCTTGGCCTTCTTCTCGGCGACCCACTGCGCCCAGGTGACTTCGTCGTATTCCAGGCCGTTCTGGATCAGGCGTGCCTGGTAGGGCGAGTTGTCGAGCACGGTCTCGTCGATGTCCATGATCACCGCTGGGGGCAGCGCGGTCGCATCACCGATCAGCTCGCGCTCTTCGGGCACCAGGGCGTCCCAGTTCTTCTCGGCCAGCGCGTCGTCGAGGTGATCGGCGGCGGCGCGGAAGATCGACAGGCTGTTGGCGCGGTACTCCTCCGAGCGCTGGATCCACAGCACCGCATTGAGGTTGTCGCTGGGGTCGGTCGCGGCCGGCGCCTGGGCGGCCGAAGTGCTCGGCGGGGCTTCGGGCGCGGCGTCCGCGGGCGCCGGCGTCGTCGGCTTGCAGGCGGCCAGCAGCAGGGCGCTGGCGAGCAGGGTGAGGGCGGGGGCGGTCAGGCGCATGGGCGGGTCCGTCGTCATCGTGTGAACACGCGAGTTTAACGGCCGCGATCGCCGCGAACATGACAGGCCGGCGGGCGGGGCGCATCCTGTCGCCCCCTTCGAGGCTGGAATTCCCATGGACGAACAGGCGCAGGACCACGACCGCTGGCCCCGTCTCACCCCGATCGAGGCGCGTGTGCTCGGCTGCCTGGTGGAAAAGCAGGCGACCACGCCCGACGTCTATCCGCTGACCGTCAACGCCGCGCAGTCGGCGGCGAACCAGAAGACCGCACGCGAGCCGGTGATGTCGGCCTCGTTCGGCGACGTGCAGCATGCGCTGCGGCAGCTGGAAGGCCATCGATTCGCGCGGCAGTCGTTCTCGTCCCGCGCCGAGCGCCATGAACACGTGCTGGGCACGGCGCTGGATGTCCCGCAGCCGCAGGTCGTGCTGCTCGCGCTGCTGATGTTGCGCGGCGCGCAGACGCTCGCCGAGCTGATGACGCGCAGCGAGCGTATGCATGCCTTCGCCGATGCCGACGACGCCCGCCACCATCTCGAACGTCTGGCCGGCAAGGGTCTGGCGGCGCGTATTCCGGCGTCGGCCGGGCGCCGCGAGGACCGCTATGCACACCTGCTGTGCGGGCCGGTCGATGTGGCGGCCATCGCCGCTGCCGGTCCGGCGCGCGAATCCGCAGGCGATGCGGGTCTGGCGGCGCGCGTCGAAGCCCTCGAAGCCGAGGTCGCCGCATTGCGCGAGGCGATCGACGCCCTGACCGCGCGTCTGCCGGGCTGACCGCTGGATTCCTGTGGGAGAGCGGCCTTGGCCGCGAAGAGCTTTGCCGGTGAAACCCTCGCGGCCAAGGCCCGCTCCTACAGATCAACTCTCCAGCAGTGCCTTGATCGCGGCGAACCCGTGATCGGCCCGCTCGCGCTTGCGGGCGGCGTCGGCCACGGGATCGGCACCGTCGCGCTGGACTTCGGCAGCGGGCAGTTCCTCGAAGAACCGGCTGGGCGTGAGTCGCAGCTTCTGGCCCCAGCGCTGGGTCTCGCGCGGATGGCTCAGCCACAGCTGCTCCTTCGCACGAGTGATGCCCACGTAGAGCAGGCGCCGCTCCTCGTCGATGCGGCCCTCGTCGATGCTCGACTCGTGCGGCAGCGTGTTGTCATCCATGCCGATGATGAAGACGTAGCGGAACTCCAGCCCCTTCGCCGCGTGCATGCTCATCAGCCGGACCTGGTTGCCCGGGTCGCCCTTGTCGGCATGGCTCAGCAGCGCGAGCTGCGAGGCCAGTTCGCCGGGGCCGGCGCCACGCGCGCCTTCGAACCAGTCGGCCAATTCGTTGAGGTTGCCCGAGCGGATCCGGAACAGGTCGTCGGTCTTGCACTGGGCCTTGAGCATCGCGATCAGCCCGGAGCGCTCGTTGAGCTCGCGCACCAGTTCACCGGCCGGCAACCGGCGCGCGTCCTCGCGCAGCCTGCGCAACACGTCGCCGAACTCGCTGAGCGCATTCGCCGCACGCGGCGGCAACTGCTTGAGCAGGCCCATCGATTCGATCGCGCGCGACATCGGCAGGTCGGCCGCGCGCGCCAGCTCCGACAGTCGCGCCAGCGACGTCTGGCCGACGCCGCGCGCCGGTGACTGCACCGCGCGCAGGAACGCCGAATCGTCATCGGGATTGGCCAGCATGCGCAGCCACGACATCGCGTCCTTGACCTCGCCGCGATCGAGGAACGCCGTGCCGCCGCTCAGGTGGTAGGGCACGCGCAGCAGCTGCAGTGCTTTTTCCAGCGGGCGCGAGAGATGGTTGCTGCGGAACAGGATGCAGAACTCGCTCCATTCCACCTGGCGCGAGGACTGCAGGAACTGGATCTCACCGGCCACCTTCTCGGCCTCGTGCGCGCTGTCGCGGCACTCCCAGATGCGGATGCGCTCGCCATCGGCCTGCGCGCTCCACAGCGTCTTGGGATGCTCGTGCGGATTGTTGGCGATGAGCGCGTTCGCTGCGCGCAACACGCGATTGCTGCACCGGTAGTTCTGTTCGAGCTTGACGATGCGCAGGGTCGGATAGTCCTCGCCCAGCGCCGTCAGGTTCTCCGGATTCGCGCCGCGCCAGGCGTAGATGCTCTGGTCGTCGTCGCCCACGCAGGTGAAGTTGCCCTTCGGCCCGGCGATCGCCTTGAGCAGGCGGTACTGCGCGTCATTGGTGTCCTGGCACTCGTCGACCAGCAGATAGCCGATCCGCTCGCGCCACGCATCGCGCGCGTCCTCGTCGGATTCCAGCAACTGCACCGGTAGACGGATCAGATCGTCGAAGTCGACCGCGTTGAACGCGGTCAGGCGTTCCTGGTAGCGGGCATACAGCGCCGCCGCCTCGAACTCGCGCGCGCTGATCGCGGCGTTGTGCGCCTGCTCCGGCGACAGGCCGGCATTCTTCGCCTTCGACACCAGGCCCTGCAGCAGCTGGATCATGTCCGGCTTGACGCCCGGCAGCAGGTCCTTGATCTGCGACGTGCTGTCGTCGGCATCGAAGATCGAGAACCCGCGCCGCAGCCCGAGCTTGGCGTGGTCGAACTGCAGCATCTTCAGCCCGAGCGCGTGGAAGGTGCAGATCGTCAGCCCGTCCGCCGCATCGCTGCGGATGCGCTTGGCGATGCGCTCGCGCATCTCCTTGGCCGACTTGTTGGTGAACGTGATCGCCGCGATCCGCTTGGCCGGATAACGGCCCGACTGGATCAGATGCGCGATCTTCTCGACGATCACGCGCGTCTTGCCACTGCCCGCGCCGGCGAGCACCAGCAGCGGGCCTTCGATGTGGCCGAGGGCCGCAGCTTGTTGGGGGTTGAGACCGTGCATGCGGAGCGGGTAGCGTCACCGGCGCACTAGTGTAGCGGGCCGGCTGCGGCGTCCCGGGACGCTCGTACCAACGGGCTATCCCCGGAGGTTCAGGTCTTGTCCTGCGTGAGTGGGAAGCGTGTTGCCGAGCCGGCTGCGCAACATGCGTCTGGACAGCTTCAGAATGAGGCTGCGCGCAAGCCTGTGTCGCCACCCCGCCGCCGCAACGCGGAACACGCCGACAGTGTCGCCCCAGACGGCACTGTCGGGATCGGCATCAGGCGTCCAGTCGGTGGTGATCTCCAAGCTGTCCACCCCGCCCCACCGGGCCAGGGCATCGAAGCCGTCGGGGTAGAACCGCCAGCAGTCCACGGGATAGCGGTGTTCGGGTCCGCGCGATGGCGCCATGAGAAAGATCACCCCCCCCGGCTTGACCACCCGCACCATCTCCAGCCAACTGACCCAGAAGAAGTCCATGTGTTCGATGGCCTGGCCTGAGATCAGGACATCGAACTGCCCGGTCGGGAACGGCAGCCGGTAGGGGGATTCCAGTACCACGTCCACGTTGGGGCCGGCTTCGAGATCGACACCGATGTAGCGCCAGTGCGGCGCATCGAGCACCTCACGGTAGCTGCCATTGACATCGTAGCTGCCGATATCGACCACATCTAGCGGCCGGCTACGGTCGAGATACCGCGCTACGACGTCGGCGGCGTGGCGCATGGAGCTTGTGTGCATGTCTCTCCTTGTTGCGTAGGGTGTTGCGGTGAGCGGACCGTACAAAGTGAAAGGGCCGCGCGTGCGCGGCCCTTTCCGTCGAACTTCTACGGCCTTCCGTCAGCGGCCGGGCACGCGGCAGCAGGTGGCCTCGACGGTGTAGCCCAGCAGGCCGCCAAGCAGGCTGCCTGCCACCTTGCAGTTCCAGCCGACAGGCCTGTTGCCATCGAGTCGCGGGCCCGAACCGGACAGGCCGACATTGAGTGCGGTACCGCAGCCGCCACCCGTTGCAGCATACCCAGTCGGGCAGCTTGCATGTACATCGGTCAATTGGAGATTGAGTAACGTCCCCGTCTCACGCTGCACCATGCAGTCAAGTTCGGTAGCAACCGGCTCCATGTAGTAGCCGTAGACGTCCACCACAACCTGGGTTGCGGATGTCGAGAAGACCGAGAACTGCGTGGGGCAGCCGGGCCGGCAGAGTTTGAGTACGGACTGGTTGCCGAGGTCCGAGCCGACGAAATTGATGGTGGCGGCGTTGGGGCGCGCCTCATTGGATGGATAGGCGGTCAGGTAGCCCACGCGGTTGGTGGTGTTGACCGCCACGACGTTGGCGACGATGGCCGAGGCATTCGACGGGATCCCGCAGTTGGTGGAGGCGCCGCCCTGGGTGAGGAAGTCGGTGGAGGTCCAGCCGTTGAAGCTGCGCGTGCCGTTTGCCGAGAGCGGACCGCCGGCCACGCGGGTGTCGACGATCCGACAGGGCGGCAGCGGGGTGAACACCAGATCGTTCTCCGTCGAGCCGATCTGCATGGGTCGGGTATCGGTGCGGTTGGCGGCCGAACTGCCGCCAAACAGCGCCCCGGTCATGCCATCGAAACTGGAAGCCTGTGCCGCCCGGCGCAGGTTGCCCAGGTCTGCGGCGCTGAAGGTGTCCATCATGTTGTCCACCCATTCGGACGAGGAAATGCCGAATCTGGCCTGGATCTCCGGGCCCCACTTGCTGGAAATCACGGCCGCGTGCCGGGCCTGTTCGACGACGTTACCCTTGTTCGCATCCCGAACCGTCCCGGCTGCGAGCAACGATGTGGACGCGGCTGTGAGCACCGCGACTGCGACGAGCTTTTTCATGCGATTCGCCCTCTCGTATTGGATCTGCAGGAGTTCCCGTGGGCATCGCGCGGCAATTCAGCCTGTGAACTGCCGACACTTCGGAACAGGATCCGATCGATTCATGCCCCCTCTATGCATGCAAGCACGGCTGTCCGTGGAGCCGCTATGAGAATCGTCTGAAAGGCCGGGGCGATGCGGCGCGTCTTACAATCGCTGCATGGCCAAGCTCTACTTCTACTACTCGGCGATGAACGCCGGAAAGACCACCACGCTGCTGCAGAGCGCGCACAACTATCGCGAGCGCGGCATGCGGGTTGCGCTGCTGACGCCGCGGCTCGACCATCGCGCCGGCGTGGGGCGCGTCGCCTCGCGGATCGGGCTGTCGGCCGATGCGATCGCGTTCGATCGCAACGATGATCTGCTGGGCCGCATCCGCGCGCTGGTCGATGGCGATGGCAGTCTGCATTGCGTACTCGTCGACGAAGCCCAGTTCCTGTCGCAGGCCCAGGTCTGGCAGCTGTCGGAGGTCGTCGACGCGTTGCGGATTCCGGTGTTGTGCTACGGCCTGCGCACAGACTTCCGCGGCGAGCTGTTCGAGGGCAGCCGGCATCTGCTGGCCTGGGCTGACGAGCTGAGCGAGATCAAGACGATCTGCCACACCGGCAAGAAGGCGACGATGACCGTGCGCGTCGACGATCAGGGGTACGCCGTGCAGGACGGGCCGCAGGTCGAGATCGGCGGCAACGAGCGCTACGTGTCGGTGAGCCGGGCAGAGTTCAAGCGCATCGTGCGTGGCGAAGGTCGGATCGAGCCGGTGCAGCCGTCGCTGCCGTTGGTCTGATCCGGGCGCGCCTCAACGACGCGCGAGCAACGCGCCGCAGCGCTTGCGGGCGGCATCGATTTCGCGACTGACCGCGCCGCCTTCCGGTTGCGCAGCGCGGACCTGGGTGGCAAGCACCGCGAGGTCGTTGCGGGCATTCGTGGCGCCCGGCGCGGCGCAGCGCACGGCGGCGGCATGGGCGCGCGCCATCCAGGCGATCTTGCGCAGTTCGCTGTCATCGGGGGGCGTGCGCGCGAGGCGGTCCAGTGCGGCAAGCGCGTCGACATCGCCGGCGTCTGCGGCGGCGCGATCGCGCGACAGCGCCGCGCGCAATGCGTTGGGGTGCTGCGGTCCATAGGCCTCTGCGGTGATGGCCGCCGCGTCTTGGAGGTGCCGGGTGCCGGCGCCCGGTTCGAGCGCCGACTCCACTTCGCCGAGCATCCGCAGCGTGTCACCCACCAGTCCGTGCCGTGCGCCGAAACGCGCCTGGCGCAGTGCGAGTGATTCGAGCAGCAAGGGCTGCGCTTCTGCATCCCGGCCGACGGCATGCAGCACCATCGCGTGGTTGAACAGGCCGTCGGCGAGCATCGCGTTGGGGCTGCTCGAACGCCAGATGTCGACCGTGCGCGCCAGCGATTCCAGCGCCGCGTCGTCGTCGCCGCGCTCCCAGGCCACGATGCCGAGGCTGTTGTGGATGCGGGCCACATCCGCGTGACGCGCACCCAGGCGCGCGACGGTCCAGACCAGCGCATCGCGGAATTCCGCGTCGGCTTCGGCGAAGCGCCCCTGATCGACATGCAGTGCGGCCAGTTGCCGTCGCGCATCGAGCGTGGACGGATGGCGCGCGCCGTGCAGGTCCAGCGCGAGCGACAACGCGTCCCGGCAGCTCGCTTCGGCCGGGCGCGTGCGGCCGGCCGCGCGCAGCAGTGCGCAGCGTGTCCGCAGCAGCTCGACCGCGAGCGGATGATGCGGATCGAGACGCTGCCGCAAGCGCGCGAGGGCGGCATCGGTGCCGGCCAGCGCTTCGGTGATCTCGCCGGCAGCGCTGTGCAGCGAGGCGAGATCGGCGAGGCTTTCGATCGTGCCGGCTTCATCCGGCACCGCGCCGTCGCGACGCAGTGCAAGCGCGCGTCGGAACAGCAGGCGCGCGCTGTCGGGCTCGCCGATGTCGCGCCGGCCGCGCCCAAGCTGCGTGTACAGCTCGGCGGCCTGCCGCGGCAGCAGCTGTTCGCGCTGCAGGGCCAGCGCCTGCAGCGGCTGCATCGATGCGATCGCGTCGCGCGGCCGACCGAGCAGCCGCAAGGTGCGTCCATGGTCGCTGGCCGATTGCAGGCGCAGGCTCGGCGGTGCATCGGCCATGCCGCCGACCACGGCCGACTGGCGTTCCAGCAGCGCCAGCGCCTGGTCGTAATCGCCGAGCCCGAGCCGCAAGCGTGCGATCACGCCGTAGAGTTCGGCGCGCGCAACCGGTTGATGGGCGAGTTCCGCATCGCCGCGCTGCACGCCGGCTTCGAGCAGTTGGCGGATGTCGAGCGGTGCGCCACCGGCCGCGGCGCCCGCCTGTTCGAACAGGCCGACCACGAAATCCTGCATCGCCTGCGCACGCGCCGATTCCTCGATCGCCTGGTTGGCCTGCCAGGTCACCGCGACCATCGATGCGACGAGCGTGAGCGCCACCAGCGCTGCACTCGACACCGCCCAGCGATGCCGCCGCAGATACTTGCCCACGCGATACGACAGCCGCTGCGGCCGCGCGAGGATCGGCTTGCCGTCGCGCCAGCGCCGCAGGTCGAGCGCGAAGGCCTCGACCGACGCATAACGATCGGCGGGTGTCTTCTCGAGCGCGCGCAGCACGATGGTGTCGAGATCGCCGGCGATGGTGCGCGCCATGCGCTTGCGCTGCAGCGGCTCCAGGCCATCGTCGATGCCGCGCAGCAACGTCTGCGACGGCTTCGGTGGATCGGCATCGAGGATCGCCTGTTCCCACTGCGCGTCGCTGGTGCGCGCGGGTTGATAGGGCTTGCGCCCCGACAGCAGTTCGTAGAGCACGACGCCCAGCGAATACACGTCGGTCATCGTCGTGACCGGCTCGCCGCGGATCTGTTCGGGCGCGGCGTAGTGCAGGGTGAACGCGCGCATGCCGGTGCGCGTGTGTTCCGGTGCCTGGCCGGAGGTGTCGAGCAGCTTGGCGATGCCGAAATCCAGCAGCCGCACATCGTCGAGCGCGGTGACGAGAATGTTCGAGGGCTTGAGATCGCGGTGCACGATCAGATTGGTGTGCGCGTGGCTGACCGCGTCGCAGACCTGCAGGAACAGGCGGATGCGGTCCGGGACATCGGGCTGGTGCCGTCTGCACCAGTCGGTGACCGGTTCGCCGTCGATGTAATCCAGTGCGAGATAGGGCTGCTGGTCGGTGCTGATGCCGGCGTCGAGCAGGCGCGCGATATGCGGATGTTCCAGGCGCGCGAGGATCTGGCGTTCGCGGGTGAAACGCAGACGCAGGTCGGGATCGGCGAGGCCCGGTCGCAGCAGCTTCAGCGCGACGCGACGCTCGTAAAGGCCATCTGCGCGGCGTGCGAGCCACACCTGGCCCATGCCGCCTTCGCCGAGCAGACGTTCGAGTTCATACGGGCCGACGTGGCGGCCGGGCAGCATCCCGGAGAGTGCGGCGACAATGGGTTCGGCGAGAAAATCCTCGCGGTCGGCTTCGAGTGCGAGCAGGGCTTCGAGCTCGGCGGCGAAGTCGGGATCGTCCAGGCGGAACGCGACCAGCGCGGCAGCGCGCGCGTGGTCATCGAGTTCGAGCAATGCATCGAGGGCCGGGGACAGCCGCTGCCAGCGCGCGCTGTCCATGCCTGCCGCTCAATCTTCCCGCAACGACGCCAGCAGGTACATCCGCGCCTTCTGCCAGTCGCGGCGGATGCTGCGTTCGGAACGCTCCAGCAGTGCGGCGATTTCCAGTTCCGACAGTCCGGCGAAGTAACGCAGCTCCACCACCTGGGCGAGGCGCGTGTCGACTGCGGCCAACCGGGTCAGCGCGATGTCGAGCGCCAGCGTGTCCTCGTCGAGGCGCAGGCCGCTTTCGATGTTCTCGGGCAGCTCGGTGACGCGATGCAGGTCGCCACCGCGCTTCTGCGCCAGCCGCTGTCGCGCGTAGTCGACGACGACGCTGCGCATCGCCGAGGCGGCATAGGCGAAGAAGTGGGCGCGGTCGTCGAAGCGCGCCTCGTGGCGGCCGATCAGCTTGAGGTAGGCCTCGTGCACCAGCGCGGTGGCATCGAGCGTGTGCCCGTGCTGACCGGCGAGCTGGCGCCGGGCCATCTGGTGCAGTTCCTGGTAGAGCGTGGCGAGCACGCGATCGAGCGCGTCGCGGTCGCCGCCGCGCGCGGCATCCAGCCACTGGGTGATCTCGGCAACCTCGGTCATGCCCCGTCCTCGCCCCGCGCCGCGACTATAGCGCTTATCCGGTGCCGCGGCGCCGGTCGCTCAGCGCTGGCAACGCGGGCACCAGACGGTCGCGCGCTGGCCCACCAGTGCCTGCCGCAGCGGGGTGCCGCAGGCCGGACAGGGCAGTCCGCCGCGGCCGTAGGCGGAGAGCTCCTGCTCGAAGTAGCCGGGCGCGCCGTCGGGGTTGATGAAATCGCGCAGCGTGGTGCCGCCGCGGTGGATCGCGGACGCCAGTATCCGCTTCACTTCGGTCGCGAGCCGCGCATAGCGTTCGCGAGAGATGCGCCCCGCATCGCGCAGCGGTGAGATGCCGGCGGCGAACAGCGCCTCGGCCGCGTAGATGTTGCCCACGCCGACGACGATGCGCTGGTCCATCAGGAAGGTTTTCACCGGCGCGCGGCGGCCGCGGCTGGCGAAGAACAGATGGTCGCCATCGAACACGTCGTCGAGCGGTTCCGGTCCGAGGTCGCGCAGAAGGTCGTGCGTTTCGCCGGGTGGCTGCCACAGCAGGCAGCCGAACCGGCGCGGATCGTTGAAGCGCAGCACCTGTCCGGAGTCGAGCGTCATGTCGACGTGGTCGTGCGTGCGCACCGGCACGTCCGGATCGAGCACGCGCAGACTGCCCGACATGCCCAGATGCAGCAGCGCGCTGCCGGCACCGGTCTCGAGCAGCAGATATTTCGCGCGCCGGCGGATCGCCTCGACGCGCTGGCCGGGCAGCACCGTCGAGACCTCGCCGGCGATCGGCCAGCGCAGGTCCGGCCGCCGCAGCACGACGCTTTGGATGGTGCGGCCGAGCACATGCGGCGCCAGGCCGGCGCGGGTGGTTTCGACTTCGGGCAGTTCGGGCATCGGGATGGCGGTGTGTGGAAAATCACTGCATGATCGAGCGCTCGATCATGCAGTCAATGGGAGGCCCTATGGATCGTGCAGCACGCCGCCGTCGCTTTCTGCCTGCATTGCTGGTCATCGGTATCGTCGTATGCGGCATCCAGTATGGCGACGGGCTAGGCGCGACATGGATGGCGTTCAAGGCGGGCTTCACCGAGGCCTTCCACGCCTGACCGGCCTGCCGGAGCGCGATCCCGTATCCGGCTGCCGGACTTCACCCGTTCCAGTCCGGCAGCCGTCGTCGGACTGCCGGCGCATCGACCGTCACATACTTCGGCAGCCCGTCGCGGCCATACGGCGGCGGCGCTTCGCCGCGGATCAGCGGCTCGAGATAGCGCCGCGCGGCCGCGGTGATACCGAAGCCGTCACGGCGGATGAAGCCGGCCGGCATGATCTTCTCGTGGTTGGCCACCTTCTCAAGCGGCGCGGCCTCGATGGTCCAGCGGTAGGGCGCATCGGACGTGCGTTTGATCGACGGCATCGTCGCGTTGCGGCCGGCGAGCGCGAACTGCACCGCCGCACGGCCCACCGCCATCGCCTGGTCGACATCGGTCTTCGATGCGACGTGTCGCGCCGAGCGCTGCAGGTAATCGGGCAGCGTCCAGTGCACCTTGTAGCCCAGCATGTCCTTGACCCGGCCGGCGAGATGCGAGGCCACGCCACCCAGTTGGGTGTGGCCGAATGCGTCCTGCCCACCACCGGCATCGGCGACGAAGCGTCCGTCCTTGTCGTGGATGCCTTCGCTGGCGACCACCACGCACCAGCCGACGCGCTCGACGACGCGCTGCACCTGGGCGAGGAACGCGGCCTCGTCGTAGTCACGTTCCGGGAACAGGATGATCTGCGGCGCATCATCGGGACTCTGCCCAGCCAGACCCGCGGCCGCGGCCAGCCAGCCGGCGTGCCGGCCCATGGCCTCGTAGACGAAGACCTTGGTCGAGGTATCGGCCATCGCGGCGACGTCGAGCGCGGCTTCGCGCACCGACACTGCGGTGTACTTCGCCGCCGAGCCGAAGCCCGGGCAGCAGTCAGTGACGGCGAGATCGTTGTCGATCGTCTTCGGCACGCCGATGCAGGTCAGCGGGTAGTCGAACTGCGCAGCGAGCTGCGAAACCTTGAGCGCCGTGTCGGCAGAATCGTTGCCGCCGTTGTAGAGGAACCAGCGCACGTCGTGCGCGCGCAGTACCTCGATCAGGCGCTCGTACTTGGCGCGGTCGGCCTCGATCGACTTGAGCTTGTAGCGGCAGGACCCGAACGCGCCGCCCGGCGTATGCGCGAGCGCGCGTACCGTGGCCAGCGGAATCTTCGACGCATCGACCAGATCCTCGCGCAGCGCGCCGAGGATGCCGTTGCGCGCCGCGAGCACCTTGACGCGCCGGTTGCGCGCCTCCTGCAGCACCGCTGACGCGGTGGCGTTGATGACGGCGGTAACACCGCCCGACTGGGCGTAGAGCAGGGTGCCGGAGGCCATGGCGCGTGTCCTTATCATGGGGCGTGACGGGATACGGTAAGCTGGCGCGGCTGTCCGCCGCAGTGCCGGAGTGTACGCCGGCCCGGAGGCACGGCCCCCCACAGTTGCAGGAGCGTTCGATGCGTTTGGTTCTTCTCGGTGCGCCCGGTTCGGGCAAGGGCACGCAGGCGGCACGGCTGAAGGACCATCTGCAGGTCCCGCATATTTCCACCGGAGATCTGCTGCGCGCCGAAGTGGCCGCCGGCACGCCGCTCGGCCTCGAAGCCAAGGCGATCATGGCGCGTGGGGACCTGGTCTCCGACGAGATCCTGCTCGGCATGCTGGAAGACCGGTTCTCGCGCGAAGACACGAAAGCCGGTTTCATCCTCGACGGTTACCCGCGCAATCTCGCCCAGGCCGCCGCGCTCGACGCGCTGCTGAAGAAGCTCGGCGTGGCGTTCGATGCCGCGGTGCAGCTGGAAGTGGACAACGAACAGATCATCGCGCGCCTCGCCGGCCGCGCGCAGGCCGAAGGCCGCGCCGACGACAGCCCCGAATCCGTGCGTCACCGCCTCAATGTCTACGACCAGCAGACCGCGCCGGTGATCGCGTTCTATCGCGAGCACGATCAGCTGACCGTCGTCGACGGCGTCGGTTCGCTCGACGAGGTGTTCGGTCGTATCGTCAAGGCGATCGGTCGGGAGCAGGCGGCGGCCTGAGCGTTCGAAACGGCGACAGCATGGCCCGGGCGTGTACTGCGAGCGTGTCGACCGCGACCCTCACCCCGTCCCCTCTCCCAAGGGGAGAGGGGTGAAGGTGCCCGGCATGCAGGGCTTCGCTGCATGTCTTCCGATCGTCGAGGAATCGGCCCTTTGAAACTTCATATTCTGGGCATCGCCGGCACCTTCATGGGCGGCGTCGCCGCGCTCGCGCGCGAACTCGGCCACAGCGTCGAAGGCAGCGACCAGGCGGTGTACCCGCCGATGTCGACCCAGCTCGAAACGCTGGGCATCACCCTGCACCAGGGCTACGACCCGGCACACATCGGCGCCGACGTCGACCAGGTCGTCGTCGGCAACGCACTGTCGCGCGGCAATCCCGCGGTGGAAGCGGTGCTCGACGCGGGCCGCGCCTACACCTCCGGTGCCGAGTGGCTGCGCGACCACGTGCTGCCTGGCCGCGAAGTGCTCGCAGTCGCCGGCACCCACGGCAAGACCACGACAACGACGATCCTGTCGTATCTGCTCGAAGCCGCGGGCCGCGCGCCGGGTTTCCTGATCGGTGGCGTCGCCGAGGACTTCGGTGTGTCGGCGAGACTGGGCGGATCCTCGGTGTCGCCCTCATCCGGCGCTTTGCGCCACCTTCCACCCCGAGCGCGCGTCGTCCCGGAGGGAGAAGAACCGAACGCGCCGATCCTTGCGGACCGGCCACTGTTTGTAGTCGAAGCCGACGAATACGACACCGCCTTCTTCGACAAGCGCAGCAAGTTCGTCCACTACCGCCCGACGGTGGCGATTCTCAACAACCTCGAGTTCGACCACGCCGACATCTTCCCCGACGTCGCCGCGATCCAGCGCCAGTTCCACCATCTGGTGCGCACAGTGCCGGCGCGCGGGCGCTTGATCGTCAACGGCCACGACACGCGCTTGAGCGAAGTGCTGGCAATGGGCTGCTGGACGCCGGTCGAGCGCTTCGGTTTCGATGCCGGGTTCGAGTGGTGCGCGGTGAAGCGCAGCGACGACGGCAGCGTATTCGAGGTCCTGCGCGAGGGTGCGTCGATCGGCACGGTCGAGTGGCCGCTGCTCGGCGACCACAACGTGCTCAACGCACTCGCCGCGCTCGCGGCCTGCGCGGCGGTCGGTGTCGACATCGCCGCGCTGTTGCCCACGCTCGCGGCGTTCCGCAGCGTCAAGCGGCGGATGGAAGTGCTGGGCAGCGCGGGTGGCATCACCGTCTATGACGATTTCGCCCATCACCCGACCGCCATCGCAACCACGCTTGCCGGTCTGCGCGCGAAGGTCGGCGATGCGCGCATCGTCGTGGCGATGGAACCGCGCAGCAATTCGATGCGCTTGGGCGCCCACGCCGACGCGCTGGCGCCGTCGCTCGATCTCGCCGATGTGGTGGTGTTCCTGCATCGTCCGGAGCTGGCCTGGGATGCTGGCGCGGTGGTCGGTGCGGTGCGTGGCGAAGCGCGCGCGGTGGCCGATGTCGACGCGCTGCTGGCCGAACTCGCAACGCGCGTGCAGCGCGGTGACCATGTGGTCTTCATGTCCAACGGCGGCTTCGACGGCGCGCCGCGTCGCTTCGCACAAAGCCTGCACGGCTGAGGTTTCGCATCGGCCTGCGTACACTGGGCGCATGCCAGACGACACCGCATTGCCGTTGTTCCCGCTGCGCACCGTGCTGGTGCCCGGCGCCGCGCTGGGGTTGCGCGTGTTCGAGCCGCGCTATCTCGATCTCGTCCGCGAATGCGGCCGCCGCGGCAGTGGATTCGGCATCTGCCTGATCCTCGACGGCGAAGAAACCGGTACGCCAGCCACGCCCGCCGGGATCGGCACCGAAGCGCGCATCGAGGATTTCGACACCGGCGCGGACGGCGTGCTGACGTTGCGCGTACGCGGCGCGCGCCGCTTCCACGTGCGCCGCACGCGGGTGCGCGACAGCGGCCTGATCATCGCCGATGTCGACTGGTGCGCCGCCGATCCCGTGATCGATCTGCAGCCCGAGCACGCGCTGCTCGGCGTGGTGCTGCGCAAGATCCTCGAACACATCGACGGCGCGGACCAGGCGTTCCCGGAGCCACATTTCGACGACGCGGCCTGGGTGGGCTGGCGGCTCGCGGAACTGCTGCCGCTCGAGCAGCCGCATCGCCAGCAGCTGCTGCAGCTGGACGATCCGGACGAACGGCTGGAAACCCTGTTACGGCTGGTCGACGTCGTCGACGACGAAGACTGAATCGTCCGCGGTACGCACGCGCAGCGTCGGTACGCCGGACTGCGGATGCACGTCCTCGCGCGACGGGAAGGCTTCAAGCACATCCCGCAGGCCGCGGTGTACGCCATGTGCATCGGGCTGCGGCTGCCACAGGCCGAAGGCGCTGAATGGCCGCGTGTAGAGCATCGACTGGCTGGTGCCGATCCACAGCTCGGTGCCGCCTTCGAGTACTGCCGGCGCGCGCCACAGGCGCAGCACTTCGACCCGGTCCGCGTCGCTGTCGCGGCGCATCAGCAGGGTTTCCGCCAGCGTGTCCAGCGTCGCCGGCAGCACCGGCTGCTCGGGCTGCGGCACGCTGTCGTCGAGCAGGTTGATCACGTGCATCCAGTCGGCCTGCGGTTGCACCCGCCAGCCCTTGGCTTCGAGCTGCGTCTGCAGCGGCGCCAGCGGGCCGGCGACCTGCAGGTCCAGCGGCCAGCGATGTGCGGGATCGCGCTCGCGCAGCTGGCCCGGCAGTTCGACCCACTCCGATGCCCACCAGCCCTGCGCCGACAGCGTGACCGTCGAAGGCTTCGGCGCGAACTTCGCGAGCAGCGGATCCACCGCGCGCGGCGCGTGCCACAGCGCCGCCACGGCGAAGGTGATGTAGAAGATCGCCGCGACCGGACGCATCCAGAACGAACGCTCGACGTGGCGCCGGTACGCGATGCCCAGCACCAGCAGCCAGACGATGCCAAGCAGCATCCCGCCGACGATGTCGCTGAGCCAGTGCGCGCCCAGGTACAGGCGCGCGAAGCCCAGCACCGCCACGATCACGCCCGACACCAGATACGGCCACACGCGCGTGCGCCCGGGCAGTTCGCGCGCGATCAGCACGGCGAAGAAGCCGAACACGATCGTGCACATCGTGATCTCGACTGCGGGGAAGCCGAAGCCGCCGTGCACCGTCGGCGGCCTGGGCATGTCGATCACTGCGCCCAGCAGCGCGGTCAGCGCCATGCCGAACGCCAGCGCGGCCAGCCAGTGCGCGGCGCCCAGCCAGCGGCGGCGCCAGATCAGCCACGCCAGCGTCAGCGCGACCGCCGGCCCGAGCACGTGCACGTCACCAATAGAAGCGAGCCCGGCCATCAGGCGGTCGGCCAGCGGATTGCGCAGTTCGTACATGAACTGGAACACGGTCTGGTCGATCAGCAGCGGCTCGCCGCGCATGATCACCGTCGCCAGCAGGGCGAAGCAGGCCCAGCCGATTCCCAGCAGGCAGACCGCGAGGATCGCCAGCGACGCCGATTCCGGACGCTTGGGATCGACCAGCGCCATGGCATAGCGGCCGAGCCGCGGATGCGCGCGCGACCAAGCCAGCAGGCGCGCCAGCAGCGAATTGGCGTGCGCATCGAACCAGCGGTAGCTGTAGATGACGATCGCCCAGGCCAGCGCCAGCACCACCAGCAGCGCGCCGAGCACCAGCGCCAGACGGTCGGCGACCGCGGCCACCGCGTCATAGGACGCGCCGAAGATCCAGCCCGGCGCGAGGAACAGCGCGCCCCACGACAGACAGGCCACGAAGCTGATTGGCAGGTACTGGCGCATCGGCATGTGCGCGATACCTGCGATGGCCGGCACGAACGGGCGGATCGGGCCGACATAGCGCGCGACCAGGATGCTCTTGATCGCATTGCGCCGGAACACGAGTTCGCTGCGGTCGAGCAGCTGCGGATACTTGCTGAAGGGCCACACGGTGCGCAGGCCGTGGCCCCAACGGCGGCCGACCCAGTAGCTCACGCCGTCGCCGGCCATCGCGCCGAGCGCGGCGCAGGCCACTGCGTAGGGGCCGGAGATTTCGCCCAGACCGATCAGCACGCCGATCGCGAACAGGATCGGCAGGGCCGGGACGATCGCGCCGAGGATGATCACCGAATCGCAAAAGGCGATGAGGAAAATCACGATGCCGGCCGCGACCGGGTGGTTGCCCACCCACGTCACCAGGCTGTTGAAGAAGTCAGTGAGCATCCGGCCATTATGGCAGCGGTGGATGACCGTCCCCGGACCGCGCGGTCGCGGCAGGCTTGCGTTGCCGCGCGATGTCGTGCGGTGGGCACACGATTGATCGGCCGCCGGCGTGTCCGCCGCTCCGTACAATGGCGCGATGTCCGCACACGATGCCACGGCCGCCAGGGCCACCGAAGCGAAAGCGCTGAAGTCCGACAGCTTCGGCCGTATCTCGTTGATGCGCGGCGCCGACGGCGGCCTGTTCGTGCGCCGCGATCTGCGCCACGTGCCGCTGTGGCTGCGCCTGCCTGCGTGGTGGTTGGCCCGGCGCGAGGCGCGCGGTCTTGCAGCGGTGGCCGGCATGCAGGACGTGCCGCAGCTGCTAGCCTGGAACGGGCGTCAGCTCGACCGCAGTTACATGTCGGGCGATGCGATGTACCAGCGCCCGCCGCATGGCGATCTGATCTACTTCCGCCGCGCGCGCCGGCTGCTGCAGGGCCTGCACCGCCGCGGCCTGGCCCACAACGATCTCGCGAAGGAAGCCAACTGGCTGGTGCTCGACGATGGCCGTCCGGCGATCATCGATTTCCAGCTCGCGGTGCGCGGCGATCCCCGTTCGCGCTGGATGCGTCTGCTGGCGCGCGAGGATCTGCGCCATCTGCTCAAGCACAAGCGCATGTATTGCCGCGCGTCGCTGACGCCGGTCGAGAAGCGCGTGCTCAAGCGCACCTCATGGCTGCGCGATGTCTGGTTCCGCACCGGCAAGCCGGTCTACCGCGTGGTGACGCGGAAGATCCTCAAATGGGAAGACAATGAAGGGCAGGGGCCGAAGCCCTGAGCCTCAGTCGGCGTCGCGCAAGGCGATGACGCTGCGGCCTTCATAGCGGCGCTCGGCGTCGAAGTCGTAGCCCAGCTCGAGTGAGCCGACGTCTTCGCAGGCGTGGCAGGTGCGCATCGGCACATCGAAGCGCAGGCGCACGCCGCCGTCGGGCAGCGCTTCGCTGCCGACTGCCTGCGCCGGTGCGAACGGCATCGCATCGGGATGCGCATCGAGGAAGGGCTTGAGCTCGCTGCGCAGACGCACCGCGCCGGCAGGCAGCACGTTGTCGTCGACATCCACCGAGCGACCCTCGGCATCGACCAGCCACAGTCCCTGGTTGGTGTTGGCGCGGAATGGATACGTGATCTCGGCGTGTCCGACGCCTTCGACCTCGCGCCAGGCACTGACATGGCCCGGATTGTCGAGTGCGATCAAGCGCGTGCTCGCGGCGATGGCTTCAGGGGATGCGTTTGATGCGCGCATCGTCGACAGCAGGCAGTCGGCGACGTCCGCGGTACCGGTGCGACATGGCGCGAGATCGCCCTGCCAGACCGACTTTGCGCTGACGACGAGATCGCCGTCGGCCGCAGCAGCGAGATCATCGGTGGGCACGGCAGGCGGTGGCGCATCCATCGGCGCCGGCGTCTCCGCTGCAGGCGCCAGCGCCGCGGGCGCGGTGGCCGGCGGCGTGGCATTGCATGCGGCCAGGGTCAGGGTGAACAGCGCAAGGGCGGCAACATGGCGCATCAGCGGATCCTGCGGCGGGAAAGGCCCCAGTATCGCGCCGCCTGGTGAACGTGTCGGAGACCCCGCGCGCATAATGGCGACGACTCCATCGCAGCACAGGTCCCCGCATGTCGACCCTCGCCGGCAAGACCCTCTTCATCACCGGCGCCTCGCGCGGCATCGGCCTGGCGATCGCCGAACGCGCCGCGCGCGATGGCGCGAACGTCGTGATCGCCGCGAAGTCCGAAGTCGCCAATCCCAAGCTGCCCGGCACCATCCACAGCGCCGCGCGCAGCGTCGAAGCCGCCGGTGGCCGGGCGCTGGCACTGCGATGCGACATCCGCGAGGAAGACCAGGTGCGCGCCGCCGTCGCGGCGACGGTCGATGCTTTCGGCGGCATCGACATCCTCGTCAACAACGCCAGTGCGATCTGGCTGCGCGGCACGCTGGACACGCCGATGAAGCGGTTCGACCTGATGCAGCAGGTCAATGCGCGCGGCAGCTTCCTGTGCGCGCAGGCCTGCCTGCCGCATCTGCTGCAGGCGCCGAACCCGCACATCCTCACCCTGTGCCCGCCGCCGTCGCTCGACCCCAAGTGGTGGGCGCCGCACACCGGTTACACGCTGGCGAAGATGGGCATGAGCTTCGTCACGCTGGGGCTCGCGGCCGAATTCGGGCCACAGGGCGTCGCGGTGAACGCATTGTGGCCACGGACGCTGATCGGCACCGACGCGCTGAACATGATTCCCGGCGTCGAACGCGGCAACGGACGCAGCCCGACGATCATGGGCGACGCCGCACACGCGGTCCTCGTCCGCGACGCCGCCGGTTTCCACGGCCGTTTCCTGATCGACGACGAAGTCCTCGCCGAAGCCGGCATCACCGATCTCGACGCCTACGCGATCGATCCCACGCAGCCGCTGTTGCCGGACCTGTTTCTCGACTGAGCGTGATCTGCGGCTCTGAGCCCCTCTCCCTCCGGGGAGAGGGTGAGGGCCGCGCTTTGCGAGTGCGCCTGCCGCGACCCAGCCACCTCCGTACAATCGACGCCCCACGTCCCATCGAAGCCGCCGACCATGTCTTCCGCCGCCGATCTCATCGCCCTTGCCCAGCGCCACGTGCTGCCCGTCTACCGGCCACGCGAGCTCGTGCTCGAGCGCGGCGATGGCGCGCGCGTCTGGGACAGCGAAGGCCGCGAGTACGTCGACCTGTCGGCGGGCATCGCCGTCTGCGGTCTCGGCCACAACGATCCCGATCTCGTGGCCGCGCTGGTCGAGCAGGCCGGCAAGCTCTGGCACACCAGCAACGTGTTCTTCAGCGAACCGCCGCTGCGGCTGGCGGCCGAACTGGTCGAGGCCAGCGGCTTCGCCGCGCGCACCTTCCTGTGCAACTCCGGCGCCGAAGCGAATGAAGCCGCGATCAAGCTGGTGCGCAAGTGGGCCACCGCGCAGGGCCGCAGCCCCGATCGCCGCGTCATCGTGACCGCGCGCGGCAGCTTCCACGGCCGCACGCTGGCCGCGGTCACCGCGACCGCGCAGCCGAAGTACCAGGCCGGCTACGAGCCGCTGCCAGGCGGCTTCCGCTACGTCGACTTCAACGACATCGCCCAGCTCGAAGCCGCGATGGCCAGTGGCGACGTCGCCGCGGTGATGCTCGAGCCCGTACAGGGCGAGGGCGGCGTCATGCCGGCCGCCGACGGCTATCTCGCCGCGGTGCGCGCGCTGTGCGACCGCCACGAGGCGCTGCTGGTGCTCGACGAGATCCAGTGCGGCATAGGCCGCACCGGCACGCTGTTCGCGCATCCCCAGGACGGCATCGTCCCCGACATCGTCACGCTGGCCAAGGCGCTCGGCGGCGGCTTTCCGATCGGCGCGCTGCTGGCCGGCCCGAAGGTCGCCGAGGCCATGCAGTTCGGTGATCACGGCACCACGTTCGGCGGCAACCCGCTGGCCGCGGCGGTCGCGCGCGTCGCGCTGCGCAAGCTGGCCTCACCGGAGATCGCCGCCAACGTGATGCGCCAGTCGCGCGCGCTGCGCGACGGCCTCGCCGCGCTCGATGCCGAGTTCGGCCTGTTCTCGGAAGTCCGCGGCCGCGGCCTGATGCTCGGCGCCGTGCTGCGTTCCGAGCATGCAGGCAAGGCTGCGTCGATCCTCGACCACGCCGCGCGCCACGGCCTGCTGATGCTGCAGGCCGGCGCCGACGTGCTGCGGTTCGTGCCGGCGTTGAACATCACCGACGCCGACATCGCCGACGGCCTGACGCGGTTGCGCGCGGCGATCGTCGACCATCTGGCCGATCAGACCAGCCCGTAACGCCGCAACACCGTCCGCATCGACCGCGCATCGACCACAGTGTCGGCGTGCAGGCCCGCCGCGCGCGCGCCCTGCACATTGACGAACAGGTCATCGACGAACAAGGCGTCCTGCGCGCGCACGTCGAAATGCGCGAGCGCGTGCTCGAAGATCGCGCGGTCGGGTTTGCGTACGCCCAGCACACCGCTGCACAGCACGCGGCCTTCGAGCATCGGGAACATCGGCGCGACGATGCGCGGGATCGCATTCAGCATCAGCGCGCCGTTGTTGGTTACCACGCCGACCTGCACCCTGGATGCGACCGATGCGACGAGGTCCAGTGCGACCGGATCCGCCTGTGTGCTCGCGCATCGCGATGCGATCCAGATGTCCGCATCGATGGTGCAACCAAGCCCCTCGCCCAGCTGCTGCAGATAGGCCGCTGTATCGAGCGCACCGCTGTCGTAGGCGCGCTCCAGTCCCGAGTCGAACAGCACCTCGGACACGCGCGCCGGCGTGCAGCCGGCGATGCGTGCCAGATCCGCGAGGCGCGCGGCGTGCGAACAGCGCGCCAGCACGCCATCGAAATCGAACAGCGCCAGCCGCAGCGGCGGTGGGGTCATGCGGCGAGTTCGGCGAACGCCTCGCGTGCGGCGGCGATGGTCGTCTCGATCACCGCGGCATCGTGCGCCGACGACATGAAGCCGGCTTCGAACGCCGACGGCGCGAGGAACACGCCGCGTTCGAGCATCCCGTGGAAAAAGCGGTTGAACGCGGCGGTATCGCAGGCGACGGCCTGCGCGTAGGTGTCGACGACCGGCTGGTCGGTGAAGAACAGGCCGAACATGCCGCCGACGCGCGTGGTGGTGAACGGCACGCCCGCATCGCGCGCCGCGGCTTCGAATCCGTCGCACAGCAGGTTCGAACTGGCTTCGAGCGCATCGTGGAAGCCGGGTGCCGACACCAGATCCAGCATCGCCAGGCCCGCGGCCATCGCAACCGGATTGCCGCTCAGCGTGCCGGCCTGGTAGATCGGCCCGGCCGGCGCGATCTGTTCCATCAGCTCGCGCCGGCCACCGTAGGCGCCGACCGGCATGCCGCCGCCGATGATCTTGCCGAAGGTGCTGAGATCCGGCGTCACGCCGTAACGCGCCTGTGCGCCGCCGAGCGCGACGCGGAAGCCGGTCATCACTTCGTCGAAGATCAGCAGCGCGCCGTGCTGCGTGCACAGCGCGCGCAGGTGCTGCAGATAGCCGTCGCGCGGCGGCAGGCAGTTGGCGTTGCCGACGACGGGTTCGATGATCAGGCCGGCGATGTCCGCCCCGACATCATCGAACAGCGCGGTCGCCGCGTCGAAATCGTTGTAGGGCAGGGTCAGCGTCAGATCGGCCAGCGCTTTGGGCACGCCCGGCGAGGTCGGCACGCCGAGGGTCAGCGCGCCGCTGCCGGCCTTGACCAGGAACGAGTCGCCGTGGCCGTGGTAGCAGCCCTCGAACTTGACGATGCAGGTGCGGCCGGTCGCGCCACGTGCGAGGCGGATGGCCGACAGCGTGGCTTCGGTGCCGGAATTGACCATGCGCACCATTTCCATGGATGGCACCAGCGCGGTCAGGCGCTCGGCCATCGTGATCTCCACTTCGGTCGGCGCACCGAACGACAGACCGTCACCGATCGCGCGCTTGACCGCCTGACGCACGCTCGCATGGTTGTGGCCGACGATCATCGGCCCCCACGAGCCCACGTAATCGATGTAGCGGTTGCCGTCGACGTCGAACAGATAGGGGCCGTCCGCGCGCTGCACGAAGAAGGGTTCGCCGCCGACCGACTTGAACGCACGCACCGGCGAATTGACGCCGCCGGGCAGCAGCGTGCGGGCGCGTTCGAACAGGACATGCGAGCGGGACGTATCCATGGAGACTCCGATAAGAAGAAGGTTCAGAGGCCGAATGCGGCGCGGTAGGCGTGCGCGGCAGCGGCCGGATGGCGAGCGGCGAAGACGCCACTGATGACGGCGACGAGATCGGCGCCGGCGGTTGCGAGCTGGCGCGCATTCTCCGGCGTGATGCCGCCGATCGCCACCCGCGGCACACCGAGCGCTTCCGCATCGCGCAACAGGGATTTGCGCGCGACGCGGGCGTCGGGCTTGGTCGGTGACGGAAAAAACGCGCCGAAGGCGACATAGCTGGCGCCGGCCTCGACGGCGCGCTGCGCCAGGGTGATGTCGTCGTAGCAGGAGGCGCCGAGGATCGCGTTGGCGCCCAGGGTTGCGCGTGCATCGATCAATGCGCCGTCGTCCTCACCCAGATGCGCGCCGTCGGCACCGAGATCGGCGGCGAGCCGCCAGTCGTCGTTGACGATCAGCGGCACGCCGGTCGCCCGGCACAGCGGCAGCAGGGCCTGCACCTGCGCCCGGCGCAGCGCCGCATCGGCGCGCTTGTTGCGGTACTGCAGCCACGTGGCATGTGGCAGCACGGCCGCGACCTGGGCCAGCAGTTGCGCGGTTTCGGGTTCGTCCGGCGTGAGCAGATACAGACCGCGTGGCACGGGCGGGGAGGCGTTCATCGACGTGGGTTCCGGTGGGCAGGGCGCGATGGGACAATGCGGCTCCGTTTTCGATGCCGCATGTGGTCATTATCCGATGAACGATCCGACGACGCAGGGCGCCTACCAGACATGGATGTGCGTGGTCTGCGGTTTCATCTACGACGAAGCCGTCGGCATTCCGGACGAGGGCATCGCCCCGGGCACGCGCTGGGAAGACGTGCCCGAGACCTGGACCTGCCCCGACTGCGGCGTCACCAAGGACGACTTCGAGATGATGACGCTCTGAGCTGAACATCCAGACGGCTCGTCGAGCCCGCCGTATGCGCGGAGACCGGTGACACCTGCTAATGCGCGCGGTCGCGCGCGCGACCGAGATGGACCAGTTGCTCGCGCACCGCATCCAGGTCGGCCGCGTCCGGATACCGGACCACGTAATGCCCGAGATCCTCACGCGCGCCGGCAACGTGACCCAGCGCCAGGTAGCCCAGGCCACGGTCGCGCAGGGCATCGGGTGCATCGGGGGCCAGCGACAGCAGACGATCGGCACAGCGCACGGCGCGCGCCCAGTCCTCGGCTTCCGCGTATGTTCCGTGCAGGTTGCGCAGCATGCGCATCAGCATCGTCCGCGGCGTGGCCGGACGCAACAGCCGGGCCAGCGTGTCGTCGTCCGGCGGCCCGCCGTCGACGTGCGGCGCGGCGCGTGACCGCAGTTCCTCGATATCCAGCGGACGCCCGCCGTTGAACGGGTCCATCACCAGCATGCCGTCGCCGACCGGCAGCCGGACCAGGAAGTGACCCGGGAAGGAAATGCCGTCTAGCGCCACACCAAGCCGGCGCGCGACCTCCATCTGCACCACGGCCAGCATGATCGGATTGCCGAGCCGGCGTTCGATCACTGCATTGAGATAGCTGTTGCGCGGGTCGTAATAGGTGTCGTGGTTACCGGCGTAGCCGATCTCCTCGAACAGGTGCCGGTTGATCGCCTGCATCTTCAGCGGCGTCTGCTCGATGGTGTCGACTTCGATCCGCAGATGCCGGGCGTGCGATTCCAGTACCGCATCGCAATGCGCGATGTCGAGCGCGGGGTACTCGTCGCGTGCAATCAGGAGCGCGCAGGCGAACAGGGGCATCGCTGCATCCGCGGTGCCCGACAACGATGCCCAGTCGGGCAACTGCACTGCATCACTCATGGCTGGAAGCCTGCATGGCGATCGGTGTGCCGGTGAAGCTGGATCAGGACGCCGGGATCGAAGGCGAGAGCTTCAGCGTCTCGCCGTCCTTCAGGCCGATCCGTCGCGCTTCACCTGCGTTGAGTTCCAGCACATAGCGCGCAGGACCTGTGCTCGGATAAGGCGGGCAGCGGTTGCCGGCCGAACACGGCGGCACATCGCGCTGCTGCGACACCAGCCTGCGGGCATCGTCGAAGTAGAGGATGTCGAGCGCGATGCGCGTGTTCTTCATCCAGTAGGCCTGCGGCGCCTCGCTGTCATGGATGAAGAGCATGCCGTGCCCCTCTTCGAGCGTGTCACGGAACATCAGGCCGCGTGCGCGGGCCTCATCCGTCGCAGCGATCTCGACGGTATAGCGGTTGCCCGCAAGCTCCACCCAGTCACCACCACTTGCACAGGCAGGCAACAGACAGGACGCAAACAGAGAGAGCAGAAGAAGGCGGAGCGCGCGCATGGAAGCACCGGATGGATGGACTGCATCCACCTTCGGCAAGCGCTGTTCAGGCGTCAAGGAAAAAATCGTCTGAGAAGGCTTCCCAAGCCGGTTGCATCTATGCATAATTCGCGCCCCGCACGGCGGGCTGCTCTACGGAGCGGCGGACCGGGCGGGGCGAGGATCGAGGCACGCATTCACGCGGTGTTGACAGACTCGGAAGTCGCGGTAAGATGTGCGGCTCGCTTCAACGAAAGGTCTTCGGGCCGGCCGCTGAAGCCGGCGAAAACCAACCCTCACCGAGGTGTTGACG